>Ga0181533_1001934_pt1 | contig 25407 bp, 25 predicted proteins | sample PEATcosm2014_Bin_45_FD_119772 | JGI IMG/M metagenome (GOLD analysis project Ga0181533, IMG submission 119772) | Peatland microbial communities from MTU Mesocosm Facility, Houghton, MI, USA - PEATcosm2014_Bin11_60_metaG | ecosystem: Environmental > Terrestrial > Soil > Wetlands > Peat | place...
CTGTCGTGAAACTGATGATGGCCTGTAACGACCTCTCGCTGGCTAACCAAGCCCTCTCCGACTGGAAGAAGGAGCAACCCAGCACCAAAAAACCTCGCCAGACTGGGGCGGGAATGTACTTCATTAGGATGCAGCTCGCTCATCTTTACGAAGGCCTAAAGGTCATAGAGGAAATCAAGAAAGATCAGTTTCTAGTGGGTCTCTTGGGGCAATGCGACGCGGAAACCCAGAGATCGTTTCATGAGCTTACGCAGTTCTTGCCCGACGGCTCATGCCATTCTGAGTTTGAACGGCTGGTAGGCAAGGTACGCCACAATCTGGCCTTTCACTATTACGGTTGTGGAAAGCTTATCAATCGAGCCATCGCCGACAGAGCCGCACGTCAGGAAGCGCGAACCTCATCCGTAACGCGAGGAGACACAGCCTATTTGTGGTATTTCAAAGTCGCAGATGACGTTGTCGACAGCATTGTCGTGCGACAGATCTGGGCCATTCCGCGGTACGCGGACATGAGAGCCGAGGCGGACAAAGTGGCTGATCGCGCGCATCAGATCTTTCGCTGGTTTGTTGATTTCGCGGGTGAGTTCATATGGAAATACTGCGGGCACTGATACGGCTAACGAATAGCTGCACCGGACGTGGCAAAACAGCGCGCCACGCCGGTGAGCATGTTGTTATAGCAGGAAAAGAAGATGAAAGAGGACTTGAAACAATCACCTGTATTCACCCCGGATGACGAGCCGTATCTTGGCAGAGAATCTGTGTTTCACTTCGATCAGATTATTCTGTCCTGCTTGGAAGCAAATGCCGAGATTGCAGCCTACACACACAAAAACGAACTGAATGACTTGCAGAAGGCAGCTTGTCAGATTATTCCCCAGGGTATCAATCTTGCGTTAAGTATTCGCGAACTGGTCCGCCAAGGCTATCTGTTTGCGGCGGCTGTTCTGATGCGCCCTCTCATTGAGCGAGTGGCTATCATTTCATACCTACATGAAAGACCGCAAGAAGTCGCTTTATGGCAACGCGGTTGGAGACATAAAGAGCGTCCCAGTCTTGCAAAAATGCTGGCAACCATGCACAAAGAGGTGGACACAAAGCAAGCTCAGGAAATTTGTAACACCTTCAATTCCTTGACTCATGGTGACCCTACGGGCTCGGCCTTCAATTTGGTGAACCTCCCGGCGGGTGGGCTTGGCTATTCCGTCGGCAAGGTGCTCAACGAACCGGAGTTCTGCGATTTTGTTTGTTTTCAATCGTATCCCTACTTGATAGTCATAATGGCAAGGATGACAGGGTGTTTCCCTGACGCAAAAAGCTGAAGCTATAACAAGTAGCTGCACCGGACGTGGCAGAACAGCGCACCACGCCGGTGAGCACCATGTTATGACAAGAGTAGACCCAACAAAGGTACGGAACCGATAGAAGCATAGACCGGGTAAGGGAGCTGATCTATGGAAAAAGAGAATGTAGAAGAGAAAATAATTGAAATAATGATGACAGAGTATGGTGCCCTGAGGGAAGAGATTAGACTTATAATGAATGCCATCATTAGAGACTTCCAAATCTTTTTGGGCTTTTTGGCTGCTATTTTCGCCTTCAGTATTAAAGGGGATTCAGGATCCAACGACCCTTTCAACGTACAGGTTGTTATAACTTTTGTTCCTTATCTTTTTTTTGCATTTTCATTTTTCTTTCTCATAAAGATGGCAAATTTAATGACCAACGCGGCGTATGTAAGGGACATAGAGAATCGAATCAATACGCTGCTTGGTTCTAACGTATTGAATTGGGAGTCATCCATAACGCAGAAGCTTCTTTTTGACTTTCGCACACCCTTCGTGATATCCGCAACCCTTTTTTTCTATGTTACTGTTGGCTGGGTATGGTCTTGCTTGCATTTTGGGATATTTCCGCTTCATCCCCGAAATTCCGCTGCTGAAGGATTATAGATGCGTATTCCTATCCATTTACATTGCCTGCCCTATTATTTTCGGCCTGTTCTTGTGGTGGATTATCTGGGGCAGTAAGAAACTTCCGGAAAGAATAGTAGTATTAGTAGGCAAGGTAAAGCCGTTTAATACGCTTCCTCCTGATCCCGATTCTCTTAAGGGGGGGTGCGAATAACAATAAGAGCATCAGATAGGCGGAAAAATCAGGGCGCTCGTGGAATATCGAGTTGTGGGGAAAGCAGTTAACTTCAAGAGAACGGGACATGGGTAAATGATATCAGGCGGCAGATTTTGACGGACATTTGACGCGCCGTTCATTCCATCTCAACAAACCTGATATATAATCCTCAAAGACAAGACGTACACCAAGGGTCTCCTGTCATTTAAAAGAGGTTATAATCTCAACAGGCGATGATGGCGCCAAAGGAATCGTGAACGCGGATCGGCAATCTCGCAAAGAATATAAAAGGAGCTACCGGTATGAAGCGACTATTCTGGTTCAAAGCAGCGTGCGCCCTCGCGTTCGCTGTCTGTATCGGAGCAGGGGGGGTATGGGCGGCGCCGTGGAGTTTCGGAGTCATGAGCGATACCCAGTGGATTGGCGCGGATACTGACGGCAAGAACCCTAATTCGGTCCCTGTCGGGATTATCGACCAGATCAACCCGCAGATCATAAGGGCCGGCGTAAAATTCGTCGTCCAGGTCGGCGACTTGACGGACAACGGGTCGAGCGCCGCTTTGGCCGAGCGGGCTAAAGCTAGCCGGGCCCTGTACAACGCGGGCATTGGCTTCTACCCGTTTCGGGGCAACCACGAGAGCTCCGCAGATGCGGCGATCCAGTTCCAGGGTCTTTACCCGCAAACCCGGGGCAACGGCAGCAATGTGGTCGGGGCGACACACTTCAGCAGCCCCAGCACCAACTTGAAGGGCCTGAGCTACTCCTTCGATTACGGTAATGCGCGATTTGTGCTTCTCGATCAGTTCACTCCGACCGATGGCAAAGCGTCCGACGGGACCGCTTACGATGTGCACAACAATGCGATCAGTTCCCAGCAGAGTTGGATCAGCAGCACCCTGGCGGGGAAACCTATGAACGGCCACGTCTTTGTCTTCGGCCACAAGAACCTCATCGGCCAGAACCACACGGATGTCCTCCTGGGGGTGAACCCAGGGGCTAATCCACTTGCGCAGAAGGAGTTCATCGACAGCCTGGCCGGCCGCGGCGTGCGTTATCTGATCAGCGGCCACGACCACATCCATCAGCGCTCCATCGTGCAGGCGCCTCACGGCACCTCGGCCGTCCAGCAGATTATAAGCGGCAGCGAGAGCAATAAGTTCTACGTCCCCCTAGGGAATTCAGAACTGCCGGGCAGCATTAACAATGACGTGAAGTACGACAACCCCACCCGCGAAACCTCCCTGCGTCAGGAACGCAACACAATCGGTTATTACATCTACACGGTGGACGGACCCCGGGTGAAGGTCGATTACTACTCGGCGCACGTATTTGCGACCCTCGGCAAGGGCGAGTACCTGATATCGAGTACCCCGAGCCTCGTGTTTACTAAACAGGAGACCTTTGGCTACAGTCTCAACGGCAAGGAGTTCCTGGTGGGTGGACAGGCGGGCACATCCTACAGCGTGGTGCAGGACAGTTTCGGGACGACGACGGCAAAGATCCTCGCCGGCGCCTACAGCAATACAGCAGTGGACGGAAGCGGTCGCCTTTTAACTCAGGCCATAGATACGGGCTGGACGAGCCTGCAAGAGGCGGGCGGAAGCCTGAAGAGTGACGTCCTCAGCCTCTGGGGCATGGCAAAAAACTTAGGGAGCGGCCAGACAGACACCTATGTCCTCTCAATGAGCCTCACGGGGGTTAGCATGAGCCAGATGGGAAGCGGAAAGTTCTTCCTGCTGACGAAGGACGACAAAGGTGGCTGGATCAACGCGGTTGACGCCGATTACGGACCGCAGAGCACGCATTTTGTAGGTGGAGCATGGAACGAAAGCTACGGACTTGGTACGTACGGCATCGACCCGGACACGCACGTTGCCTGGGCAGTCATCAATCATGACGGTGATTTCGCCGTGGGCCTATCTCCGATCGTTTCAGGTCTCCGATAACCTGAGACTTAAGGGCTGTTACTCGGCCTCTTGAAGCTTCACATATATGGCTATTCGGTAGAGCAGGGTAATGATGAGGACGCCGAAGGCCCAGATCCCCGTGGTGATCAGTACCTCGGGGAGGGTTGGCCCGTACTCGGTGATCTCGCCGAGAGGGGAGGGGATAAACCCCGGAACGACTAGGCCGAGGCCCTTGTCTATCCAGACACCCACGATGATAGCGGCACAGATCAGGGCCAGGACGCCTTCGCGCCGGCGCAGCCTGGTGCTGAGGAGGGCGCCAGCGGATCCACCCATCAATACCATGGAGAGCCATATCCATGGCACGAGGGCGTGATGGCCGTCGATACCGAGGAAAAGGTAGCGGAGATGCACGACGTCCCCGGGGACGCCGCCGTACAGCGTGGTGAAAAGCTCAACGAGGAGCAGGAAGATGTTGACGAGAAGGGCATACGTGGCAATGGTGGCGACCTTCTGGATGGCTCCGCATCCGGGGTCGAAGCGGGTGATCCGCCGGATCAAAAGCGACATCAGGATGAGAAGGGCGGGACCGGAGGCAAAGGCGGAGGCGAGAAACCGCGGCGCCCACAAGGGTGTATGCCAGAGCGGTCTGGCTACAAGACCCTGGTAGATGAATGCGGTCACCGTATGGATGCTGACCGCCCACGGTAAGGATAGCAGGATGAGGAACCGCACCCAGGGGAGCGGCTTCTCATCCTTCACCTCGGCGTCGAGGGTGGACCACCCGATGAAAAGATTCAGGAGCAGGTACCCGTTGAGGGCGATCATATCCCAGAAGAGCAATGACTGGGGCGAGGGGTAAAGGATAAGATTGAAGGCGCGGTCAGGCCGTCCCAGGTCAACGATGATAAAGAGGAGCGACATGATGACCGCAGGGACGGCGAGGAACTCGCCGAGTATCGTAATTTTCCCGAACTCCTTCACACTATGGAGGTAGTAGGGAAGCACGACGGTGACCGCCGAGGCGGCGACGCCTACGAAGAAGGTGAAGTTCGCGATGTAGAGGCCCCAGGAGACACTGCGGCTGAGGCCCGTAATGGAAAGGCCATGGCTCCATTGGTGGAGATAAGAGAGAAAACCGGCAGCGGCGACGGCGAGCAGAAAGAGGAGCCACGCCCGATAACCCTTGCCGCCTTTCAGCGCCTTTTCAATCATGATCTCTTGCCTCCCGTGCTCGACAACCTATTGTTATGCCACGTTATGCCAACAGATAAAATACCTTCGGCCGCGTTCCCAGCTCAGGCTTCCGCTGCATCGCAGGTCGGGAGCCAAGCAGGCGCCTCACGGCTGACTGTTCGTCGTTCAAGTCCCCGAAGGCGAGGCACGTTCCTTTGCACGCATCGACACAGGCGGGAACCAGACCTCTGGCCAGTCGCTCATCACAAAAGTTGCACTTCTCTACTACCCCTTTGGTGCGCGTCGGATATCCCTTATCAATGGCGTGAATAAAGGGCCGCGGGTCCTGCCAGTTGAAGCTCCGCGCGCCGTAAGGGCAGGCGGCCATGCAGTACCGGCAGCCGATGCACCGGTGGTAATCCATCATGACAATGCCATCGTCCCTTTTAAAAGTCGCCTTTGTGGGGCAGACGGCCACACAAGGCGGGTTTTCGCAGTGGTTGCAGAGGGCCATAATCTGTCGGCCCCTCAACGCCTCCACATAGGCGGGCTGCTCGGGGAAAAGCGCATCAAAGGGGGAGGTCCATATCCACGTGATCTGCCTCCCGGCATCGGGAATATTCGGCACGTTGTGGATGCGGTGGCAGGCCTCTATGCACTCCGTGCACCCTTCCTTTTTGGCGCACTTGAAAATGTCGACGACCATTGCCCATTTTTTGGGCGTCTTTTTGCCTGTCCCTTCACCCTTGAGCATGCCGGCAGGTGCGACGAGGCCGAAGCCGGAGAGCGCCAGGAGCTGTAAAAATTCTCTTCTCGTCATTTCGCCGTGTCTCCCTTTTCGGGGAATGTATGGCAGTCCCAGCAGCGGGGGTGCACCAATGCGTAATCATGGCAACGATCACAGAAGTCGGCTTTGTTCGAATGGCAGCCGATGCACGTCGTCGTGAGGCCCATCACGTACCCCCTGCCGTCTGAGGCGACATACTTGAGCGCACCCTCGCGTACCCTGGAATCTCTCCATCTCATCAATAAGTCCACGTGGTGCTCCCGCATGTACTCTTTCGACTCGACGCAACGTTTCTCTCCCCCCGGCGGAGGCGCAAGCCTGGGCGGCCCTGCGGCGCCCGTACCCATCCGCGCGTAGATGAAAGGCGCGGCGAGGCCTGCGAGAACGACCATGATGATAGTGAGGATCAAGGGCTTGTTGTACATCGTTTCCTCTGCGGCAACGTGTGGCCGGTTTTTAGCCGGTCATAAAGGCTCACCCCTCAAGTTTGTCGTCCGCGACTCCCCCGTCATGACGAGGGCATTGCCCACGAATTCATGCACGCCCCCCACCTCGACCCCGGGGACCCAGTACTCAAGAAGGGGCGTCAGCGATGCCTTGTCGATCGCGCACATGCAGGCCAGCATATTTACCCCGTGCCTCTCCTTTACGTACCTGACTGCATTGGCCCGCGGGTAGCCGCCGCGCAGCCTCATCTCCATGTTCTCGTCAGCGCCGAGGCCCGCCCCGCTCCCGCAGCAGAACGTCTTCTCCCTGATCGTGTTTTCCGGCATCTCATAGAAATGGTTGGCGACGTTTTTGAGGATAAAGCGAGGCTCCTCAAAGAGCCCCATGGCGCGGGCCGGGTTGCAGGAGTCATGAAACGTGATCCGAACCTTATCGTTCCTCGACGGGTCGAGTTTCAATTTGCCGTGTTTTATGAGATCTGCCGTGAACTCGGCGATGTGGACCATCTTGGTCGATCGTGCGTTCTCGAACCATGTCCCTGTTATGGGCGACACAGGCTCCTCCAGGAAATCGGCCGGTCCGTTTAGGGTGTCCATGTACTGGTGGAGGACACGCCACATGTGGCCGCACTCTCCTCCCAGGACCCACTTCACGCCGAGTCTCTTGGCCTCGGCATATATCTTGGCATTGAGGCGTTTCACGAGCTCGCTTGAATGGAAGAGGCCGAAGTTTCCACCCTCAGAAGCATAGGTGCTCCATGTGTAGTCAATGCCGATTTCGTGAAAGAGGGCAAGGTAGCCGAGAAGCGTGAACCAATGGGGATTTGCAAAGAAATCTGCGGAGGGGGCGACAAAAAGTATCTCGGCACCCTTCTTGTTGATGGGCAGATTCACCGTCAGACCTGTTATGTCCTTCAGCTCGTCCACGGCAAACCGGAGCGTCTCTTTCATCGCATGCGGGGGAATGCCGAGATGGTTCCCTGTCCTGAAGCAGTTGGAGGCCGGCTCCACGACCCACTGAAGGTTGCAGCCGACCAGATTGAGGAGCTCCCTTCCCATCATGGTGATCTCAGCCGTATCTATGCCATAGGGGCAGTAAACGGAACAACGGCGGCATTCGGTGCACTGAAAGAAGTAATAGAACCACTCTTTCAGCACCTCCTCAGTCAGGTCCCTGGCGCCTGCGAGACGACCGAAAACCTTCCCCGCCGTGGTGAAATACCGGCGGTAGACGGAACGTAGGAGCTCGGCGCGGAGCACAGGCATGTTCCTCGGGTCGCCTGAGCCGATAAAGTAATGGCACTTGTCGGCGCAGGCGCCGCACCGCACGCAGATATCGAGATACACCTTGAAGGAGCGGTGCCTCTTCAAAAGCTTCCCCATCCCCTCGAGTATGATCTCTTTCCAATTCTCAGGAAGCTTCCAGTCCGGGTCAGTGGGCTGCCATTCCCGCTGGTTAGGCAAGCCAAGGTATTTCTGGTGCTTGAGAGGAGCGCCGTAGCTATACGTCCCCTTCTTGAACGTCACAGACGGATCCGCCCGGTCTCTTGCAGCAGGTTCGTAGTCGACCTTTAGCAGCTCTTCCTGTCTCAGTTTCTCTTCAGCCATCCCAGCTCCGGTTTCCCCTTTCTATCTTGTCGTTTCATTGGCTTTAAGCCTTTCCTTCATGCTCCACGGGGATGCCTGCTTCGATCATCGCTTCCCTGAACTCGTCCTCATATTCCTGGTAGGTATGCACTTTTACCGGGTAGCTCCACGGGTTGACATGGCGCCTCATGCGGCTGTCATTCTTCAGGTTCCGTGTGGGGCTCAAAAAGACCCCGCCCGCGTGCATCAGCTTGCTAAAAGGAAAATACGCAGCGAGAACGGACACGAGAAAAAGGTGGATGTAGAAAAAAGCGCCCAAATGAGCGGATACTACCGGCCTAAAGCTCACAAGCCCCATGATCGACTCTTTTACCCGCTCCACGTCCGTCTTAAAGAAATGGCGCATGAGCACTCCGGAGAGCGCGATCGCCCCAAGGAGGAAGAGGGCAAAATAGTCGCTCGGCAGCGAAATGAGGCGCAACTGAGGCGAGAAGGCCCTTCGGACAAAAAGGTACGTGACGGCGACGAGAATAAGGATGTCGCTCACGTAAAGCGAGGGAACCCCGATCTCGAAGAAACCGTCGAGCCCCTGGATTGCGGCAATACCGGGAAAAATCGGTCCGGTAAAGAAGCGCAGATGCCGGAAAAGGATGAGTGCCAGGGACCAATGGAAGAGCAGTCCGCCGAGCCAGAGGTAGCGCTTCGGGCTGAAGATCAGTTTTCCGCCGCCCTTGATCTCTACCTTCTCATTCCTCCAGAGGGAACGGAAAAGGAGGACCTCCAAGGCCATGCGGCCAATTACCCAGGGGGTGCTCGTGGGGCTTTCGAGTTTATCCTGTCTGATCCACGGAAGGGACCGCTGTTGCCCGCAGGTCGTGGGGATGCAGAAGGGAACGGGCGAGCGCGCCCACCCGATAATCCGGGAGACAAAGCCAAAGACAAACACGGCGAGCGCCGCGTAAGGAATTACGAACGCAAAGAGCAGGTTCATATTTCCGAGGGCGCCGCCGACCCAGCCGACGACAGCAAGGAATAGAACGGAAAGTAGTGCGTAAATCATGCGCTTCTCCCGCCCATAGCCCTTATCAGCCTGAGCAGTCGCTCTTTCTCCGCCCGCGCTTCCTTGATCCTTATCTCCTCTATCTGCTTTTTGCACGCGACGTACAGGTCTACTGCCACGAGCATAGCCTCGTCGAGGCGCGACTCTACGCATAACAAATGGTTGAAGCCGGTTTTCTCCACCATTGGTAACAGCTCATGGCGAATAGCCTTCCTCATGGCGTCAACAAAGGAGAGCGCCCGGGATGGTGAGAAGTCCTGGACGGCCCTTAGCCGCACGATATCGCTTAAGCCCTCCTCCGCCCTTTCCCGCTCCATACCCGTCACTGCAATCTCGAAAAGCGCATCACCGGTCTGCCTGAGCACATTGCCTACGGGATTGCAGAACGGGTCCTTCTCCGAGGTCAAAAAAGCGTGTGTTTCGGCCGCATATGTCGCCACGACCGCACGACGCCACTCCTCGAGGATCGCCCCCTTTCTGCTGAAGAGCACCTGCTCCAACGCTGCACCGGTCGACCGCGCGTCTTTCGTCACAGGTTGATCACCTCATGGCCGAACATGAAATCGAGGATCTCGTCCATGCCCGCTGCCTTGCCCACCGCCACCCTATCGGCAATGCAGAGATCATGGAGGCAAAACCTGCCCGCCAGGATCGTCACGCCCTTTTCTTCCAGGGCCTTCAGGCGGCCGACTGCGGGCGAGCCTGCGACAAGGAGCTGGACGGCCATGTTCCAGAAAATGATGCCTGCGGGCTTCTCCTCCCGTTTCACCAAAGCATCCAGGAGGGTCATCAGTATCTCGAAACCCATGGTGTCGTCGCCGTGTCCAACCCCTTCCTGTCCAAAAACGAAAACCTTGCCCTTTTTCTCGTTCATCAGTGGAACTCCCATTCAATAAACGGCTTCTCCAGATCGACCATCGCATTGACGATCAGCTCGACTAGTCCGCCGTATATTATGCCGCTTTTATTCCACGCGTCGTAATACTCGATAGAATCTCTCAGGAGGCCTTTGCAGTTTGAGCAGGGGGCGCACACGTATTTTTTCACCTCCGGGTCGGGAGTATCCGCAAAGGCATCTATGATCTGCTTCATTTTCATCCTCGACGAGACGCCGCCGCGCCAGTCGGGGAAATTCATCGATTGCATGATCGCAAAGCCGCTGCCCCCGCCGCAGCAATAGTTTTCTACGCCGTGAGGCTCCATCTCCCTGAATTGCGGGCAGATCGCCCTCACGATCCTTCGCTGGGGCTCGACGATCCCCATGAGCCTCACCATGTTGCAGGGGTCGTGGAGGGTCACGGGGAACGTGTTCCGGCTCGGGTCAAGTTTGAGTTTGCCGTTGCAGACGAGGTCCTCCAGGAGGGGCATAGCGCTTACCCGCGGTATGTTGAGGTCCCCCGTGAGGATGCGGTCCGCGATAACCATGAGCGCTTTGTGCGAGTGGCCGCACTCGCCAACGCAGATCTTCTTCACCTTGAGCCGTTTGGCCGCCTCGGCGTGGTGCACGGCAATCCGTGCCGCCTGGACGTCGTCGTACCATATGCCGTAGTTGACCGCGTCGTAGCCGACCATCTCGCTGGAGAGGGTCCAGTCTATCCCGGCCGCATCGAAGAGGATCGCGAAGGCCTCCGGGTTTTCCGGCCACGCAAGGAATTCGCCTGCGTTGTGCACAAGGAGCACGTCAGCCCCCTCCTTGTCGACGGGTATCTTTATCTTTTTGCCCGTCTTCTCCTCTATGTCGTCTTCCATGAAGGCGATGATGTTCGCAAGGGCTTTCGGCGTAATGCCGGTGCTCGAGCCGACGTTCAACTGCTGGACCGTTCCTTTCTCGTGCAGCTCCGCGGGGGCTATACCAAGCTCCTGGCTGAAGAGTTTTCTGATTTCGCGGCTGATGAGGGCATTATCCACGCCGAGCGGACAAACCTGGGCGCATCGCCTGCACAGGGTGCACCGGTAGGCGAGCTCAGCCAGCCTTGCGAGAAGGGTGAAGTTCAGCTCGATGTCGCTGGCCGTCAGCTTCGCGAGTATGCCATGCTCCTTCTTCAGGTACTTGTTTATGATGCGGCGAAGCACCTCGGGGCGAAAGGTCGGCCGATATATCTCCTGCTTTCCGCTCGCCACGTAGGCCGGGCACGAGTCGTTGCAAAGCTGACATTTGACGCAATAGTTGAGGGAGTGGACAAGGGGCTGCAGAAAGGTCCAGTTGTTCTCCTTTGTCAGCAGTTTGCGCAATCCTGACAGGAACTTCCGCACGAACTCCTCTTCTTCCCCGGCATTTGCCGGCTTTGGGATCGCCACGGCAAGGATGCCGTCGAGGGAGGCTTCGTACCGGGCTTTCTGATCCTCCGTGAGCTCCTTCAGGGGCCTGGCTTCGTCGTAGGGTGGCGGCAGTTGCATGAAATCGGACGGCTCCAGGGTAACGAGCTGCCCGTCGGATCTTGCCACATCTTTTATCTTGATCTTGCGCTTCATACTACCCGCCTTATCAGAGCTCTCATTTGACCACCTGTTCTCCCCATGTTTTCCCCTGCTTGATGTGGGGTGCCGCCCAGGTCGGCTTTTCCCCGAACAGCTTAATCAGCTCACCCTCTAGCTTGCTTCCCCGACGGTTCGGCTCATCGTCCCACCGTATGAGAAAGAATGCGAAGATCCTCGTCACGTAGTGCATCGACCGGGTGAAGGGAAGGTAGATCAAAAACAGATCGAACAGGATAATGTGCAGGGCAGCCCCCGGGGCAACCCCAACGGGTCGCGCGGTGATAAGTCCCACCCAGAAATGCCTGTATTCCGCAAAGGTCGGATCAACAAAAGCCCAGGTGTAAAGTCCGCTGAGAAAGACGGCCAGGCAGAAAAGATACGTGAAATAGTTCTGGGGGGTGGCGTACGCCCTAAGGTCATAGTCGGCAATCCTCTTGATCATGATCCCGATGCTTCCCAGAACACCGCTGATAAAAGCCACAAGGCCCACCAGAAGGACAACGTAGTAGAATGCCTTTCCGGCTAGAATTGGCGAGTCGCTCGATACGGGAAGGCCGAAGACCATGGCCAGGGCAGCAAAGAACGTAAAGATGTGAAAGCTGATGATCAGGATGAAACCGATATGCCACGGGTAGAGGGCCAACCAATAGCCTTTGCGCCGCTTGAAGTATTCTCCGAGGGTAAGATACTCCTTGAGGAGAAACCAGATGCTCCTGAGCCATCCCTTTCGGCGACCTCCCTCGATCCAGTCCAGCTCCTCGAAGTAAGACCCTCCGTAGCGGTACTTCTCTTCGTGTATGACGGGGTAGAGCTCCCACCGCAAGTGCCTGGGCAAATGAAGAAACTTTACCGCTTTCGCGGTGTACATTGCAGTGACAAACACGTAGCCGAAGTACGTCAGCACGGCCAGAAACACGTTCACTTAGACCTCCCTATCGAAAGCGCGGAGCAACGAACAGGAAACCTGCTCATTGCTCCGCGCCCATTGTCATCCCTACACGCAGCCCGTAGGCTTCGGAAGACCTGCAATCTTGCACGCGCCCTTCGCCGGTCCGCCGGGAAACAACTCGTATATCCTCTTCAGGTCGAGCTTCGTCTGTTTGGTCAACATTCTCACGGGTGGAGCAATCTCGTATTTGATATAGTAATCCCTCAGATAGTTGACCAGCCTCCAGGCCTCTTCACCCATGGGGTATGCGTCTTCCGTCTTTGCCAAGTCCTCCGCCACCTCTGTGTTCCACTTATCCGGCTCCTGAATGAAGCCGTCCTCATCGATCTCGATCTCCTGTCCGCCCAATGTGGCCTTCGCCATGGTATAGCCTCCTATTTCTCTTTAGATTTTTCCTGTTCTTCATCGAACTGCTTTTTGCAGCCCTTCGTATCGAAATAGTACGTCCGGTCCCCGACCGTGGTCGTACCCCGTGCTTTCTTTTCCTCAACTTCCCCTTTGCACACCGGACATATCGCCATGCCCTGCCCTCCTTTCTTTTTGAACTGTCAGCCGGCCCGGGAGCTTATCTCGTGATCAGTCCCGGCCTTTCCCTTCGATGCTCCATACTCTGCTGCGAGGGCCGCGAACGCACGGGCCCATTCGGGGTTGCCGAGGGCGTGGAGGTGCATGTACGCGGCGAACAGGTGCTTGTAGAGGATTCCGTCCACCCGGCCGTCAATGCCGTACCCGCGTTTCACCTCACACGCGGTTGCGATCGGCTCCGCCGGAATAATCCGGGAATGGTGGAACTCGTGGCCTCTCAGCACACGGCCCCGAGGAAACCAGCAATTCTCCGCAGTCACCGCCAATTCCACATAGCCATGTCCCGCCGGTCGCGTTGAAAGCTCCACCTCGGCCGGAATGACCCCGACCATCTCGTAACGTCTGCCCTGCCATCTCATCGCCCGGCAGAGGTACATCAATCCGGCGCATTCCGCATAGGTCGGAAGACCCTTCTCTATGGCTGCGGCGATGTCGGCCCTGAGCCGGCTATTTGCCTCCAGCCGCGATGCGTGGAGCTCAGGGAAGCCGCCGCCGATGTAAAGCCCATCAAGGTCGGGCAGCTTACGCGCGGCAAGGACGTCAAGAGGGACCACCTCTACCCCTGCTTCAGCGAGGGCTTCCAGATTCTCGGGATAGTAAAAGCTGAACACCCGATCACGCAATACACCAACACGGGCAATGCACGCCGGTTTAGGGGCAAGGTCTCTCACAGGAATAGACAGCTCGGGCGCCCCCTTCGCAATTGTGAGGATAGCGTCGAGGTCCAGGTATTTTTCGACTATTTCGCAGATCGTCGCCACCACGGATTCCGCCTGCTCCTTCTCCGCGGAAGGAGTGAGGCCCAGGTGGCGTTCGGTAATCGTCAGTTCCTGATTCCCCGGAACGGCGCCCACCACGGGTATGCCGCAATGGCTTTCCACTGCATTCACGAGCTTGTCCCTATGGCGAGACCCCGAGACATTGTTGAGAATAACGGCGGCGATATGCGTTTCCGGCTCAAAATGCTGGTATCCGCTCACCAGCGCGGCGATGCTGCGCGTCATACGCTCCGCGTTGACGACGAGGATTACGGGCGCCTTGAGCAAACGGGCAAGCCACGCGACACTTCCCAATCCGTCCGCTTCAGGGGAATCGAACAGACCCATTGCCCCTTCAATAAGAGTGAGGTCTGCGTCCAGCGCCATCCTGCCAAAAGACGGCAGGAGCGTCTCTTCAGGCATAATGAACGTATCGAGGTTAGAGCAGCTTCTCCCGCAGGCAAGGGTCAGCCAGGAGGGATCGATGTAGTCAGGTCCTTTTTTAAAGGGCTGAACGGCAAGAGCGCGGTTGCTCAAGGCCCTGCCGATCGCGATACTTATGGTGGTCTTACCGGAGCGCCCCTTCGGCGCTCCGACGACAAACCTCGGCAACATGTGCAATTCCTCCGGGTTAATTCCCCGCGGCTTGCCGCGAATTCGTCATCACCCGCAAGCGGGTACCCGGCGGAAGCCGGTATCCAGAGAATCCAACCGGATGTCCCGCCTTCGCGACGCGCAGGCGGGATTACTGCCCGCTTCGCTCTACCGTGTCAAGCACGGAATGACGGCCGGGGACAGAGGCCGATACCCCGCTGCTTGCGGCGGGGAGGGTCATTTCCCTTTCAGCTTGATGAACGACGCTCCCAGATACACGTACTCGATCTTGTCGTCCTTGGCCAGGTCCGCTATGGCCTTATCAACGACACTCTTCTCCTCGCCAAGGGCACGCGCAACTTCCCGGTTCTTGGCCTTCGTCACCGACTCCAGATACTGGAGCACTTTCTGTTTCAGTTCCTCCGACACTTCTGCGCTCACGGTCACCTCCCGGATTTCCGGCCACCCGCCATAGGTGGTTAAAACATTACCACTTGAACTGCGTCGTTGTCCTGTAAGTCTCTATCGCATGGGTAAAATCATCCACGTGCTTATCGGTGAACGGAATTTCCGTGCGCTTGAAAAAGGCTTCCCAGCCTATCCTCTCGATCCATTCACCGAGCCGCTCGGCCGGCTTCGCTCCTGCCGCATAGATCTCGACAATCCTCTTCAGCACGTCGACCACCTCGGGCCATCTCGGCGGGTGGTTCGGCAGGAAGGGCACGACCATTCTGGAATACATCGGCGGTTTCCGGGCATTAGAGACCTTACCGCCCGCATAGATCGCGACGCCGTCCGCATCCGCGTCGGCAAGCGGCATCGCCGGGCATACGGTAAAACAGTTCCCGCAGTACATACAGAGGTCGTCTTTCACGACCACGCTCTTGATGTTCGCATCCGGGTGCCGCCTCACCGCGCCTGTCGGGCAGGACTGTATCGTGGTCGGTATCTCGCACTGGGCAAGCACCTTTTGGTGGTCGGGCCTGGGCGGCTTTGTATGGACGCCGACAACCGCGAGGTCCGAGCAGTGTATGGCCCCACACATGTTGATGCAGCAGGCCATGGAGATCCTCAGGTGATTCGGCAGCTTCATCTCAGTGAAGTGGTCATAGAATGCGTCCATGATGGCTTTCGTTATGCCCGAGGCGTCGGTGGCGGCGCTGTGGCAGTGTATCCATCCCTGGGTGTGTACGATATTTGAAATGCAGTCGCCAGTGCCGCCGACAGGCAGACCAAGTTTCCCAAGCTCCTGAATGAGCGGCTCCACCCGCGTCTTATCCGGCGTGAGGAACTCTACGTTGTGACGGCTTGTAAAACGGAGGTGCCCGTCGCAGAATTTGTCGGCAACGTCACAGAGGTCCCGTATAAAATCGATACTTACAAGCCTCGGGGACCCGGCCCTTACCGTATAGAGCTCGTCGCCGTTCTCGGCAACATGTTTCAGAACGCCGGCGCGGACTATCTCATGGTATTTCCACTGACCATAGTTTTTCGTTATTACTTCCGGGAGCATTGTCCTAAAATCAGGTGGTCCAATGTCTGTTCTGCGCATATCGTTACCTCCTTGTCGTCACTCTATCAAAAGAACACGTAAGGATTGGCCCTCGGCTTCATTACCATCTGCGGCAGGGGCTTCAGATCAACCGCCTTCAGGAACTCCTTGAGACCGATTCTTTCGATCAGCTCCGCGAGCCTTTCCCTCGTCTTTCCGTGTTCGTCCCACCAGTCCCAAATCTTTGCAAGCAATTCCTTTATCTCCGTGTAGGGAGGCGCGATTTCGATGAAGGGTATGAGCACCCAGGACAGGTTGGCGCCTTTGAGGATCGGCGCCTTGCCGCCGACCAGAATTGTCGCCCCTTTCTGGAGGCCGGGTCTCAGCGCCTTCGGCATCATGTTGATGCAGTGCATGCAGCGCACACAATCCTCCGCTATAAGGACCAGGTTACTCCCTTTCTCATCCCACTCAAGGGCCTCGCTCGGGCACTTGTTCACCACGAGAGACCTGATATCAAACCCTTCATTCACATACTCCCTCACGGCGTTCTGGTCAATCCTCAAGCTGTCGCGCCAGGTGCCTATGATCGTGAAGTCCGCCCTCGCTATGGCGGCCACACAATCATTCGGGCATCCGGACGCCTTGATCTTGAACTTGTACGGCCACCTCGGCCGGTGCATCTCATCCTGATACGTCATGGTAAGGTCGTGTATCAGCGCCATGGTATCGATATTTGCATACTCGCACCGCGCTTGGCCCACGCAGGCCGCCGGCGTCCGCAACGCCGAGCCGGAACCCCCCAGGTCGAAACCCGCCTCGGTAAGCGCATCGAAACATGGCTGCAGGTTTTCCGTTGTCGTTCCCAACAGGATAATATCGCCGGTAGCGCCATGAAAGTTCGTCATACCGCTTCCATACCGCTCCCAGATGTCGCAGACTTTCCTGAGCGCCTCCGAGGTGTAGAACCAGCCCGCCGGCTGGTTGACGCGCACGGTGTGAAACGCGGTAACGTTCGGGAACTTCTCCGGATTATCGCAGTATCTGCCGATAACCCCGGACCCGTAACCCGTGACGCCTACTATGCCGCCGTGTTTCCAGTGGGTCACCCTGTCTTCGTACGACTGCTCCTGGATCCTGAGGAGGTCTTTGGCGGCTGCGTTCTTCTTCGCCGCCCGTTTAATCTCCTTCACATAGCTCGGCCAAGGTCCTTTCTCAAGTTCGTCCAAAAGGGGAGTCTCATCACTCATTTATGCCTCCTTCGCGGGATTGTCACGACCATAACGGTCGTCGCCTCTTACAACTTCCGCCACTTCGCATAATTATTATTGACATTATATGAACGGATGGCTACTATAAGTCAAATCATTAATTTTTATGGTATCTATAAGTGACGCTAAAACAAAGGGGGACGTTACATGAATTTGCACCAGCTCCGGGTTTTTTGTGCGGTTGCCGAGAGTCAGAGTTTTAGTGCGGCAGCAGAGAAAATCCACGTGACTCAGCCGGCGATCACCTTACAGATCAAGAACCTGGAAGAGTACTATCAACTGAAGTTCTTCGAAAGGGCCGGCAAGAAGGTCTTCCTGAGCGAGGAGGGAAAAGTGCTCTTCGAGATTGCCAATCAAATGCTTGACCTTGACCGTCATGCTGAACAAGTGGTTGCCGACCTGAAAGGACTATCCCGGGGGAACGTGCGCATAGGAACCTCCTTTTCCTTTGCCGACGACTATTTGCCCGCCCTGCTCAAAGCCTTCCATGAGAAGTATCCGAAGATCTTCCTTCAGGTCAGCACCGGCAATACGAGCCAGATCATTGAAGATACCCTGCTTCACAAAAACGACGTCGCCTTTGTCGCCTATCATCCTCATAACAACAAGCTCGTAGTGCAGGAATTCGTCAGCGATATCCTGGTGGCCGTCATTCCCAACCAGCACAAGCTCGCGGAAAGAGAGTCCGTCACGCTCAATGAGCTGAACGGTGAGCCGCTGATTTTGCGGGAACCCGGATCTTCTTACAGGGGAATGGTGGATGAAGTATTCAAAAAAAAAGGGATCCCCCCTTTGATCGTCATGGAGTCCGCCAGCACTGCGGCGATAAAGGGGATGGTAGAGAGCGGGGCAGGAATCGGCATTCTATCGGAACATGCGGTAAAAAGAGACGTTGAGGCCGGCGCCTTTAGGGCAAAACGTTTTACGGAAGTGGAGATGACCGAAACCTTCTATCTCATCTATCACAAGGATAAATTCACCTCCCGCGCCCTGAAGGCTTTTGTTCATATGGCGCTCAGCCTCAACGCGAAATGAAGCACTCCTGGCAGCCTCCACTCAAAGCCCGACAAGCGCTTTACCTGTTCTTACAATAGAGACCGGCAAATTCTCTCAACGTGTCCGCCATGATCTTGGCCGGGTCATCGATATACTTGTCGAAAACAGGTGAGAGTTGAGCCGGATCGACATCCCGGCTTCCTTTATCGTACTGAGAAACAAAGGCGCGCCGCACGTCTTCCGGCAGGGCAGCTATCATGTTTCTGCCAACCATATTCTCCAGAAGACGGTTGAGCGACTCGACCAGTCTCTCAAGCACATCAGGCTCCAGCTTCTCTCCTTTTCTTTTGATCAACGCTCTGAGAAATTCCTCAATGTACGGATTCCGCGGATCCATTAGCACTCTCCTTTCTGTGCGATACCCATCACTCTTCTCCCCTGTCTCCCCCGGGGATTGTTCCTAAAAGACCACCGCTAACCTCCGGAAGGGCAAACAGGGACCAGCGTATCCAACCCACAAAGCGCGAACCCCAGCCATCGCATGGCCAGTTTCATCAGTTCCACTTCATCCGCAGCCGCCTTTTCGCCTTCTTCCGGAGTGAGCGCGAAGACCTTGAGGAATTTTGTCCGGAAGACAAATTCGCGGAAACGGTCCAAATTGTAGCTCGCCATATGGAACATGGCAAGTTTTTGATCGGTGAGCCCGCTGATTCGCGCATTTTTGTTGGCGACGACCTCAATCCAGGGCCGATTCATTTCGTTGTAGAGCCGGACTCCCTGGTCTTCGATCCATTCCTCCACGGTCCATTCCCTCTCCTCCTGAAAACCGAGGCAGTGAGACTCACTCACGATGAAATAGAATTCTTCCTCCTTCCCCGACAGCCCCACGCTCGCACCCCTTCCGAAGGGATAAAGCCTGCAGGCCCCAGGACGGTCCTCGTAGATGGCGCACCCCTTCGGTCCCACGAAAGCACAGCGGTGTCCTCCATCCTCTCGCATCTTGAGACGGATTAAAGGCAGGACGTGATTCTCTTCTTCGTGGGGCAGCGTGTACCGTTCTATGAATTCCCCGGCAGTCACGTGGAGCCGCTTCTTCATGCGCAGCACATCGTAGGGGGTAAGGACCAAATGAAGGTCGGCGCAGCAGGCCGTGAAACAGGCAATTTGTGGATGACAGGAGAATCGGACCCTGCCTTCACCCACAGGCCTCATACACCCCTGACCGCCGTCCTGGAATGGTGTTGTTGCCCGCATCAGCTTCTCGAAGCCTCCCTGCCCTTCACCTTCTCGCCCTTGAGTACGTCTTCCCGCATCTTGAGGGTCTCCCCGGCAACGAGACCGAACTCAAGCCAGCGATGGGCCAGCCTCATCAATTCGAGATCTTCCGTCTTGATTTTCTCGGCAACCTCCTTTTCCACCTCGAAAATCTCGAGAAAACGGCTCTCCAGGACAAACCTGCGAAATCGGTCGAGGTCGTAGAGGGCCATGCGACACATCTCCCGGACTTTAGGGTTCTGAATATGCTCTTTCGAGAACCTGGGATGAGAGGCTATTCTGCCCAGAAGCGTCTCACTTTCCGCATAGAGTGAAAGACCCTGCCCACCCAGATACTCTCGTACTGTTGTGTCCCTCTCTTCGCCCATGCCAAGGCAAGACAACGGGTCGGCAATGAACCGGAACGCATCCGCGCTGTTGCCCTGATCAAGGGGAAACATGCGGCAGGCCCACGGCCGGTCTTCGTAGATGGAACACCCTTGCGGGGTTACAAAAGGGCACGTTTTGTTATGCTCCTCCTCCATCTTGAGCAGTATAACCGGGAATCCGGACGCTTCCGGGATCAGCGTGACCGTGTATCGTTCGAGGAACGCCCCCGACGTCATCTCCAGCCGCTTCTTCATCCGGAGTATGTCGTAAGGAGAGAGGAAGATATTCACATCCCGGCAGCACGTAGTGTAACAGGCTAAGCCAGGGTGGCAATGAAACCTGATCCTGTCTTCGCCGCGCAGCCGATGCTCCCGATCTTTTTCAGAATCCATCAGAACCTCCTTCAACGTTGAGAAAGGGCGCCATTTCGTGCATTATCCGCTTGCCTCGACCCTCGCGTCCGGCGGCCTGACGGCTGCGACAGGAATCGAGATAGTAGACCCCTTCTTAAGCTCCCGCCCGATATGCCGGGCGTAGACGAGCGCTGTGGTCCGGTAAAGGGCATGGGCAAACTTGGAGAAAGGGAAATAGGCGAAAAGAAACCAGACACAGACCAGGTGAATGAAATAGGTGGGATAAGCCACGCCGGGGAGATCGGTCAAGCGGAGAATCTCGCTCAGGAGGCCGGTAACACCCGTCCCCAGGACTACCAACAAAAAAAGCCAATCGAAATATGTGCCCTTCCCCGCATCCTCCCCCTGAGAAAGACGATTCACCAGGGCCAGGGAAGACCCAAGGATCAGGATCACGGCGCCAACGTTCCCTATCCACTTGATGGGGTTGACCAGGGAATAAGGTGTCTCTTCGTGGAAGAGATACACACCGGCAGCCACGCACGCTGTGGTGACGGCAAGTAGGATAAACCCCCACAAGATATTGAGGTGCGCAAGGTACCGGCCCCGGTTCACCACGCACTCTCGAAAGTCCTTGTGCTTCAGCACATTCAGTATCACAGGGCCGATATGCCTCAACTTCGATCCGGGCCGGGAGGACTGTCCGTAGGGACCGTCGCGAAAACCTGTCCAGAGACGCCGCACCCCTATGGCGGCGCACACCATTGCCCATATCGCCGTAAGGGGAAAGAGCACATCGACAACAGGCCACTGGGGAATAAAGTGGCGATAGGTGATCTCTCCGTCAGGGATGTGGAGGGTCCCGGCAACGGCCATGAGGAGGAGAAGCAGCATTGCAGGGATGGCAAAGACAAGGGGAAGGAACCTGGGATCGCTCACCATGGCAGCGACAAACCGGGGAAACGCGTTCTCCCGAATGGTCAGGCGGCGCATGGCCGCAAGGACGTCCCCAGGTCTCGCCCCTCGCGGGCAGTAGTGCGAGCAGTCATTGCACTGATGGCAGAGCCATACGTCCGGGTCATTCACGAGCCGGCCCCGGAGTCCCCATTGAGCCCAGGCCATCTCTTTTCTCGGGAAGGGCCGATCGTCGGGGGACAAACCACACACTGTGGAGCACGTGGCGCACTGGAAGCACTTCTTGACGCTATCCCCGCCGCGGGCCTTTATCTCTTTGATAAACTCCAGATCAGGTTCTATGAGGTCGCTTCCGGCCATCTTCATCACCCCCTAAAACCCTTTGTAGGGGTTTGGCCCCACCTCGTTGATCGTCTCGAGGAACTCGTCGATGATCCCCGGGAGGCGGTCGTAGTCGGATATCTCGATCTCCTCGATGCGGAGCCGCTTCGATTCAAGAGCCAGCCTGGTGAGGGTCTCCTGGATTTTCGAGAGACGATAATTGGCCAGTTCGCTGCCCTTTACCATATGGCACTGATAATCCTCCCCGTGGGCGCAGCCCAGGAGGAGGATTCCGTCGATGCCCTTGGAAAGAGCATCGGCGATCCAGACCAGGTTGAGCGATCCAAGACAGCGCAGAGGAATGACGCGGCCGTAAGGGTTGTAACGACCACGGCGGGTTCCGATCATGTCGAGGGCCGGGTACGCATCATTTTCGCATGCGAGGATCAGAATGCGAGGCTTCTCCTCATCTTCCTCGGGGACCTCGATAGCCTTGATCATTGCCCCGATCATGGGCACCGAATAGTCTTTAAAGGAGATGATCCTCTCCGGACAGGAGCCCATGCAAATCGCACAGCGGCGGCATCTCGTCGGGTTGGGCACAGGATTGCCCTTCTCATCTTCATTATACGCGCCGAAGGGACACTCCTCGGTGCACCGTTTGCACTGGGTGCAGCGCTGCATAAAGAGCTCCGGATAGGTCATGTCCCCCACCCTCGGGTGAAGGGATTTGCCTGCCGAGGTAAGCTCCACACACTGGATCGCTTTCAGGGCGGCGCCCCTCCCATCCTCCTTGCTGAAGGCCATGTCCATGGGCTGGCGTACGGACCCTGCCGCATAGATGCCTGTCCGGCGGGTCTCGTAAGGAAAACAGATGAAATGGGAATCGGGGAAGCCATACTTCAGATCGGGAAGCTCGGGACCCTGCCGGTAGGCAAGGTTGAGTGTATCGGACTTGATTATTTTGGTGGGAGTAAGCAGCCGGGACGCCATGTCCTGCGGTTTATCCCCCTTTTGCTTACCGTCTTCCTCGCAGGCTATAAGCACCTCTTCCTCTCCAAGGGCGGTCCTCGGGACCATACCGATCGCAAGGACGACCACATCGGCGGCAACCGTGATCCGCTCACCGAGAAACGTGTCATCTACCTCCACCAGAACGGCCCCGTCAGGTTGCGGGGTGACGGCGGTCACCTGCCCCTTGGTGAGGAAAATGCCTTCATCCTCCTGAACACGGCGGTAGAAGTTCTCGTACTGCCCTGGTGTGCGGATGTCCTTGTAAAAGACGAAGACCCGCGCCTCCGGATCGCGCTCCCTGACATAGAGGGCCTGTTTTAGAGACGTCAGGCAGCACGTGCTGGAGCAATACGGCAGGTGGTCGGCATCTCGCGAGCCTGCACAGAGGATAAAGGCCACACTACGCGCGGCTTTCCCGTCCGAAGGGCGGACCAGCTTCCCCCCGCCCGCCATTTCTTCCACGATCACCGTCGTCACCACGTTAGGGCTCGCACCGAAGCCCAAATGGCCGAGGTTGGCCGCGTCGTACGGCACAAAACCCGTGGCGAGCACGATGGCGCCGACGCGCTCGCTCAGTACGTTTCCATTCTGCCGGATCGATGCCTCAAACATCCCCGGCGCGCCCTCTATCTTTTCAACGGCAGCGGAGGTAAGGACCTTGACTCGCGGCTCTTTCCCAAGGGAGTCTATCAGCGACCCGTAGTCCGGCGGACCCGGCTCACGGTAGGGAGGGACCTTTGGGTATTCTTTGAAGAGCCTCAAAGCGAATCCCCCGAGGTCCGGCGACTGCTCCACAAGAACGACCTCGTATCCGGCCCTGGCCGCTTCGATAGCGGAGGTCATGCCCGTCGCGCCGCCCCCGACAACAAGGATGCGCTTCGAGCATTCGGCTATATAGGGCTCCGGCGGGTCGATGTTCCGTGCCCGTGCGACACCCATCCGTAACTGGTCTTCCGCGAGCATCAGGATGTCCTCGTCGAATCTCTTCCCTTCGGCGAGGCTCGCCTCGTGGCTCCAGGCGACCTGCTCCCGCAAGTTTACCCGGTCGAGGACCGTCGTTCGGGAGTCGAAAGCGAACACCTCGCTTTTGGCTCTAGGAGAACACGCGGCAATCACCGGCGCGTTCACCTTGCCGGCGGCAATGTCGGCCCGGATTTGTCCCATCCCTTCGGCTCCGCACATAAACGGGTGGACAAAAACCGGCGCCTTGAGCTCGCTCCTCGCCATCTCCGCCAGTTTTTCAACATCCACCGCCTCGCCTATGCCGCAACCCCCGCATATATAAACTCCGATCTTCTTTTCCATCGAATTACCTCCCCACCGCTGATTGAATCGCCTTGAGGGCAGCCGCTGTCGCATCCTGAACGGATGACGCGACGTCCAACGGACGTTTCACACATCCGGCCCCGCAAATACCTGGGCCGTCGAGGAAGAATCCATCCTCATCGCAGGCCGCGGCGGCAATGGGGATCTTACAGCCGGCGGTTGAGGGGACCATTCCAGTGGCGAGGACGACCATATCTACCTGAATCCGGGCGATGCTTCCCGCCGCAATCGATTCGGCCTCCACGATTACGTCCTTGGCGCCGGGGTCCTCCGTCACTTTTGCGATCTTGCCCTTGATCAGTCGTACCTTCTCGTCCGCCTGTATCCTGGCGAGAAACGCCTCGTTTCGTCCCATGGCGCGCAAATCGATGTAAAAGACGTATACGTCGGCATCCGGATACTGCTCGCGGACATAGTGTGCCTGCTTCAGGGTTGCGAGACAGCACACCCCGGAGCAGAAAGGCAGGTGGTTCTCGTCTCTCTGACCCGCGCATTGGCAGAAGGCGATGCTCCTTACCTCCTTTCCGTCTGACGGCCGGACGATGCGCCCCCCGGTCGGGCCGTTCACGGCGGCCAGCCGTTCCATCATTACGTTGGTGATGACGTTCGTTGCCTTGCCGAACCCGAGATTGTCCATCCTGGCGGCATCATACGGCTCCCAGCCGGTTGCCACAATGATGGAGGCAACCTTGAGCTCGAAGGTGTGAGGAACCATACTCAAGTCGACGGCGCCATAGGCGCACGCCTCCCGGCAGCGCGCGCCGTCATCCGTCCCGGTGATCTCGGGGTCAAGGACGTAGCGCATCGGGAAAGCCATCTCGTGGGGCAGATACGCTGCTTTGATGCGGTCCATACCGTAATTGAAAGGATTGGGGATGGTTGTCCGGCACGCTTCCCCGCACTTGCCGCAGGCAGTGCAGTTTTCGTTCACGTACCTTGGCCTCGAGGTAACCGTCACCGTATAGGCGCCTGCGTTCCCCGATATTTCCGTCACCTCGCTCATGGTGAGAACCGTCACGAGGGGATTGCCCTTGATGCGCTTGAAATTGATCTCCATCCCGCAGGTCGGTGGGCACAGTTTAGGGAAGTACTGATTGACGCGAGCTACCCTTCCCCCCAGAGAGGGCTCTTTTTCGACCAGGTAGACGGGGTAGCCGACCTCCGCGGTTTCGACCGCGGCGGTGATCCCGGCTATGCCTCCTCCTATCACTAAGACCGCCCCTTTTTTGCTCTGTTCGTCTGCCATCGGACTCTCCATCGTAAGAATAGGCTCCAGGCACCGGATGAGCGCCTGGAGCCCTTTTGTCCTGCGACAATGCTACCGTTTTCCCGCTACTTCTTTGCGGTGATAAAATTGAGCACGGGTTTCTTCATCATCTCCCACGTATCGGTTTTCGAATCCCACCGGCAGTTGACGAAGACGCGCCAGTTCTTCTCGTCCATAACGGGGAAATCCGCCCGGAAATAATACCCGGGCCACCTCGTCTCCTCGCGGAAGAGGACGGATCTCATATGTGCCTCTGCCTGCCACATCCTCTGCACGTTCTCCCAGACCCTCATCAGCTCGTGCAGGTCGGCAGCGGCCAGTTTCTCCGCATCCTCCTTCAGGAAGGTCAGA
>Ga0181533_1001937_pt1 | contig 25362 bp, 20 predicted proteins | sample PEATcosm2014_Bin_45_FD_119772 | JGI IMG/M metagenome (GOLD analysis project Ga0181533, IMG submission 119772) | Peatland microbial communities from MTU Mesocosm Facility, Houghton, MI, USA - PEATcosm2014_Bin11_60_metaG | ecosystem: Environmental > Terrestrial > Soil > Wetlands > Peat | place...
GCCGGTGACGCGGGAGAGATGCCGCTTGCCGGCGAAGAGGGTGCCTTCGAGTTCGGCTTCGAGGGCTGAGAGATCGAACATGAAATCCCTGATCGACGGCGCGGTTGAGTTTGCCTGCCCCGTGGTGAGCAGACCCTAAAGCCCCTCACCGTGAAATTCGCGGTTGAATTTGACGCGTTCCTGGCCCGGCTCCGCGGAAATCGACATGGAGATATCGGCGGCGCGGGCGGAGTGCGTAAGCGCGCCCACGCTGATGAAGTCGACGCCGGTCTCGGCGTAGGCGCGGATGTTGTCGAGCACGATGCCGCCGGAGGCTTCGGTGGGAATCCAGCGGCCCGGCTGGCCGGCCGTCACGGACCGGATGCGCTCGATGGATTTCTTCACTTCTTTCGCCGTCATGTTGTCGAGCAGGATGGCTTCGGCCCCGTGCGCAAGAGCCTCGTCGAGCTCCTGCGGCGTGCGCACTTCCACCTGCACGCGCTGGCCGGGCTGGCGCTGCTCAAGAGCGCGCTTGAGCACCGCGGCGATGCCGCCGCCGAGCGAGATGTGATTGTTCTTGATCAGAATGCCGGAGGCCAGATCGATGCGGTGATTGGTGCCTCCGCCGCAGAGGACCGCATATTTTTCCAGGACTCTCATGCCGGGCACGGTCTTGCGCGTATCGAGCACGCGGGCATGGGTGCCCTGAATAGCGTCGGCGTATTTGCGCGTGAGCGTGGCAATGCCGCTCAGGTGCTGCAGCAGATTGAGGATCACGCGCTCACAACTCAGCAGCACGCGCGCGTTGTGGCGGATGACGGCCAGCACCTGGCCGGGATGCGCACGCACGCCGTCGAACATTTCGGGATGGCTGACGACCTCGAAGCGCGTCTGCGCCTCGGGACGGGCGTCGAGCCGCGCATAAATCTCAAAAAAGCGCGGGATGGCGCCAAGCCCGGCGACGACCAATTCTTCGCGGGCGATGATGGAGCCCGCGGCGCGCAGACCGGCATCGATGGTCAGATGCGTGGTCGCATCGCTGGTGGCGCGGTCCTCCTGCAGGGCCTGCTCCAGCAATGCGTCGATGCGATGGCTCTTCCAATCCATAAAAACAGCTCTTAGCTTTTAGCCCTTAGCTTTCAGCTCTCAGCTCTCGGTCAATTCCTCACAGTTCGTAGTTCGTAACTCGCAATTCGTGGTTCACAGTTCGAAGTTGTCAGCCCCAAGCGCCTGGCCTCGCGGCTTGTCATCCTGAGCGAGGCGGGCCGCGTTCTTTGCGGCCCGCGCAGTCGAAGGATCTGCGGTTGCTTTTCCTTTCTCATGCTGCAAACTCCCCGTGCCCCATCCTTTCGCCGTTTTTTGGCGAAAGGGTGGGAAACCACGGAAACCAATTCACTCCTTCGGCAGCGCCTCCAGCGCGGCTCTCGCCTTCTCCAGCAGAAGTCTCGTTTCCGCCTCCTGCTTCTTCAACCCCTCCACCACGTGCGCCGGAGCTTTGGCCAGGTAGTCAGGATTTCCCAATTGGCGCAGTTCGCCCGCATGCCTTTTCTCTAACTTCGCAATGTCCTTTGTCAAGCGTTCGCGTTCGGCGGCAACGTCGACGGGATTTTCATACTCAAGACCCACGTCAAAGTTTGACTCGGAGTGGATATGTCTTTGGGTCAATGGGCCGCTGTCTATGACTTCAGAGACCCTGGCGAGCGCCCGCACGATATCCGGATTAAGCAAAGCTGCCGTTAGAGGGCGGGCACCCTCCACACTCTCCCCACTAGTGGAGTGGTAATACACCTTATCGACAAGCTCCTTATCAGGCACGCCGGCTTCCTTACGTAGAGCCCGAATGGACGTGATGACTCTTTGCAGTTGCCTCATCGTGTTCAAGCTGGCGTCCCTTAACCCGGATTCGAATTCGTTGAGCGCATCGGTTGCCTGAGGGTAGCGCGTCAGCGCAATCGACTTCGCTGGCGGCTGGCCATCGTAAACCGCGTGCCAGAGTTCTTCGGTAATGAATGGCATGAACGGCGAGAGCAGCCGCAGTGAGGCCTCAAAGACGCTGACCAGCGTTGTCAACGCTGCCTTTGAGCCGGCCAATCTCGCGTTCCGCTGACTTGCTGACTCGCTGGTATGCTGGCCCGCTTCAAAGCCCAGCCGCAGCTTGGCAAATTCCAAGTACCAATCACAATAGCTTCCCCAGAAGAATTGATAAATCGTGTTGGCGGCATCATCGTAGCGATAGTGCTCCAACGATTGGTTGACTTTGGCTATTGTCCTAGTCAGTTCTGCGACGATCCATACGGCCTCCACCGGCGCGTTCGAGTCCGCTACTGGCACCTTGCCGAGCGTGGAGGGATCGACCTTGATCCCAACCTCCGCCGCCCTGTCCACATTCATAAAAATGAACCGCGCGGCGTTCCAGATCTTGTTGGCGAAGGCGCGGTAGCCCTCAGTGCGGGCCACGTTGAAGGCAATATCGGTGCCGGGCGAGGCCATGCTGGCGAGCGTGAAGCGCACCGCATCGGTCCCGTACTGCTTCACGATCTCAATGGGATCGATCACGTTGCCCTTGGTCTTCGACATCTTCTCGCGGTTAGCGTCGCGCACCAGGGCGTGGATGTAGACCTCCTTGAATGGCACCGATTCGGCGAGTGGGCGCGGGCTCCCATCAGGCATCGGCACGTCGCCGGCGAACCAGCAACCCAGCATGATCATGCGCGCCACCCAGAAAAAGAGAATGTCGAAGCCGGTGACGAGCAGACTGGTCGGATAAAACGCGTCGAAATCGGCGCGTGTTTCCGGCGTGATGTTCGGCCAGCCGAAGACGGAGACCGGCAGCAAACCCGAAGAGAACCACGTGTCGAGTACGTCGGTCTCCTGCGTGATCGTGTCCGATCCGCAGTGGGCGCACGCGGCCGGATCGCCGGTCGCGCCGGGTTGCGGCACCGTGATCTTGTGGCAAACAGCGCAGTGCCACGCAGGAATGCGATGGCCCCACCAGAGCTGGCGCGAGATGCACCAGTCGTGGATATCCTCCATCCAATTGAGGTAAATCTTCTCGTAGTTCTCGGGCGTGAAGCGAATGGCCTTGGTGCCGTCGGCGTCGGGCTTGACGGCGGCGATGGCCTTCTCGGCCAGTGGCTGAATCTTGATAAACCATTGCGTGGAGAGGCGCGGCTCGACCACGGTTTTGCAGCGGTCGCAGTGGCCCACGTTGTTGGTGTAGTCCTTGATCCCCGCCAGAAGCCCCCGCGCTTCGAGGTCGGCGACAATTCTCTTGCGCGCCACGTAGCGATCGAGGCCCTTGTACGCCCCGCCGTTCTCGTTGATGTGGGCGCGGTCGTCCATCACGTTTATCGAGGGCAGATGATGCCGCTCGCCGATGGCGAAGTCGTTGGGATCGTGCGCGGGCGTCACTTTCACAGCGCCGGTGCCGAACTCGCGGCTCACCCAGGGATCGACCACGATGGAAATCTCGCGATCCATCAATGGCAGGCGCAGCTTTTTGCCGTGCAAGTGCAGGTAGCGCTCGTCCTCGGGATGAATCGCCACCGCCGTATCGCCGAGCATGGTTTCAGGGCGCGTGGTGGTCACGGTGATGAACTCGCCCGTCTCTTTACCCCCGTCGCTTAAGACCGGATAGCGAATCTCCCAGAGATGGCCCTTCTGCTCCTGGTGGACCACTTCAAGATCGCTGATGGCGGTCTGGCAGCGCGGGCACCAGTTCACGATGTAGGCGCCGCGATAGATGAGCCCCTGTGCGTAGAGGCGGACGAAGGCCTCCCTGACCGCAATCGAAAGGCGCTCGTCCATGGTGAAGTACTCGCGGCTCCAGTCGACGGAGACGCCGAGGCGCTTCATCTGCTCCAGGATGGCGCCGCCGTAATGGCGCTTCCACGCCCACACGCGCTCCACGAAGGCTTCGCGGCCGAGCTTCTGGCGCGACGTGCCTTCTTCAGTCAACTGGCGCTCCACCATCATCTGCGTGGCAATGCCGGCGTGATCGGTGCCGGGCACCCACAGGGCCAGCCGGCCGCTCATGCGCCGCCAGCGGGTCAGAATGTCCATCTCCGTCTGGTTGAGCATATGGCCCATGTGCAGACGGCCCGTAACGTTGGGCGGCGGCAGCAGGATGACAAAGGCCGACTGGGCGTCGGGGGCCTGGCCGTCGGACTCGCAGACGGGGCCCTGGTTTTGGACCGGGGTCGTGGCCGGATCGGGCGTCGGAACGGCGAAAAGGTTCTCGCGGACCCAGTAACCGGCCCAGTGATCTTCAATGGCGGTTGGGTCGTACGCTTTGGGCAGATCGTGAGGCATTTTGTCTTCGGTGAGCCCCGGAAGATTTCGGGAAAACACCCATGAATACAGGGGTTTCGAGAGCGAGGGGACCACGTTTCAGGTTAGCAGATGCAGGGCGCTGCGATTCACGGCGCGATGAGGGGCACGGTGGGGAAATAGGTGGCGTAGCGCGCGATGTCGCGAGTAAGGATTGAGCAGCTCAGAACTGTTGCGTGTGCGCCAATGAAAAAATCTGCAAGTACGCTTCTCTTCGCTCCTCCTCGCTGCCGGTACAGAAAATGAGCTTTGCCGGCAAGAAAGGCTGCAGATCGCGGAATCTCCGCGAAATCCAATTTCAGTTCCTTCAACAACTCATCGACCTTCGCTTCCGATCGATATCTGGGCGAAATCTCCGCGTAGACAATCGCATTGACCGCCATCCGGTCAAGCTGAGCCCATCGCTGCAACTGTGCGCCCGACCAGGAACACCATTGGGGATCGTTGTCGAGGAGATCGAAGATTACGTTCGAGTCAACGAGGATCATCGGAATATCCGCGAATCAACTCCATGTACTCGTCGGTCGTGCCCTGCCACTTGATCTCGGCGGAGCCAATCACTCGATCCAGGCGGATGGGGCCGGGAGGCGTAGGCCGTCCGGCAGGCCGAATCACAGTCTCTCCCGCCTCGTTGATGTCGAAGATCACTTTGGATCCAGGTTTGAATCCCTTTGCATCCCGAATGCGCTTAGGAATGGTCACCTGCCCCTTTACTGTGACTGTCGTCGCCATAGTGCGCTCCTCTTGGTCTATTAGGTATTACTTCGTAAATTATTGTAATACCAAAGAGACGGCGGATCAAATCTTATGAAAAAGGGCCGCCCGAAGGCGGCCCTATCTTGTCGATAAATTGTTGATTCTGTTAGCTTAGAACGGGTTCAGCTTGCCCAGGCCCTTCTTCTTTTTCTTCTTGCTTGAAGATTCGTCGCTCTGGTCGACCTTGGGCTTCTTCTGCTTGGGGTTGGTGACGACGGCCGGCGTGGGATTCGCGCCGGGCTTGATGTCGTTCACCTGGATGGGAGCTACCGCAGGCGCGTCCGCGTTGGGCAGAGCACTGCTGGCCGGCACAACGGGCTTCACCAGCGCATTGGGATCGGCTGGCGCGGGGCTGGCCGGCGCCTCGGTCGGGCTGCCGGGCGCGCTCAGGATTTCGACGCCTACCCCGGTGGTTCCACCCGGCGTCTGCATCTGTAGCGGAGCGGTAGAGGGTTGATCGCTGCGCGGCGGCTCATTGGGTCCAGTCGGCGTAACGGCCGGGGCGGGCGCGGGCGGCCTGCCGGCGTTGGCAGCCATCTGGAACATCTGCACATTCTGCTTGGTGATCTCCGGCGCCAGAACCCGCTTGGGATCGTCGAGCGTGGGCTCGCCCACATGCACGGACTGCACTACCATGGGGCCATGCTTGATGATGTCGAGGGTTCTGTCAGTGAAGCGCAGCGGCTGGCGGCTGCGCTCTTCCGCGTCGCTCTCGGCAATGGCCGTTTCGGTGGGCTCGGGAACGGGGCGGTTCATGGCCACCAGGCGGTCGCGGGCGTCTTCAACGTGCGGCGCCATGGGATAACGCGTAATCACCTTTTGGTAGGCCTGGGCCGCCTTGTCTTCATACATGAGGTGCAGGCGCTCGCGGATGGCGCCGGGCAGGCCGGGAGCGATCTGCACGTTGTGGGCTTCGCCCGCGTAGGCGTCGCCGATGCCGAGCAGCACCAGGTCGCTCTTGGAGTAAAGCGGATAGGTATCGGCCACCGTCTCAAGACGGGCGATGGCGGCCACGAAATCTTCGCGGCTCTCATAGTAGGCGCCGACCTGGTACTCGCGCTCGCCCAGAACCTCCTGCACGTCGCGCAGCTTCTGCTTGGCGCGCGGGATCAGGGTGGAATCCGGGAACATGTTGATCATCTCCCGGTACTCCTTTTCGGCCTGCTGTGCATTGGTAAAGTCGCGGTCGGGCTTCTCCATCTGCTGGTAGTAGATGTCGGCCACCTTCATCTTGGCTTCGGCGGCCTCAGGAGCATTGGGGAAGAAGGTGATGAAGTCCTCGTATTCGGCTTCAGCCTGGGTCAGAGCCGCCGACCCGCCTTCCTTGAACCAGGTGTCGCCCACCGAAAGCTTGGCGCGCATGCGGTATTCCGACTCGGGATAGGTGTTCAGCAGCGTCTGCAGGTCGAGGCGGGCGACGTCGTAGCGGCCCTTCTTCATGGCCACCATGGCTTTGTCGTAGAGTTCCTTGTCAGGCTGCTTGGACTGCACGCCGGCCAACGGGTTGGCGTTCAGATCGTAGGCCTTCTTTTGTTTCTTCCTTTTGAAAATCCGGGGCTTGGTGTCGTTCTGGTTTTGGGAGTCGGTCTGGCTCTGAGCTTCGACCGCAACCCCGCCCAGGAACAACACCAACAATGCAACTGCGAAGATTTTCAGAGACAACCGGCTCATACCACCTCGTTGGAGGACAGCTCCCACAGGACCATCCGATCAATCCATGCGCTTTTGAGACATGCGCTTTTCAGTGAATTTTACTCTTTCCGCCCACTACCGTGCTTGCGGATTGAAGGATTTCTGCCTGGCGGGCCGCCTCCAGCAGGGCGCGCGCATCGCGCTCCGGCTGACCGGCGCCAAAAACGGCGTTGCCCGCAACCAGCAGTTCCGCACCGGCTTGGACGATGGCCGCGACCGTGTCGTGAGCCACTCCGCCGTCCACTTCAATCTTAAATTGCAGACCCAGTTCGTGGCGGATGGCAGCTAGGCGGCTGATTTTGTCGAGGGAAAAGGGGATAAACTCCTGGCCGCCGAAGCCCGGATTCACGCTCATGATCAGGACGTGGTGCACCATGGGCAGAATCTCGAGGATCAGGTCGACCCGCGTGGCCGGATTCACTACCACCCCCGGCCGCATGCCGTGGTGCAGAATCAGCTCCAGAGTGCGGTGCAGGTGGGGGCAGGTCTCGTAGTGGACGCTGACCCAGTCGGCCCCGGCATCGGCAAATGCCGCGATGAAATCATTGGGGTTATCGATCATCAGGTGGCAGTCGAGCGGCAACTTGGTCACCTTGCGCAGGCTGGCCACCACCGGCGGCCCGATGGTAATGTTGGGCACAAAATGGCCGTCCATCACGTCCACGTGGATGGTCGTGCCGCCGCCGCGCTCGGCCGCGGCAATCTCGTCGGCCAGGCGGGCAAAATCCGCGGATAATATCGAAGGCAGAAGTTCAATCATCGTAAGACCGGCAGCAGCTCAACCATGGAATTCGTCGAGAACTCCTTGCGGGGACAGTGTATCAGGCGGTGAGGGGACTACGGTGTTGCCCATCCAATGATCCTACCCGGCCAATCCGCATCGAGAGTAGTCCACTTTCTGCTGTCCGCTGACCAAACCATGAAACCCTTGGGATAGCCAAGGTTTGATCCGACTGCTCCGTAAGTCACCGAAATGTAGCCTGGAGCTGTGAGAGCCTCGTCATCGCACCATAAGCGCCCAATTTCCTCACCTTGATAACGGATGACTCTGCCTTCTCTTGCATCCTGGTGAAAACTGATTTCAAATCCGTTGCCGACTTGTTCCCAAACGTAAGGCGAATATGTCTTGCGTTGCACGTCGATGATCCAAGCATGTTCGCTCCCAGCGCGAAAGATCACATCCTGGGCGTCCCGCCAAAGCTCAAATCCGCACGCTATGGGGTCCGACACCGGAATTTTAACCACCGACTCGATCCTGCCGGTTCTGTCAACAAGGACCAGATCTCCGTTTCCACGTTGCGAAAGGATTCGGGAATCATCAATCCAAACAATTGGCGGTTTGGGAAACGAACTACAACTCGGACTTGACTCATTCTCGAAGCCGCTTCCTAGTAGAACGCCCTTCCCATCGGCTCCATAGAACCAAATACGGTTCCCTTCGCCGACGGCGCGAAACTGCCCGTTGGGGCTTATCACACCATCAATAGCCCAAATCCCGGGCTTGCGAATCAACTTCTCTTGGCCAGTTCTAAGTTCAAAGTTGTAGATTCCGTTCTCTCCCGTCCTGTCAACTCGGATTTTGAGAGAATCGGTATCGCTATCTATCCCGGCGAGTTCACCCCGGCTTTTGTAAATCTGCTTATGCGTTTCCAGGTCGACCACGTCGCCCCAATTCGTAACGACGTATCGCCCATCAACCAAATGATTCTCACCAATGTCATAACGGATTTGCCCTATATTTGCGGTCAGAATCTCCTCTTTTGCGACCATAAGACCGCGACGGAAATGGTACCTGACAAGTGATTCCACGCTGCTGATTCCGCCTGGGCTCTTAACATTTTCGAACGCAATCAAATCTCGATCCGGGGCTTCGGCCCTTGAACCTAACAACGAGGAAAACAAAGTCGCTGTCGCCAGCATGAAATGCGCAATCTTCATATGATTCACTCCGGCGTTTCGGAATTCCGCGGACGTCCGTGCAACTTGATGTCGCCATCTCAACTGATAGGGGAAGCGGAGTGCGCTGAATGGCGGACATTTCGGAATCCAGGAAAGCAAACTCGAATCTGCAAAGAATCCTAACTCGTTTCATCCATGCACAGCTAACGGTGGAGGCAACATTAATTCCGCTTGCTCACTGCCGCCGGCGATCTTGATCCCCCTCCCTTTGGAATCTCGATCGCGCTAGCGAAACATGGGTCTGGGGTCCGAGGTTTCGGGGTTGTTGTGAAGAGCGCCTAAGGCCGTCCTTCCAATGCGGTTCAAGCCGAGAGCGCCTTTGCCGCCACGCGGCCGATACCGCGCAGGATGGCTCTCGTGGGCCAACGGCCCTCAGCGTCGGGGAAGAAGATTTCACCCGTGCGGCGGGCCTCGGGGCGGTAGTACCAGCGCTTGAGGAGCGCCAGATGGCCCTGGCGGATGGTGGCCGAAGGCGACGCGATTGGCGCGGAGAGTTCAGCCAATGCGCTTTCGAGGCGGGATTCGAGAAGGCCGCGGGGAAGCCTGGCCGGGGCGGTCGGCGTCGCAGGGGCTAAAGCCCCTTCATTGATGGGGCTGCTGTCGGCACAACTGAAGTCGTGCCCTGACACTTCGTGCTCTCCCTGAAGCTTTTCCTCTTGCGTTGGAGATAACTGCCCTGACACTTCGTGCGCAGATGAGATGGTTACTGAACTCTGATCCCCGAACCCTGGTTTCTGGTTTTCCGTTTCCTGATCCCTAACCCCTGTCTCCTGGATTTCTGTTCCCTCGTTCCCTTGTTCCCTTGGTCCCTGCCTTTCCGATTGTTCGTTCTGGATTCTCATGCCGAGAGTCGAGAACGCAGCAGGACCGCGCAGGCGGCCATTCTCGAAAAGGAAGACGGCCACTTCGTCCGGATTTGCCGAGGCCTGCAGGATGACCGCGCGCAGATGGCTGAGCGGGCGGACGAGTTCGGCAGCCAGGGCGTGTACCGCCTCCACGCGCTGCACCTGTGCGTGAAGCGTAGCGGCGGATTCGAAGGCCAGTTCCGCCGAGGCCTGGTCGCGCTGGGCGCGGAGCGTGACCAGACGGCTCTCGCTACGCGTCGCGAGAAAGCTTTCGACGGCCGCAGCCTCTTCCGCGTAGCGCTCGTCGCTGCAGCCCTTGTAGCAAGGCGCGAGGCACATCTTCATTTCGGAGTAGACGCAGCCGGGATGGCTAGGATCGGGCGCGAGATCGTCGGTGCAGCGCCGCAGCAGAAAGAGCTTGAGCGCCTCTTCTGAGAATCGTTCGGCGGCGGCGCGCGAAGGGAACGGCCCGTAGGCCCAATCGGCCTCGCGCAGGCTGGGCCGGTGCGTGACCGTGATGCGCGGGTAGGGATTGCTGCCGAGAAAACGCACAAAGGCGGGCGCGCGCAGGTGCATCCGCTCTAGCGCCTTTGCGCCGAAAACCTCGTCCAAAAGGGAAAACTGCTTGAGCAGCGATTCAAACTCCGAGCCGGTGAGCTGCCACTCGATGCGGCGCACCAGGCCGGCGAGATGCAGGCGGCGCGGATGTTTTGCCGACGGCTCGAGCAGCCGCTCCAGCCGTGCGCGCAGGTTGGGCGTGCGGCCGATGTAGGGTTCGGCGCGCGCCGCGGCGCCATACAGCGCAAACACCGCCTGTGCCTGCGGCAGTTGGGCCAGCGCGGCCTTGGGATCGGCCGGATCGAATTTGAGAGCAAGCGGCAAAGACTTGCGTTTCCTCGTGTCGCACGTCACAGGTACACGTGTTCAGAGTGATTGTACGGCCCCTCGCGAAGAGTTACGCTGAATTGATTCGCGCCGCCAGGGACAACCATTCGCACCGGTCCGCATCTGAGCCAAGTGATACCGCAGTACGGGGAGGTGGTATCGTGAGACCGTTCGAATCGATTCTCTTTTCGGCTTTTCTCTTCATCTTTCCAGCATGCAGTTCGGCAAGAGCCATGCAGGCAGAGGCGGCGCGGCCCTCCGCCACGGACGCCTCACTGTCGGTCACTCTCTCCGCGGGAACCAAAGTGGAATTGCTCGTCACACGGCCGGTGTGGACGCTGACAGCAAAAGCCGGCGACGTGATCTACGCGCAGACTTCGTTTCCCGTCGTTTTGGGAACGGGGATCGCAATTCCAGCAGGAACGTATGTGGAAGGAACCATTGAGAGCGTGACGCGGCCCGCCCGGCGTACGAGCCGCGCCGAAATTGACGTTTTGTTCACGAAGATGATTTTCGCCAATGGCTATGTGGTGCCGCTGCCGGGCGATCCAGATGTGGCGGGCACCGCGCCGGGAGCCGATTCGCAGAGTGCAGACGCGGAGACGCTGATTGCGATCACGATTCAGGCGACCACGGCCAACGATCTGCTGCTCGATAACGGCGCCGACGTGGAAATGACGCTGGCAGCGCCTCTCGCACTGGACGCAGAGCAAATTGCGGAAGCCATTCCGCTTTCGCGCACGCCGCAGCCGGGACAATTCAAATCTGCCACTCAATGCCGGAACATTCCCGGCAGCCCGGGCACGCCGGGATCTCCCGATACAGTGATTCCCGGATCGCCCGGCACGCCGAGCATCACGATTCCGGGAGGGCCCGGAATGCCGGACACCACAATTCCGGGAACTCCAGCCACTCCGCCCACAGTCATCCCCGGCTCACCGGGAACGCCCGGCACGCCCGATTACATTTGTCCGGCCGCGCCGATGGTGATTTCCTGCGCACCGGTCGTCAAGAACAAACAACCGCTCACGTCACAGCCCGTGGCGGCACGTTGAAGCGCCGCTTTCTGCTCGAAGAACGCCTTGGAAGGAAGATGATCCCATGTTCGTTCAATCCATTACCGCACTTATGATTGCTTCTCTCGTGATGGCGCAGAATCCGGTTCAGAATCCGCCCACGGCGCAGAATTCGGTTCAGAATCCGCCCGTGGCGCAGAATCCTGCGCCGCCTGTGCAGCAAACTCCGGCGTCGCCCACGCAGCAAACTCCGGCGCCGCCGGCCGCAACCACCATCACCGTGCCGGCGGGAACGGCGATTCCGCTTACGCTGATGAATCCCGTCAAGAGCAAATCGACCAAGCCGGGAGATTCAGTGCGCGCGGTGGTGGCGTTTCCGATTACGGTGGGATCGCGGCTCGCCATTCCCACGGGAACCTTCGTGGAAGGGACGGTAATACAGGTGAGCGCGCAGCCGCTGAAAAATCAGGCGCCAACGCTACGCGTTCATTTCACGCAGTTGCTGTTTGCGAACGGCTATTCGGTGGCGCTGAACGGCGAAAACACGCAGTCGTTTCTGCTGCCTGACGAGAACCGGGCGTCAACCGTGGAAGTGGCGAAGCTGACGCCGATGCCATTTCCGGGCGCGCATTTTGCCATGGGTGCGGGACAGCAGACCCTGCCGCCGCTGCCCCAGGTTGGTCCGTCGAAGGCTGTGGTGATCGGGGCCACGACAGGGGGATTTGCGGCCCTCATGATCACGATGTTTGTGTGGGGGCATCACCGCGCGAACAACTACGACTTCGTCGTCTTCGATGTGGGATGGCAGTTCCAGATGGTGCTCGACAGCCCCGTGGTGCTCGATGCGGCGCAGGTTGCCGCGGCTGCGACAGCTCCCAGCGCAAATTAGCGCCCGGCTGAATCTGAGCCACTCCATCACGGCTAGACCCATTCTTGGGTGCCCCCGGTCCCTCGCTTTTGGGGACCGGGGATGGTGGCCTCAATCGTTGCGGCGTGCCTTGGCTCCTGCGTTCAAGGGGTTGCGACACGGCGAACCCGATTCACGGTGAAGTCGTGCCGCGCATGAAGCCGAAACTCGAAGCGGGCGTCGCGGCGCACGTGATAGACCAGCGCAGGACGGAAGCAGGCAACGCAGGTTCCCCCGGCGCGGCGAACGCTGGGATAGACGATGCCGTTCGCGCCGTGCTCAAGAAGGCCGGCGGCCAACTGCTGCGAGGGCTGGTAGCACTCAGGAATCGGACCGGGCCTGAGGAACCTGGCAAAACGCCTCGCGCCGCCGCGCAGATCGTGAAACTCGGCGGCAAAGTCAGCGAGGTAGTCGTCGCAGGTGGAAATCTCTTCGTGCGGCCAATCGACTTCGCGCAGTTGCTCCAGCTTGTGAAAGGCAACCTCGGCAATGGAGGTTTCGCGTTCCATGCCTGCGTACCATGCGCCGCGCAGGTTGCTGTTGAATCGGCCGCCGCGCGGCGCGGCATGCGTGAATGCCGCATTCACAATTTCGCTCGAGGCAACGCCATAAAGCAGCTCGTGTATGCCGATGCCGGGAAGCAGGCCTTCATCGCCCAGCAAACGCGCGTTGGTTGCGCCATCGAGCTCAATCAGGTCGAGCAACTCGGCGTCATTGCCTGCGAGCGCGGCAAGGACCGTGCCTTCGGCGCTCGATTTCGATGGGATGAGACGATGCGTGCCCCGGGAAAAGCATTCGCGCACGGGAGGAGTCACTGCGCTGACTCCGGTTGCGCTGGTTCTCGTTGCACTGGCTCTCGTTGCACTCATCCGGGTTGCGCCGATTCTAGCCTCGCCTCCCGGGGTCGCGCTTTTCCTCTTTGCGATCTTCATCGACGCGCTCGTCATCTTTGCGCTTGATCCTGTGCGCTCAGCCGCCGCGGCGTGCGTCCAGAAGCTGGCGCAACTCGATCATTCCCGGCTGGCCCAGGCGGAGAATGTAGGTGAGCGGCGTGGAACCGCGAAAGATTGGGTTCGAGTTGGAGAGTGTCATCCAGGCGTCGGCCAGGCGCGGGCTATAGAGGATGTTGAGCGCCTTGAAGATTCCGATGAGCAGAGAGACGCGGGTGATCGCATCCTGATCGAGAGCGCGGCGCGCGGGATCCTTTTTGAGGGAGTAGAACGTGCCCGACGAGACGCCGCCGAGCAAATGGCGCGCATCGTCGTCCTTCACGCCCCACTTTTCGGCGATGCTCAGGAACGCCTTGATCGCCGCCGGGGTGAGGCGCTTGCGCGTAGCGGGGTCGGAGAGATCGGCGGCCACGTCGAAGCTGTAGCCTGCGATCTGCGGGACGGGAAGTGCGGTGGCCATATGAACTCCAATAATGGAATTATATCACTCCAAATTTGGAGAGCCGGGGTATTTCTCTTTGCCGATCTCAGGCCGGGCAGCTAACGGCACTCGTCAAACCGATGAACAGGTACCGCCGAAACCCAAGCTGACCTTGCTGGAGCCAAATCTTGCGTTGGTTCTGTTGTCTTCGCGGCAGAGCGGGAGTACAGTGGACCCCGGGGGCGGCTTGAATCGAAGATTCCTCTGAAGGAATTGTTGCTCTCGCGCTGGCTTCAGATGACGACCGCTGCGGAGTGAAGCTCAGATGAGTCGCAGCTTCCGTTTTTGCATTCTGCCTTTTCTTTTCCTATTCTTGGGGATCGTCCATCTCGCTGCTCAACCCAAAACAACCGCGCCGTCCGACGTCGCTATCTGGAATCAATTCGTAAGCGCGATGCGTGCAGGACCGATTCCCGCCGATAAGGTGCGGCCTTACGATCCGTCGCTTGTGGAACCCATCGTCCGCATCCTGGCAGACATTCGGAAGACGGCGAACTGGGCTGAATGGGAGTCCACGCCGGAGATTTATCCCGATGGCAACAGCACGCATTACGTAATCCCTCTCACCATCGACGGCAACAAGCAAACCTTCTGCTTCACGCTTCTCAAGGACGGAAACGACTGGTACTTTCAGCACCTCGAGTCGATCCTCATCCGTCTCGATCGGCTTCCCGCGTTGCCGGTGACCGCGTTTCCCGACCTCCCGGAATCTCAGAAAGCGTGGATGCGGGAAGAGAACGCCGCCACCGAGCAGGTGAGGCTCTTTAACCTGCTGGCAACTGAGAAAGGCAAGCAATTCGCGTTTGACTGGTTTCGCGACGGCCGCGGTTATGCCCTTGCCGCCAAAACATGGGTTCCCGTGGTTTCGCCATCGCGAGCCTTCATCTTGTATCTCTGCTGGGAGCAAGCCAATCTTCGCGGCAACCCCACGCGCCTGGAGAAACTCGACGATACGGAAGCTATTGTCCACCTTTCACCCATCTATCTGAGGCTTTACGAGCAGACCGGAAACTTCAAGCAGAGGATTTCCCTCGACGATTACCGCAAGATCTTTGAAACCATATGGCAGGACAGGGCGAAAGCGGCAGGCTGGAATCTCGAACTGACCTATGCAGGCAGGGACTGCATTCTGCATTTCAGCAAAGCACCTGACCCAAGTCACCCCTGAGTATTTATCGCGCATTGCTGCCTGCTGCGGAGAAGGCAAAACGCCGTGATGGCCTGATTCAGGCTTCCTTCGCAAGCTAATCAAATTGACTCGACTTTTCCGCGGGCAGCGAAAGCTGCTATGCTGCGGGCGCTACAGAAAAGCGATTTAGGCAAGGGGGATTGCCATATGTGGTTCCTGGGCATGGATGTGGGCACGGGCGGCACGCGGGCCGTCGTGGTGAACGGCGCGGGCAAGTTGATGGGCACGGCGTCGTGCGAGCACGCGCCTTTTCGCGCGGAACACCCGGGATGGGCGGAGCAGGATCCCGAGGACTGGTGGCGCGCCGCACAGGAGGCAATTCGCGGAGCTCTGGCGGCAACGTCGGAGCCGCGCGAGCCCGTCGCGGCCATCGCGCTCACCGGGCAAATGCACGGCGCCGTCATGCTCGATGAAAATGGCGCGGTGCTCAGGCCCGCGCTCATCTGGTGCGACACGCGCACCCAGCCGGAGTGCGACTGGCTCACCGCGAAGATCGGCTACGAACGGCTGATCGAGCTCACCTGCAATCCCGCGCTGCCCAATTTCACGCTGACCAAGTTGCTATGGGTCAAGACGCACCAGCCGGAGATCTTTGCAAAGATCCGCCACGTAATGTGCCCCAAGGATTATGTGCGCTACCGGCTCACCGGCGAGTTTGCCATCGACGTGCAGGAGGCGAGCGGAACCCTACTGCTGGACGTGACGCACCGGCGCTGGTCGCGCGAAGTGGCCGACGCGGCAGGCATCGAAATGAGCTGGCTGCCAAAGGTGTACGAGTCGCCGGAGATTTGCGCGCGCATCAGCGAGACGGCGGCGGGGCTGACGGGACTGAACGCGGGCACGCCGGTTGCGGCGGGCGCCGGCGACCAGGGCGCGGGCGCTGTAGGCATGGGAATTCTGCAGCCTGGAAGCGTGTCGGCGACCATCGGCACCTCCGGCGTGGTGTTTGCGGCCACGGCCGAGCCGACGAAGGATCCCAAGGGCCGGCTGCACACCTTTTGCCACGCCGTGCCGGGCCTTTGGCATGTGATGGGCGTGACGCAAAGCGCGGGGCTGAGCCTGAACTGGCTGCGCGGCACGTTTTTTGCCGGGCAAAGCTACGACTCACTGAGCGATGGCGCGGCCAATATTCCCGCGGGGAGCGAGGGCCTGGAGTGGGCGCCGTATCTGCTTGGCGAGCGCACGCCGCATCTCGATCCCGAAGTGCGCGCGGCGTTTGCGGGCATCGGCGTCGGGCACACGGGGGCACATTTTGTGCGCGCCGTGCTCGAGGGCGTGGCCTATTCGTTGCAAGACACCTTTACTCTCTTCCACGAGCTGGGAATTCCCGTCACTGCGATTCGCCTGGGCGGCGGCGGCGCGCGCGGCGCATTGTGGCGCAGGATTCAGGCGGGCATCTACGGCAAAACCGTGGAAGTGCTGGTGGCCGAGGAAGGTGGCGCGTTCGGTTGCGCGTTGATGGCGGGAGTGGGCGCGGGACACTGGAAGAATCTCGACGAGGCCTGCGGCCAGGCCATTGAGGTGGCCGAGCGCATCGAGCCCAATGCGGCCGATGTGGCTGCCTACCAGGCCGGCTATGCGAAGTGGCGGAAACTGTACCCGGCGCTGCGGGGATTGCGAAGCTAGGTTTCGGGTCTCAGGTGTCAGAAACGCCGCTTATGTGCCGGCAACAACAAAGTCGGCGAAGACGAAGCGCTCGCGGGTGACGATCTCTCCGCTCTCAAGCGGGAGTGGGGCCGCGAACATGGGACCGGCGTAGACGCAGGTGTGAAACTCGCCGCGCTCGGCGCTTGCATTGCAACGCGCATCGATTTTCCACTAGACTTATGAGGGTAAGTCAACCACCTCCGTGCGGAAGTGGTGAAATGGCAAACACACTAGCCTTAGGAGCTAGCGCCCAAAAGGCTTGCGGGTTCAAGTCCCGCCTTCCGCACCATAAACAAACTAAAGAGTTTAACAATGGGCTGACCGGGTAGCGGTTGGCCCTTTGATTTTGAAAACGTAACTGCAAACGTAACCGTAACCGAAAAATCCCCATTTTCTAGCTTCGCTGGCTGGTCAGGGACGGGATTGAACCGCCGACGCCGGCCTTTTCAGGGCGTTAATAACTTGTATCTCCAATTACTTACAAGACGTCCTGGGCCGCCTGAATACAGGGAAATACTTGTAAAACGGGCCGATCACGGGTGGAGATGTTCTGCGGACCACGACGGGTTTCGGAGCTGAAAACGGAAATCGAGAATCCCGAAGTAGGAGTAATGCCCGTATGACACGCCCGCTCGCAGCAATTGTGCACTTCGCAACCCCGCCCGGTAAAGAAGCGGCCGCTAGTTGACGTTCTGCGCCACGCCGATCAACGGACCGATCAAGCCGTCGACGACGCCTTGCGCCTCCGTCCTGGAGCCGTAGTAGTTCAGCAGGGAAATGGCCAGCATCTTTCCATTCACAACCCCCTGCCAATTCACCGACCAGCCTTCAATCGTGCCGCCGCACTCGCCTTTCATGTCGATGCCGATCGTGGCGTGGAAGGTGGTTTTGCGAAAGACGATCATGCCGCCGCTGTAGGCCGACTTGCCGGCCGGCTCTTCGAGAAACCCTGCCACATCTCTTTGCGGGTCTTCGGGCTGCCGCAGCTGGGCGTCGATGATGAACTGCTGGCCCCCGGCCATCCAGGAGTAGCCCAGAGACGCCTTTGCCGGCACGCCGAAGCACTTCGGCAGTTGGTTTTTCTTCTCGCCTTGTTTCCCATCGCCCATGCCCGCGGCTCTCCACGGATTGGGGGGATTGGGGTTGGGCGGCTGAAAGCCTTCCGGCAAGGGCGGCATCTGAGGCAGGTTTTTGAACGGCTGTCCCTGAGCGCAAGTGCCCATCAGCACGAACGCCATCGCGGCGATCAATCCGAACACGGTTTTGCATTTCATAGAGCTCTCTCTTCCGTCGATTTTGCGCGTCTCCAGGCTTTGCCAAGATCGGCTGTCTGCGCCGCTCAGCAAAGCAACAACGGCGTGAAAAGTGCTTCGCGCCGCGCGTCAATTCTTCACAATCGATATCAGTGTGTCTGTGTTGCGCGCGCCGGTTTTCATGTCCATCCACGGACTTTGCAAGGTGATGCTCACTCCGTTGAGCTTGAACAGCCCGCCCTTCGCGCTGGTGTGGACGACGGCGATGCCAGGAAGTTTGCTATAGAAAGCCATTACCTTGGCTAGATCGTCGGCAGACCGGTAGCAGGCCGCCTGGCCGCCCATCTGCGCCACAACCGCAGAGGTCTGGGCGTCGTATCGAGCGCCGTTGTAGACCGGTACTCCGAATTTGTCTTCAGCCGCTGCCGGCAGCAACGCCGGCAGCAGACACAGCAACAGCAAGAATGTGCTTCGCGCGATCTTCATGGTTTCTTCTCCCACAAATCGATTCATCACCACGGCGATGTACCGCCTGAACCGGTTGCCTTGCGCTTACTTGCGCACAAACTCCACGCGGCGGTTGTTGGCCTTGCCGGCCGCGGTGTCGTTTGTGTCGATGGGCTTGGTTGCGCCAAAGCCCGCAGCGGTCAGCCGGCCGGCGTCGATGCTGAACTGCGCCACCAGGATGTTCTTGACTGCCTCGGCGCGGCGCTTGGAAAGATCCATGTTGTGGGCCGCATTGCCGGTCGAGTCGGTGTAGCCGTCGATCTCCACTTTCAGGTCGGGCGTCGCCGTCAGCGCACGGGCAATCATCTGCAGCACCGCCGCCGACTCGGGCTTGACGTGATCGCTGTCGGTGTCGAAGAGGATGCCGTGGGTGACGAACTTGCCCGATGCCATGATCGTCTGCCCAAAGTCGGGCGCGGACTCGGCAAAGCGGACGCGGCGGATGGCCAGCAAAGCGTCGCGGGTCCAGAATTGCATTTGCAGCGAATCGATCACGCCGAGTTCAACCTGATTGAAATCGAAGACGCGATCGCCGTTGAGGTAAAGACGGATGCGGCCGTTCTGCACCCAGAGGGCAAGTTTGAGAGGCTGGCTCCAGTCCGCAGTGACCGTCTTATTGCCGAGCGTCTCTTTGTCGGTATTCAGATGGAGACGCCACTCTTTCATCGAATCGATCATGGCCCATATATGGAACAATTCGGTTCTGCCGCCCTTGTCGTGAAAGTACCAGTGGATTTCCCCACCCCCGTGTCCTGGATTCGGCTTTTCGCAAATCAGATCCATCTCCATCGTGAAGTTCTTGGGCAGTCCGGCGAAGTTGGGGTAGATGTCGAATTGATTGCCAATGAGCGCCACCTCGCGGGTGTTCCCGGCCACGCGCAGTTCGGGCGTGGCGCCGCGAATCTTCCAGTGCGGCGGGGGCTCATCGCCCACCATGTCGCTGAAATCGTCAGAGAAAATGGTCTTTTCGCCGGGAACAAACTCGGCCTTCATGGCGGTGAAGTTGGGCTGGTCGCCGCTGCTGGCGCTCTGGCCGGCCGCAGGTGGAGTGGAAGAGGAAGCCGGAGAGTTGTTTGAAGAGCCCGGCGCCGTCGACGACGAGCCCTGGGCCGGCGCATTCTGGCTGGCGGCAGGCGAGGCCCCGCCGGTGGCCGCCGAAACCTGATGGTCGGTGGTGAACGTGACGTGATCGCCTTCCTGGAAGCCTGATCCGCTGACGGGCGTACAAATTGCCGAGACTTCATCCACGTCCGTGGCCCGGAGGGTTCCAACGGTGGTGGTCAGACGGCGCAATACCTGGCCCGTGGCGGGATCCTTGATCTCGCGCGTAGAGCGGGTGACGTCGATCGTGTCGCCCACCTTGATGCCGGCCTTGCCTCCGACGTTGAGAATGATCTGGCCGCCATCGACGGCGGCGATCAACCCATCGCCTTTGAAGGTGTGCACGTTTGCGCTTAACCGGCCGGAATTCGCGGCCAGATCCCGGGCCAGATTGTCCACGGCCTTCTTGGTGGCCTCGCCGATGATCGTGTTCTGAAAGTTGCTGGAGCCGAAATCGACGTTGCCATTGCCAAACCCGTTCCAGTTGCCTCCGCCACCGAGCAGTGAAACTCCGGAGCGGCTGGACTCGCCCTTGCCTTCGGCGGCAGCCAGAATCTCAGCGGTATCGGTGTTGATCATACGAGCGTCAATGGCCACATTGGCCTTGGAGTTGGAGTGGCCGATGCCGCCTATCCCGAAGCCGTGAAAATTGCCGCCACTGCCGCCGACATTCTGCTTGTTGGTCTCATTGCCGAACTCGGTAATGGTTCCCACAATGATGTAGTCCACTCCCAAAATCTTGCCGATGCGCGCGGCAGAAGCCGGGTCGGCGCGATTGGAGTTTGAGAAGTTCTGCTCGGCCAGAACCTTATCCAAAGCGGAGCGTTCAATGACCGAAAAGGTCCCGTTCTTCACCAAGTCGGTGACCAGCAACTGCGTGATGCCTTTGCCGATATCGACGTTGGTCCCGAACATCGCCGACGAGGAGCTCATTACGGTGCCGTAGTCGAAGTCGAGAACAGCTACGCGCGGCTTGCGGTCGGTACTGCTCTGCGCGCCCAATTCGACGGGAATCGCGGCGATTCCAAAGGCCGCCAGCATGACGGCCAGGATGGCAATTCGATTGTGTTTCATCGTTCCTCCTCGCGGGAGCTGTTGGGATTTCCGGAAAGTCGCAAGCCATCGAGGGCTGCGATTGCGCCTCCAAAGTTGGCGGCGAATTCACTCTTGCCCTTCATCGCGCCATACGGAGCGCGGTACAAGAGCAAATCGGCCGGACGCATGCGTCAGCGCGAGCTGAGTAGCGATTTCTTGCCCGAGTTCGATCCCGAGCCAGAACTCGCCGAGCACCGCTCCTGACAGGATTTTTCTGCGTTCTGGCAGGCATTCGCGGCACCGGTCTGTTTTGCGCTGCATTGTTTTGTGCACATACCGTTGGTGGGGCCCGGCCGACAATACTTCATGCACTGCTCATAGTCCGCATCGGCCTTCTGATGGCATTGATTACTGCTCGCCGTGCAGCTCTGCAGGCACTCGTTGTTGCTCTGAGCCTTTGCGGGCAAAGCGCACACGCAGAATGCCGCTACGACCATCCATGTTGAGAAGAAAAGACGTCCTCGTGTTTGCATACTCATTCTCCTTCGAGCCTTGGCTGGCGACATGCCGCGCGCCATCGTGTCCGCGTCCCCTTCCAACTCTGCGCGGGAGGGGATCCGGAATCGCCTTCGAGCGGAATCCGCCGCTTCAACATGGATAAGCGGAAACGCAGGGAAAAACAGTTCACGAAATCCGAGATTTTTTGAAAAATAAATCGGGGTGTTGGCAGCAAGAGCGGAGAAATACGCTGTAAGCGATGAATGTACAGCTTCTACTTTTCGGGGTGCTCGAGCCTTTGACGCCACTCGGCGGCCTTCTCCGGCTGGCCCCAGGCGGTATAAAGCCGCACCAGTCGCTGGCCCGCCTCGGGGAGATTGACGTCGACGGAGATCGCGGGACTGAGCTTTTGGAGACCCTCGTAGCCTGAGATCAGCAGCGGCTCGGCTTCGGCGTATTTGCCCTGGCCCAGCAGCGCCGCACCCAGCAGGCTCTGGCGGTCGCTCGTATCCCAGTTCATCAACTGTTGATTTCCCTGGCCGCTCACCGCCTCGCGTAGCAGGCTCTCGGCTTCGCTATAGCGCCGCTCGACCAGACGCAGGCGGGCCAGACTGGTCAACCCGCTCCGCATGATCAACTCCCCCGGCTGGAATTTCTTTCGATCCAGAGCAAGAGCCTCAGTCAGTGTCTGTTCGGCCAGATCGGTTTTGCCTTCGTCCTGGTAGAAAATACCCAGCCAGGTGGTCGCCGTCGCCAGATTGACATGCTCGGCGCCGAGTACACGCCGGGTTGCATCCACGGCTTTTTGAAGCAGTGGTTCAGCCTCTTTGAATCTGCCCGTGAAGCAATACAGCAGGCCCAGCGTTCTCGTCGAGGTAATCGTCCAGGTGTTGTCCTCGCCATAGACGCGCCGCAGCGTTTCCAGATTCTTTTTGACCAACGGCTCGACTTCGGCGAATTGCCCCAGGCTTTCCATGGTCTGGGTGAGGGAAGTCTCGTAAGCCAGGGTGTAAAGGTTCTCTTCGCCGTTCACCCGCCGGCTGATCTCAAGCAGCTGTTCCAGCAGAGCCTCGGATTCGGCGAACCGCCCTTCAATCCGGTAGATCACGGCGAGGTTGTTCATGTCGATCTGAGTGTGCGGACTGTCCGCGCCCAGAGTTCGCTTGTCGCCGGCCAGCACCGCGGCTTGCAACTTCTCGGCTTGGGCGAAATCTTTCTTCCAACGGTCGATCACGACCAGTGAACGGAGAACCTTCAGGGTATCCGGGTGATCGTCGCCGTGGAGCCGCCGTGCGATCCCCAGAGCCTCTTGGGCCAGTGGTTCGGCGGCTGCGTATTTTCCCTCGTCCCCATAGGTCGTTGCAAGGCTGTAGATAGCCTCGAAGAGTTCGTCGGTCTTATCGGGATAAAATCGCCGGCGAACCTGCAGAATATGGGTGATCATCGCCTCGGCCTCCGGATACCGGCCGAGCGCGTAGTACAACGCCGCCAAATCCAGCGCTGACGACAGCGTTTCGTTATTGTTTGCGCCCAGTTTTGCCTGCTGCACTTTGACAATCTGTTTCAGCAGGGGCTCAGCCTGTGTAAACAGCGCCTGATCGCGGTAAGTTACCGCCAATTCCCTCATGCTGGCGAGAGTCTCGCTGGCTTCATCGCCCTGGAATTTGCGACGCAACTCAACGACACGCTCCCGCTGACGCTGCGCCTCTGCGAAGAGCCCCAGATCGTAATAGCTTTCGCCAATTGTCTGGCGAATCGATGCTTCAATCAGCGGCTCACCGGCGAACTTTCCTTGAATACGTTCCGCTGCCCGGTCCAGCGCCGTACGCACTTTCAAATCGGGATCGGGTTTCCTCTCGGGATTGGCCTGAATCTTTGGGTCGCCCTGAGCCAGCAGGTCTTTCTCTAAGAAGTCGTTGATGTTACGGGCCGTAGCGGCTTCGTTGTCAGCGCGGCGGCTCTCGGCAACAGCGCGGTCTTTCTCCGCCGCTTCGGACCTTTCGGCGCTGAGCGCCCGGTCGCGATCTTGCGCGGCGGACTTCTCGGCGGCGACGGCGCGGTCGCGTTGCGCCAGCGCCTCCCGCTCGGCGCGCAATGCCCGCCGGGCCTCGATCGAGGTCACCACAATGCCCGTCACCAGCATCAGCACTGCAGCCGCGATCGCCGCGCTCAGCGCCTTGTATCGCAGCACGAGCTTTGCACTGCGCCGCCACCAGGACTGGCGGACTGCGCTCACCGGCAGGCCATCGAGCCATGCTCGAAGATCGCCGGCGAAGGCGCTCACCGAGGGATACCGCCGGGCGGGATTCTTGTTGAGCGCCTGCAGAAGGATGGCATCCAGCTCCCCACGCAACTCGCGGTTCCAGTTCTCCGCCACACTGCTGGGCAGTCGTGGTTCGTCCTCGCAGATGGCGCGCAATGCCTCGATCGGGCTCGCATCCGGCTTGGCAAACGGATGCTGCCCGGTCAGCAATTGATACAACAGCACGCCCAGCGAAAACTGATCGCTGGCCGTCGACATCCGCTCCCCGCGCGCCTGCTCTGGACTGGCGCATTCCGGGCTGAGCAGGTTTGCGGTCGTACGGTAGCTGCCTCCTTCAGGGACGAGTTTTGCGATGCCAAAATCCAGCAGCTTGGGCGTGCCTTCGGTGCCGACAAGAATATTCGCCGATTTCAAATCGCGATGAATCACCAGTTGGCGGTGTGCGTATTCGACCGCAGAGCAAATCTCGAGACACAGCTCGATGCGCTGCCGCAGGTTCGGCTGATGAAGTTCACACCAGCTCTTAAGCGGAAGCCCCTCGATATACTCCATCACCAGGTAAGGCTCGCCGTCTTCCAGCATGCCTCCGTCGAGCAGCCGTGCAATGCAGGGGTGATTCAACGAAGCCAGAATCTGCCGCTCTTCGCGGAAACGCCGAGCATCCTGCTCGGAAAACAGGCTGGCGCGCAGCAGTTTCACCGCCGCGCGTTGCTCGTACTGCTCGTCGGCCCGGCGCGCCTCCCAGACCACGCCCATGCCGCCCTGCCCGATCTCGCGCACCAGCTCCCAGACCCCGATGCGCCGCCCGGCAAATGGTGTCGCGCTCTCGCGCACCGGCAGGTCCGCGGCCAGTTCCGGAGTGGCGTTTTCAAGAAAATCGGGGGAATCGCGATAGGTTTCGAGCAGCGAGCGCACCTCGTCGAGAATTTCCCGCTCGTCCTGCTGTGCTTCGAGGAATGCCTCCCGTTCGGCCTCGGGCAGCCCCAGAGCTGCTGAGAAAAGATCCTTCGCGCGCTTCCAGCCTTCCGGATTCACCGTTCTTTCCCGCCCTCCACCAGCCGTCTGCGAATCCAGGTCTTAGCGACGATCCACTCTCGCTTTACGCTGCTTTCTGATACACCCAGAGCCTCGGCGGTCTCGGGAATGCTGAGGCCACTGAAGTAACGCATCTCCACGATCCGGCCTTGCACCGGATCGAGCTTTTCCAGTTCTTCGAGCGCGGCGTTCAAATCCAGGATTTCGACATCGGATGGAGATACTGCGGCATCGGAATCCATCAGCGAGAAGTTCGCTTCTCCCCCGCCGCGCTTCTTACTCTTGCGGGCACGCGCATAATCGATCAGGATGGTGCGCATCAGCCGCGCCGCGAAGGCGAAAAAATGCGTACGATCTTTCAGGCTCACCTGCTGCGACTGCGCCAGCCTCAGCCATGCCTCATGAACCACTGCCGTGCATTGTAGGGTTGAGGAGATCCTCTCGCGCCTGCTATATCGCCGGGCGATGCGGTGCAGCTCAGGGTAGACGACCTCGAACAGATCATTTAATGCCGATGGACGGCCGGCCTCCCAGTCACGCAGCAGCGCTGTGATACCGGACGAGTGCAGGTTGGAATCCTTTGATCCCTGCTGCTCCATCGCATTTGGCTCCTGGAGATTTGGCTCATTCTAGCACTCATCCAACCAGACCGGCGATCCCCTCCCTGGCTGCTGCGGAACTCATCAGTGCCTCAACATGATCTTCATGCAGCCGAGCCGGGCCATACCGAGGAAGTTCTCAACATGAAACTCATAGCGGGCAACCAGTGGGCGAAACCAGAAGGGCCGAGGCAGAGGAACAAATCAGTTGCTGGGCTCCGAGCCAATGCCCATGTAGCCGTGGACGATTTCCTTCTTTGCAGCATCGCAGATGCTGCATGAGTCGCCCTGGATCAAGGCTGGCTGGATAAATCCCCTCTTAGAACCTGTTTAAAAACTACGCATGCCTTCGCAAGAACAGATGAGCGGAGGCAACGTAGATCATGGTTTCGGCTGTGGTGTGAAGCAGTTCGTAGTCCTTGGACAAGCGGCGTGA
>Ga0181533_1001938_pt1 | contig 25361 bp, 20 predicted proteins | sample PEATcosm2014_Bin_45_FD_119772 | JGI IMG/M metagenome (GOLD analysis project Ga0181533, IMG submission 119772) | Peatland microbial communities from MTU Mesocosm Facility, Houghton, MI, USA - PEATcosm2014_Bin11_60_metaG | ecosystem: Environmental > Terrestrial > Soil > Wetlands > Peat | place...
CAGGGGATCAATCTGCGCAGCGACAAAATGGCCCTGCAGCGCCTCAAGGAAGCGGCGGAGAAAGCCAAGTGCGAGCTTTCCACCTCCATGGAAACCGACATCAACCTCCCATTCATCACCGCCGACGCCAGCGGGCCGAAGCACCTGACCATGAAACTGACCAGGGCCAAGCTGGAGGCCCTCTGCGCCGACCTGATCGCCAAGCTGGAAGGTCCCTGCCGGATTGCCATGAAAGACGCCGGCCTCTCTCCCAGCGACATCGACGAAGTCATTCTGGTCGGAGGCATGACCCGCATGCCGTCGGTGCAGAAGAAGGTGCAGGACATCTTCGGCAAGGTTCCCAATAAAGGGGTCAATCCCGACGAAGTTGTTGCTATCGGCGCAGCCATACAGGCCGGCGTTCTGAAAGGAGATGTGAAGGATGTTCTCCTCCTTGATGTCACCCCTCTCTCTCTTGGGATCGAAACTCTGGGCGGTGTGATGACCAGACTTATCGACAAGAACACCACCATCCCCTGTAGAAAATCCCAGGTCTTCTCCACGGCCTCCGACAACCAGCCGGCAGTAACCGTTCACGTCCTCCAGGGTGAGCGGGACATGGCCGGCGACAACAAGACCCTCGGCAACTTCGAGCTGACCGGCATCCCGCCTGCGCCGCGCGGTGTACCGCAGGTCGAGGTGACCTTCGACATCGACGCCAACGGTATCGTCCATGTCTCCGCCAAGGACCTGGGGACCGGCAAGGAACAGTCGATCCGCATCACCGCCTCGTCCGGCCTCTCCAAGGAAGAGATCGACAAGATGGTCAAGGATGCCGAGGCCCACTCAGCTGAAGACAAAAAGAAGAGGGAACTGATAGAGGCACGCAACCAGGCCGACAATCTCATTTACTCAACGGAGAAGTCGTTGAAAGAGTTCGGCGACAAGATCGACGACGCCGAGAAGAAAAAGATCGAAGACGGGGTTGCTGCGCTGAAGAAAGCGATGGAAGGAAGCGATGCCGATCTTCTCAAGAAAGCCAGCGATGAACTGATGCAGGCATCCCACAAGTTGGCTGAAGCAGTCTACGCCAAAGCGAGCCAAACCAGCGCCGACGCTTCCGGAGAATCGCCGAAGGAAGATGGGGGCAAAGGTGAAAAAGTCGTCGAGGCTGAATTCGAAGAGGTGAAAGACGATAAGGAAAAACAGTAGCGGACAATCAAGAGCTTGTTACTTACTAAATTGCCTTCTCATGTAATATCATTAACCTGAAGCTGCGGGCAGCGGTGGATTATTCAACCGCTGCCTCTTTGCGTTCAAAAAGGAATTATTTTGTCAAACGGCGAAAAGCGCGATTATTATGAAGTCCTGGGGGTACATCGGAACGCCTCGGAAACCGAGATAAAGAAAGCATTCCGCAAGCTTGCCATCCAGCACCACCCCGATAAGAATCCCGGCGACAAGGATTCGGAAGAAAAATTCAAGGAGGTTACCGAGGCGTATGAGACACTCTCCGACCCGCAAAAGCGCGCCCAGTATGATCAGTTCGGCCATGCCGGGATGGGTGGAGGAGGAGGCTTTTACAGCGGCGGCTTCGGGGCCGGCTCGCCGTTCGGGGACATTTTCAGCGACATTTTCGGGGACATTTTCGGCGGAGGGAGGCAGCATGGCCGTGGACGACGCGGCGATGACCTGCAGTATACCCTGGATATAAGCTTTGAAGAGGCGGCTTTCGGTGTTGAAACCAATATTGAAATTCCCTTTGAAAAGCGTTGTGACGGTTGCAGCGGCAGTGGAGCAAAACCGGGCACCGACCCAAAGGTTTGCCCAACCTGCCGCGGTGCTGGTCAGATCCGGCTCCAGCAGGGGCTTTTCAGCATAAGCAGGACCTGCAGTCATTGCGGCGGTGAAGGGCGGGTGGTGGACAGCCCCTGTCAGAAATGCCGCGGAACCGGCAGTGTCAGAGACCGGAAAACGCTGTTGGTGAAGATTCCGCCCGGCGTGGAGAGCGGCAACCGGCTCAAGCTGGTCGGTGAGGGAGGAGAAGGAACAAAGGGAGGGACAAACGGCGACCTCTATGTGCTGATCGCGGTGCTGGATCATCCCATCTTTACCAGGGACGGACATGACGTAGTCTGCGAGATTCCCATCAGTTTCACTCAGGCAGCACTGGGATGCGAGATAGAAGTCCCTTCCCTGGACGGCAAGCTGCCGTTGAAGATTCCGGAGGGGACCCAGTCCGGTAGGAGATTCAGGATGCGGGCCAAGGGGATATATATCCGTCAAAGTCACAGCAGAGGCGACCAGTTGGTGGTGGTCAGGGTGGAAACCCCCATTAACCTCAACAGACAGCAAAAAGAATTACTGGAAGAATTTGCCCGGATCAGCGGTGAATCGACACAGCCAATGAGCAAGAGTTTTTTTGACAAGGTTAAGGACATTCTCAGTTGACAAGGGAGCCGTCAAGCCAGGGGAAACCGGTCCGTACCGGAGGGCAATGTATCGCATGGTTCATTGCGGCATGCCTTCTGCTAACGGTCGGACCCGTTTATGCCGGCGGCAGTTTCAAGACAACGACAACCCTTCTGCGCAATCAGGAGTATGCAGAAGCACTTCTCAAGGGGATCGGGAATGCCCGTGAAAGCATAGTCTGCTCCTTCTATCTTTTTAAGATCACGGAAACCCGGGGCAACCAGCCGCGCAGAATCGCTGAAGAACTGATAAGAGCGAGGAAACGCGGTGTGGCTGTAACGATCATCCTGGAAAAAGGGAAAAATGCCCAGGACAAACTTTACGCGGAAAACCGCGATACTGCCGCCCTCCTTACCCGGGACGGAGTGAATGTCTTTTTCGCCGCTCCCGGGGTCACCACCCACAATAAAATTGTTGTGATCGACAGACGCTACATCTTATTGGGGAGCCACAACCTCACCCAGGGCGCCCTCAGGTACAACAACGAACTCTCCGTCCTCATCGACTCTCCTGAAATGGCCGCCGAGGTCCGGGCCTATCTGGAAAGAGAATAAATGTAAAGCGTTGATCGAAAGGAAAACGCCTCGTTAAGCTTTATCCAGTAATAGACGCTTGGGTATTAACCACATTAAATATGCACTAGAAGCCGCTGTAGAATACCTGCATTCAGGATCATATCCCCCCATTGATGTTAAAAATATATTGAATTATCTCATTTGGAGGGTATAGTATGTAGAAATTTATTTCGTCAGTGTTGCTTGTTGCGCCATAACAATTAATTTTACTGGAGGTATACTGCTTTGACTTTTTTCACTGGGACCGGGCTGGTCGTTAAACTTGTGCTCATAATCCTGCTCTATTTTTCCGTGGTTTCATGGACCATTATTTTTTTCAAGCTGCTCCAGGTCTATCGCTCGAACAGCGAATCACAGCGTTTTCTCGAGTTTTTCTGGAAGACTAAACGGTTTGACCTGATCAACGCCCAGCTCGACCGTTTCACCAACTCTCCTCTCTCCGTTCTGTTCAACGAGGCTTATGGAGAACTGAAAAAGCTAATGGAAAAAACGGAACACCCGGAAGAGCAAACCGGTATCAGCACCGACCTGGGAGGGATTGACAATATCGCCAGGGCACTGCGCAGAGCAACGACCTCGGAAATAACAAGACTGGAGAAATATCTGACATTCCTCGCCACAACAGGCTCCACAGCCCCATTTATTGGACTGTTCGGCACAGTATGGGGGATCATGACCGCTTTCAAGGGAATCGGGGAAACCGGTTCGGCATCCCTGGCCGTTGTCGCACCCGGTATCGCGGAGGCGCTGATCGCCACGGCTATCGGTCTTGTAGCGGCCATACCCGCCGTCATGGGCTACAACCATTTCCAGCACAAGATAAAAGTTTTGATTGCGGAGATGGACAGCTTCTCCACGGAGTTCCTGAACATTGTTCAACGGACGTTCGCCAAGTAATAAGGAGTAAAAAGCGATGGAAATAGGAAGCAGAAGCAACAGCGACCGCGGCACCATGTCCCAGATCAACGTCACCCCACTAGTGGACGTCATGTTGGTGCTTCTTGTCATTTTCATGGTTACCGCACCTATGATGCAACAGGGGGTGCAGGTCAACCTGCCGAAAGCGGAAACAAAAACACTACCCGCTCCTGAGGAGAGCGTGGTTGTTTCAATCGAAAAGTCCGGCAGGATTTTCATCAATTCCGCCGAAATCCCGGCAGGTGATTTGCGGGCCAAATTAAGTGAGATGTTCGCCGCCAGAACCAAAAAAGAGGTGTTTCTAAAGGCCGACAAAGACGTTCCGTACGGCGATGTAGTGAGGTCAATGGCCGAGATCAAGGGGGCAGGTATTGAGCGACTCGGCATGGTAACTGAGCCCGCCCTGGGGAAATGAGTCACTCCCTGCAAAGAAATGATTCGGAATTCATGTGGATGCTGCTTTGTTCAACGGCACTCCATGTGGCTCTTTATCTCCTGCTGGTAAAATTTAACTTTTCGGCCGTGCCGTTCAAGGAAGGGCCGGTTTATTACGTCGATGTTGTAACTCTGCCGGTTGCCAACCCGAGGGCCGGAACCCCGTCAACTCCAGGCAGTGCGCCGTCCAAGCCGGCGCAACAGGAAATGGCTTTACCCGCAAAATCAACGCCTAAAACCGTTTCAAAACCCATATCCGCTGCTAAAAAACCTGCCGCCTCTACTGAAACCGCACGCCAATTCGAGGAGCGAATGGCGAAAATCGAGCGGGAGGTCGATGCGAAGCACGTTTCAGCGGCTTTAAATGCCTTGCAGAAAAAGGTTGCCGCGTCCGGTAACGGCGGGCAGGCCGGCATGCCCGGAGCTAAGGGGACGGAAGCGGGGAGTGATTATGCCGCATACATCCGCTCTCGACTGATGGATGCCTTCAGCACCACCATTTCTTTTCAGTCGAAAAACCCTGAGGTGATGGTAAGGCTGACCATTGACCGAAACGGCAAGGTGATCGGTTCAACTTTTTTAAAAAGCACAAAAGACCGGATTTTTGAAGACTCCGTTCGCAGGACTATTCTCAAGGCGGAACAAACCTTCCCTCCCCCACCGGGGGGCGCAAGGTTTGAATACATCTACAGGTTCGCTCCGGAAGGGATAAGTAAAAAATGAAAAAAATATTCCTTGTCCTAATGATTTTTATTCTTCCTGTCATGGCTCAAGCCCAACAAAGCTACCTGGAAGTAACCGCTCCAGGCAATCGGCAGCTGCAACTCGCCATAACCGCTTGCAAAAGCCTGTCCGGGATACAGGTTACAGGGATCGCGAGTGAGATCGATGATGCACTCCGCTTTGATTTGACCCTGGCCGGTCCGTTTTCGGTTATGCCGGGCACGGGAGGTAATAACGACAGCGGCATCAGGCCGGGAGAATTCAAATTTGCCCCCTGGAAGGCCGTCGGCGCGGATATGCTCATAAAAAGCAGTTACAAGGTATCAGGAAACTCTCTTACCCTGGAATTCAGACTTTACGATGTCTTGAAGGAAAAAGAAATCCTGGCAAAACGTTATTCCGGGACAATTCATGATACACGGAAAATTGCCCATATCTTTGACGATCAGATCATGCTGGCAATTACCGGCGAAAAAGGTCCGTTTTCCGGCAAAATAGCGTTTGTTTCCAACCTTACCGGCAACAAAGAAATCTATCTGATGGACTACGACGGATATAATATCCAGAGACTAACCAGAAACGGCTCCATAAACCTCAATCCCGACTTCTCGCCGAACGGCAGGGAAATTATATATACCTCTTACAAGCGTCGCAATCCGGATCTGTTCAGGCGTGAATTATTCACCGGCGCAGAGGCCGACATATCTCACCATCACGGGATCAACATTACCGGAGCATATTCCCCCGACGGAAAAAGGATTGCCCTGGCCATGAGCAAGGATGGAAATTCCGAAATCTACCTTATTGATAAAAGCGGCAAACAATTGGCCAGGCTTACCAACAACCCCGCAATTGACGTTTCGCCTGCATGGTCACCGGACGGTTCACATATAGCCTTTACCTCGGACCGGCTGGGCAAGCCGCAGATTTTTATCATGAACGCCGATGGCAGCGATGTCCACAGACTTACCACCAACGGCGCGTATAACGACAGGGCCCGCTGGTCACCCAAAGGAGATCGCCTGCTTTACTGCCGCATGGAAGGGAACGGTTTCAATATTTATGCGATAAACCCCGATGGAAGCGGAGACACCCAGCTTACCAGCGAAGGGAGTAATGAACATCCGCGGTGGTCCCCTGACGGGCGTTTTATCACCTTCAGTTCCAAGCGGGGCGGCAAGGAAGCGATTTATGTCATGCGGGCCGATGGTTCAGGCCAGACAAAAGTTTCCCGGGGGAATGCCGGCGACTCCCACCCCACATGGTCAATACGCTGGTAATATTTTCTGCAAGTATACGTTGAAAATGAATGAATCTTATGTATAATGGTTTTTGAGCGTTTCTTCCGTATCCGAGGAGGGTATAGATATACAACCTCGCAAATTTTCTGTGCAAAAGGAGAGGAATGATGAGCAAGTTGAAAATAGGTTTTTTTATGGTCCTTTGTTGTTCGGCGCTCATAACCAACGGCTGCGCCAAGAAGGAACTGATGAAGGAAGGAGAAGGAATTCCCGCCGCTTCAACGGTAAAACCAGCTGAGGCCAAACCGTCTGTTAAGGAAGAGGCGGTGCAGGAACAGGCGGTTAAAGAAGCGCCTGCGGCCATCAAAGAAGAAACGACGTCCGCTGGGCAGTTACAGGGGATGTTGAACACTATTTACTTCGATTTTGACTCTTTTGTTCTCTCTGCAGCGTCTCGCGAAACCCTTTCCAAGAATGCCGGGGTTTTGAAGAAGAACAGTTCTGCCAACGTTCAGATACAAGGCAATTGTGACGAGAGAGGCTCCGACGAATACAACCTGGCTTTGGGTGAAAAGCGGGCAAAGGCAGCCATGAGCTACCTGTTGACAATGGGTGTTCCGGCCAACAATCTCTCCGTAATCAGCTACGGTAAGGAAAAGCCTGCCGACCCGGGACACGATGAAGCAGCATGGGCCAAGAACAGACGGGATGACTTCGTCGTCACCAAATAAGCCCTCTACTCCATTGACTTCTAAAAGGAGCCGCACAACGGCTCCTTTTTATTAATTCACAAATTCATGGCCATCCGTAATAGATGGCCCTGGAGGGTGCCAATTTATGCGTATTACAAAAAAATGTATCCCTGCGGCTTTCCTGATTGTGCTGGCCGGTTGTGCCAGCAAAGGTGATGTCGAGGTCATGCAACATGACCTCGATGAGCTTAAAACCCGCTATTTTAACATGGAAAAGGATTTCGGCGGGTTGAAGAGCGAAACAAGACAAGGAATGGACGTTACTCTCAAGGAGTATCAAAAGGAGATCGAATCTTTGCGTAAAGGGACGGCAGACCTCCAGGCTTCCCTGGACAGCGCAAAAGTCGACATGCAGGTGATGGCCGGTAAGGTGGATGAGGCCACACTCCAAGGGAAAAAACCGGTCGAGGACATCTCCATGTTTAAAGAAGACCTGGACCGCCGTCTAACAGCTCTGGAAACCAGGGTCAGCAGTCTTGAAGATCTACAGAAAAAATCTACAGATGCGGCGGAAAAACAGGCGGAGCTTTCTCCCGAGGCCATGTATCAGCAGGGGGTCGACTCGTTAAAAAGCGGTAACCCGCAGAAAGCACGGGAGCTTCTGACAAAATTCGTAGAACAGAATCCCAAGAACGGACTGGCGGCCAATGCCCATTACTGGATAGGGGAATCCTATTACACGGAAAAGTCATACGACCAGGCGGTCCTGGAATACGAAAAAGTAATCAAGAATTACCCTGGAAAGGAAAAGGTTCCGGCGGCCATGCTTAAACAGGCCATGGCCTTCAAAGGACTGGGTGATAAGAAAAGTTCTAAATATGTGCTGAATAAACTCATCGAAAATTACCCACGCGCAGCAGAAGCCGCCACAGCCAAGGCAAAATTGAAAGAGATGAGATAAAAAAGAAGCGGGGTAATTCCCCGCTTCTTTTTTTACATTAACAGACCATCGATCACTGATCTAAAGATAAAGTTTAAAGTCTGATGACTTTTCAAACTAAACGTCGATCTTTTCTTTTTTCTCATCGGAGTTTTTTCCTGCTTCATCAGCATGCAACGCTGTATTACCCTGTTGCGCCATTTTTTCCTTCTCTTCGTGCTCCTTGGCTGTTTCCTCGACATTCCTCTTGAAATCATCAGTTGCGCGCTTGAATTCGGCAAGCCCCTTGCCTAGCGATTTGGCCAGATCGGGGAGCTTATGCGGCCCGATTACAATAAGCGCAATGACTAAAATGATTATCAACTCCGGCATACCTATCCCAAACATTTCACTACCTCACAATTTGATAAACAAACTTTTTGGTGATTCGCCCGGGCGTTTAAGGCCAGCCCTGTTACATTGCAGACTGCTCCGCAGATATGACAAATCATAGAGGTTTTATTAACTCCTGTCAAGAAAGGTTCTTTATCCCGTATGAGAAATAGGCGCAAATGGTTTGACATATACCGGAACATTGTCTAGTATTTGGAAACTCGTGCCTGTAACAGCGCGATGCACAACTAACAGCATGGATACAGCGAGGAAAATCGGTTATGTATCAGGAAGAACTCAAACAGGAAATTCGGGGATTGTTAAACAAACGTAACGGTGTGCTTCTGGCACATAATTACATGCGGGATGAAGTTCAGGAGATTGCCGACATAACCGGCGATTCATTGGCACTCTCCATAGAAGCGGCTAAAACGGGTGCGGAGGTCATCGTTTTTTGTGGGGTCCATTTCATGGCTGAATCAGCCTCAATCCTATCCCCCGGCAAAACCGTCTTGCTGCCGCGCCTTGACGCCGGTTGTCCAATGGCGGACATGGTCACGTCCGAGGAGCTGTTAGAGATGAAAATGAAGCATCCCGGCGTGCCGGTGGTCACTTATGTCAACTCTTCTGCGGCGGTCAAGGCCATCAGCGACATCTGTTGCACTTCTGCCAACGCGGTGCGGGTGATACAATCCCTGCCGGACGCGGAAGTGATCTTCGTACCCGATCGGAACCTGGGGCGCTATGTGGCTGGTTTCTCGGACAAGATATTCCATTTCTGGGAGGGGTTTTGCCCTACTCATGAACGTCTCAACCCCGATGTCGTCCTCCGTCTCAAGGCCGAATACCCGGATGCGCTATTTGTCTGTCACCCGGAATGCAATCCCGCGGTTTCTGCGCTGGCGGACCATGTCTGCTCCACAAGCGGGATGTATGATTACTGCCGGAAGAGCCCGGCCGGACGCTTCATCATCGGCACCGAAGCGGGGATCCTCTACCGGTTGCGTAAAGAGAGCCCGGACAAGGAGTTTATCCTCGCCTCCCCTGCCCTCATCTGCCCCAATATGAAGCTGACATCGCTGGAAGATATCCGCGCCTCCCTGCAGACCATGGAGCCAGTGGTGAAGGTGCCGGAAGATATCCGGATACCGGCCAAGCGCGCCCTCGACAGGATGCTGGCAATACCAAGGGACTAAAAAAACAGGAGTTGTGACTGAAGTCTGAAGTTTGCATTCCTGACAGTCTGAACTCCAATAACCTGATTTTGGAGAAGCATCATGATCCGCCCGTTTCAGGGAATACACCCGAAAATTGATTCAACCGTTTTCATCGCCGAAACCGCGGTGATTGTCGGCGACGTGGAAATCGGCCCACAGAGCAGCATCTGGTACAACGTGGTGGCGCGCGGGGATGTCAATTTCATCCGCATAGGGAGCAGGACCAACATCCAGGACCTCTCCATGCTTCACGTCACCCACAAGAAAAACGCCGAAGACCCTGGCGCACCGCTCATCATCGGTGACGATGTCACCGTCGGCCACAGCGTCACCCTGCACGGCTGCACGGTTGAAAACGGCGCTTTCATCGGCATGCAGGCCATCGTCATGGACAAGGTTACTGTCGGGAGAGGAGCATTGATCGGCGCCCGTGCTCTTGTCACCGAAGGAACCGTCATTTCGCCGCACACCCTTTGGGTCGGCGCTCCGGCCAAATACAAGCGCGACCTCACTCCGGAGGAAATCGCCTGGCTGGAGAAATCCGCAGGCAATTATGTTAACTATGCCCTCCAGTACATCAATGACCTGACGTAGTAGCTGGCGTTACCAAAACCCTTTCGGACTGTTTCGAAAGGGTTTTGGTTATGATCGGTTGAACGCAATATCGATAGCTATGAAAAACTTGCAATGTTAATCGCATGCATTTCGAAAAAAAGCCTTTGAATAACAATTTTTGTCATCTTTATCTATCCATAATTGTTACTTTTAATTTTATATTTATAGACAAATGATTTTTTCGCTTAATTTCCCACCCCGGACAAATCGGGCGCCGCGATAACCTGTCACTGTCAATAAACCGACGCAATCGCCGGGAAATGGCTCTGTTAAAGGATTTATAGCGGCCATATTTTTTCTTATCTTTCATGAAGTTAAAAAACCACCTGCATTCCCCTAAAATAAAATGACTTTCCACTCTCTCTACCCGGTTCAACAAAGCGAGTCAAAAAATTGGCACATAAAGTGCTGATATAAATTTTAATAAAATTTGGTTTGTTTTTCATTAGTAGTAATATTAATGTAGACTCACTCTCCGACAATAGCAAAATCAGGGTGACCTGATGACACAGAATCACGGGTCCAGCATTTGGACAGCCGAATCGCCGAAGAGAGTGTGATTATTCCTGAAAACCCGCTTTCCAATGGGTTTGGGGTAATTGCGCCCGTTTTCGGTAACAGAAAATGGGCATTTTAGTATGGAGCAAATAATTTTACAAAAGGATCAGCAAGGGGTCAACATCATCAACTAGCTGTTTTTATTTAAAATCAAGTCTAACTCCGATAAAGGCAAAACCGGAGCAATCCGGTGACGCAAAGCCACGGGTCCTTGGAAAGGATAGCCGGGTTACCGAAGAGCTTACGGAGTCAGGCGCCTTGTGACATTCAAACAATGTCCAGGTATAAAAACGCCCATCTCCGTAAAATGAGATGGGCGTTTTTCTTTATCGGAGACAAAATGATTTTAAGAAGAGTAAATAAGGGTCACGAGATATCAGGTTCTGCCATGAACAGGCTGAGGCAGTATGCACACCATTTCCGTTCACTCGTGATTACACTTGGCCTGCTGGCATTCGCGGCAACATCCGGCCACGCCGATACGCCTGTTACCCTGTACAAAAGCTTTGCAGGCAACATCAACATCACTGGGACAGGCGGTACCCTTCGGACGCAAGCAGACCCAAACTCCTGTACAGTAACAAACAGTGGATCGATGCAGTTACTCGGCGTGCCTACCGGATCGACCATTGTCGCGGCATATCTCTACTGGGCCGGATCGGGCGGGGATCCAGTGGGGGGCGCCGCAGCTGATTACAGCGTTACCTTCAACGGGACCAACATCACTGCGGATGCGGGTCGGACCTATACCGCATCGTACAACAACGGCGGCACTAACATCTTGTATTTTTTCGGTGGCGTTAAAGACGTCACTTCGACGGTAACCGGGAACGGCGCCTATACGTTCTCCAACCTCGCGGTCCAGACCTCCGACGTCACCAACGGAGGGCAATATTGCACAAACGCGGTCGTGCTCAGCGCTTTTGCGCTAGTGGTCATCTATTCCAACCCGAGTGAGACCCTCCACGTCGTCAATCTCTGGGAAGGACTCCAAACATTCCGTGGTGGAGCGATCACTCTTACCCCATCCAACTTCCAGGTCCCGACCCCGGCTCCTACCACCGCACTCAGCAGCAGACATATGGTTCTGACATGGGAGGGGGATTACGGTAACTCAGGGGCCTATAATAGTTACAACGAAGCCCTCACCTTCTGCGCACCAGCACCCTGCACCGGCACAGCCCTCACTGACTCATACAACCCCGCGAACAACCAGTTCAACTCCACCGTCGACATCCCGCCGAACGGGCCGTTCAGCGGTGTCAATACAACCTGGGGCGTTGACCTTGACATGTACGACGTAACTTCCATGGTACATGCTGGTAACACCAGCGCCCAGGCGGTTTACAGCTCAGGAGCCGACCTCGTCCTTCTCGCCAACCAGACTATCTCCATCGCAAACACGGCCGTGGCCGATCTGAGTATTACAAAGACCGCCACCAGCTCTTTTCCTCTCGGCGCGACCGGCTCATTTCAGATAACCGTCCACAACAACGGTCCCAGTACGGCGACCGGCACCGCGGGAAGCCCCATCACCGTGACCGACACCATCCCCGCCGGGCTCACCTACTCATCCAGCAGCGGCACCGGCTGGACTGTCAACACTTCTTCACTGCCGACTGTCAAGTGGACCTATGTTGGCACCGTCGCCAGCGGAGCTAGCCTTCCTCCCATAACTCTGCAGGTTTCCATCACGGCGGCTATCGGCACCAATATTACAAACACCGCAAGCGTAACCGGTCCTGATTTTGATTATATTATGTCAAACAATACCTCAAGCCAGACGGTGACAGTGGTAGCACCGCCGAGCCTGACAGTGGTCAAGTCAGCCAGCCCCTCGCCTAAAGTCAATCCGGGGCAGGTGGTCACATATACGATCCTGGTGACCAATACTGGGTCTGGTGTTGCAACAAATGTCGTAGTCACGGATAGTTTCAGCCCATATACATACCTTGGGCTCAATTCTTACGGGACAGGAGTTCCTTTCCAGTTCACTCCTGCTTCTTCCGGACTTACTCTCGGCTCACCCGTTTATTCCAATAATAACGGCGGCTCCTGGACCTATACGCCGGTTTCCGGGGGTGGAGGAGCGCCGGCCGGGTACGACGCTAACGTCACCAATTGGCAGATTCCGATGACCGGCACCATGAACGCCAATGGGGCAAATTTCACTATCAATTTCCAGGCTCAGGTAAAGTAACCCGTCCAACAAGGGAATATCTGTAAAAAAATGTGAACAGGAGGTTCAAATGAGAAAACAAGTTACGTTAATGGCAATTCTGGCAGCACTGCTTCTCCCGATGGCGGCAATCGCCAAACCACTCGTTTCGGTCAGCATTACCGCCGAAAAAGAGGTTACGTCCATCAAGAACGGTCAGAAAACAACAAAAAAAGTCGCCGCCACCAAGATCGACGTGGGTGATGTTGTTTACTACACCGTGAATTATCTGAATTCCGGGGACGAAGCGGCAACCAACGCGGTGCTGGAAGATCCGATCCCGCAAGGGACTGTTTATCTGCCCGGCAGCGCCTTCGGCGCAGGCGCGGAAATCACCTTTTCCATCGATGGCGGCAAGACCTTCAAGAAGCCGTCATTTCTCATTTATGAATTAAAGAATCCGAACGGCTCTATTGAAAAACGGACCGCCTCTCCGGAGGAGTACACACATATCCGCTGGGTCATCGGCAAAATTGACGCGGGCGCCAGAGGGACGGTCGGATTCCAGGTAAGGGTCAAAAAATAACATCTTATGGATCAGCAGACAGATTAACAATCCAAGTTGACAAGGAGGCGAAGATGTTCAGAACAACACCAAACGGATGCACAAGAAGAAACATGGCGCGATTCGGCAGAGCTGGGCCTCCCGGACAGATGAACCGGGGCGACCCCGGCGCGCTGTTGCGATTATCTGATGCAATGAAACGCGAAATAGAGTTGGAAGAGATCGAAAAGATATTATTCATTTTCAAACAAAAGGAGAGGAAATCATGATTAACTCGATAAAGAACAAATCTTCGGGAGTCATTCGGCCCGCACTCGCCGTTGTTACTCTTGCGGTACTTGTGATCCTGTCGCTCGCTCTGCCGCAAGGGGCGAACGCCACAAGCGCCGGTGCCACCATTTACAACACTGTTAAGGTTACATATAGTTCAGGCACTACCAATCTGTTCGCTACGGCCAACGTAAGTGTTACGGTCAATATAGTGCCGGCGGCCGTGACCGTCACCAATCCGGCCAACCAGACCGTCGCCGCAGGAGGCACTGCTACATACGTCTATGTTGTAAAATCCAATGCCAACGGTCTCGATACCTACACAACTTCAGCCTTGACCAGCACTCCGACCAACATCGGGGCGGTAGCCTCCCAATCGGTTACAGCCAGCGTCCAGCTCTGGGGGGGAAATGTAGTCGGATCCGGGGCCGGCACCATCACCGTCCCCTTCGGCACCACCACCGGCCTAACCGCGGGCACTTCCACCATCCAGATCGGCGCCAACCAGTACACCGTGGCGGCGGGGGGCATCGCCCTGGGTTCCGCAGCCTCCACCAATGCCGGCACAGGCAACCTGGTAGCTGAAGTTCCGGCGACCCTGACCCTCACGCCGATCGGTGCGGCGCCGGCAATCACAGCCGGAAGTGTAGCCGCCGGTACGCAGGTCGGTGAATTCAAGGCTACCGCACTAACTGCGGCGCTTACCGCGGGGACCCCCACCACTCCCGGAACCGACGGCACCTACAGCACGACCTATACCATCAGCAGTACAGCCACACCGGTTGCCGCCTTCACGACCGTCGCCGTCATCACTACCGTTTCCTCGCCGCAGGTTACGATTACAAAGACTTCAAGTACCCCAACCGCCAAACCGGGTGATACGATCACTTATACGATTACCGTCAAAAACACCCATGCCACCGCATCGGTGAGCAGCGTAACCGTGATCGATCCTGTCCCAGCCTACACGACCTATACGGCCAGCTCCACCCGCCTGAACGGTATCACAGTGGCAGGCGACGGGGCCACATCACCCCTCATTGCGGGTCTACTGGTCGACAACAACAACGCCCGGACCGCAGGGGCGGTGGCGACCGGCACACTCCCTGCCGGAGGAACAGCAACCATCACCTACTCGGTGGTTGTTCAGTAGGGAATAACCTGAAGCGGCAGGGAGAACGTTTCTCCCTGCCGCTCAATTCTTCCGAATAAACGGAGATAACGAGAGAAACCAATGAAAAATTTAATCAGGATGCATTTCAGCCTGTTTTACCTTTTATTAATATTTGCAGCGCCTACCGGCAGCGCCTGGGCCTTGACCGCCTCGAACACCCAGATCATCAACAACGCAAGCCTCTCGTACAACGATGGCACCGGCACCAAGACAGTCAATGCCGTACCGGTAGTGGTAACGGTTACCCTGATTCCGGGAACCCCCACCGTCACCAAGGGACCGGACGAGACTACACCGTACACCGGTCCGAACACACCATTGACCAACACCTTCACCATTACCGCCAGCAACACGAACGGTCCGGACAACTACTCGCTAACTCCGGCTATTATCGCCACCACCAACGCCACCGGCGCTACCGTAATCCTCACCTCCCCTTCCAGTCCGGTTCGTCTGGGGGCAACGGTTACGCTCTCCGGCTGCACGGCAACTAGCCTCAAAGTCCCATCCGATGGGGTGTCCGGCCCAGCGGTAAATGGCATTGCCAATGGCGCTACTATTGTTGTAGGCACTGATGTCGCCACCGTTAACACCGTCACTAACATTGGTTCAGGTATTGCCACAATCACCCTTAACGGCACTGGACTTTCTGCAGCCCCCGGCGCCGGTGTGCTGGTGGGGGAACAGAAAACCGTGACCGTGACCGTAAATTCCGGAACCATAACCACTGCCGGTCAAAATATCATAATAACCAAACAGCTCACCATCGCCTCGACAACCGACCCGACCAAAACAGCCACTGCCGGCCCGATTACCGACACGTACAGCAGCGGCCTGGCGACTCTGACCAAGTATGTACGCAATGTGACCACCCCGGCAGCAGGGACCGGCACAAAATACACCTATCCAGTCGGCACCGACTACTACCCATCCGGCATTACCGCCAAACCGGGTGAAACACTGGAGTACATCCTGGTCGCCACCAACAGCGGAACCGGCAGTGTCTCATCCTCCACACCAACCGACACCCTGCCGACCACTTACGTTTCCCTGAAGCTCGGGCAATATTCCGGGGGGAGAGACATCACCTATTTCAACGAAACCGGCACCCCATCGTATCTAACCTCGGCCGCAGGCGATGATGCGGCCACCTACGCATCCCCTACCTTGACGGTAAACGTCGGGACGGGTGCTACCAGCACTACTGGTGGAACGATCGCTTCCGGCGCCACGGTGCGCGTGCTCTACCAGGTGACGGTCAATCCGTAAGGAAGGTTATTAATAACAATGCAGCTTCTCTTCTCCAACATACTGTCAGCACCAGCCGTCCTGCGGCTGCTCCGTGGGTTTGCCCGCGCTGCAGCCGCCTGGAACCCGCATTCGTGCATCCGTATGCCGGAGAGGATTACTGCCTTCAACGGCACAGCCATTGCGCTGGCGCTTGTGACCGCGTTTCTCATGCCGCAAAAGGCAATGGCGGCCCCGGCGCAGGGAGACCAGATCGTCAACTCAGCCCAGCTTACCACCGGCGGCGTCTCAATAGCTAACTCCTCGGTAAACGTTACGATAAATGTACCTGTGATAGTCAGGACAAAATCCACAATAGAGTTTCTAAGGTATACTCCCGGCGCAACGCCGGTAAATGTTGCGCCCGGCGCGTACCGCCCGTCCAGCGCTTCTTCAGCGTCGTTCGTAAGTCTGCCTCCGCCGACATTGGTCGGCAGTGCAACTCCCATTGACTTGACAAAGCCGGTGCCGCTCGCGCCAGCAACCATTTTCCACCAGGGCGACCCGGTTTTTGTGCAGGTAACCGATCTTGACCAGAACCTTGACCCGACAAAGGCTGAAACAGTTTTTGTGACCATTACCGATAATATCACAGGCGATGTCGAGATCGTTCTTCTTACCGAAACCGGTCCCAATACCGGAGTGTTTGTCGGTTATATTCAATCAGCGGAAAACACTACAACCGCACAAAAATACGACGGCAAGCTCACCATTGCGGAGGGGAGCAACCTAATCGCCTCATATACGGACATCGCGGACAGTAGTGATTCTTCATCCACCACGGCAATGGTGGACCCCTTCGGCATCGTCTTCAACAGCTCCACCGGCGCACCGGTCGACGGCGTGAAGGTCACCCTGGTCAATGCGGCAACAGGCAACCCTGCAACAGTCTATGGTGACGACGGAGTCAGCATCTTCCCATCCACCGTCACCACAGGGACCACACCCACCGATTCGAGCGGAAGAGTTTACAACTTCCCACATGGCGGCTTCCGGTTCCCATACATTCAGCCTGGACAATACCAGTTTCAAGTCGTCACCCCTGCCGGTTTTTCAGCGCCTTCGACTGTCACGGATGCGACTTTGCAGACACTGCCAGGCGGACCTTTCGCCCTCGTCAATCCTGGTTCCAGGCTAACTCAGTTCACCGTCGTCTCCGGCTCAGTGATTCGTATTGACATCCCAATTGACCCAGCTTCTTCTGCGCTTTGGTTGAATAAGACTGCCGGCTCAGATACGGTCGCAGTCGGTGACTTTCTTTCTTACCAATTGGACTTGCAGAACACCAGCAAGGCCGGAGCAGCGCCGGGAGTCACCATAACCGACACCATGCCGCTTGGATTCCGGTTTCGCCGAGGATCTGCAAGAATCAACGGCGTTGTTGCTCCTGACCCAACCATTTCTGCCGACGGTCGCACGCTCGTCTTTGCAGTCGGGGCTTTGGCTCCTCAGACGACAGTGAGTGTCCGGTATGTTGTCGAAGTTGCCGCCGGCGCCAGCGTAGGCATCGCTACTAATACGGCCACGGCTGCCGGACTCGGGGGAGTGACTTCTAACCTCGCCAAGGCAACTGTTCAGGTCAAGTCAGACTTCCTGAGCAGCCAAAGCGTCCTCATGGGAGAGGTGGTCAACGGCAGCTGCGGCGCTCCGGACGCGAAAGATGTGAAAGGGGTGGAAGGGGTCAGGATATTCCTGGAAGACGGGACGTTTGTCGATACCGACAAACGGGGGATGTTTCACTTTGAGGGGATCACGCAGGGAAGCCATGTGGTGCAGCTTGACCTTGACTCCCTGCCGAAGGGTTACGAAGTCGTTCCGTGCGAGGAAAATACCCGCTTTGCCGGCACCTCTTACTCCCAGTTCGTGGATCTGCAGGGAGGGAGCATGTGGCGCGTCGACTTCCATGTCGCCCGCCAGGCAAAACTCAAAAAAGCGCTGCCGGAACCTTCCGCGGAAAAGGGGGAAGTTAGCCTCGAACTGACGAGCGCCCTGTATGGCGATACCATTGTTTATCAGGTCCCGCTGCAGAGCCATAACGTGCCGAATAGCGATCTGCAACTCACCGTCACACTCCCGGAAGGGGTGACATACGAGACTAACAGCAGCCAACTGGATGGCAAGCCCATCGCGGATCCTGCGGTTGCCGGCACGGTTCTGATCTACCCCCTTGGAAATCGTCCCGGTGACTGGAATGCAAAGCTTCGTTTCCGCGCGATCCTTCCCAGAAGCGGCGAGTCGGGACAGCTTCGAAGCAAGGCGACGATTACCGGCACCGGCATCTCCGACGCCGGCAACAACGCGCCGATTGCCGAAAATGTGTTGCGTCGGGTTAAGGAAGAAGACCATTTCCGCATGCCGGAATTCGTTCTCCATCCCCATTTCGCCACATTCAGCGCCGAATTTTCCGATGAAGACAGGTTGGATCTAGATGAACTGTCGCGCCTTCTCATGGTCCTGAACATCGAACAGATCAAGGTTATCGGCCATACCGACAACGTCCGCATCGCTCCACGCAGCCGTGACATATACAGCGATAATATGGCGTTGTCACTGGCCCGGGCCGAGAGCATCGGCCGCTACCTGATCGAGAAGCTTCACCTCCCGTCGTCAAAACTGGAATTAATGGGCATGGGTGAGAAAGCACCGGTGGCTGATAACCGGAGCGAAGAGGGAAGAGCGCTCAACAGACGTGTGGAAATCAAGGTGCGGACCGAGAAGGTTGTCAACATGATCTGCCACGATCTCGTAAAGGAGAAGAGCGGTATCCAGAAGGCTGAGATTAAGGCCCCAAAACCCAAACAGCAGAATGAAGAAGAAAAAGATGCGCAGGAAACGGCAAACACCCCGGAGAAAAAAAATGGGATTCAGGACAAAGAGGGGATTCTGAGCCCGTTTACCGGCTCTGTCATCGCCCAGCCGATCAACTCCGTCCGGATTTGTCTGAATTCAAAGTTGACTCCGCACCTCTTTCTGGATGGCCGGGAAATCCCATCTGACCGTATCGGCTTTTCCATGAAGGATCCAAATAATGGTAAGGTCATTTACAGTTATATCGGAGTGGATTTCGGCCAGAAGGGTAAACATACCCTTGAACTCAAGGGAACTGACCCGTTCGGCAACGCCCGTATAAGCCAGAAAGTTGACGTTATACGCTCCGGTGAAATCGCCTCTATTCATGTTAAGAGTAGCGACGGGAATGTCGCCGACGCGAGGACCTCCGTTAAGCTGCAACTGGAAATTCTCGATTCGGCCGGACAGGTAATCCCCGCCGAAGTTGAACTGGAAATTCGAAGCGGCACATTAAAGCCCTTGAAAAAAGAGGGCAATTTAACCGAGCCGGGCAAAAAGGAAAACCCGATGGGACCTTCCAACGAGCTGGTCCATGTGGACGCAAAGGGTATTGCCCTGTTCCAGCCGGTCAACAACAGCGGACCGTACAAAGTCGCCCTCGGCATCAACAAAGTTACGGTGGAAGCGGAAACCTACGTGAAGCCGTTCATGCGCGATTGGATACTGGTCGGACTTGGAGAAGGGACGGTCGGCTACAACGCAGTCGCAGGGAACATGGAAAATCTGAGCGACTCCGGGCAGGATGAACATCTGTACGAAAATGGCCGGCTTGCCTTCTATGCCAAGGGGAAGGTGAAAGGCGAGTGGCTCTTGACCATGGCCTACGACAGCTCCAATGGAAAGGACGGTGCGGGGAACAACAGCCTGTTCCAGACTATTGACCCCAACACCTACTACACTTTGTACGGCGACGCCAGCAAGCAACAGTACGACGCATCGAGCGCCAGGAAGCTATACTTGAAGATCGAGCGTGACCAGTTCTATGCGCTGTTCGGCGATTTCGACACCGGCCTCACTGTAACCGAACTCTCGAAGTACAGCCGCAAAATGAACGGCGTGAAAGCCGAATATCAGGGAAAGAATGTCGAGGCGAACGTCTTCGGCAGTGAAACCCCTCAGGCGTATGCCAAGGACGAGATCCAGGGCGATGGAACATCCGGGCTCTACCACCTCTCGCACACGAATATCGTGCTGAATTCCGACACAGTCACCATCGAAGTGAGAGACCGGTTCCGTAGTGAGATTATCATCAGCTCGACAGTGATGAACCGTTTTACTGACTACAGCATAGACCCCACTGCCGGCACTATCTTCTTCCTGCAACCGGTCATGAGCCGAGACAACAATCTCAACCCGATCTTCATTGTCGCCGAGTATGAAGTCAACAGCGGCTCACAGGCTTACACGTACGGCGGCAGAGTCGGCGCGAAGCTCCTAGACCAGAAGCTGAAGGCCGGCTTTACCTACATCCACGAAGGGGAGATCAACGGCGCTGGAAACAGCTACGGCTTTGACGCAAGTTACAAACCGACAGACGGAACCACCATAAAAGCGGAAGTTGCCAGGACTGATACGAAACTTGGCGATACGACTACGACCGGAAACGCGTACCTCGGAGAGGTTGACCACAAGACTGAGAACCTAGATGCCAAGCTATATTATCGAGAGATGGGTGTGGGTTTTGGTTTAGGCCAGCAGAACAATAGCGAGAATGGAATGCGTAAAGGTGGCTTCGACGTAGCTTATAAACTCAACAAAGAGGTCACTCTCAGTGGAGATGCTTACCGCCAGTACAACCTTTCAACCGGCGGAGTGGAAGACGTCGCAGAGGGAAAAACGACCTTCACTTCTGGTCCTTATACCGCCAGTCTGGGGTTCCGGCATGCGGACGATACGTCGAGCACTGCTCCGAATGCGTCTTCGAACCAGCTGACCATGGGCGGCAGTTGGCTGACTCTGAACAAGAAACTGACTCTCCGGGTAGAGCATGACCAGTCCATCGGCGATAACACTGATACGAATTTCCCGACCAGCACGACATTCGGCGCCGACTACGCTTTGACCAAGCAGGTCACGCTCTTCGGCCAACAGGTAATTACTTCCGGCAACGGCAGCACCTCTGCAAATACTACCAGCGTCGGAATGAAGGCGACCCCGTGGACGGGGGGATCGCTCAATACCTCGTTTGGACAGAACCTCGACGAGAACGGCGAGCGGATGTTCGCTCTGTTCGGCCTGAAGCAGACTTGGAAGGTCACTGACAAGTGGAGTGTCGACGGCGCTGTCGAACGAAACCAGACCCTTGTGAACAGCCAAGCTTATCAGCTTAACGCGAATTATCCGCCTCCTTCCGGGGATACCCAAGCTTTTACGTCTGTTTCATTGGGGAGTACCTACACTGAGAAGAAGTGGAACTGGAGCAACCGACTGGAAGTACGGACTTCGGACACAGACAGCAAGTGGGGGATCGTCAGTTCCTACGTCGGTGAGCCGACTGAAGGCTGGGGGTGGTCGGCCCGGTGCGAGCTTTTTGACACGAGTGCAAATACAGGCACGAAGGCTGTAACCGGCGACCTTCGTTTCGGCATGGTGTACCGTCCACTGAATACTCGGTGGATATTCCTGGACCGGCTTGATTTCCTCTATGACAAGACGACTACCGAGGCTGTTGCTGTGACGACAGATTCAACGACAACCACGACGGCAACGACTACACCGTCGTCTGATACCGACAATAGACGTGTAGTAAACAACCTGAGCGCCAACTACAAGCTCGACAACAAGACACAGATTTCTCTGTTTTATGGCGCCAAGTACGTGATGGAGACCATCGACGGCACAGAATACAACGGCTTTACCGACACACTTGGTATTGAAGGACGTTATGACCTGCTGAAGGACTGGGATATCGGCCTCCGAGGGAACGTGCTTCACTCATGGAGCGTCGGTCAGATCAGTTTCAGCGCTGGCCCGTCGGTGGGGTATAACGTTATCAAGAATGCCTGGGTCAGCCTCGGGTACAACCTCGTCGGCTTCACCGACAAGGACTTCTCAGCATCAAACTACACTGCTCAGGGGCCGTATGTTCGGTTCCGCTTCAAGTTTGATCAGAATTCCGTAAAAGAAGCATTCAACTGGCTCAACCACAATTAGACCCGCTGCTCATCTTCTCCCCCCTACCCCATGAGAACCAGCACCGTGTGAAGTATGGCCACCACCCATACCGCCACTGCCGCGAGAGGAACTTACGCCTCTGTTGCCGTGGAAGGAGGATGCGCCCGGTCTGGAACCATAAGAGGAAGAAACCGCCCCTCTGCTGGTACGCTGAGACGAGCCAACTGCTCTGCTGACTGGGCCTCCCAATGTGCGGGTTCCGTTGAATATCCTTCTCTCGCTTCTAGGGACACCTGTCGAGATAAAACCCCTTCTGTTAGTCACGCCGATCCCGGCAAAGGTTCTACCGCTGAATCTCGCCACCGGGTCTATCCGGAAAACCCTGTTAGCTCTAACGTCATTGAAATGATTCGAGATGAATGCAACCCGGTGACCCATGTAAACCGAGCGGTGGAAATCGTTCAGAATGAAGTACCCTGGGAACCAGAAATCATACCACCAAAAGGGATAAGGGATCCATGCATAGAGATAGTAATAATCGGGCGGAGGCGAATAGTATGTGACCACCGGCGGCCCTTCATCATTATAGTAATCGTTTATTCCCGCAGGGTTTGGGTACTGCTCGGCATCCTCTGGTAATGGCTCGTACGTTCTCTCCATTGTATGCGGCTTGACTGCCAGGCTCTGTTCCGCGACAACCGTGTCGAACCTCTTCAGTGCCTCACCTTTTTGCAGCGGGATCTTGCCGGCTTCCGCGGCGTCACCTACGGCTTTCTGCAGCTCACCAATGATGTCGGGAGTGACCGGATAATCGGCAATCCAGCCGTTGCGCGGGGTTATGCCGAGCTCGCCCAGCCGGGTTTCTGCGCCGGCCTCATCCGCGGATTTTCCCAGGCCCAGTGCGGATTCCAGTTTGATCGCAAAGTCGCCTTCACGAACCATTTGTTGTGCTATCGGCGGCGGGGTTGAACTTGCATGATCGGATTGAGAATGGGCCAATACCGGCATAAAGAGAAGAAGCAGGCCGATAATTATTCTTCCAACTTTACTTCCAGGGAGCTTTTTCATAAGACAATTCTCCTCAGCCCAGCAAAATATCTTTTTACCCTCCAAGCATTTTTACGAACACTCCTTTTCCCAACAGCTCATTGCGTTCAAAAATCTACTTATTATTATAATCTATTTTATATAATTTTACACTATTATGCGATTATTTCATGCCCCTTCCGAATGGGGGATATTCTTCGTCTAGCAAACATAGGCGACACAATCGATATGTTAATAAACCTTCTTACGTGGTAAAATAAAAAAGAATCAGGAGGGTGTATTAGCGGTTTTTGCCTCAGTGAGAAAACAATAGATAATTGATCCGTCATATGCGTTTTGAATGCCTGCTTCTCGTCTGACAGAAAAATAGAGCAAGAAAGAGGACGATTATGATACGAATATTTATAACTTCACTGTTTATGATAACGTCCTTGGCAAGCTGTGCCAGCATGCAGACGATACCACCTGAACAGCTTGTCGTACAGAAAGTGGTTGAGGCCCCAGGAATGTCGAAAGCGCAGATTTTTCACACATCAAAGATGTGGCTCGCCAGAACCTTCCGACAACCAACGTATGGGTTTGCGGAGGATAACTGGACAAGAACCGTCATTCAGTACGAGAATGAGACCAATGGAACGCTGATCGTCAACTCCACGATTCTTTATCCGTACAAGAAATTCTCAGGAGAGACCAATAAGGAAGGATGGGAAGTGAGATTCACCTTACAGGAAGACGTGAAGGACGGTAAAGCCCGGCTCATCTTCAGCGACCTGATCATGTATGTCCCGCCCCATATTTGCGGGTACGCTTACCCGCAAGTGACGAACAGTTACCAGAAGGAACTGACGTCAGAGGAAATGGAACGGGTAAAACCGATCTTCCTAGCCTTCCCCGATCAACTCGGCGCTTTCCTGACAAGGCCTGAAATGAAGGGTAATTGGTGATGGTTTTCCCCGCCACGCTATTGTGCTTGTTCGGGTGCTGTTTCCTGCGGCGCCTCCTGGTCGGTTTTTGATGGGCTTTCCGGCGTCGCACCTTTTTCTTCCCCTGTCTCGTTCGTGTCTTCCGGAGAGTGCGTTTCGCCGGCCTTCGGCGTTGTCGTGCTTGTCATAGGCTTCTGGACGATTTCCTCCTTGGCTATGCTTTCGTCAACCTTCCGTTGCAGCCCGGTGATATTCGGCTCTTCCATCAGAGCCAGCCTGTATTCATCCTCGGATAATACCCCCTTGCCGCGCAACAGCCCCAGGATCATATCGGAACGCTTCAGCACTCTGTTCAATTTTATATAGGGATTGTACGCCAATCGCGGCCCGGGGAGCATGGCGGCGAGAAAAGCGCATTCCCGCGGGGTAAGTTCCGATGCCGGCTTGCCGAAGTAGTACCTGGCGCCATGGCCAATGCCGTAAACCATCGGCCCCAGTTCAATGACGTTCAGATAGAGTTCGATGATCCGCCCCTTGGTAAGTTCCTCCTCCATCCGTTTAGCAAGGATAAGTTCCTTGATCTTGCGGGTAATGCTCTTTTCCCGGCTCAGAAAGAGGTTCTTTGCTACCTGCTGAGTGATGGTCGAAGCGCCACGGGCAAAACTTTTCTTCTCCAGGTCATATTTGATGGCTTTCTTGAGCGCCTTGACATCAATCCCTTCATGCTTGTAAAAACGGGCATCTTCAGCCACGATGACGGCCCATTTCATCTCTGCAGGGATGCTTCCTGTCGGCGTCCAGTAACGGTTTTTCGGCCCCACCACAAAGGGATGATAATCCCCTTTCCAGTCTTTAACTTGGATCGTCATGTTTGTCTTGCGGTCCGCAAGTTCCAAAACGGAAGGGAGAAACATTAGCGATACGCCGATGTAAGCGGTGTAGATAAGGACGATGCCAACGGCTATTAAAAGGATCCTTTTCACTTTTCACCCTTCATCATTTAACCTTCATTCCCACCATCTCCGTGGCCATCCTGATCGCCGCTATCATGCTCCGGCTGGAAGCCCTGCCGGTCCCAGCCAGATCGTATGCCGTTCCATGATCCACGGACGTACGGATGATGGAGAGCCCCAGGGTGACGTTCACCCCGTCGTCAAAATGGAGGAGTTTCAGCGGTATAAGCCCTTGGTCGTGGTACATGCAGACCACCGCGTCATACGCGCCTTGGCTGGCAAA
>Ga0181533_1001939_pt1 | contig 25360 bp, 26 predicted proteins | sample PEATcosm2014_Bin_45_FD_119772 | JGI IMG/M metagenome (GOLD analysis project Ga0181533, IMG submission 119772) | Peatland microbial communities from MTU Mesocosm Facility, Houghton, MI, USA - PEATcosm2014_Bin11_60_metaG | ecosystem: Environmental > Terrestrial > Soil > Wetlands > Peat | place...
AAAGACGGCCAAACAACCGCCTAGCGTATATGGTGTGTAATCACCGCGTCAGCGTCTTTTTGTGAGAGGGGCCAGCGGCGAAAGATCGACCGAGCCGGGCCTGTGCTTAATCACTTTTTTGACCTGTTCCCCTTCGGCAAGTCGTGCAACCAGTTCGGGGAACTCCCTGTTCAGCAGCTGCCGCACCGAGGCGAATTCTATGGACAGATGGTCGTCCTGGTGGAGACCGCCCCGGCCGGCCAGGAAACGGTCGAGATGGGGATCGGTTTTCCTCAGGAACTCCAGCATGTCGAGCACGAACAGTCTGCTCGCCGGGAACCTGCCACTGATCAACCGGTGCAGGTCATCGGTTTTCAGTCCGTTGGCAGCCAGGTGCCGGATCCATTTCTGGCAGTCGCAGCTGTACGCTGTCTCAAGGTCGGCGCTGGTAATGGTAAATCTGATCTTCTCTTTGGCCACGGGCAACTCCATCAAGTTGTTATTTACAGTATGATACCGAATAATCAATGTCAGGGCAAGCCCGTAACTATCTGAGCCCGTGACACTCGCCGCAGTGAAAAGCACAAGTGACGAGCAGAAATCAGAAAGGCGGCCAATCGGCCGCCTTTTGAATTAAGTATACTGTCCCCGAAATTTCCGGCCTTTACCTCAGGGGATGGGAATACTTCTTGTCTTCGACCGTTACGTGCTTGAGTAGCCAGCCGCCGAGTAATACCATTATTTCCTTTTTGTAATCATAGTCGTCCTTGTGCTCGCAGTTCCGCAACCCGAGCAGCTTATCCAGGAAATACCGATGTTGCTGCCTGTGCTCATCGATTTCCTTGTATCCCTTATCGGCCATATACTTCTCTTCCGCTGTGAAATGATAATCGGTATACTCTATCAACTCCTCTATGACCGATGCGGCACATTCCGAACTGTTAGCCGGTAAGCAGGAATCGTACATCTTATTGAGAATGGCAAACAGATTCTTGTGATGGTCATCCAGCTCTTCATTGTTCACCGAATATCTCTTATACCAGGTAACCAGCGGCATCTGACGGCTCCTCAGGCATCATCAATTATCCAAAGGCCGGATACTCTCCGGCATGTCGTTCTTGTTAAATTCTACCATATCAGCATCATTGAAACCAATGATATTGGCTCGCCCTTCTCATCGGCTCTTACCCACAGGGGGGAGAGATTTAGGGAGAGTGTGCCGAAGAACCGGATAGGCAATGCGAATTAATTCAGGTATGATTATTTCATCCGGGGTTGTTTTTGCCGGAGGTTTTTGTCGGACGGACAGGTGACCTGCAACCTGTGGCCGATTCAACCTGAATTCATGCAGAGACGGGACGCATCCCATGAGAGTGCTGCTGATTTCCGCAAACACCGAAACCATCAACATGGTGCCCCTGCCGCTGGGGCTCAATTGTGTGGCCGTTGCCGCCCGGAATGCCGGACACGACGTCCGGCTGCTCGACTTGATGGGCAACGCCGACATCCGCCAGATCATCCGGGACGCCATTCAGGGGTCGAGACCCGACGTGATCGGGATCTCTGTCAGAAACATAGACGACCAGTCCATGGCGGAGCCGAGATTTCTTTTGCAGCCGGTACGTGATACGGTTTCCCTGTGCCATGCCTTCTCCGATGCGCCCATCGTTGTGGGGGGCGCCGGATTCAGCATCTTTCCGGAAGCTGCGCTCCGTTACCTGAATGCGGACCTGGGGATCTGCGGCGAAGGGGAGGTTGCGTTCACGACGCTGCTCCGGGCCCTGGAACGTGGGGACGACCTGTCGGCCATCCCGGGTCTCTGTCGCCCCGGAGCCGGGGTGCAGATGGGATCTGCCGTGAGAGCGGGGCTCGAAACACTGCCACTGCCGGACCCTTCGCTCTGGTCCGTGCCTTCCGGCGCCGGGGAGGAGATCTGGATACCCTTTCAGACCAGGCGCGGCTGTCCAATAAAATGCAGCTACTGCTCCACTCCGGCCCTCGAAGGCACCAGGATCAGAAAACACCCGATCGATGCGGTCGTACAGGGGATTGCCCGGCATGTGGCAGCCGGCTTCGACCGTTTTCACTTTGTCGACAACACCTTCAATCTGCCGCCGAGGTACGCGAAGAACTTCTGTTCGGCGCTCTGTTCCGCCGGCCTTAAGATCCGCTGGCGAAGCATCCTCTATCCCGGTTCCGTGGACGAAGAGCTGGTACGGAAGATGGCGGAAGCCGGCTGCGTCGAGGTAAGTCTGGGATTCGAAAGCGGCTGTCCCGCCATCCTCAGGAAACTGAATAAGACGTATGATCTGGCCCAGGTGCGCGCCGCCTCCGAGCTGCTCAGGAATTACGGCATCAGTCAGATCGGTTTCCTCCTGTTTGGCGGACCGGGGGAAACGAAGGAATCGGTGCGGGAAAGCCTGGCTTTCGCCGATTCCCTCAACCTGGACATGCTGAAGCTGACGATGGGGATCCGCATCTATCCGGGAACGGCAGTGGAGATGGCGGCACGGGAAGAGGGCCAGATAGCCGAAGGTGACGACCTGCTCTTTCCCCGCTTTTATCTGGCCAGGGGACTCGAGGGGTGGCTTGATCCGACGGTACGTGAGTGGATGATCGACCGTCCCTACTGCACCACGTAACGGGGAAGCGGACTGGAATTGCAGAACCTGTTTCCATTTTCAGAATGAAGCGCCCCGGCAGCGATTGCTGTCGGGGCGGCTTTGTTTTGGGGGTTGGGAGTGGGATCGAGTCGGGGAGAGGTTGCGGTGGGACGAAATATCAACTGGTTACTGTATCTAAGTTGACAAGGCGAAAATAAAGGGGTCGCGTCTCCAAATTTCAATTATAGCATGTTTCGACACGGCCCCTAAATAACTTCCGAAATAATCAGGCAACCTGTGCCGTCAGTTGAAAACTGTCCGCCACGGCTGTGACGAATTTCATCCGCCCATGACCACTGATGGGCCTCGTCTCGACCTGCACGAGCCCGGCTGCGGCAAGAATATCCACGTCGCGCTTCACCGCGCTCCTGTCCCGGTGAAGTCTCCGGGCGATGTCGGCAATAGACCCCGGTTCTTCCTTTACTGCCCTGAACAGATCCACCCTGGCTGCCGTTATCAGCTCCAGTATATCCTCCGGGTCTTCAAAGGTTATGATATTTTCAGCGGTGATACGTTCCCCTTTATCAAGTTTCCGGGCGAGTTCTTTCCCTCTGCGGAAAAATTCCTCGTCTGTACCTGTAGTAATCGTCAGTTTAACCATTGTAATTTCTCCCTTGGCAAGGCCTACCTCTTCCCCAGAAGATCGGTCCATTCCCTCTCAAATCGGGCTTCGACATCCTCGAAGGATATGAACTCGAAAGGCTCCGTCTCCCCTTTGAAATGCCGGTGATGGTAGCTGTGCCGGTTGTCGTATCCCAATACCCTCCCGTTATCGCCAGCGAACTGCAAGTGATTGATGTAGGCGAGGTTGTATCGGGCCACGACTCCTCGATGATCAACCCATAATTCCCGCCGCAGGAAACCGTTACCCCGTTTTCGGGAAATTCTGTGCCTCTCGTCGTAAAGTTTGATTTCAGGCATGACTTATCATATCATGTCTGTAGCAGATTTCAACGATAAAATCAATGCCGAGGGAATCTCCGTCATTCGCATGATATAATTTGATTGTCGATATCACAGGCAATCTCACAATCCGTAGGAGGAGATATGGAACTGAAGACACACCTGGCGATAAACCGCTCGCTTTGCGGGGAATTGCTCTCTATCGATGAGGGGACCGCCGTTGTTAAGATCGGCACGACGCGCGAAATGGTCGCTGACGACCACGATCTCGTCCATGGCGGTTTCATTTTCGGTGCCGCCGACTTCGCGGCGATGGCTGCGGTCAACGACCCCAACGTGGTGCTCGGCTCCGCCGAGGTGAAGTTCCTGAAGCCGACGAGATGCGGGGACTCGGTCACCCTCCACGCAAAGGTCGCGGAGGCAAGCGGGAAGCGCCGTCGCGTGGATGTGGAAGGTGTCGATGGAGGCGGGGCGAAGGTATTTTCCGGCATCTTCACCTGTTTTGTGCTGGAAAAGCACGTCCTTGAGTAGGGGGCCGTAAGGTCCGCAGAAAACACCCCCACCATATTGTTGAAAAAAAGTGATGTGTATTTCAATGCCTGCCGCAATGTTGTTCCGGAAACTTTGGAACGCCCAGTTTTTCCAATATGGTCATCCCGGGGCACCAGTTGGTAAACGCCGACTGGAACAGATTGAGCCCCACGAAGCCGGTGAACCAGAGCCAGTTGGGGCTGTGAAAATGGGCCAGGGCGAGCGAGAGGAGGATGAAGCCCCCGGCGATCATGCGTAACAATCTGTCAATATACATTTTGTCTCCTATAGTTTGCGTTAGAAGTGCAATGTGCCTCAGTTTCCAGAAGGCATCATAAAAACCAATGTCAGATTTGAGATGATCGCAAGGCGGCGAGGAGGTCTTCGCTGAGCCAACGCCGCGAGCGCTCAAATATGGCATTGGGTGAGCATTTCCGCGACCTTCCCCGCGACCTTCCCGGTCAGCTCGTAGCAGATCTTCTTGTGCGTCTGCAGGATGACCTTGCAGCAGGTGGCGCCGTATTCATCCTTGAACCAGCGGTGAAGCTCCTTTGTCAGCCGTTGCACCCGTTTCCGGTCATCTGCGAAGATCAGCCCGAAAGCCATCGTCCCTCCGACTACCGCTCCGCAGATGCAGCCGGCGCCGGAACCGCCGCCGAACCCCGCGGCCAGCCCCAGCAACCCTTCTCCAGCTTCTGGCATGTAATTGCACATAACTGCCGCCAGCACCGCCTCGGCGCACTGCATTTTCCCGGAGCGGTAATACCCTTCCGCTTCAGCGGCGACCTTTTCCGCTTTGTTTTTCATAATAGTTTCTTCCGTATTCTTTTTTGTCCGGAACATCGAAACTCTCCAGCGAATTATTCATCCATAAACGGCAGGTATCACACAAAGCCCCAAAGATCACTAAGTAAAACTAATGCTTATCTTGATTTGTACGAACACTATTATTATTAATTGTTTTAATTTGACAAGATGTAGATTTCTTTGTGTTCTTGGTGTCTTTGTGTGAGGCTACTGCTTTTTGTAAGATCATTATAGCATCTGTTCAAACTATATGAAAAGGTTGTTATCCGCATGCTCGGAAGCCTCCAGGTAAGATGCGACACCGCCGACCTGAATGCCGTCGATCAGCTCTTCCCTGCGGATTCCCATCAGTTCCATCGACATCTGGCAGGCCACGATTGTTGCACCCCCCTTGATTGCCACGGCAATCATCTCTTCAAGAGTGGGAATGTTCTTTTTCTTCATTATTCCGCGTATTATCATCCCGCCAAGTCCGCCCATGCTCATCTTTGAAAGGGTGAGCTTTCTGCTGCCGCGCGGCATCATCCAGCCAAATGCCGACTCGACGATGTTCTTTCCCAGTCCGCCCATATTTTCCGGTTTGCGCAGGATGTTCAGGCCCCAGAAGGTGAAAAACATCGTTATCTTCCGCCCCATCGCCAGAGCGCCGTTGGCGATTATGAAACTCGCGATCGCCTTGTCGAGATCGCCGGAAAAAACTACCAGTGTTTTGTCGTTACCGCTTGCAAAACCGCCTGACTGAGCCGCCCCCCCTTTTTCAATAACTGCCTTGACGATTCCTTTCTCGCTGCTGATATCACGAACGATGTTGCCTGTTGATCTCGCCCATGAAGCTGCATCGCTGTAAAATCCGGGATCGCTTGCTGTAATGGCGATCACTTCACCGACGGCAATGCTGTCAATTTCCTGTTTGAGCCGCATCACCGGGCCTGGGCACTGCAGGCCGCATGCATTGACATTTCTGATTTTCGCTGATTTCTCTTCAATCATCGGCATGACGGTGTTTATCCCTTCGCTGCTTTGAGGTGTTTCTGATTCCCCGGTCGAGTCCTGCCTTGCCGTGGCAATGTTGTAAGTTTCATAGCCCCCGGAGAGGTTGAAATAGTTGGTAATGCCATTGGCTTCAAGAATGCGCGCCGCGTTGTAGGCGGTTAGGCCCACGCGACAGAATAGGATTATTGTTTTGTCTTCGGGTATCTCTTTTATCCGTTCGCGCAGCGTGTCAAACGGGATGTTGACCGCCCCTTCGATGGTTCCCGTGGCATATTCAGCCGGGCTACGCGCGTCGAGGAGGAAATGCCGCGACTTTTCGGCTTGTTGTACATACTCCCAGGTCGTGCTTTTGACAACTCCGTCAAGGACGTTCTGCGCCACGAATCCGGCCATATTTACCGGATCTTTGGCCGACGAGTAGGGGGGCGCGTAGGCGTGCTCGAACTCGGCAAGGTCGTCGATGGTCAAACTCCCTTTTATGGCCGTTGCGATTACGTCTATCCGTTTATCGACACCGTCATAGCCGATTGCCTGCGCCCCGAGCACTTTGCGGCTCTCCGGCGAAAAGAGCAGTTTCAGGCAGATCCGCATGGCGCCGGGGTAGTAGCCGGCAAAGTCGTTGGGGTGGACGATGACGGAACCATAAAGTATGTTCTCGGCCTTGCACACTTTTTCGGTGGCCCCCGTCATTCCCACGGTGAGATCGAAGACCTTGGCGATTGCAGTTCCCATAGTGCCATCGTAGGTGTGCGGCTTTTTACCGTGCATGTTGTCTGCGGCAATGCGTCCCTGTTTGTTGGCGGGGCCGGCCAGCGGCACCGCCGTCTTTTTTTTCGTAATCGGATTGATTACTTCAATGGCGTCTCCCGCTGCATAGATATCTTCGATGCTGGTCATTAGATGTGCATCAACGATAATATGCCCACGAGGGCCGAGCTCGATGCCTGAGCCCGCCAGGAAACCGGTGTTCGGCCTGACGCCGATGGAGAGCAGCACTAGGTCTGCCGTGACCGATCTGCCGCTGTTGAGACGAGCTACAATGCTTTCACCGGCCCCTTTTTCAAACGCCGAGACACCGTTTTCGAGATAAAGTGAGACCTTTTTCATCCGCAACTCGCGGTGGACCATCGCCGCCATCTCAAAGTCGATGACATTCATCGCCTGTTTCGCGGCTTCCACGACCACGACCCTGATCCCGCGGGCATGAAGGTTTTCGGCCATTTCGAGACCGATGAATCCGGCGCCCGCCACCAGGGCGGTTTTGACCGTCCCGTCATCGACCATCGCCCGGATTCTGTCGGTGTCGGGTATCGTCCAGAGTGTATGGATTGCGGGAAGGTCGGAACCCGGAATCGAAGGCTTAACGGGAGATCCGCCGGGGGAGAGGAGGAGTTTGTCATAAAATTCATAGTATTCGCGACCGGATTCAAGCGCCTTTACCCGGACGCATTTTTTGTCCGGAAGAACGGCAATCACCTCATTGCCGGTGCGCACATCTATATTGAAGAGTTTCTTGATTGATTCTGGGGTCTCTACAAGCAGCCTGTCGCGTTCGGTTATCGCGTCGCCGATATAATAGGGAAGTCCGCAATTCGCATACGAAACGTAGTCACCACGTTCGAATACGATGATCTGAGCAGATTCGTCGAGCCGTCTGAGCCGCGTTGCCGCTGACATTCCGCCCGCCACCCCACCCACGATGATATATTTGGCCATAAGTTCTCCTGTTATCTCAAGTCCTTTTTTGCTTCGCCATGGTTGGCATGACATAAATATTTATTTTAATATATATAATAATATATATGTACAGATTGCGTTGTCAAGGCAATATTACAATTGAAGGGAATTTTTTCAATAGGCGCTCATCCTGAAAAAGGTCTTAAACCGGATTAAATGTGAAATGATTTGACAAACCAACCGATGACTTTTAGACTGTGGACCTCAGTAAAGTTGAGGTGATTGATTGATCGACAAGAAAAAATGGATAAAACGCACAAAGCATATCCTCACCCTTGACAATCATCCGGGGCATATTGCAGCCGGATTTGCCGTAGGGGTTTTCATCAGCTTCACCCCGTTCTTTGGACTTCATATGCTGATCGCCATTATCGCGGCGTTTGTCTTCCGCCTGAACAAACTGACCTGCATCACCGGCTCCTGTGTAAATACCCCTATGACCGTAGCTCCCGTTCTGGTTATCAGCTATAAACTCGGGAGGTTTCTCCTTGGTTACTACCCCGGTGAACTTCATATAAAGCAAGAGTTGTCGTGGCAGTATGCATTGAAACTAATCGACAAGCATGGAGCATCCCTTCTCCTTGGCACCTCCATCCTCGGCCTGTTTGCAGCAGTTTTAGCGTATTTTATATGTTATTACCTGGTGGTGCGCTTCCGCAGGAAGGATGAGTCCCAGGCGGAACTCACCCGCGAAATGGAAGTGGTGGGAGAAGAACTGGATGAATAGAAAAAGGGCAACGGTTGTTTGCCCTTTTTATTTTCTCACGGAACGATGAGTGGAGAAAATTACTTTCCCAGAAACGGGCTCAGGACAGTATAAGTGACATAAGCCACAACACCTGACGCTGGAATGGTAAGGACCCAGGCGGTGAGAATCCGGTAGGCTATTGTCCAGTTGACCGCCGACATCCTTTTGGAGAGACCGACGCCGAGTATTGCGGAGGTGATGACGTGGGTGGTGCTGGTCGGCAGACCGAATGAAGCGGCCCCAAGGATAACCCCGGCGGAGGCCGTTTCCACGCAGAAACCATGCACCGGCTGCAGCTTGACGAAGTCACTTCCCACCGTCTTGATGATGCGCCAGCCGCCGGCTGCTGTCCCGATGGCCATGGCCGTCGCGCAGGTGATTATCACCCAGGGGGGGACCTGAAACGTGCTCAGGTAACCATAACTGACCAGCGCAAGGGTAATGACCCCCATCGATTTCTGGGCGTCGGCGGTGCCGTGGGAAAAGGCCATGACCGCCGCCGACAGTATCTGCATGCGTCTGAAACCCCTGTTCAGTAAATATGGGGAGGTGTTGCGAAAACACCACATCATCACCACCATGAATACGAAACCTAGGGTTGTCCCGACAACCGGGGAAATGACCAGGGCCAGGACAATTTTCTCCAGTCCCTTCCAGTGCAGCGTCGCAATCCCCGAATGGGCGATGACCGCCCCCATGATCCCGCCGATAATGGCATGGGATGATGATGAAGGAAGGCCGTAATACCAGGTAATCAGGTCCCAGATGATTGCACCGACAATTCCGGCAAGCACCACCATCTGGGTCACATTTCCCGGATCAACGATCCCCTTGCCGATGGTGGAGGCGACCTTGGTGGAGATCATCGCCCCTGCAAAATTAAGCCCCGCTGCCATAATGATCGCGGTTTTTACCGACAGGGCGCGGGTCGAGATGCAGGTGGCAATTGCGTTGGCAGTGTCGTGAAAGCCGTTTATATAGTCAAACAGAATCGCGGCGGCAACGACCAGAACCAGCATGACCAGGGTTGCATCAGGCATTCTTCAATACCACGCTTTCCAGTATGTTGGCGGCGTCCTCGCATTTGTCGATGGCCCGCTCCAGGGTTTCATATATTTCCTTCCACTTGATAAGCTGAATCGGGTCTTTCTCTTCGTGGAAGAGGCGGCTTACCGCTTCGCGGCAGACCCGGTCCGATTCGTTCTCCAGGGAGTTCACCTCCACAAAGCATTCGCTGATTTTATCAAGCTTGCCGCCAAGGAGGGAAACTCCCTTGCTGATGACCTGGCAGGACTTGAGGATCAGAAACGCCAGTTCTTGCGCTTGCGGGGTCGGTTTTTCCACGTTATACATAACGAATCTCTGGGCACTGCTGTCGATCAGGTCGAGGATATCGTCCAGGGCCGCGGATAGGGCATAGATGTCCTCGCGCTCCAGGGGGGTGACGAAACTCTTGTTCAGCTTCTTGATGATCTCATGGGTAATGGTATCACCCTTGTGCTCCACCTCCTTGATCCGCAACTGGCTTTTTTCCGGGTCATGGTAATTATCGAGCATATCCTTCAACAGCTCCGCCCCTTCGATTATATTCCAGGTCATCTCCCTGAACATGGCGAAAAATTTATCATCCTTGGGTGTCAGACCGAACATGGTAACCTCCAAATCGGCCACAGGCCGCGTTCTTAACAAACTTGTAACAAATAGCACAAATTTTCCTAATTTTACACCAAAATATTACTGCCGCTTGCTGTGATGCCTTTCATGAACGTTTTTTACTTGATTTTTCAGGTGGGTTCACCTATCTTGCACTGGCCGGATATTATGCGGGAGACAATACCCATGAACCTTTTGCATGCGGCTGTTCTCGGCACAATCCAGGGGCTTACCGAGGTCCTCCCCATCAGCAGTTCAGCTCACCTCATCCTGGTCCCGTGGCTCTTTCATTGGCCGGAATCGGGGCTTACTTTCGATGTAGCCCTCCATCTGGGGACGCTCATCGCCCTCTGCCTCTATTTCTGGCGGGATATTATCGAACTTGTCGCTAATTTTTTCGGGGTCCTTTCAGGTCAAGGTATGGACACCGCTGCTAAACGGCTACCATTCTACATTCTTGCAGGCACCATTCCGGCGGCCATTGTCGGAAAGACCCTCGAAGCCCCCATTGAAGAGATTTTCCGCAAAAGCCCCGCACTCATCGCCTGTTTTCTGATCATATTCGGCCTTATCCTCGCATATGCCGACACCACCGGCCCCAAGCGCTGGCGGATGGACCGGATCACCCTGAATTCCGCCCTGATTATCGGCCTTGCCCAGTGTCTGGCCTTAATGCCCGGTGTTTCCCGCTCCGGCATAACCATCACCGCAGCCCTGTTCCTCGGATTCAACCGGGAAACGGCGGCCCGCTTCTCCTTTCTCCTGTCACTACCGGTGGTTGCCGGCGCGGCGATACTAAAGCTCGGCCACCTGGTCAAGCACGGTGTCCCGGCCGGTGAAATTGCCCCGATGCTGATCGGCATCGGCACCTCAGCTCTCTTCGGCTATTTCAGTGTCTTCTTCCTGCTCAGGCTCATCCAGCGCAGCTCTCTTTATCCTTTCGTCTGGTACAGGCTTTTTGCCGGGAGTGGGATGCTGGCCATTATTTACTTCATCAGCTGAAATCCGAATGCCCCTCTTTAGCCCCGCCGATAACCCGCTTCATAGTGACCTTTTTAAATTACGTAATAAATTAATTTCAAGGTCACCATTGTCGGTGGTGACCGGGTGATACCAAGTCGCAATCAAACGATTACGTTGTTGGCATCGTCGGGGACTCCTCAACGTACTATTCAAGTACGCCTGCGTTGCCCCCTCCTCGCCGCCTAGTACTCATTTTGATTGCAACTCGGTATGACATAGTCGGCAAAGGAGGCGGATTAAGAGCTTATTCGTAAATAACGTTATGAGAGATCGCGCCCGGATTTGCGTCAGATTTGGCTGGGCTGATTGAGCAAAACCACAGGCGTGAGCCAAGGCTACGTCGAGGATTTTGCGATTGAGGGCCGGGCAAATATGGCGTGAAGACGGGATGAGAGCCTGTAATGCTTATTTACGAACAAGCTCTAAGTTAATGTTATTTTGCGGCGGGTGTATGGTGTGCTTGCATTTTCCGTTGAAATTCAACATAATACATCAAGCAGCGAATGCCCCTGCAGCGGAGTGCCGTAACATTCGCTCCCATTATTGCTCATAATTACCTTACATGGAGTGCGGAATAAGGTATCATATCTTCTATTACAGGATAAAGAATTGCCTAAGGAAAACACTCACATATTGTTTGCTTCCGATATTATCTCCTCGATAAATTGCAATAAAACAAAAGCCGCATTACAAACCCATTACGAGGCTTTATGCTTTGGCTGCGTAGTGCCCGACACGTTTTTTTATTCTTCCCGGAAGGAAATTATCGACATCTCGGAAATACTTCACGGCAAGGACGGTGAAAAAACGAATGAGTTGACGTTTGATATGCTCGACCGGGCCAGGCAATTCAGATCAGAAAATCTGCTCTGCCTGGCATCGGGTTACATTTCCCATTGCGTGTTAGATATGTTTTTTCACCCGGTTATTTACTCCCTGGTTGGTAATTATTACGATAATAACCTGTCAAAACGAGAAGCTGCAATATACAATCATAGATTGATGGAAACCGGCCTCGACAGGGTTGTTAATAAAAAATATTATCTGCATGACATATTGGACGCGAATGACAGGCCGATACATGATTCCCTGGAGCTGATTGCGGCCAAATTCAATATTGCCAATGGTCATTTAATCGAGACCTACAAAAAACAGATAAGAATCAACAGGTGTTTCCGGAACCGGTTCATATACACCTTGATATATTTATTGAATAAATGGAAAATACGGGACTTCGCGAATATTCTGCCGTTGTTCTATGATCACCAGCAAAAGGACAAAATGGAACTTAAGGGTGTCTTTGACTACTGCGATATTCTGCATGGTCATGCCTTACAGGAGAGTTTTGCAAATCTGTTCGAGTCAGCGAAGAAAGAGTCAATAAAAAGGATAACGGCCGCTTTCGATTATTATGATGACGATATCGACAAATCATGCGCCATGCAAATAATAAAAGGTGAAAGTCTGGATACGGGAAAGGAAGGTTGCTCTGTAAGTAATATCGCCTTTTCCAAGAAGTAAAAATATTCGCTCTTCAGGACAATAGATGGAAGATGACGGATTGTCTCTGCCGGAAGAATTGCTGTCAGGCGGTTCCGTGATGGGAAACGAATACAGATGCCGGAAGAAAGACCTGCTTACGGTAGCGGCCGATGCGGAGAGGGATGGGATTGCTTTGGATGGCTGGAAGGTGCAGTTCCGCACTTCGGATGGAGAATGCGAGTTATGCTGGGAAAGCTTCTATCCTGAGGAAGAAAAGGAAAATGAGACCTGGCCGGATTTTGTCAGCCGTTCCTGGGAAGAGGCCCGCCGGAAATGGCAACAGTTGTTTGAAAATGAAAAGCTGATCGAAGGGGGGAGAAGGATTTTCAGACTCATCCAGGCAACGGAGGAGGAGGATGTCCTGCCAAGGGACGCGTTATGGTTTATCCTCTATTTCAGATCATCAACCCAGGAGAAGCGGGATCATTCCGATCATATGCCGCCGGAGATTTCCAATTAGTTTGCACCCCTGGTTTTACCGATATCGCGGGTGAAGAGGAGCGCACATGCCGGGTGGAATAAAAAAGTGGCCAGAAGACGAGCGGCCCCGGGAAAAACTGCTGAAACGCGGCCCCGAGGTGTTGACCGACGCGGAGCTTCTGGCGCTCATCCTGCGCACTGGCGATGCGGCCAGCAAACGCAGCGCCCTTGATATCGGCCGGGAGCTCTTGCAGGAGTTCGGTGACTTGCGCGCCTTGGCAGCGGCGTCCATGACCGACCTCTGCCGGACCAAAGGAACCGGAACGGCCAAGGCGGCATGTCTCAAGGCGGCGCTGGAGCTTGCAAATCGGGTGAAAACCCGGCGTCTGGAAAACAATGAACGCTACACTTCACCCCAGCAGGTCTTTGAGCACTTTCATTTCAGCTACCGTGACCGGCGCAAGGAATATTTCCTGGCTCTCCTTCTGGACGGCAAAAACCGGGTCATCCGCGAGGTGCAGATTTCGGAAGGGTCTTTAAACCAAAGCATTGTCCATCCCCGCGAGGTTTTTAGTCCCGCTGTGCGGGACTCGGCCGCCGCCATCATCCTCGTCCACAATCACCCCACCGGCGACCCCGCTCCTTCCCGTGAAGACATCGACATCACCCGCAGACTGAAAGAGGCCGGCGACCTTATGGGTGTCAAGGTACTCGACCACATCATCATCGGCGATGGAACGTTCTTAAGCTTCGTATCGCAAGGGATGCTTTAACAGGCTATTGAAAAACTACTGCGGGGCTGGTCTGCGGTGTTGCCGTTCGCCCATCCTTTTCCTGATATGAAGGTATTTTAGTTGACGAAACGGCAGGTTATGGAGTAATAAAGAAAAGTTTATTGAAATGGATTAAATTCCTTTCCGGGGGGATGCAGGATGCTTCACCTTTGGAGTCATGGGTAATAAGTGAGAGGTCGCTTTAGTCAGCAGGGTGCTGATGGGGTGGCCTTTTTTGTTAAATTTAGAAGTTTGTCAATAGTAAAGATTTGACCCCTTTATCTCCTTTGTTAAATTTAGAAGTTTGTCAAGAGTAAAGATTTGACCCCTTTATCGCTTACTTCATATTGCTGCTTAACGGAGTTCATGGAGTCGCAATCAAAGGGAGGAAGCTATGGATATCTACGAAAAACTGGATGCTCTCAAGTTGAAGGTTGACAAGGTTAAAAAAGAGCCGATTTTTTCGGAAGAAGTCAACACTCGGAACCATCGACATGAAAATACCGTTGAAGCAGAGAAAAACAATCTATTGAGAGTCATGGCTTCATTGATTGCTTTCAGTAATAACGCGCCTTCAGACGCTGTTGGTGAAATAATTGAAAGTGGAGTTTTCGAGAAGGTGTTCCATAAATTTGATCTGGATACCGTAACAAATCTAAACGCTGATACCATCATAACCAATAACTGGCATAGCATTAGGTCTATCAGATTCAAGAAGAAAGTTGGTGCAATAATAGATTGTGCAAAGCTTTTACAAAAAATAGGAAAAGACAAATCAAGCATAGAATCACTTTATAAAAGCTTTAATTTACCAAAAGAAATAAACAGTGAAGCTGACATTGTTAAGTTTTGGGAGCAATTTGACAGAATTTTAACAAATTACAAACAATTAGGAATGCCATATTTTAAAAATGATACAACCTTATTACATCTTCTACTTCACTTAGGATTTCCATGTGTCAAGCCAGATTTGATAGTGATGAAGGTCGCAGCATCTTTGGGAATAGTTGCAGACAAAGACAATTACAACACCTATCGCCCAAACGAAAAAAAATTGGTCGTAACTACAATTCAGAGGTATTGCTTGCAAAGAAACATTAAGCCTGCTGTGCTGGATTTGTATTTTTTGATTTATGGTGGGCAGAAATATTACCTGAATTATGTCACAAATAGAAACACCCTTCTGACATAAAGAGAACTGCTCAAATGAGTTCCCAACTCGCGGCTAGACCAGACCGCCCCAAAAGCCGGGCGGACTGGTCAGCCTTATGACGTTATACCCCCAAGAAAAAGGAGGCGAAAAATGATTGAACATCTACCGCAAGCAATGGCGAGTTTAAATGCGGCATCACAAGCTATTTCCTCTTTGATAGGACTTCGAGATTTTGCAAAGCACGCTACCCAACTCAACGAGTTGCACAGCAACATCATCAAGGCCAATTCTATAATCATTTCCGAACAACAGGCGCATCTTGCGTTGACGGCGAAAATAGAGGAACTTGAAAAGGCATGTATGCGCCTGAAAGATTGGAGTGCAGAGAAAGAGCGATATTCCCGGAAGCAAATAGCCTATGGAGTTTTCGCTTACCTTGAAAATGAAAGTGTGGAGCGGTTGGAGGAATCGCATAAGTTGTGCTGCAATTGTTTCGAGAACGCAATCCAGTCCACGCTTCAGCAACAATATACTCGGCAAGACAACTATACTCTGGTTTGCCCAAAGGGCTGTCCTCCGCTTAAATTCAGACGGTACAAAGAAGATGGAGAAGCAGGAGAATAATCGTGTTTGCAAGATAAGCCTTTCCTACCCCGCCGAGAAAGGCGAGGTATAACCACGGCCTCGGACACGGTCGCGATAAACCCGCGCCGGAGAACAGCGATCTGGAGCGGACCTGCGTTTCGGCTCGCATAGCGAGCCTCCACTTCGGCCGCTCAGCTCGCGGCCACGTTCGGCGAATAAGGAAGATAAAAATGGAAAAGAAACTATTGGCGATTGCTGCGGCGTGTTTGGTTATCGGTGGGATTTCAACGTTGGCGTTTCTGTATTATTTATTGGATACTTCACCACCCCGAAACATCTCCCCGGTTATTGTCGTGATGGTGGTAGGACCGTTCATTCTCGCTGTAAAGCTACTGACACAAATATTACCAACCCAATTGACGATCACATCTGATGCGTTACCTTCGATGCTCGTTTGCTTGCCATCCCTGTTTATTAATGCCGTTTATCTGGGTGGAATAATTTTTGGTATTTATTTTATGGGCCGCCGATTTATTCTAAATCGGGGGAGGCTAGAGGGACATAGTTGATTACGTGACAAAACACGCTAATCTGGCGATTATATTGATATTTGAAGGCGAGGTTCCAACAAGGCCGGTGGAGCAGTGAACCGCTTATCGCCCGACCGTTCGGCATGCAGACAGCATGTGGTATCAAAGATGAAATCAGGAATAAAAGCATTTTTGCATTGGACCGGAAGAATAAAGAGCAAATGAAACTTACGGCCTCAGGTACCTGGCGATACCGTCCGCAAAGCGCTCCGGCTCGAAGCGGAAGGTCTCCCGCCACTTCCCGTCGCAGATGTTTTCCTCCACCAGCATCTGGATCTGGTCCATGGTGATCGGAAAAAAGGGGAACCTCTGGAAAACCGGCACGATCATTTTCATGATACCGAGCGGATTGTAGACCTTTGCCACATGCGATTTGCCCAGCACCCTGCCGATGGTATCGAGAAGTTCGTTATAGGTGAGCCGGTCCGTTCCGCACAGTTCATATGTTTTACCGGCGGTTTCCGGCATCTCCAGGGCCATGACAAAGCAGCGCGCCACGTCGTCGGCAAAGATCGGCTGGAGACGGTATGCGCCGTCGCCAATAACGGGGAGCACCGGGACATTCCGGATTAATCCCGCCAGTTTGTTGACGAACGCGTCTTTCGGTCCGAAAATAATTGAGGGGCGGAAGATGGTCCAGTCGAGCCCCGAGGCGCGCACGCACTCCTCTGCGCTAAACTTGCTCTGATGGTAGCGGGATATGGCGCCGGGCCTTGTCCCAAGGGCCGACATATGGAGATAACGGCTCACCCCCGCCGCTCCGGCTGCGACTGTAAGGTTTCTCGTTGCCTCTAAATGCAGTTTTTCAAATGTCACACCCCGTGCCGGGAATTCCCGGATAATCCCCACCAGGTTTATGATTGCATCACATCCCCGTACACCATCGAAGCAACTCCCGGGAATAGTGATATCTCCCTCCACCTGTTCGACCCCCGGCTCCAGGCCGCACTCCCTGTTATGAACCAGAAGCCTGATCCCGTGTCCTTTGTCGAGCAGGGCCTTGCGCAGATGCCTGCCTACAAAGCCGGTGCCGCCGCTTAAAAAGACGTGCATCCCTCACCTCCCGATGGGAAATTGATAAATATGAATTTTACCCCATGATTCAATAATTGCCAGCGCAGGGGTAGTGGGCTATAATCTCCTTCATGAAAAAATCGCTGCACATCTTTCCTTCAACAGCAGCCGCGGAAGCCCGTCACCGAAGCGTAGTCGAGGAGACAGGTGTTTTACTGGGCGTCTCCGCCCTGACAATGAAGCGGCTTGTGGAAGCCATCTGCCAGGGTGCCGGGAACGAGCGGCGTCTCATTTCAAACGTGGGGCGCAAGCTCCTGCTGGAGGAGTCGGCGCGGGAATATTACAGCGACGGGGCCGGTCACTTTGCGGCCATCATGAATTTCCCCGGTTTCGTCGGCGCCCTTGATTCCCTGTTCGGCGATCTGAAACATGCCCTTATCAGTGCGGATCAATTCGCTACGGTGGCCCGCCGTCTTCCCCGCGGCGAATATCTGGAGGAGCTGGCTTCCCTTTTTAACCGGTACAACAATGCCCTTGCCGAAAGGGGGGTGATGGACCGTCATGACATGGAGATTAAGGCCTTTCATCACCTGCAGCAGGGAGGCGCCCTGCCTCCACTGTTCGAAGGGGTCGGTGCGGTCGAAATGCATGCCATCTACGATCTGACCCCGCTCCAGCTTGGGCTGGTCTCCGAAATTTCCCGCCGCCTCACAGTCAGATTGGAGCTCCCCTACAATCCGGACAGGGAAGCGCTTTATGCTTATGCGGCAAGGACCGCAGAGGCGCTTGAATCCCTCGACAACAGCGACATGCTCATTGAGCCGGTATTCATAGAGCCCTCGGGAGCCTTTCTCTCTCCGCTCCTGGATGCTCTCTTTGCCGAACTTGGGGGGAACAGCACCCCAATCACAGCTCCGGGACCCATGGCTCTTCTTGCGGCCCCGGGCGCTTACCGGGAGTGCGAGGAGATTGGCCGCCGCATCAGGGGGCTCCTGGAAGAGGGGATCGACCCGGCCTGTGTGGCGATTCTGTTCCGTGATCTGCGGAGTTATGGCCCGATGCTGGAAGATGTTTGCCGGCGTTTCCGGATACCCGTATCCTTCCGACGCGGCGCTCCGCTCAATACGGCGCCGCTGGTAAGGGCCTGCCTTGCCCCCTTTGTCGTCGTCCAATCGCGCTTTAGCAGGGAGGAAATCCTCTCACTCTGCAACTCCTCATATTTTGTTCATCCGGACGCCGATCTTTCCGCCGATACCATTGAGGAGGTCCTGCTAAAAGTTCAATATGTCGATGAGACACTGGGGGCCGTGGAAGATGCGATTGCCCGGAAAATTGTCCGATTGCGAAAAGCGGGCAGGGATTCGGGCAATGAAGAAAGAGTCCGGCGCTTTCTTAAGCCGCTTATGGCGGACATGCGTCGCTTCCGAATGGAAAAGACTCTTAGTGAATTTGCCGGACTCATGGAAGATTTTGTTGACAAGTACCAACTCTACCGGCAGGGGATCACGGCCTCCGACATCAGGGCCCTTAAGCGGGATGCCTCCGCCGTCACCCTCTTTCGACAGGTGCTCCGCGACCTGGAAACGGACATAAGGGCCATGGAAATGGCAAACCTGAAACTTTCCCCGAGCGCTTTCGCCGAACTTCTCAGAGAAGGTATGGATGGCATGTTTCTGGCCGGTGAGCGCTCCGCGGGGGTCACCATCATGAACTTTCACGATGCCCGTGGACTCACCTTCGACCATCTCTTTATCGGCGGCCTCAATGACGATGTCACCCCCGCGAGGCACGACGGCCATCCTCTTTTCAAGGACAGCGCCAAATCTCTCTGGCAGAAGGCAGCAGGAGCCAAACCGTTCCGGACCGCTGCTGAAAAAGCCCTGGAAGAGCCACTCCTCTTCTATCTGGCCGTGGGATGCGCCGGCAGGTCACTGACTTTTTCCTACAGTTACATCGACAGCCGGGGAAATGAAAAACTCCGCTCTCCCTTTCTCGATGATATTTTATCAAAACTACCCCTGCCGGAAACGAGGACACCGGTCAGCTGCATTACTCCGGGGATTCCTTTCTGCATGGAGCGGGAAGAGATGTTGAACTCCCTGGCTGAGCTTGGTGTCTTTTCCCTGGAGCCCGGCCTTGACGCAGAACAGTTGATGGAGTCTCTCGGGCGCATTTCCTCCAATGCCGGGATCGAGCGGCAACGGGAGGAATTTTTCACCAGTGAGGAAGAAGCCCTTCGCATAACCCTCTCATCACCTTTTACCGGTTCACTCCGGCGAGAAGACATTACCGGCGAACTTCGAGACTTTTTCACAACTCCACCGGGCAATTCCTTCGCGCCCACTTCCTTGGAAGAGTATGGCTGTTGCCCGTTCAGCTATTTCCTGCGGCACCTTATCGGGATTTCTCCCCTGGAAAAGCCCGACCTGGAACTGGAGACAAAAGACGAGGGGAGCCTCGTTCATGAGCTTCTGCACACCTTTTTTCAGCGTCTGGCGGATGAGGGAAGGCTGCCGGTACGTGAAATATCAGCTGCCAAGGCGACGCTGCGCGAAACATCGGGGGAAGTTTTTGCCCGATGGGAAGCGGAGAGGTATACCGGTGAACCGCTGCTCTGGGAAATCGGGAAAGAAAGGATTCTCAACATCCTGGAACGGATGGTGGAGATAGAAAGTGCGGATACCTCCAGTCTTGTACCTACACTGTTTGAGTACCTCTTTGCCGGCCTGGAGGTGATGGATACGGATGGCTCGCGGATTAATCTCACGGGGAAGATCGACCGGGTGGATATTGCCGATGACGGGGGGCTCCGGGTGGTGGATTACAAGATGGCGGGGGATCGACGAAGGTACCGGGATATGTTGAAAAAGGGGAACATGGGAGTCTCCTCCTTCCAGATGCCGGTCTACCTCCTTGCTGCTATACGAGAGCTGGAGGGGAAGGGAGGTGGCCGCCCTGGCCGATTATCCGCCTTATACTGGCTGCTGCGCAGGCTTGATCCGCTCACAATGGACTTCTCCGCTGGAAAAAACGGGGATTTCACCGGATTTTTTGACACCGACCCGGAAGCACGGAAAAAACTGGGCAACGAGAATTTCCTGAACCGCCTCTGCGCCACCGTGCAGGCCATGAAGGAGGGAAACTTTCAGATCACCCCGAAAGAGTGCGAATTCTGCAGGTTCAGAAGCGTCTGCCGGTTTGTTGAGGTTCAATTAAGAGAGGAGGAAAAATGAGCGAACAAAATGTCTGTTATACATTTGAAGCGGCGGTAGAGATGGCCGTGAAGATGGAAGATGCCGGGTTCAGGCATTACCTGGAGGCAATCCGCAAGGTGCGGGACAAGGGCGCCAAGGAAATACTCAGGGATGCGGCGCTGGATGAACTGGAGCATAAGCACCATCTGGAAAAGGCGCTTGTAGATGGGTATTTGACGAATCCGGAAGGGATGATACGGCCGGTGCCAACCATGAATCTGGATTACGTGCTGGCCAAGAAGGAGCTGCGCCCGGCCTCCGACACGCGCGAGGCGCTGGTCTATGCGATCCACCTGGAAAAGGCCTCGATCGATTTTTACAAGCGGATGTCACAGGGATGCGCCGGGGCGCCAATGGCCAGCCTCTTCGAGCGGCTTCTGATGGACGAGACCCGCCACTTGCAGGCATTAGAGGATATGTATGAGGAGCACTGCCTCCCCGAGAACTGACGAATTCGAAAAAAGTCCATCTGCTGCGTTACGCTCATCCCTCGTCGTTGCAGCGTACTTGATGTACGCCTCACTCCTCAAGATTCGCAAGCCTTGCATCTGGAGCTTTTTTCGAATTCGTCTGAATTGAGGAATTAATCATTTAGATTGTTTCCAGTAAAAAAGGGAGACAGTTACCCGTCTCCCTTTTGTCGTCAATCACAATGGATTCTGCTTGATCAGCCGATTTCCACCAGTTTGATATCAAAGGTTAGGTCCCTTCCCGCTAAGGGGTGATTGGCGTCGAGGGTCACATGGCTGTCCGTGACCTCCGTGATCACCACCGGAAATTGCTTTCCGTTCTCTGCGGTGATCTCCAGCCACGCACCCACTTCCGGTGTAACTTCAGGTGGGACGTCGTTTCGCTCCACAACCTGCACGAGTTCCTCATCCCACTTGCCATAAGCGCCTTCGACCGGAATGGTAAAGGTCTTCGATTCACCGAGGTTCATCCCGATTATCGCCTGCTCAAAACCGGGGATCACTTCTCCCTGGCCGATGGTAAACTCCAGGGGGGCAGATTCACAGTCACACGCGCTCTCGGCGCACTCAGAGGAGTCAAACACCTCCCCGTCTTCAAGTCTCCCCGTATAATGGACCTTGACCTTGTCCCCCTCTTTTGCCTGCGTCATTATGCTATCCGCCTTTCGCATCTGTTTTATTGGTGCCGCACGGGAAACTATAGCAGAATGAGAGAGAATATTCCATTCAAATATCTTAACGTCTCATGATCAGACCATCTACTGGTTCCAACCCGATCAATCCCTGTAAAGCCCACCAGATGCAAATCAGCGCTTCCCAAAGGGGACGGTTAGTGATATTTTTTAAAAAATCAAAGACGGAGTGAAACGCCATTATGGAAACACGTGACCGGGCAATTATTTTCAAAGGGCTGGTAGTGGATATCGAACAGATGGAGGTGAAGATCGGAGAGAAAGGTTGGCATACCTACCAGATCGTTCGCCATCCGGGAGGCGCGGCGGTGCTCCCGGTTCATGTCGACGGGACGGTGACACTGATCCGTCAACTCAGGCCGGCTGTGAACAGCTTCATGATCGAGGCGCCGGCGGGTCGCCTCGATCCAGGCGAAAGCCCGGCCGGATGCGCTTTGCGGGAGTTGGCCGAAGAGACCGGACTGGCGGCGGGAAAACTCGAAAGTCTCGGCGTGCTCCACCCTTCTCCCGGCGTCTTCGACGAGGTGATCCATCTCTTCTTAGCAACCGGTTTGAGCAATACGGAGGCCCTCCCGGAACAGTACGAGGATATCACCACCATCCGCCTGCCGCTTGAAGCCGCTGTAGGTATGGCCATGGACGGACGGATAAGCGACGGCAAGACCATAACCCTCCTCTTCCGGGCCGGCGGGATGAGACTGTGATCCTCAAAGGGATGGTGGGATCTGAGCAAGCCGGAATGCGGCTCGATGACGGGGCAAAAGCGCTTTTCCCCAACCTCTCCAAAGGAGAAATCCGTCGAATCATCGATTGGGGAGGATGTACGGTGGCGGCCGCAATGGTGCGGGTTGCCTCCCGCACGCTCCGCGAACGGGACGAGGTTTGCCTGGGCGTGATGGAGCCGGAGCGCTGTGTTGAATTGATTTATACATCTGCCGACATACTTTACGAAGGCGGGGAATACCTTGCGGTGAACAAAAAAGCGGGGTTCAACAGCCAGCGAACCCCCTACCAGCTGAAAGGGACGGTGGAATATGCCGTGGAGAGATACCTTAAATCGCAAAAGGTGAATGAGCCCGCCAGGGTGATCCATCGCCTGGACTACGGCACCTCCGGGGTAATGTTCTTTCCGAAAAGCAAACGGGCCGCCACCCATATTTCGGCCATGCTGAAGGCCGGAAAGGTGAAAAAGATTTACTGGGCGCTGGTATCGGGGGAACCGGAAAATGAGGAATGGCAGGTGAATGCACCGATAGCAAAACGGAACAAATTCCGCTACTGCGTCGCCCCTGGGGGGAGTGAAGCGCGCACCCTGTTCAGTGTCCTGGCCCGCGGGCGAGGGGCAACCCTTGTGGAAGCCCGGCCCCTGACCGGACGCACTCATCAGATACGGGTGCACCTTGCCCATTGCGGCTTCCCAGTCATCGGCGACCAGGCGTATGGAGGCACCTCCGCTTTGCGTATGATGCTTCATTGCCACTCAATGGCATTCCGCGCGGCAGACAACAGGGAAGTGGCCGCCACGGCGCAGGCGGATGATGAGTTCTCAAGAACCTGCGCTGAATACGGGATCACACTGCCCGATAAAGCAGACGTGTAACTCACCGCTACCGGCAGGAGAATTTCTTGAAAACTGGTACGAAAACAAACTATGACCATGGCGGCAATGTTTTTGCCGTTGCCCGTTCCTTGGGGGTCTCGCCGGAGGCGATTCTCGACTTTTCGGCGAGCATCAACCCATTGGGACCGGTGACAGGAGTGCGTGAGGCGCTGTCGGCAGCCTTTAGCCTGCTTGTCCATTATCCGGACAGCGATTGCACGGAACTCCGGGAGGCCCTGGCAATACGCCACGGGCTGGAATCGGCGAACATCTGCGTGGCTAACGGTTCCACGGAGATCATTTATCTTCTCCCCCGCCTGAAGACAGGGAAACGGGCGCTCATCGTCGCTCCTTCTTTCTCCGAGTACGCCAAGGCACTTACACGGGACGGCTGGAGTGTCGAATACTTCATCCTCTCCAGCGCCGACGGCTTTGCTTTTCCTTTGGACCTGCTCGAAAAGGAACTCTGTAACGGGTATGATCTTCTCATTCTCGCCAATCCCGGAAATCCGACAGGCCGCCTCTATCTTCTTCCCGAAGTGGAGAAGATCAATCGCCTCTGTAGTTCTTCAGAATGCTTGCTTGTTATAGACGAGGCATTCATGGACTTCAGCGGCGAGGAGTCGGCGGATCACCTCGCCTGGAAAAAAGACAATATCCTGGTTCTTCGCTCCCTCACCAAGTTTTATGCATTGCCGGGGCTCAGGCTCGGCTACGCCATTGGCTCGCAGCAAATCATTTCACAACTGGCAGCAGTCAGGGAGCCATGGAGCGTCAATATCCCGGCCCAGGCCGCAGGAGTTGCTTCACTTGCCGATGCAGATTATGCCGCCGCCACCCGGGAGCTGATCATAACCGAAAGGGAATATCTTAATGCGGAACTGGCCGCCATCCCGGGTTTGCGCCCTTTCCCGTCATCAGCGAATTACCTGCTAGTGCAAACCGGCCGAAGGATATCGGCGGGAGAGCTGGCAGAAAAGCTCATGAAAGAGCTTATCCTTATCCGAAGCTGTGGAAATTTTCCGGGTCTTGACGAGCATTTCTTCCGGGTGGCAGTGCGAAACCGGGCCGAGAACGAGCGGCTCATTGCTGCTATTGCTGCGGCAATATCGGATATGGGCTGATAGATGGCCGGCAAAGAAATATAATCGCAGAAGGGCTGTTGTAAAAAATATGCAAATCAATTATCATTAATCGACCCCATAGAGGTACAGGCAATTATACAGGAAAAGGAATTGCCGTATGCAAATAATCTGATACAGACAGAGAAACGAAAGATCTGCTGGGGCCTCTGCAGGAAGTCTGGGTTTGATATTGAGAGTGGGGCCATAGAGGAATTTCAATGAATGAGCGGATAAAACGGAATATATACCCAAAGCCGGTATGCAGGATCGGTTCAATCTTTATAGTTCAACTGCTTGCGGTCATTGCCTTGATTGTCTGCATGGCGCCGTTTAATGTATTGGCGCTGAACATCCCTGAGAAGCTCACCTATGACCTGACCTGGACCGGCATCAAGGGCGGCACCGCAACTCAGGAGATAATAGATGAGGGTGCTTCGCTCAGGGTAGTCTCAACTGCCCGTTCCTCGGATTGGATTTCGGTCTTTTTCCCGGTAGAGGACAGGATTGAGAGCATATTAACCAAAGTGGCGCCGCCTCTTATCGGCTTGCCGCAGCATTACTCGATGAAGGTCAGCGAAGGTTCGCACAAGCGGGACAAGGAACTGACCTTTGATCACAAGATAGGCAAGGCCTATTATATCGACCACCGGAATGGTGAAAAGGCAACGTTAGATATCCCGCCGAATACCTACGATGCCTATTCGAGTTTTTATTATCTGCGGTCTTTAAAGCTGGAGGTCGGAAAATCGGTATTCGTCAGCATGCTCGATAACAAGAAGCTGTGGAACGTGGAAGTTCAGGTGGTGAAAAAAGAAAAGCTTAACACGATCCTCGGCAAGGTCAACACGATTCAGGTCAGGCCTATAATGAAGTCTGAGGGGATCTTCGACAGAAAAGGGGCGATTGATATCTGGCTTACCGATGATGAACGGCGCATTCCTGTCAAGATGAAGACGAAAATCAAGATTGGAAGTATAACGGCAACGCTCGTCAAAGTAAACTAAGAGCTTATCCGTAAATAAGCATTCCAGGCTCGCATCCCGTCTTCACGTCATCTTTGACCGGCCCTCAATCACAAAATCCTTGACGTAGCCCTGCTACGCCTG
>Ga0181533_1001942_pt1 | contig 25317 bp, 30 predicted proteins | sample PEATcosm2014_Bin_45_FD_119772 | JGI IMG/M metagenome (GOLD analysis project Ga0181533, IMG submission 119772) | Peatland microbial communities from MTU Mesocosm Facility, Houghton, MI, USA - PEATcosm2014_Bin11_60_metaG | ecosystem: Environmental > Terrestrial > Soil > Wetlands > Peat | place...
GCGACAGAGACCCCTGCTGCTGCGCCGTTCCTCTCACATCGCCAAGTCAACCCGATACGGCATGAAATCGCGAGCACCGTTCAGCCCTGCGAACAGGGACTTTCCGACCACCCAACTAGGTCCGGGAACAAAGGAAGGGGGCGCGTCTGGCCAAGAGTCCACCACCCACTCAAGGCCTCGTTTGGAGCGGGGGTCGTAAAAGTAGAGTCGCACGCTCCACTGTTTCTGGTTCGGATGGTCGGGAAACCAGTCAAGAGTGTTGGGAACCACATATCCGTCGCTGAACCGCAGACTGCCTTGGACAGGGACCAGTACTGGGGTGTCAATGCCGAAGGCTCGTTTGATTGCGACACAGGAGTTGAGCGACGTGCACTGGATAACCGGCCGTTCCGGTGTCGTGGCCGCAATGACCCCAACCCCGATACCGATGACGAGCAGGACGCTGGCGATGACAATCAGGAATCCTCGCACGGCATCATTATGAACCCGCGCGCCGAGCGTCAGCCCGTCTGCCTCAACCTTCGACCCATCGACTCTTGATGGCCTTCATGAGAGCCAGGAATTCGTCGTCGGAGAGCCGCGATGCCGCAATATGCACTTCCTGCATGGTGCCGTCCAGCGCGTGCCCTCCACCCCACATCTGCCAAATTCCGAATGGGGGACATGGCTTGTAGGGGTAGCTGGCCAGGAAGGTTGCAAGGGTCTCCAAGGTGATGTTCCCGTCTCGGTAGGCGACGACGTGCTCGGTTATCTCGCCCATCAGGACCGCACGTACATCTAGACGCGAGCTGGTCGTCTCGCCGAATTCGCCACCGTTCTGACCGTCGCCGGGTACCAGCGCACACCGCCCTGGGCCGTCGGAACCCGGTCGGCGTTCAAACCCTCGGCAATCGCCGTCCATGTGCAACCCGCGTCGCGCTCCTTGACGATGCGCCTCACAACCTTGTCCGGGAGGGTCCGGGGCCTGCCGGGCACCACGCCCTGGTCCCGTTTGATGGCCAACGCCGCTTTGGTCCTCTCCCCGATTAGCCGCCTCTCCAACTCGGCGAAAACTGACAGGATTTGGGCCATGGCCCGACCGCTCGGGCTGGTGGTGCCGACCGGGGCGTCGAGGGCTACAAGGCCCCAGCCCGACTTGTCGGCTCGCTGCATCAACCCCGAGGCGTCGTGGACACTGCGCGTGAGCCGGTCGAGCTTGGCCACCATGAGCACGGTGCCCCGGCCCGCATCGAGGTCTTCGAGTGCCGCCGTCAGGGCTGGTCGTTCCAGGGACTTGCCCGAGATACCGGCGTCGGTATGGACGGACAAGAGTGGAAGTTGCCGCCGTTCGCACTCGGCCCGGATGGCTGCCTCCTGAGCCGCGAGACCGGCCCCGCTGTCGGCTTGTTCCTCGGTCGAAACCCTCAGGTAGGCGACAACGCCGCGTTTTTCGCCGACCTTCTTCGTCTTCTTCACTCTGCTGATTATGGCAAAGGGTCGATTGCTATATGCCATGTCTCCGTTTCGCGGGCCTGAGCGTCCTACCGTGATGGAATGAGCCTGACGCGCGGAGAACGTGTCACCATGATTCGTGAACTTGGGCACCGGCTGAGCGCGATGTCTTGGACGGAGTCGAACTTGCTGCTGGAGGAGTTCGGCTTCCTTCTGCATCTAGAGCACAGCCGCAGTCAGTTTGAAGACGTCACCACGAAGCTTCGCGCGGGGACAGATGATGACCTGGTCGATTTGTACCGCCATGTGTTTCCAGAGCCACCCACCCCGGAAGGCGCACGGTCGCCGGGCGATGACCGGAGATGGTCGTCTGGCTACCTCCGTCTTTTCATAAGCCACGTCTCAGCGGACAAAGAGTATGTGTCCGACTTGAAAGCCGCTCTCGCGCCCTGGCACGTCGACGCGTTCGTTGCGCATGAAGACATTGAACCGAGTCGAGAATGGATTGAGGAAATCGAACTCGCCCTTGCGGGCTGCCACGCTCTCCTTGCATACCTGACGCCGACTTTCCACAAGAGCCTGTTTACGGACCAGGAAGTGGGCGTTGCCATCGCGCGCAGAATCCTGATTGTGCCGGTCCGATGTGGGCTGGACCCGTATGGCCTGTTCGCGCGCTTCCAGGCCGTTCAGGGACTCGGCGCTGAAACTTGGCTACTGGCTCGTCAAGTTGTGAGAACTCTAGCGGGAAGTCCGCTAACGGCAGCGCTGATGGCTGAACGGCTAGTGGCGTCGTTGGAGATATCAAGCTCGTACGAGAGAACACGCGACCTAATGGAACTTATCGAGGCGGTTTCCACTTGGACGCCCGACCAACTGGCACGACTCGAAAGAGCAGGCGAGGAGAACCGTCAGGTACGCGAAGCAGTGACCCGGCTAGCCCCCACCCAAAAGTCGAGACAGGTTCCTGTCGTCATTCAAAGCATCGTCGAGCGTCACTCCGGTTGAGGAGTTGCCTTGTTCAGTCTTCGAGAGAACTGAGCTGTGACGAGTTGCGACCCAGCACAGCATCAAGCGCCACGACCGCGCCCTGCATCCTGTAGCTCATGGCAGTGGACGCGCTCATGTCGCCGTTGTCCACCATGGCGATGAGGCCCCGGAGCCGGTCGGCAAGTTCGGTGATTTCGGTGCGGGTAAGGGGACGGGCGGCCATGCACACCATGGTGCCGCACCACGAGAGGATTGGGGTGGAAGGGACAAGTGCGGCCGCCGCCATCCCGGCCATCGGGAGGCCCCGACGCTGCCCCGGCCCCTACGCTTCTCCCATGGTTCCCGATTTACCGGTCGACGTGGACCCCAATCTCTCTTTCTTCTCGGCCAGGTGCAGGGGCAACGACTTCCTATTCGACGCGAGTTGGCACACCTTTCCTGGCCGGATGGCCGTCTACTGCCCTCACGACGACCAGGACTATCGGATATCTGTCTACGAGCTTCCCCAAGACCTTCCCGACGCCACCCGATATTGGGTCGCTGGGTTCATAGCCGGGAATCTTCCCGACCCCCCGGACAGCGCGTGGGATGACGATTATGTCGAACGCCCCGAGGTCATGGAGCGATGGAACGCCCTGGCGGCTCAGTTTCGGCGAACCGGCTACTGGCCGCACGCCGAGGATGCACAGGCGTTCTACTTGGGCCAGCGGGACTTGCCTTCTCCCCCGACTGAGGATGCACAGGCGTTCTACTTGGGCACCGGGCACCGTCCCGGACTGTGCTCCCGCTGGCGGCGCGAAGGCGAGAGGCACGGCGACGAGCCAGATCGCGGCCATGGAGACGCAGAGCCCGACGGAGGCAGGCCCCCAGCTCGCCTTGTGATCCCGTCTGGTCCGAAGCGTCCCTGCAAAACCGCCTCGAAGCTGCCGTATTCCGTATCGCCCGCTTGCTGCCTGTCTCGTCTCGCCGGCTGCTCTTGCCATCTCGGACCGTCCCCACTCATAGCGTCCGTTCGGACACAGAACGTGGCATAGACCGATACCATCGGGCTGTCAAGCGAATTCGCAAACTTACGCAGCGAGGATTTAGGTGACCTCTCCTGGCACCCGGCCGGCGAGGCCCAAACTTTCCTCCGCGGCATCAAGCGCGACGGGCGAGCACCTCGATCGGTGCAGCAATCTCGTCGAAACAACAGCAAGGTCGCGGGGTGCGCAACTGGGCAATTCGCGCGGTTGCGCACCTTTGCCCGCCAGCAACCTGCGTCGCCGCCTCCGCGCTGGCTGCGCAATTCGGCGCACCGGCGCTCGGACGGCTCGGCGTTCTCCGTCGTTGCCTCGAGCGTGCTGGGATCGCGCGTCTCAATGACGAGACGGAAAGGAGTCATCGCGTCGACACAGGGTTCGGCGAACAGGGCCAGTCAGCACACAGTGGAAGAGCTGGCGCCGACCAACGAGGTGGTCGTCGCGATCTCGGCCCTCAGCTTCGGCCAGTCACCCAGGCTCGTGCCCGAGGATCTCGACCACGCCCGGACGCTCGCAGAGGTGGGTCAGGCGCTTCCGCCGATCCTCGTGCATGGCGATACCAAGGTTGTCATAGACGGTCGCCACCGGGTGCTTGCGGCCCGACTCCGAGGTGAGACCTCGATCCGCGCTCAGTTGTTCCACGGGAGCGAAGACGAGGCGTTTCTCCTCGGGGTGCGCGCCAACACGACCCACGGCAAGCCCCTCAGCCTGGCCGAACGGATATGGGCCGCCAGTCGGATCCTGCTGACGAAACCGGAGCTCTCCGATCGGGTGATCGCAAGTATCTGCGGGTTGTCGCCCCACACCGTGGCCACCCGCCGCACGGCCATCGCGACGAACGACCAGGCACAGCGCGTCGGCGCGGACGGCAGGACCCGACCGCTCACCTCGCGGGTCGCGCGCGACCAGGCGGCCGAGTTGATGCTCGCCTTTCCAGAGGAGTCAAACCGGGATATCGCACGCAGCGTTGGGCTCTCCGAAGCGACGGTGCGCGACGTGCGGCACGAGATGGAACGAGCCGCAGAGGTTTCCACAGAAGGACGCGACAAGTTCGGAGCGTCGACGGACAGCACTTCGCGTCCCGATGAGTCGACGCGGCAGGAGGGCGCGGTGCCAAGGGCAAAGCCGCCAGAGCGCGGTTCGCAGTTCGCCAGCTGGCTCGTGGCTCACTCTATCTCGGAAGCATCGTGGGCAGATCTCGTCAACGACGTACCGCTCTCCCACTGTCCCCAGGTCATCGTCAAGGCGATCGGCATTTCCGACAGCTGGCGCGCTCTCGCCGCCCGGTTGGAGCGGCGGGTGCGCGAAGAGGTCACTTGATCTGACTTGTGGTCGTTTCCAGATCGAGTCGTTTGGTTCCGACGACCGGTACCACGATCGTGACCACGCACGCCGGGATGCAGACCTCCTCGGGCGGTCGAGCTGTGTTGTCCACACCCTGGCGGTGGTCCTATGGCGAAGCTGCGCCTCAGATTGGGCGCGATGCGGGCGCGACGCATGCGCGTAACTACGCGAACCACCGACAACTGCATTCACTAACTTTCCCCAGTTCAGGGCATGTGCTCGAGCATCAGCAGAATGTGGATTTACGGCTTGCAAAGCTCGACGTGCTGACCGCTTGGAGGACGGGGCAGGCAGGCTCCCACGTTCGCCCACGTTGCGCCTGTACGGCCGGTGGACCCCCCCCGGCCTGGCTGCGCCGCCGGGGCGCACACGGGCGGACAGGGGATGGCGTCGGTGGCTGGAGCAGCTACCGGCCGAGGCTAGGAGCGGCCTCTTGGTACAAGGTGAGCATGGCGGCGGGGATGTCGTCGGTGGCCGTGACTGACGGGGTGGCGTCGCCGCCGCCGAGGAGCGATGTGATGCCGGCGCCGGCTCCGGCGGCGAGGACGGCGACGAGGAGGACTAGCCCGGCCGCGCCCGTCGCGACCTTGTTGGCGAGGCTGGTGGGTGCGTCGTCGAGGCCGGTGCTCACGCCAACTCGAGCGGGACGTTGGCGAGCTGGGCGGGACGTTGGCGAGCTGGGCGAGACGGAGCCGACCGCCGTCGCGTCCGACCGGGAGCCAGATGGCGGCGTCGGGGCAGTGCCGGGCTCGCGCGATGCCGAGGCGTTCGAGACGCTCGGTGCCGTTGTCGTACTCGAGGAGGAACGGCAGGCTCGTGTCAGCTTCGGTCCAGATGCCGTAGCCGTCGGGGCGGACGACCTCACCCCACTCTCGGGCACAGCGCCGTTCCGACCACCACTCGTCGAGCCGGCAACCGGGTCGGGTGCGAGCCGATCCGAGCAAGGAGCAGAAGAACCCTTCAGGCCGACGAGATGAGCGAGGCGTTGGCTGGCAGCGAGGTCGTGGACGAGGCTGCGACGCCAAGAGAGATCGCCGAGGTCGAGCCCGGCCTCAGCTGCTACGAGGGCGGCACCGAGCGGCCCGAGGACCCAGTGGAACGGGGACGGGTTCCCCCACGCTTTGGGTCGGAAGCGGTCGAGGATGTCGAGGGCGTACAGCTCCGAGAGGCGCATCCGGGCTCGGCGTTCGCCGCTGAAGCCGACCTCGGTCACCTGTGCGATGGTGAGCACCCTATGGTCGTCGAGGAGACGGCATAGAAGACGGTCCCGCTCGGTGAGACGGCCGACCACGGCCAGCAGCCGAGCATCCAGGTCCCGCCAGCCACGACGACCAGGCAGCGATCCAAGCGAGCCTGACGGCACCGTGCTTGATCTGGATCGAGCTGTCGTTGCTGGCCCTGACGGCGCCCCACCCGCCGATGCTCTCTGCCCTGACGCAGTGCGGACCGGCCCTTGGCCGGACATCTTCGAGCAACTCACGACCACCTACCCCCTTAAGTCCGCCGACGCGGCGGAGCCCTCTGTGGGCGCCTGACGTGCCGGTTCGGGCGGTGGCGAGGGCTCCATCCGAGGACGGAGCCCTTGACGGAGCCCTTCACGGAGCCCTTCACGGAGCCCACTACGGACACCGCGGGGGACATCGCCCGCAGCGCGCCGAGCGTTGGCCGAAGACGGGGCCGGCAGGGCCTGCCCGACGAGCACCGGCCGTGCCGGCTTGTGCTCGGGACGTGCATGCGCGGCCCGGTTGGCGTCACGGACCGCCTGGGCACGACCGGGCCGGGTCGGACACTCTCACGTCCTGGGCGTCGTTGGTGTCGAGCGACGCTTGTCCGGTCGCCGGTCAATTGACCGGCCCTGCCGGGTACCACCCCCATTGGAAGAACAATGGGTTTCGGGTCTCTTTTCGACAAACTCGAACGAGGAGTATCTATCGGGGGTGCCGTTGGTGGCACGCCTTGTAGCTGATCCCCAGGGCGTTCGCGACGTCCGCGAGCTCGACGTCGCCGATCCGGGTGACGCCGATCAGCTCGGCGACCAAGAACGCGGCGAGGGTCTCGGCCGCGATGTCGGCGGCCTTGCCCGGACAGGACTGCACGAGCGGCCAGGCACCCCGGCGACGCCGACGGTCCAGGCGCCGCCCTTGGCGCGCGAGCGCGCGACGAGCTCGTCGACCATCGCGTCGCGCACGTCGAACGACATGGAGGGATGCAGGAGCATCGCCTTCAGCTCGCCGAGCGGGATCCCTCGGTCCGCCAGGCGAGCGGGTGCGGACCGGCGACGAGAAGATCGAAGGTCTTCTCCGAGGTGTCGAACGGTGAGTCGGTTAGGACGCGGCAGGGGACCATGGGTAGCTCCTTTCACTTCGGAGCCGCCATCAGGCCATGGGGACTACCCCGCTTTTCCCCCGAATTGACCCCACTCGCAGGCACCCCGCGACTACCCCGGATGTGGGGTAGTCGTAGCTACGACGGACCGATCAGAGGCGTTCGTGCACGTCAGCGCCGCGGGGTACTCCGCGGTGAGACCCGACCAGATCGCCGAAAGAAATTTCTCGGCGCGCCCTTGCAACGGGCGCGGGGGCGCCGCCCAAGGCCACTACCCCACTTGTGGGGTAGTCGGTACCCCACTTGTGGGGTAGTCCTTACCGCGCGGGGTTCCCGGCGCGGGTAGCTGCGAAGAACCGGGTCGGGCCTGAGCTAAGCGGCGATCCGGTAGCGGCTTGTCCCCGACCAGCTCCACTTCGCCACGGGCAGCCATGGTGGCGCGCGAAGGATGGGCGGCGAGGGCTTCGAGGATCGTCTCGGTCGAAACCTTCTGCGTGGTTGGCATGGTTGGCTCCTTCCAGGTCGAGTTGAGTTCCGTCTCAGAGGACCTACCTTCGTCTCGGGCTCGGTCTCAAGGCCATCTGCGGATCACTTTCGCCGGTTCGGACGACCAATGGACGAGGGTTGATCCCGGTGTTTGTCGAAAATGAGCCTCGGGACCCTTGTTCTATAGGTGACGCTTCTCCGGTCGTGGGCCGCTCATGGCCACACCCACCACCCACCACCGCTGTCCCGTCCGTCCCGCCGTGCCACTCGCCGTCTGGCCAGTGGCCCAGACCTCCGCTCAATACCAACGGGCAGGTCGCTACCTACCGGCCTGCTGGCAGCACCCGGCGAAGATGCTCCCCGAGCTCGCCCGACGTATCCTCGCTGAGTACTCGGCGCCCGGCCAAAGAGTCGTCGATCTCATGGCTGGCATCGGCACGACGGTTGTCGAGGCGGCCCTCCTCGACCGGCGTGCCATCGGCGTCGAGGTCGAACCCTGCTGGGCCGCCCTCGCCCGAGCCAACCTCGACCACGTCCTCGACCCCGCTCACCGGCTCCTCGCCCAGATCCGCGTCGACGCCTGGCCGCGTTGCGAGGCGACACCCTCGTGGCCCGGGCGTCGTTCTTCGCGCTGGAACAGGTCCGCAAAGCCCGAAGCCGCGGCATGCCTCGATTGGTGACCGCCCGTGAGGACTCGTTGGTCTTCCCTGTCGGCTCGGCGGTCCGCGGCGAAAAGCGTCCTACGCCTCCCCCGGCGCTAGCAGCCGGACCGGCTCGGGTGGTCCGGCTGCTACCGGCAACCTACGTCGAGATGTCACCGGAGAAAGAAGAACAAGCCGTCGCAGCGGTCGCCGGGCTTCTCGGCGCGCTTGGCGGCCAACGCCGCGAGATGGCCTTGACACGACCGGGCACGGGGAGGTCTTCTCTGCACACACCCGGTTCGACACGAGGTGGAGGAGGTGACGATGACATCGAGGAAGACGGCGACCCGGCCCGTAGCGAACCTCGCCACCAAAGGGGCGACGCGGGTGGCGCTCTACCTCCGGATCTCCACTGACGAGGAGCACCAGCCGTTCTCGCTCTCGGCCCAGGAACATCGACTCGCCGCCTTCGTCACGACCCAACCCGGTTGGGAACAGGTCAAGACCTACACCGACCAGTTCTCCGGCGCCTACGCCGAACGGCCCGCGCTGCAACAGGCGCTCAGCGACGCACGCCTCGGGCTCTACGACATCCTGCTCGTCTACCGGGTCGACCGCTTCGCCCGCTCGCTCAAGGTCCTCGTCGGCCTCCTCGAAGAGCTCGACACGATCGGAGTGGCCTTCCGCTCGGCCACCGAGCCGATCGACACCTCTACGCCGACCGGTCGGATGCTCATCCAGCTCCTCGGGGTGTTCGCCGAGTTCGAGCGGGCCACGATCATCGACCGGGTAGTCGCCGGCATGGAACGAAAGGCGGCCCGAGGCGGCTGGCCCGGGGGCACCGTGCCCTACGGGCTTCGCCTCGACGACGACCGCCACCTCGCCATCGAGCCGTCCGAGTTCCCCATCGTCGAGCGGATCTTCACCCGCTACGGCATCGAGCGGGCCGGAGCCACCACCATCGCCACCGAGCTGAACAACGACGGTCACCGCACCCGCACCGGTCGGCGCTGGAGCGCCAAGGTCGTCCTCGGCATCGTGCGCAACCGCGGCTACCTCGGCGAGGTCTCCTTCCGCGACGTGGTCCACAAGTCCGACGAACCGCTTCTCGATCCCGTCCTGTTCGAAAAGGCCCAGGTACTGCTGGCCGAGCGGGGCGAGGGCTACGACCGGCGCTTCGCCGACGCCCACCCCGAGTACCTGCTGACCGGGCTCATCACCTGCTCGCGCTGTCACCGCCGCTACGTCGGGGCCGCCGCGCACGGCAAGCGCCATCGTTACCGCTACTACGTGTGCTGGACCGCCCAGCGCTACGGCAAGGACGCCTGCGGAGCAGAACGCATCCGCGCCGACGCCCTCGAAGACGCCGTGCTCTCAGCGCTCGTCGAGCTCTACAGCGACCCCGAGCTCATCACCCGCGCCATTCTGGCCCACCAAGCCGCCGCCAACCTCACGATCCGCCGACACCACGACGAGCTGGCAGCCACCGACGCCGAACTGGCCAAGACCGAAGCCGCCCTCGAGCGCTACATGCACGCCTTCGAGGCAGGCACTCTCACCGCCGACATGTTCGCCGAACGTGTCCGCGACCTCGCCAACAAGGCGAAGTCCCTTCGCGCCCGCCAAGCAGAGCTCGCCGACGTGGCGGCCGACGCGAGCGCGCCGCTTCCCACCCTCTCCGAGGTCGAAGTCCTGCGTGACCAACTTCGAGACGTCGCTCTCGACGGACCCGGACCTGTCCGAAAGGCGGTCGCACAGGCCTTCGTGCACAGCCTCACCGTGGAGGCACGCGACAAGATCTTGCCGAAGTTCGAGATTCGGCGCGGCCTGACGATCGAGAACAGAGGCGAAAATGACGGAAACCCCTCCCAAGGGAGGGGTGTTCGCGCCATGACACCTACGGTGGAGGTGGCGGGAGTCGAACCCGCGTCCCTCGGTATCTTGATGGGACTTCTCCGAGCGCATCCGGCGGTGGTGTCTCGAGTCCCGCCTCGCCACCGGCGCCGGTGCGGGACCCCAGCCGACTTAGATTTCCCTGACTGCTCGCCGGCGGCGCAGTTCAGGTAAGTCCTGCAAGATGACGCCTGGGACCGGTCCGCAGGACTGGGACCGGGCAGACGTTGCTGCTAGTTAGGCAGCAAGCGCGAGCTGAGGCTCGGCGTTTGTGTTGTTTTCCGGCTCTTTAACGTGGCTCCGGAGACCACGGCTCGCTTCTCCCAACTTGACGACCGAAGTCGAAGCCTGTCACCCCCTTGGTGATTTGGTTGTCGTAAAGAGGATACTGCCTGGCTGCGACCTCAGCGCCGGCGCTCGTGCTCGCGGATCACCCGCTCGGCCTCCCGGGTGGCGTCCCGCTCGGCGATGGCGTGCCGCTTGTCGTAGAGGCGGCGGCCCCTTGCGAGCGCGATCTCGACCTTGGCGAGTCCGTCCTTGAAGTAGATGCTGAGCGGCACGAGTGTGAGCGCCTTCTGGGCGACACGACCCGACAGCTCGTCGATCTGACGGCGGTGCAGCAAGAGCTTGCGGGGCCTCACCGGCTCGAAGCGGCCGAAGCCGGACGCGTACTCGTACGGCGCCAGATGGGCACCGACCAGCCACAGCTCACCGTCTTCGATGCGGGCGTAGGCGTCCTGCAGTGAGGCCTGGCCCAGTCGCAGGGACTTGACCTCGGCTCCTTTGAGGACGATCCCGCACTCATAGACCTCGAGGATGTCGTAGTCGTGGCGCGCGCGCCGGTTGCGCGCCACGTAGCGGATCACGGGCTCGTTGGGGTCACCCGGGGCCCTGGGCCTGCCGGCTGTGCGCTGAGCCGCAGTGAGCTTCCTCGTGACCATCTGCGAAACGCTACCGTGCGGGCCTGATGAGCGGCCTAAGCACGACTTCCGCGCCTCGCGCGCCTTCGAGCCTGCGCCTCGCGTCCTCCCACCTCGACGAGATGGTCGCGCACTGCCTCGGCGCCTACCCCGAAGAAGGCTGCGGGCTCCTCGTAGGGGACGCGCTCACAAGCACTGTCGCCGTTGTGCACGCCACCCGCAATGTCGCTGCCTCGGCGCAGGTCTACACAGTGGACCCGGGCGAGCACCTGCGTATCGACCGGGCAGCCGAGGCCGAGGGCCGAGCCGTGATCGGAGTGTTCCACTCCCACACCCACACCGACGCCTACCCGTCACCGACCGACGTCGCCCAGGCGCCCGATCCCACCTGGCACTACGTGCTCGTCTCCCTGCGCCACGAGGTCGCCTCGGTCCGCTCCTACCGGATCGTGGACGGAGCGATTGCCGAGGAAGCCATCGAGGTCATTAGTATATGACCGAAACAGTCAACATTTCCGGAGGAGCCCGTGCCCGAGGTCAACTTGCCCACCCTGCTCCGCCAGCACGCGGGCGGGCAGAGATCGGTTAGTGTCGAGGGAGCGACGATCGGCGAGGTCCTCGAGGCTCTGCAGAGTGAGTACCCGGGCATGGCGGGCCAGCTGGTGACCCCAGACGGCGAGCTCCACAAGTTCGTCAACGTCTATCTGAACGACGACGACGTCCGTTACCTGGAAAAGCTCGACACCACGGTGCTCGACCGCGACATGGTCTCGATCCTGCCCGCCGTGGCGGGCGGTGGTGCGTAGGTCCCCTCCGGGGCCGACCGAGCCGTGCCCGTCCTGCGAAGCATCCTCGACCTGATCGGCAACACGCCGCTCGTCGACGTCTCCGCGCTGAGCCCGAAGCCAGCCGTGCGCATCCTCGCCAAACTCGAGGGCCAGAACCCCGGGGGCTCGGTCAAAGACAGGATCGCGCTCTCGATGATCGAGGACGCCGAGGAAAAGGGCCTTCTTGCTCCCGGGGCGACGCTGATCGAGCCCTCGTCGGGCAACACCGGGATCGGCATGGCGCTCGTGTGTCGCATAAAGGGCTACAAGCTGAAGGTCGTCCTGCCCGGCAACGTTTCGATCGAACGGCGCCAGTTGCTCGAGCTCTGGCGTGCCGAGGTGATCGACTCGCCGGCCAACGAAGGGTCGAACGGCGCTGTCCGCCTGGCTCAGCGGCTCTCTTCAGAGCATCCTGAGTGGACTTTTCTCTACCAGTATGGCAATCCCGCCAATCCGAGGGCACACTATGTCGGCACCGGGCCGGAGATCTGGCGTGACTGCCCTGAGATCACGCATCTTGTTGTCGGCCTCGGCACGAGCGGGACCCTGCTCGGGGCGGGGCGCTTCCTGAAAGAAGCCAGCCCGCAGGTGCGATTGTGGGCGGTCGAACCGCCGACGGGGGAGACGGTCGAGGGTCTCCGCAACCTCGACGACGGCTATATCCCTCCGATCTTCCTCGAGCAAGGAGGGGCGGACCTGCTCGACCGCCGGACCATCGTCGGGCCGGGAGACTCGATCGAGTGGACGCGGCGGCTCGCTGATCTGGGTGTGTTCGCCGGGATCTCCTCCGGTGCTGCCCTCGCCGGTGCCGTCAAGTGCGCGAACACGATCGAGCAGGGGACCATCGTCTTCATCTCTTCTGACGGCGGGTGGAAGTACCTCTCGACAGGGGCTTGGACCGACGAACTTGACGCCGTCGTCGAACGAGCGAGAGGGATCATCTATTTCTGACGTCCTTCCGGCCTCGGGACGGGTACCCTGCCGGAATGACCGACTCGCAGGCCGATGCCCTTGATCTCGCACGCCATGACGGTCGTGCCTTGGATGAGCTGCGCCCATGCCTGTTCATCCGGGACTTCACCGAGTTCGCGGCCGGCTCGGTGCTCGCCGTCTCCGGTCGCACGAAGGTCTTGTGCACGGCTTCTGTCGACGAGGAGGTCCCGAGATGGATGCGCGGGACCGGACGGGGCTGGGTGAGCGCGGAGTACTCCCTGCTCCCAGGCTCGTCGCCGGAGCGGGTGACCCGGGAGGCGACAAGAGGTCGCCAGTCCGGGCGCACCCATGAGATCCAGCGCCTGATCGGGCGCGCCTTGCGCAGCATCATCGACCTCGAGGTGCTCGGCGAGCGCCAGATCCTGATCGACTGTGACGTGCTGCAGGCGGACGGAGGGACGCGAACGGCCTCGATATCGGGTGCGTACGTGGCCCTGCACGACGCCTGCACGCGTCTTTGTTTCTCAGGAGGACTCCGGCAGCACCCCGTGCGTGAGGCATGCGCAGCTGTCTCGGTGGGCATCGTCGAAGGCCTCTGCATGCTCGACCTCGACTACGTCGAAGACTCCGCCGCCGAAGTCGACCTGAACGTCGTGATGACCTCCTCGGGACGCTTCGTAGAGGTGCAGGGGACCGCCGAAGGCCCGCCGTTCGCCCGCTCCGAGCTCGATGAGATGCTCGGCCTGGCCGACCTCGGCATCGGCGAGATCCTCCAGATTCAAGACGAGGTGTTGGCCACACCGCCCCAGGATCGTAACCAGGCGGGCACGCTCTGAGCCGGCAGGGCGAGCAGGAGCGCGCAAGGATGCGGTTGGTACTTGCCACAGCGAACCCCGACAAGGCCGTTGAGCTGGCTGCCATCTTGGAAGACGAGCTCGGAGGGCTGGTCGAGCTCGTCGCCCGTCCCCGAGGCGTCGCCGCGGTCGCAGAGACGGGGGAGACCCTCGAGGACAACGCCCGCCTCAAGGCAGTCGCACTGGTCGAGACGACCGGTGAGGCCGCTGTGGCCGATGACACCGGTCTCGAGGTCGCGGCGCTCGCAGGGGCGCCTGGCGCCCGCTCGGCCCGCTTTGCCGGCGAGACTGCCACCTATGCCGACAACGTCGCCAAGCTGCTCGCTGCCCTGGAGGGCGAGAGCGACCGGCGGGCCCGCTTTCGCACCGTCGTCCTCTGCCGCCTTCCCGACGGCAGCGAGATCATCGGCGAGGGTGCAGTCGAGGGAGAGATCGCCCCGAGCCCCCGGGGGGAGGCTGGTTTCGGCTACGACCCCGTGTTCGTGCCAGACGACGGGGGCGGACGGACGTTCGCGGAAATGAGCCCGGACGAAAAACACCGGCTATCGCACCGGGGTCTCGCGCTGCGGTCCTTCGCGACGCGCCTGAGACAGAGCCAGGCAGCCGCTGTCCACGAGTAGCCCTGGACCAGGACGGGGATCCTCTCCAGCTTGGCGGTGAGCGGTACGCTTGGCGAATGGCAGTCCTCGCAGGCAAGGGCGACAACCTCGAGGCCGTGGTCGACCAGGTGCTCTCGACGCGGGACCGGGTAGTCGTCGAGCGGGAGGGCGTGCCGGCCGCAGTCATCATGTCGGCGCGGGATCTTGAGGGCCTCGAGTACTCGATCGACCTCCTCTCAGAGCCCAAGACGGTGCGCCGCATTCTCGAGGCTGAGGCCGCGCTGCAGAGCGGGAACCTCTACATGGGCGAGGAGTTGGCGGCGCTCGATCCCGACGCGCATTTCGTCGTGCGGTCGGTGACAGGGGGCGTGACGCTTTCCCTGACCCCGCGCCCGGGCGATGACCGTTGGGGCCTCGTCGCGAGCGTGCCGACGCGAAAGGCCATCGACCAGCTCCAGTTCCATGTCGCAGATGCCGTTCGAAGCTTCATTTTTGGCAAGCTGCTTGTCGACCCGGTCTCTGCGGGCGTGGAGCTACGCGGGTTCCTTGCCCGGCGCTTGGCGGCAAGGGTGGAGACGGCCCTTCTCATCTACCGCCTGGACAGCGTCAAGCACCTGGTCCGTCTGGTGGAGGTCTTCAACATCGGCGGTTTGGTGGGCCGTCAGGTCAATCACCACTGGTAGCTCGCCCGCTTGACGGCGGAACCGACCAACTCGGCTGAGGGCGAGCTCAGTGCGGCTCGAAGGTGTCGCCCAGGGTCCCGAGCGGCGGTGCCCCGAGCTCGAGCAGGGCCTCGTGAAAGCGCCGGAGGCTGAAGCGCGGGCCCCAGCGGGCGACGGCTTCGTCCCGGAGGGCCCGGATCTCGAGCTTGCCCCACGTATAGCGGCCGTAGGTCGGGTCGAAGGTGGCTCGGTGTGCCTCGGACCTGGCACCAGGCTCCTCGAGGAACGCATCCTCACGAAAGCGCGCCATGGCGTCCTGGACCGTCATGGTGCCCCGGTGGATCCCGAGCGCCGATGCGAGACGTGTCACTCGGATGAGGGCGGCGATCCAGACTCCGATCGCGAAACGGGGATCGTCGTGCCGGAATCCTTCCTCCACTAACAGCTCCTCGGCGTAATGAGCCCAGCCCTCGATGAACGCGTTGGAGCCGAGCGAGCGGCGCACGTCCCCGCGGGCCGTGAGCCGGATCATGCGTCCGTGAGCGAAGTGACCGGGTGTCACCTCGTGGGCGGTGATCGCCGGCAGTGTCGTGGCGCTGAACTGTGACCGCCAACGGTCCTTGGTCTCCTCGTCCCAGGACGGGTCGGGCGGGTTGACGTGGAACCAGGCAGGCGCTTCGGCCTCATAGGCGCCGGTCCATGACATCATCGCCACGGCATAACGCCTCGATGCGGGCGCGGGTCCGACAAGGCACGTGCCTCCGAGATGGGGTAGGAGCCCTCGCTCGGCTGTGAAGGTGCTCAACTCCTCGATCAGGAGGCGGGCAGCGGCATAGATGCCCTCGTCGTCAGGATGGTCCGCGAGCAGGTCCCTCATCACCTCGGCCGGCGGGACACCTGGCCGCAGGCGATCACAATCTTGAACGAGGTGCTCGCTGAGGCGGGCCCTTTCCGCGTCCGCCACCTCCTCGAGCCGCCCGAGATCCACGCTCATCCCCTCCGGATCGCCCAGCAACCGTGCCAGCTTCTGCGGGCCGAGGCCGGCCTCGGGCGAACCGTCGGCCTTCGCCTGCTCCAAGTGGCCGACGAGGCGGTCGACGCCGGCCCGGGCGCGTTCGAGCGTGGCCGGGCCGGCGTCGACCTCCTCCAGGCCCGTGCCGAGACCGCGGACGGCCGGCAGGAGAGCGTCGGCCACAGGGGCCGGCACCGAGTCGAGAGACTCGATGGCACCGTCGATGGCATCCGGCCACTTCTCCAGGTGGGCGGCCTTGGCCACCGCCCGCTCCCCGGCGGGGGCGTATTCGCGGTCATAGCTGGCGAGGTCGAGATTCTCCAGGTGAACGAGCGGGTTCCATCTGTGGATCTCGACCGCCTCGAACGCTGTGCGCAGCCCCGCCTCGACGGCTGACAGCTGCGCTTCGTCGTGGGCATTCGGCTCGGGGCCGCCACGCCCGACCGGGGCGAGCAACGCCGCGACGCCGGCCGGGGAGAGATCCTGCACCTGGCCGTCGAACTCGTGCAAACCCGCGAGCTCTCTCACTTCTGGAATCTGGAGCTTCCAGATCGCGCGGAGGCGGTCGGAGACCATGGATCGAGACCGTACCCGCTCCTGGTCCCTCGTGGGCCGGTAGCGTGGCGGGCCTGATACATCCTTCCGCCATCATGTCGCTGTGGTCCTTGACCGGCTGCCCGCCTCGCGAGGTGGACGGCCGGCTCGCGTTGCCCACGACCCAGGGCCCGAAGGAGGAGCGATGCCGACCGAGAGCATGTCCATCAGCTGCGACGACTGTGTGCTCAATGGGACCGAGGCCTGCGGGGACTGCGTCGTCACCTTCCTGTTGGGCCCCGCGACGGGCGAGGCGATCGTCGTCGATGTCGCCGAAGCTCGTGCCGTCCGGATGCTCCAGCGCGCCGGCCTGGTGCCCGAGCTGCGTTTCCGCCGGCGCGTGGGGTGAGCTTGTCAAGCTCGTCGATCACAGTTGCGGCCGAGCCTGAGCCGATCAGCCGATGGGTTACGTGCTCATCACCAACGACTTCCCGCCCAAAGTAGGAGGCATCCAGTCGTACCTGTACGAGCTGTTCCGCCGGCTGCCAGCCGAAGAACTCACCGTCCTTACGACTTATCACCGTGGTGCCGCCGCCTTCGACCGTCGGCAGCGATTCCGGATAGAGCGGTGGTGGTCACCGGTTCTCGTGCCCACGCCCAGGTTGGTCCGGGCCGTGCGGCAGTTGTCGCAAGCCTCGGGCGCCAAGCTCGTGTTGCTCGACCCGGCGCTCCCCATGGGCCTGCTCGGCAAGCTGCTGCAGGTGCCATACGGCGTGGTGCTGCATGGGGCCGAGGTGACTGTTCCCGGCCGCTTGCCGGTCTCCCGGCAACTCCTGCGGTCCGTGCTCTCCGGGGCGTCGCTTGCCATCGCCGCCGGCGGCTACCCGGGCGCCGAGGCGACTCGTGCGGCCGGAGCTCACATGCCCCCGACGGTGGTGGTACCCCCGGGTGTCGACCACGTACGCTTCCACCCCCTCGCACCGGACGAGAAGGTGGCGGTGCGGCAACGACTGGGGATTCCCACCGAGGGCAGGCTCGTCGTGAGCGTGAGCCGGCTCGTTCCGCGAAAGGGCATGGACGTGCTGATCGAGGCGGTCGGGGCATTGAGCGCCGACCGGCCGGACGTGACCCTCGCCATCGGTGGTACAGGGCGTGATCGCAGGCGCCTGGAGCTGGCAGCGAGGCGTTGCGACGCACGGGTGCGTTTCCTCGGCCGGGTCTCAGACGATGACCTGCCACTGCTCGACGGCGCGGCGGACGTCTGGGCGATGTGCTGCCGTACCCGTTGGTTCGGGCTCGAGCAGGAGGGATTCGGGATCGTCTTTCTGGAGGCCGCCGCCGCAGGGGTGGCTCAGCTCGCCGGGCGAAGCGGCGGCTCGGACGAAGCGGTCGTCGACGGCCAGACCGGGCTCGTGGTCGATCGGCCGCATGACGCTGCGGCCGTCGCGGACGCCCTGGCGAAGTTGCTGGACGATCCTGACCTTCGACAGAGCCTGGGCAAAGAGGCGCGCCGGAGGGCCGTGGCTGAGTTCGACTACGACCAGCTGGCCCGCAGGTTGCAAGAGGCCCTGGTCCAGATAAGCACTTGACGATGCCGGCGCTTGTCAAGCCAGCCGTCGCGGGAGCTCGTGTCGAGACGGTCGGTGGGTACCGGGTTGTCAGAAGCGCTCGGGCAATGCTGGCTGAGCGTCTGAGGAGATGCGAGGCTGGAGGGCACTTGGGCAGAGAGGAGGATGTGTGGCCGATCAGACCATTGAACGGATGGTCGTCGACGGCTCCCCGGAACGGTGCTTCGAGGTCGTAGCCGACATCGAGCGGTATCCGGAATGGGTCGCCGATCTGAAGGAGGTCCACGTCCAAGCGCGCGATGAGCAGGGACGACCCTCCCTGGTCTCGTTTCGCGCCGGTGCTTTCGGGCGAAGCACGAGCTATACGCTCTTCTATGACTACTCACAGGCGCCGAAGGAGCTTCGCTGGGTCCAGCGAGACGGCGATTTGACGAGCCGGCTGGACGGCATATACCGCTTCGAGCCCGCGCCCGAGGGAGGGACCGAGGTCACCTACCAGCTCGCAGTCGAGCTCCGGGTGCCGTTGCCGGGCTTCATCAAGCGACGGGCCGAGGGCAACATCATCCACGCTGCCATCCGGGACTTGAAGGCGCGGGTCGAGTCGACATCGTGAGCCCGCCGAGGCTCTATCTCAGCAAGGGCTGAGGCCTTGAAGGTCGGCATCACGCTCCCGACGTTCGAACCGACTGCGTCCGGGGCGCTCGCCACCGCTCGCGAGGCGGAGGGAGCCGGGATCGACGGTGTGTTCGTCTTCGATCACCTCTGGCCGGGCAATGAGAAGGCGAGGCCGGCTCTGTCGATGTACCCGGTGCTCGGTGCGGTGGCCGCGGCGACCCGGCGCATCCGCATCGGGTCTTTGGTGGCGCGCCTCGGGCTTCTTCCCGACAGGCTCGTGATCGAGTCGCTCGTTTCTCTCCATGAACTGTCCGACCGGCGTCTTGTGGCGGGGCTCGGCGTCGGGGACGCGAAGAGCCTTACCGAGAACGAGGCCTACGGGATCGAATGGCCTGCGCTCGCCGATCGCCGGGCGTCGTTGGCGAGCGTCTTGGAAGAGCTTGCCGGCGAGGGGATCGAAGCCTGGGTCGGGGCAAGCGCGCCGGCGACGCTCGAGCTCGCCCGTGGCGCCGGGGCGACAGTCAACCTCTGGGACGTGGAGCTGGACCGGCTGCGAGCCGAGGTCGCCAACGGGCGCACGACTTGGGCCGGCCCCTTGCCGGCGGAGCCCCGTCCCGCGGCCGGCCGACTGGCGGACCTGCGGGAAGCAGGCGCGAGCTGGGTGATCTGGGGGTGGCCGCGCTCGCTCGATCTCGTCACGCAAGCCTTGCGCGCGGCAGGGATACAAGGTGACGGGGACTAGCGGCTATCGTCGGACGATGGAGCTTCGCAGGATCCAAGGCCTTCCTCCCTACGTCTTCGCGCAGATCGACCAGCTGAAACTGCAGGCACGGCGCGCCGGCATCGACGTCATCGACCTCGGCTTCGGCAACCCTGACATCCCCTCCCCAGACGTGGCGGTCGAGAAGCTGGCCGAGGCGGTCCACAACCCCCGTAATCATCGCTACTCGGCGAGCCGCGGGATCCCCAAGCTCAGGCAGGCGATCTCGGACCTGTACCTACGGCGCTTCGGGGTACAGCTGGACCCCGACCGCGAGGTTGTGACGACGATCGGAGCCAAGGAGGGGCTCTCGCACCTCATGTGGGTCGTCGTGGCTCCCAGCGACACGGCGCTCGTTCCCTCGCCCTCCTACCCGATCCACCTGTACGCCCCGCTGTTTGCCGGCGCGGACGTCCGGATGGTGCGCCTCGAAGGGCTTGGCCACGATGAGGCTGACGCCGGCGAGGCCTTCTTTGCCAATTTGGTCGAGGCCTGGGAGTCGGCCTGGCCCAAGCCCCGGGTCGCGATCCTCTCGTTCCCGCACAACCCGACCACGGCGTGCATCGACCTCGCCACCATGGCGAGGCTGGTCGAGTTCGCTCGCGAGCACGGCGTGCTGCTCGTTCACGACTTCGCGTACTCCGACACCGCCTTCGACGGTTTCCGGCCCCCTTCGATCCTCGAGGTCCCAGGTGCCTCGGACGTCGCCGTCGAGCTCTACACATTGACCAAGTCGTTCTCGATGGCGGGCTGGCGAGTGGCCTTCCTTGTCGGGAATGCCGAGATCGTGCAGGGCCTCACCAAGCTGAAGAGCTACCTCGACTACGGGACGTTCCAGCCGATCCAGATCGCGGCCATCGTCGCCATGAACGAGGCGACGGACTACCCGAAGGTCGTGAACGAGATCTACCAGGGCCGTCGCGACGCCCTCTGCGACGGGCTGGCGCGTATTGGCTGGGAGGTGGCCAAGCCCAAGGGCACGATGTTCGTGTGGGCGAGTATCCCCGCGCCGTATCGGGAGATGGGCTCGATCGAGTTCTCGAAGTTTCTCGTCACCGAGGCGGAAGTGGCGGTGTCGCCGGGAGTGGGCTTCGGACCGGGGGGGGAGGGTTACGTCCGCTTCGCCCTCATCGAGAACGAGCAGCGCATAGCCCAGGCGGTTCGGAATCTACGGGGAGTCTTGAAGCTGTAGCTGGGGGTCAAGAGGTCGCCGGTTCAAATCTGGCCAGCCCGACCAGGTAGATCGCACTTTTTCCGGCCAAGCGAGCTCGGGTGTGTCGCCTAATGGGCTTTCTCCGTTTTGACGGACATCCACCATTAGGGGCAGCGCCCCGGAAAGGATGTCCAGAATGGAGACGATGGAGAAGAGGAAGCCCGTCCCCGTCGATCGTTCACCCCGGAGTTCAAGGCCGAGATCGTCGAGCTGTGCCAGCGCGGCGACCGCACGATCGGCCAGGTCTCGCGGGACTTCGACCTGACCGAGACGGCGGTGCGATCGTGGGTGCAACAAGCTGAGATCGACGCCGGCCGGCTTGACGGCCTCACAACCGAGGAGCGCCGGGAGCTCTCCGCGCTGCGCCGGGAGAACCGCCGGCTCAAAGAGGACGTCGAGATCATAAAGCGGGCAAAGGCTTTCTTCGCGAAGGAGACCCGGTGAAGGTACAGCCCTTCATCGAGGCGGAGAAGGTAGCAGGTCACAGCGTGAAGCGCTGCTGTGAGCTGCTCGAGGTCTCCCGCGCCGCCTTCTATCAGCGACTCGAGGAAACACCCTCTCGCCGTCAGGTGTCCGACGCCGAGCTTCTGAGCCGGATCGTCGCCATCTTCGAGGAGTCCGACGGCACCTATGGCTCGCCCCGGGTGCACAGAGAGCTGCGTGATCGGGGCATCTGCTGTGGCAAGCGCCGGGTTGCCCGGCTCATGCGCCAGGCCGGTCTCGAGGGACGCTGCAAGCGCCGGTGGCGCAACAGGTGTGCGGGCCGCGAGGCCTTGGGGGACTGGGATTCTTGACCGCCTCAGGACACGTCGCTAACATGGCACGCGAGCATACGAAAAGGTTTTCTGGTCGAGTGTTTGTAGCGCTGATCGCGCCGAGAGGATGGCCGGATGAGCGCGGGACCCGTTAAACCGGTCGAGGGAAAGCGGCTGGCCCTGAACCCCATTGTCGACGGTGCTGTCGACATTACGGGCGGGTTTTGGGGTGTGAGACAGACCCTCAATCGCGAAGTGACGATCCCCTACGGGATGAAGATGCTCGAGGAGAGCGGCACCATCGAGAACTTCCGCATCGCTGCTGGAAGCTCACGCGCCGAGTACCAGATGCCGCTGTTTCGCGACTCGGACCTCTACAAGGTCCTCGAAGCAATCGCGTGGGAGCGGGCGCATGGTCGCGCGGCCGACCAGGAGGGGTTCTTCGCGTCGGGCGTTGAGGTCATTGCGGCGGCTCAGGAGCACGACGGCTACGTGAACTCTTACGTGCAAGTCGTCGGGGATGGCCACCGCTTCGGCAATCCGGCGATGGGCCATGAGCTTTACTGTGCTGGCCACCTCATGCAGGCGTCAGTTGCCGACACACGCACAAGTCAAGGACCGGGCATACTCGCAGATATTGCCAACCGTTTCGCGTCCCTGCTCGTGAGGACTCTCCCCTCCGAGCACGCTGACTACGTGCCGGGCCACCCCGAGATCGAGACGGCACTCGTCGAGCTGTACCGCACCAATGGCGACGCCCGGCTCGTAGATCTTGCGGCCGATCTTATTGGACGTCGTGGTCGTGCCGCTCTGAGCTGGAACAAGTTCACACCATCGTACTTTCAAGATGATATTCCCTTCGAGGACGCCACGACCGTCCGCGGCCACGCCGTGCGGGCGCTTTACTTGCTCGCCGGAGCGACCGATCTCTATACCGAGACAGGTCGGCCGAGGCTGTTGAGATCGGTCCTCGCCCAATGGCACGACATGTTCTCGACGAAGACCTATCTCACCGGAGGCGTCGGATCGAGACACGAGGACGAATCGTTCGGGGACGCTTACGAGCTCCCACCTGACCGCGCCTATTGCGAGACCTGCGCGGCGGTCGCGTCAATCATGTGGAACTGGCGCTTGTTGCTGGTCACCGGCCACGCCGTCTACGCGGAGCTGATGGAGCGTACCCTCTACAATGGTTTCCTAGTCAGCGTCGGGCTTGACGGCACGAGCTTCTTCTATGTCAATCCCCTACAAGCTCGTGAGCCCTCCGCCAGACAAGCCTGGTACGAGTGTGCCTGTTGTCCCCCGAATGTCATGCGCCTGCTCGCGAGCCTCGAGCACTACACAGCGACTCGAACTGAACAAGGTGTGCAGGTGCATCAGTATGCAACGGGCAGGATCCGTTCCGAGCAGGCCGCGGGTGCGCTCGAGGTCGCGGTGACTGCCGGCTATCCCTATGACGGCACTATCGCGATGCGCATCCTGGCCGCACCAAGTGACTCGCAAGAGATATCGCTGCGCGTTCCGTCCTGGGTCGATGACGTGCGCTGCATGGTCAACGGCCGGCGGCAAGAGGTGGAGCCTTGCGACAAGGGCTACATCAGGCTGCGCCGGGAGTGGTCGGCCGGGGACGAGATCGTGCTCGAGCTACCTCTGCGGGCTCGCATCATCGACGCGGTGAGCGAGATCGACGCCGTGCGTGGTTGTGTGGCCTTCGAGCGCGGACCTCTTGTCTACTGCATCGAGGGGGTAGATCTCCCGAAGGGCACGAACCAGTGCGCCATCTCGGTAGATGCATCATCGGCTCCAAGAGAGGAACCGGGCTTCCACATTGCCACCGATACGGTCGTCGCCCTCCGGCTGAACGGCCGTGTGCGGGCCGCGCCCTCTCGACGTCGTTGGTCCTACGTTGAGCTCGGCACTGACAGAGTCGGCGCGGCGCTGGCTATCGGAACGAGTCAGTCGAAGGAACGTGCCGTCGAGATGCGCGCTATTCCTTACTACGCCTGGGGAAACCGCGGCCCCACGTCCATGCGCGTCTGGGTGCCAAAAGACTCAGCCTCAGCGAGTGCTGCCGCCGGAGGAACCTGCGAAGGAATCGCTGACTATTGACTAACGGGTATCACGAGCGTACCGTAGAAAGTTGAGTAAAGGTTTTCGGTGATGGGTGCGTCGACTGAGCGAGTTCGAGCTTCGCCGTTGATCGCGACACCTCTTGTTCGGGAAGGGGAGCGCGCAGCCGGGTGACGGTCCGCCAGGTGGAAGCGATGTCTAGCACGATGCCATCTCAGGCAGATGGGCCGAGTGCTAGCAAGAGCGACGACGAAGTCCTCCGAAGCGGCAACCGCAGTAGAAGCCCGACGATTCGTGATGTGGCCGCACTCGCGGGCGTGTCCATTGGCACTGTCTCAAAGTCGCTGAACGGACGGGAGGGCATAAGCAGTCGGACGCGTGCGACTGTGCTCGAGGCGGCCGAGCGACTCGGCTTCCACTCGAATGCGCTGGCCAGGAACCTGCTCACCGGCAGGAGCTTCACGGTCGGGCTGATCACCAACGACAGCTTCGGCAGATTCAGCATGCCCGTGCTGCTCGGGGCAGAGGATGCGCTCCAGGCAGGCCAGATCGCCGTCCTGCTCTGTGATGGACGCGACGACGCGATTCGCGAGCAACACTACGTCCGTACCCTGCTCTCCCGACGGGTCGACGGAATCATCGTCACGGGCCGACGCGCTGATCCCCGGCCACCGGTCAGCACAGGCTTGCCTATTCCCATCGTTTACGCGATGAGCGAGTCGAGCAATCCAGAGGACTCGTCGGTCTTGCCGGATGACGCGGAAGGAGGTCGTCTCGCTGTCGAGCATCTCCTCGCGACGGGCCGGGTGAGGATCGGACACATCACCGGGCCGTCAGACTTTCGAGCGGTCCGGCTGCGCGCCGCCGGTGCCGCGGACGCCTTGGCGAGTGCAGGACTCTCAATGGCTGGAGACGGTCCCATCTATGGTGAATGGAGCGAGGAATGGGGACGCCAGGCAGCAAGCATCTTGGTACGCCAGGCGCCCGATGTCGACGCCGTGTTCTGTGGCAGCGATCAGATTGCACGGGGAGTTGCCGAATTCCTCCGGGAGATAGGTCGCAAAGTGCCGGATGAGGTCGCGCTCGTCGGCTTCGATAATTGGACCGTCATGGCGGAAGCCTCGAGGCCGCCACTCACGACGATCGATATGAACCTTTCCCAGGTCGGTCGAACGGCTGCCCAGATCCTCCTCGCCGCAATCGACGGCCGCAGAACCAATGGCACGCGACTCGTGCCATGTCAGCTCATCGTCCGGGCGTCGACAAGGGCTTCTGACAACGCTCACAGCGCCGGCTCAGCTTCTTCTACTAAGAGAGCGGGTCGGCGATCCACTAACCAGCTGACCAGGCGCGCTTCGCCTGAAAGTGAGTAAATGACGTGGCGACTTTTGTGGGTGGCAGGTCCGGTTTCACAGCTCTCGCGGGGCGCGAGGTCCTCCGAGTCGAAGCCTGGGGAGACAACAGCGCCCGGGTGCGCTCGACGCTGGCGCCGTCGACGACCGAGACGCCCGGTAGCGCTCTGACGGAGGCGGGATCTACCGACGCGCAGGTCGAGATCTCTGACGGCCGTGCCCGCCTACACAATGGGCAACTTGTTGTCGAAGTCTCAGATAACGGCGGAGGCTCGTTCGTGGACTTCCCGCCGCTCGTGCGCTTCGTCAGTTCGGATGGCAAGGAACTGTTCAGCGAGCGCGTCCCCCATTTCTCGTCGCCCCCGCAGCGGCATTACGGCCCGGGCAACGGCGGCCTTTACCGCTGTGAGGTCACGTTCAACGCCTACCCCGGTGAACGAATCTACGGCCTTGGCCAGCATCAGCACGGCCTGTTGGACCAGAAGGGCACGGTCCTTGACCTCATCCAGCGCAA
>Ga0181533_1001943_pt1 | contig 25317 bp, 20 predicted proteins | sample PEATcosm2014_Bin_45_FD_119772 | JGI IMG/M metagenome (GOLD analysis project Ga0181533, IMG submission 119772) | Peatland microbial communities from MTU Mesocosm Facility, Houghton, MI, USA - PEATcosm2014_Bin11_60_metaG | ecosystem: Environmental > Terrestrial > Soil > Wetlands > Peat | place...
CTCTTCCAGGAAGTTGATCGAGGTGATGACGCCGCGGCCGGCGCAGCCGACGCCGGGTTCCGGACCGCCGGACTCCACGCACTTGATGTCGCGGTAGCCGACCTTCATCACTTCCTCGATCTCGAGGTCCTCGACGCTGCCGGCGCTCGCCGCCAGGCTGAGGATGGTGTCCTGCGCCTTGGCGTGCAGAATGAGCCGGGTCGAGTCCGCCTTCGGATCGCAACCGACGATCAGGATCTTGTGCCCCATCTCGGCCAAGGCCGCGAGCGTGTTCTGGGAGGTCGTCGATTTGCCGATGCCTCCTTTACCGTAGAACGCGATTTGCCGTAGTGCCGCCATGTTGCTCTCCTTCGCATCGGTCCCTTTGAACCGATTGGGGGTTGACTCGATCTGCGCGCCTTGCGCTTCCAAGCTCGACACACATCGCGGCGCGGCGCGGATGCGGACGTTATTCTTCCTCGTCAGTAGGCGTCGTCAGCAGCCTTTCGCCTTGCGGTGACTAGTTGTGCAATGACCATGCCAGCCCCCATAGCCGACAAAAATGGCTGTAGTTCAAAGGAGATAGCGAATTCCAACGGCTTCATCGGCGCTTGTTTCAAACCCGACATCGAGGCACCGGCAGTCGACATCGACGATGACCGCTGTCCGAAACAAAACAACGTGGGCGCGGCCGTCGGAGCGGCCGAAATTCGCGTCCATCGGGGATTTGCCGCGCGACCGCGTCGAATAGGTACAACGGTACGCCGCTTGCTTGTCGCAAACCCGCTCGGCTCGGCGAGGCAACAGGCAGATCGGCCACGCTGTCCTCCGAGCAATCCTGGATGTCCGACATGCCGGTAGCCATGACCGCAGCCTCACCCGATACCTCGCCGACGATCGACGAGATTGCCGATAACTTTTCGGTACTCGACGAATGGGATGATCGTTACCGCTACGTCATCGAGCTCGGCCGGGCCTTGCAGCCATTGCCCGTGCAGGACCGTACCGGTGCCAACAAAGTACAGGGCTGCGCCAGCCAGGTGTGGCTCGCGACCACGGTCCGCAGCAATGGTAACGAAGGACCGGTGCTGACTTTCGCCGGCGACAGCGATGCCCATCTGGTGCGAGGACTCATCGCGATCCTGTTCGCGATCTATTCGGGCAAGCGCGGCAGCGAGATCCTTGCGGCCGACGCCAACGCGGTGTTCGCGCAGCTCGGCTTGCGCGAACATCTGACGCCGCAGCGCTCGAACGGGTTTCGCTCCATGGTCGAACGCATCCGCGCGGATGCCCGCGAGGCCTTGGCGGACCCGCGCTACCAATTCGCGAAAGCTGACACTTTGTCGCGCGGCGCCTTTGCCGTGCAAGGACCGGGGAGAAGTCCATGACGGATATGGCGGAATTGAAAAAGCGCAAGGAGCCGCTCAATCTCGCGATTGTCCACGTCGACCCCGACGCCTTCGTCGCGAACCTTATGGGCTGGCTGGAAATCACCGCGTTCATTACTGCGCAACGGGCGGGCGACGCCACCGTTCCCGCCGACGGCATGACGCCGACGCTGTTGCCGGAGCAGTTGAAAAGGGGCGGCGTCCGTAATGTCGGCGACGACGCGATATTTGCGTTCTGCATGACGGCAGCGCTGAAAGCGGACAAGACGGCGGTGGACACTGTCGAAACCGCTTTGCTGGAAAGCATGGGAAAAGAGTTTCCCGGATCGTTCGGCTTGTGGCACTTCCGCGCCACGATCGACGCACCGCAAACCCTCGACGATTTTGTCGGTCAAGCCGGCAAAAAGATGTTGTCGGGCGACTTGCCGCCGCCGCCGCTGCGCGCAAAGGAGAATTGGAATACGGGTCTGCGCTTTTTCGAAAAGGCCCGCAAATCCAATTTCGTCCATGAGATCATGTATCCTCTGGCAAAATGGACCCGCGCGCGGGGCACGGAGATCCTGGAAAAAGGCGTGGCCTTTCTCGCGCATATCGAGGACAGCGTCCCGATCTTGCGCGAGAGCTTGGAAGACACCCGCAACGATCAGCCGTTTATCGCGAATTTCCTTTTGAAACTCGCTCCCGCCGTGGATATGGAACTGACCGACGAATATCAGGGCTTTCTGCGATCGCTGGCGCGCCGGACGTGAGGACCGTGACCGCGGACATCATATCTCCGGCTGCGCCGCGCCGTCTGCTGATCTGCACCGGCCCCTGCTGCGACCGGTCCGGGAGCGCGACGGCGCATCTCGCGTCGTTGCGCGCGCTTCTCCGCGACAAAGGTTTGATGGATGCCGGCGTCGGCGGCATATCCTGCGAGCGGCGGTCCTGCTTGGGCAAATGCTCCGGCGAGCCGCTCGCACGCGTCCAGCCCGACGATGTTTGGTACCATGATCTGTCCGCCGAAAATCTCCTGCGGATTTACGAACAGCATGTCTTGAATCGGCGACCGGTCGCCGAACTCGTCCTCGCCGCGGACCGCTGACGCTCGATAGAGAGGCAAGCTTCTGCAGGGAGCCGTCGGCAGGTCCGCGCTAACGAATCGCCAGCATCAGCTCTCGAGCACGCGCTCGGCATCGCGACGGCGCACTCGATGTCTCGAGCCGGCAGCAGTCATGAATGCCGGCTCGCTTGCTTGCGCATCTTCGCCAGATCGACAAGAAATCGGTTCAATCGCTGGCGCACGTCGTCCGCTTGCTGCGGTGTCCAGCGGCGAAAGCCCTCGCCGGTTTTCATCCCAAGTTTGCCTTGCTCGACCTTGCGGCGCAGGAAGGGATGCGGCCCGGCTGTGCGATCGAGATATTGAATAAGTGTTTCTTCAATGTCGAGCGTGAGTTCGAGCCCGACAAGGTCTGATTGCTCCAGCGGCCCCAAAACCGCCATACGGGCGCCAAAGCCGCTTTTGACGACATCGTCGACCGTCTCGGCATCGCACACGCCGTCGGCGACCAATGCGATCGCTTCGCGTTTGAGGGCGTGCTGCAGCCGATTGCCGATGAAACCGGGAATATCCTTGCGTACATGGACAGGCTTTAGACCGACGCTCGTCAGCAACGCCATGGTCCGAGCGATCACGATCTCACTGGTATTTTCGGTCTGAACAACCTCGACAAGAGGCACGAGATGCGGCGGGTTCCAGAAATGCGTGCCGACCACGCGCTCGCGGTGGGTAAGATGGCGACCGATCTCCGTCGAAGGAATAGCCGAGCTGTTACTGGCAAGGATGGTGTCGGCAGCCACATTCGCTTCGAGGTCGGCAAAGATCTGCTGCTTGAGCGCAAGCTTCTCCGGCGCCGCCTCGATCACGAGAGACGCGTTACGCACCGCGAGCGCGAGTTGGTCGTGCACGGTGACACGATCGAGGCTCGCCGGGTCGTCGTCCAGGAGAGCGACAATGGCACTCAGCCGTTTCGGAAGACTTGCCCGCAACTCCGCCGAAGGCTCGAACACGCCAACTTCATGACCCGCAGCGGCAAACCGATAGGCGATCCCGTGGCCCATCAGGCCCGCACCGATCACCCCGATTTTTTCCTTCGACACAAGCTCACCCTCCGCTGACGCTCAGCCCGCGGTATAGCCGCCGTCGACATACATCACTTGGCCGGTACAAAAATCGGAGGCAGGCGACAGCAGGTAAATCGCCATGCCGATCAGATCCTCGACCTCGCCGAGCCGGCCGAGCGGAATGCGCGAGAGCGAGCGGGCCTTGGTCGCTTGGCCGACCTCGTCGTCGCCATACATCCAGGCCGTCAGCTTGGAGCGGAAGACTGTCGGCGCAATGGCATTGACGGTAATTCCGTACTTTGCCCATTCGGTAGCGAGCACGCGAGTGAGCGAATCGGTGGCACCTTTGGACGTGCAATAGCCCGTGTAGCCGGAATAGTTGCCGTGGCGGCCGCGTACGGAGGACATCAGCAGGGCCTTGCCGCGCACCTTTTGCTCGATCCAATAGGTGCCCACGGCCTTCGCCATGAACCACGGACCGCGCACATTGGCGTCCATCACCTTCTGCCAGTCTTCATAGGCAAGGTCCTGTATGAAACCCGCCTTGTTCATGCCGGAGGCGACCACCAGCTGATCGACTCGGCCATAGGCGTCGAGCGCCGCTTCGAGCATGCTCTGAGCGTCGGCAAGGCTGTCGGGTCTCGCGACCAGCGTATGCGCTTCGGCGCCGATCTCTTTGATCTCGGCCGCGACGGCATCGAGTTCTTGCTTACTGCCCGACACCAGCAGCAGCTTGGCGCCGAGCGCGCCGAGTGCGAGCGCGCAGCCGCGACCGAACGCGCCTGACGCACCGGTGATCAGCGCGACCTTGCCTTTGACGTCGAACAGCGACAGCGGATTGCGGAGCGGCTCGGATATCATGTCAGTCCCTCGAATTGCGCGGCTTCAGCGTCCGGTCGCGAAGCGGAAGGTTTGTTTTGGGTCGAGTATCGCCACGACGCGAAGCGCGCAGCCTTCGCCGTTCGGCCAGCGCCACGGAAACGCAAGGAACGTGCAACGTTTGCCTGTGATCTTGTCGATATCGCCGCTGATGTTTTCGATGCCCGGAATCCCGTTCGTCATCATGATCTTGTGTGCGGGCTCCCAGTACGGAAAGTCCTCGATGATCTCGCGTCCGGTTTCGGCCTTGTATTCGGTCAGCAAATGCGGCTGCGCCGGGCCGGGGCCGTGCGGCCCAAGGAAGGTGCCGAGCGGATGATCGAGTGCCTGCACGTCGACACCGACGAGTTTCACCTGACGTTCGACGAGCCACTCCGCGGCTTCTTTGTAGAGGCCGGGCGAATAGGCGAAGTAGTCCGGATTGTCGCCATACTTGCGGTGACTTCCGGTGTTGATCATCACGATGTCGTTCTTGCGGATTTTCGGCTCGGCATTCTCCAAGTCGCGCGGCGTGATGACGCCCCATTTGCCTTTTGGAATGGAAACGGCAACGCCGGTGCCGAAACAGCGCCAGAGCGGGTATCCGGTCAGCGTCGGCGTATTCTCCTGCACATGGATGGGGGCATCCATGTGCGTGCCTCGGTGCATGATGCCTTCGAATTGCTGGACCAATATCCCGTCTTTGGCGTGAAATTCCAACGTCCGCACGTTCAAATTGGCGCGCGAGGGCCATTGCGGCATGCCGTGGCCCCAGCGGGTGCTGAGGTCGTAGAACTGCAGATCGTTGGTTGAAATCGGTGCCATGATCTTGTGGTCCTGCTATTGCTCGCTGATGAACATCCGCGTCGTCGGACCGACGATGCAGCGCTCCGGTTCTGTTAGCTCGCCGTCCCCGGTTCGAGGCGATAGGCACCGGACGGATCGAAGATCGCCGTAAGCCGGATCACACAGGCGTCACCCTCGGTCCATCGCCAAGGGAAGCCCTGGAAGGTGCAGCGTCTACCGGTCACCGCGTCGAGGTCCGCGCCAACATTCTCAATGGTGGGAATTCCGGCCGCGAGCAGCGCCCGGTGCGCCGGATTCCATTTTGGAAAATCGTCGATGGCTTCGCGCCCCGTCGCTTCCTTATACTCCGGGAGCAGATATTTGATCTGCGGGCCGTTGCGATGCGGCCCGATGGAGGTGGCGAGCGGATGATCGACGCATGCCGTGTCGACGCCCACGAGCTTCACCTTCTTTTCGACCAGCCATTGGGCCGCGGCCTCGCTGAGGCCCGGGGCATGGCCGAAATACTCCTTGCTGTCCGAATATTTGCGATGCCAGCCGGTGTTGATGAGCACGATGTCGTCGGCGAGAACCGCCGGCGTCGCCTGTTCCAGATCCTTCGGTTCGATCAACCCCCATTTGCCCTTTGGGATCGACAACGCGACGCCAGTGCCAAAGAAGCGGTCGAGCGCCAAATCGCCGACAGCGGGTGCCTGCGGGATCAAGTGGATCGGCGCGTTCACATGCGTCGAGGTGTGGAAGATAGTGGTGATCTTGTGCGTCATCACACCGTGCTTGGAGTGGTGCGTGATGCGCTCGAGCTTGATCTCCTCGTAGCCGGGGAAGATCGGCGTGTACATGCCCCACGGATGGCTGAGCTCGACAAAAGCGAGCCCGCTTTCCGGATCGACTACCTGCGTCATCGCATGCTCCCGGCATCGTCGTGGCGCCCGCGAACCAATCGGTCCGCGCTATCTGCAAGGTTCCGACTGTGCGGAGCCCGGAGCCATTCGTCCAATTCCTTGTCCGACCGGCGACATGAATTTTAGTGATAGCGTCCGCGCCGGGCGTGTCAGCCCTGCACATTGTCGACGATGCGGCGCTGGTTTTGCCTGGCGCCTGCGAATTGCGCCCGCACCAGCGCGCAGAATGCGCTTACGGCCGGGGTTGGCGACTTGGTTGCCCGGTAGGCAATCCCGGCGGGCGCGTCCCATAGCGTGCCGCGGACCGCTAGCTTGCGCAGGCCGAAATTCTCCACATAGGGCAGCATCATGGTCGGGATATTGAGGATGAAATCATCCTCCCGGAGCAGATTGAGCGCCGCGGAGATCGAGGTCGTTTCAACCCCGATGCGCGGGGGTTGTAGTTCGTTGGCGGCGAAGAACGAACTGACCCGGCTGGCTCCGACATAGTCGTTCACCAGCGCGACCCAGGGATAGTTGAGCAGCTTCTTCGCCGGGATCTCGCGGCGGCCAGCGAGCGGATGTTCGGCGCGCGCGATCAGCACGTGCTGCAGGTCGACAAGCTGCTCCTTGACGAATTCCGGATGCGCTGGAAAGTCGAGCGAGGCGCAGATCACATCGAGTTCACCACCGAGAAGCGCCGGGACCAGCGTGTCGATGACGCCGGTGCGTAGCTTGATCTTTACCTTCGGCTGCTGACGGCGGAAGGCCGCAATGATCGGCGGCAAAATGCGAACCGCCCAGATTGGACCGGCGCCGACATTGACGATGCCGCCGGTGCCGCCCTTGATCGCCTGAATCTCGGCAACCGCATGGCGGTATTCGAGCTCCATCAACCGTGTGCGCCGCGCCAGGATTTCGCCGAAGCGGGTCGGTACGACACCGGTGGGCAGCCGCTCGAAAAGCTCCACGCCGAGAATGTCTTCGAGCTGGCGGACGCTCTTGGTCAGCGCCGGCTGGCTGATGTGCAGCTCGGCGGCGGCGGCGCCCATCCCCTTGTAATCGACGACCGCGAGAAAATGTCGCAACAAACGCGAATGCATAACCAAGCCTCGGCTTAAGACGTTTCCAATACGGCAGCTGCGGCTGCTCTTCAGCCGGAGTATAGAACCTATTGCTTCATTTACCTATGACGGCTCCGGCATGACGGTTCTGGCCGTGGCCCGACGTGTAGCGAAACTCCATCGTCAATGCTTGAAGATCTTCATGTGCGGACCGACGCGTCCGGATCGGAAATCCGAGTGGCGTCCAAAGCACGTAGACCGCGGAGGCCCCCACCTGCTCCGGAATAGTACCTAATTGCCGCGTTCGTCCCTCCGCGCTATCCGCACTCGGATGAGTCGTTCGCTAGCAGATTTTGCGCTCCGGCAGATTTTGGGCGTCGCGCGGCGATCAGGGAGGTAAAGATCATGCGACAGCACGGAACGCTGGCGCGCGCGGCCAGCGCGATTTTGGCCATGGCAGCGATGGTGGCCGCAATACCCGCCTCCGCGCAAACTTTTCCTGATCGGCCGATCGCAATCGTGCTGCCATTCGCAGCCGGCGGCGGCGGGGACCTGCTCGCGCGCCTTATCAGCTCTAAGCTCGAACAACGATTGGGAAAGCCGGTGATCGTCGAGGGCAAGCCGGGAGCCGGCGGCGTGCTCGCATCCAATGACGTCGCGAAGGCCACACCCGACGGCTACACGCTGTTGATGGGCACGAGTTCGCCACTGGCGATCGATGTCACGTTATATAAGAGCCTGCCCTACAATCCCGACACCGACTTCATCCCGGTCGTCGAAATGGCGAGCGTGCCGTTCGTCCTCGTGGTCAATCCGTCCCTGCCGGTGAAGACGGTCGGGGAACTGATCGAATACGCCAAGGCGAAACCGGGCGAACTTTCGTTCGGGTCGAGCGGAAACGGCAGCCCGGGCCATCTCTTCATGGAACTGTTCAAGTCGATGACCGGCACAACTATGATCCATGTGCCGTATAAGGGAACGCTGCCTGCGCTCAACGATGTCGTCGCCGGACACATCCAGCTCATGTTCTGCGATGTCGGGCCGTGCCAGGGGCAATTGGACGCCGGTACCGTGCGGCCGCTCGGAATCTCGACCAATACCCGGTTCACGGCGGTTCCGAACATTCCGACCATCGCCGAGTCCGGCGTGCCGGGCTACGCGGCAGCCGCGTGGCAAATGCTGGTCTTGCCGGCCAAGACACCGCGCGACATCGTCGAGAAACTGCACGGCGAACTCAAAGCCATCCTCGACCAACAGGAGGTCAAGGATCAGATTGTCAAGACCGGGTTTATTCCGGTCGACAACCCGTCTGTAGACGAGTTGCATGCCTTCATGAGCGCGGAAATCAACCGCTGGGGCAAAGTTGTGACGCAGACCGGGCTGGCGGGTTCGCAATAGCCGCATGCTTGCGGGATCGAGCCCGACGAAACGCGCGAGATGATTCGCCGGCAGCGATGATTGACCGGCAGCGACGTTTGCGCCACCGCGCTCTCGGCCGCGGCGCCGCCGAAATAAATTCGCGTCATTCTTCGACTTGTCCCGGTGGTCCACCAATGGATTCACGATGGGGCTAGCCTAGACGGAGAGTACAGGTCTCCCGACAAAGCCCCGCGGACCACCTTAAGCCAGGCAGAAACTGGCTTGGCCCCCAGATATTCGGAATGGTGATGCCCTTCGGCAAAAAAGGAATTGGCGCGAAGGGTATCGCCGGCCCATTCTCGTCAACACGCTACGCCGCCGTCTGAGCCCGCGACTGCGCCGACTGAGCCTGTTGCGTATCAAGTCGCCAATCCAGCATGCGGCGTTTCGATCGAGACGAAGGATTAGTTGCTACTACAATTTCGATGGTTCAGCGCGTGGTCACTGACATATGAGACCCTCCAGCTTCGGAGGCCCAAGAATAACGATAACGCCAGTGAGGGAATGGACGATGTCACCAGATTTGACGGGACATACAGGAAATGGCGGACAAGCCTCGACGGACCAACATGCGCCGCTCAAGACGGCAGACATGCCCAAGACCGTTGATGTCGGCACCATTCTCGGTGAAGCCCGCCTCAGCTCACTGCCAATTCTCGTTCTCGTCCTTTCCTTCATGGTGATTATGCTCGATGGCTACGACTTGATCTGTCTTTCTTTCGTGGCGCCGCAGCTTGCCGGAATATTCGACATCCCGGTCTCGAGCTTCGGGCCGGTTTTTACCGCCGGCTATGTCGGCATCCTGGTCGGCGGCGTGGCGATCGGCCCGTTCGCCGATCGATTTGGCCGCAAGAGCGTCCTGATCTTCTCTGTCCTGCTCTTTGGTGTGTTTTCACTTTTGCCGATTGCCGATCTCTCTTATAGTCATCTGATCGCCTATCGCTTCATTACCGGCCTGGGGCTCGGCGGCGCGATGCCGGGTGCCGTGGCATTGACTGCCGAATATGCGCCGAGCCGTCTTCGAGGACTTTTTGTCAACCTGATGTTCGTCGGCGTCGCCTCGGGCGGCGTGATCGGTGGCTTTCTGGCGTCGCGACTTGTTCCAATATACGGGTGGGCGACGGTATTCTGGATGGGCGGATTGGGACCGCTCGTCTTGGTTCCGGTTCTGGCGTTGCTGATGCCCGAGTCGATTACCTTTCTTGCCGTCAACAAGCGACGGTCGGAATACATCGCGACAATTCTCAATCGGTTCATTGGTGCCAAGACGTTTTCGGTGTCGGATACGTTCCTCGTTCAGGAGTCGGGCAAGCAGGCAGGATCAGGTCTGCGCAAGCTTTTCAGCGAGGGGCGCGGAGCTGGAACTCTGCTCATTTGGCTCACCTCCTTTTCAGTGCTTCTCACATATGGTCTTCTCTCGTCCTGGCTTCCGACCTTCATGACCATGGCCGGGACGACGACGCAAACTGCCATTCTGAGCCCGGTGGTCCTCAATCTTGGCGGAATTGCCGGCACCATTCTGCTCGGCCTCTTGTTCACGCGGCTTGGCGCTTCGCCCATTATTGCGGGAGCCTTGGCATTGACGGCGCTCTCTCTCTTCCTGGTCAGCCAATCCATCGGCATCGGCAAGGAAGTGTTCCTCGCAATTTTCGCGACCGGCATGTTCCTGCTCGGTTCCGTCAACTCGACAAACACTTTGATGGCGGCGTTTTATCCGACAAAGATCCGGGCGACCGGCGTCGGCTGGGCGCTCGGCATCGGCCGAATTGGCGGCGCACTCGGCCCGGCCGGTGGCGGAATCATGTTGTCGGCTAAAGTTCCGCCGGCGGTCATTTGCCAGTCCGTCGCGCTGGTCGCGATTGTCGGCTTATGCGCCGTCGCACTCGTCGGCGTTCTTTATCCGGCGCAACGCCGGCCATTGCGCCGGGCACCCACGATTCCCTTGCCGGCTTAAATGCTGGTTGCGTTGATCATGAAGAACCCATGCCCGACGGCGCATGCTCTCCTCGGACGTGTCGACCTGAGTGATTTGCGCGCCCAGTCCTGTGAAGACAGTACGGGCGCCATCACGGCTGCCTCCGAGAGGTCGCTCATATCGGCTCGAGGACGATCGTGCCGAGGTTGAGGCAGGCGCCGACCGGTATCGCGATTTCGCGAGTCCTATAGCCGGCGTGCTCGATCCGAAGGCGATAGTCCGCCTGCTCGGTCAAACCGGCGAATTCGAAATCGCCGTAGTTGTCGGTCCGCGTCGTCAGGCGCTTGCCTGCACTATCGAGAACGATGCCGACGCCCTCCGCCGGACGGTCCACATCGTCTGCCAAGACGATCTCGCCGACCACGAAACGCTTGGGTAGCTCGAGGTACCGAACGAGCGGCTTCGTCTCGAATTCAGGATGAAGATCCTCGACGCGTTTCGCCGCGTGCAGCTTGGCGATATCGCTGTGGCGATCGGCAAGATCGCCGAACACGATGGCCTGTGTGGGACAGACCTCGACGCAGCGCGGCTCCTTCCATCCGTCGTCGAGCAAATGCGCGCACATCGTACATTTTTGCGGCACATTTCCCGCCTCGTTCCAGAAAATGACTCGATACGGACATGCGGCGACCAGATCACGCTGACCCACCGCCTTGGCGGGATCGATGAGAACGATACCGTCATCGCGACGGTAGATCGCGCCGCCGGTCGCCGCATCGATGCAGGGTGCATCGGTGCAGTGCAGGCACGGTACTGGAACGTAGTCCACTTTCACCTTGGGGAAAGATCCGCGTTCGCGCTCGCGTATGTCGATCCATCTCTGGTCCGCCGCAGGCTGGGCGAGCGATACGGGGAGATAGTCGTTACCGACGTGTTCGTCGCGGCAAGCCAAGAAGCAATTGTAGCAACCGACGCAGCGGCTCACATCGATCACCAATCCGAAACGTACCATCGCGCCGCCCCTCAATCGTCCCACTTCGCGATTTCGATAAGACACGAATTCGCCGCCATGCCGGCGACGCTCTTCGCCATCATGCGACCTGGCGTCAGCAGAGCAACGCAACCGCCACGATCGGGCGACCCGGCTTTGCCGGGTTGCAGCGGCTCGTATTTCGAGGACGACACATAAGAGTGCACGACGCCGCGCCTAACTCGCTCGGTGACGACGGCGATGCACAGCACCGTCGCGCGGTCGTTATGGAGTTTGACGATGTTGCCGTTACGAATGCCGCGTGCGGCCGCATCGTCGGGATGAATGCGCGCGGGCCACCACGCATAGCCGTCCCGACGAATGCGATGCCCCGGGATTTCGTCGAGCCATGCCGCGTGCTTGTCGTAGTGCGTGTGGAAGCTGAAACGCGGATGCGGCGTGATGAGTTGCAGGGGATAGGTCGCCGCAGCCGCCGAACGATGTCCTTCCCAGCTCGGCAAATAGCGCGGCATGGGCGGCCGCTCGGCGTCATCGGGACCGAATTTCTGCAGGCTTGCCGAGACGAATTCGATCTTGCCGCTATCGGTGCCGAGTTCGTGCGCCTTGTCGGTCAAGCGTTTGGGGTTGCCCGGATCGGGCGTGTCGCAGGCGCGACCCTCGGCAAACCACCGCAACGCAGGTGTCGAGCGGTAGTCCTCCGGCACGTTCACGATGTGGTAGCCCTTGCGGTCGAATTCGTCCCAGGTCATGATTTTAGCGAGATCGGAGATCTCGAAGAATTTGCGCGCCCAATCGATGTCCGAATTGCCTTCGGTGTACTCCTGTTCGACGCCGAGGCGACGCGCGAGCAAGGTGAAGATCTGGTAATCCGATTTTGATTCCCACAGCGGCTCGATGCATTTCTTCAAGCGCACGATCACGCGGAAATTGCAGCCGCTGCTTCCCGCCTTGCTTTGGCCGCCGGGCTCACCCCATTCGCCGATATCGTCGCGCTCGAGCTGCGTGCAGGCGGGTAGGATAATGTCGGCAAAGCGCGTCTCGCCTGTCCACCAGCAATCCTGATTGACCACGAATTCGAGTTTCGGACTCTGGTACATCCGCGGCCATTTGCTCGAATCCGTCATGGTGCCGATGAACGAGCCGCCGTAGCGGTACCAAAGCTTGACCTCGGAGCAGCCCGGCATCGGGTAGGTGAAAGGGGTGAATTGCTGCTCCAGCGAGCGATTGCAGAAGCCCTCGCCTTGCCATGCGACGGGTGGATCCAGTATGGCGTCCGGCACAAGCAGACGATAAAGGCGCTGCTTGACCGGATTTTCAGGCAAAAATTTCGCGACTTTCGAGTGCGCCATTCGGCCCTCGGGATCGCCATAGGCGGGAAACCAGACCGCATTGTTTCGCGGCGCTCCCATTGCGGTACCCCAGATGCCAATTCCCGGCTTGCCGAGGCCGCGCATGGCCTGCAGCAGGACCATGAGGCGCGCCCACTCGGTCCCGTAGGCCTGGCGGCAGGCTCCGCCTTCGCCACCGCGTGCGCCGGCAGCGAGCATCGTGCGCTTTTCCGCCCATTCGCGCGCGAGCGCGACGATCGTATGGGTCGGTACGCCGCTCTCGGCGGATGCCCAGCCCGGCGTTTTGGCGATACCGTCGCTCGTTCCAAGGACATAATCCTTGAAGCTATCGAACCCGAGCGTCCGATCGGCAACATAGGCCTTGTCGTATGTCCCCTCGACAATCCAGACATGGGCGATCGCAAGTGCAAGCGCCGCGTCGGTGCCGGGTCGCGGCGCGATCCATTTGCCTCCCATCGCCGCGGCGGTGTGGTTGTGGAAGGGGTCGATGAAGATCATCTTCACGCCCTTCTCCTTCAACCACTGACGCCAGATCGCCGCGTCATAACCGGTGTAGACGCCGCGGGTCGTGTCGGGATCGTTCGACCAATAAACGACCATTTCGGCATGCTTGAGCGCATCCTCCAGCATGTCGTATGGCTCCGGCATGCCGAGCCGCCAGTAGAACCCGTATGTATGGGTCGCGCCCCAATGCCAGCCTTCCCAGCTGTCCGGGTTATCGAGCACCGGCGTGTGACCGATCAGATTGAAGAAGCGCGCAAACGCGCTGATCTTGTATCCGACCATGCCCCAATTGTGGTGCGATGAGGTCATCGCCGCTACGGCGGAGGGTCCGTAGGACGACTGCACGCGCTTGATCTCGCGCGCAACGATGTCGAGCGCCTCGTCCCATGAAATGCGTTCGTATCCAACCTTGCCACGCGATCCCGGATTGCGCGCTCCGTCCGGATCGAAGTCCACGCGTTTGAGCGGATACTTTATGCGGTCATTCGAGTAAACGCGGTCGCGCTCGGCGAGCACAAAGGGCGCGACGTTGAACTTCTTGGGTGGCGAATAACGCTGCCCGCCCGCCTCGATGGTCCACGGCCGGAAGTCTTTTTCGTCCGCGACCAGCGGCCTGACACGGACGATCCTGCCGTCTTTAACATAGACGGTGATAGGGCCGGCATTGGTGCAACTCGTGAAAACCTGCATCGTCACGGCTGCGTCCTCGCCGCCTTCAGCGACCGGGCGGATGGGTGAAGAGGGCGGCTTTGGGATGCTCGGCGAGCGCAGCAGCAAGCTCGCTCGTGACGCCGAACTCCATGCAACGCGACTGGCAGTGCTTGACGCAGGCCGGAACCTCGTCGCGCTCGCGCGTCCGGCGCTCCTTGCACAGATCGCAATGCTGCGTAAAAAACGGCAGATAGTCGATCTGCAGCCGTCCGTTGGACTCGGTTTCGTACTCACGCACGATGATGCCGTTGGTGCCTACCGGATAATCGTGCTCCTGCTGGCAGGCGACCTCGCAGGAATGGCAGCCGGTGCAGTAGTCGTAGTCGATCAGCAATGCATAGCGGGCCATGGCGCGTCCTCAACCGTCGATCTTCGTCAGCGTGCACAACGTGGTTTTGTACTGGCCCCCGCCGAAGCCCGATTTGCTGCATTGCGGTCCCGGAATGATCTTGTTGATCTGGTAATCCCACACCCCGAACAAACTCGGCTCCCGGCCCTCGAGTTCGGGCATCCACCAGCCATGCATGGTGTGGACGTGATGCGGCTTGACCTTGCGGGTCAGCGTCGCTTTGCGCTTGACCTTACCCATGTCGTTCTCAAGATAGATCCACTCGCCTTCGTAGATGCCGTATTTCTTCGCAGTGTCGGGATGAATCTCGACGGTCGGATCCGGCATCTTCTCCCGCAGCCAGGGGATCATGCGGTGCTCGGAGTGGAAGAACAGCTGCGAACGGGCCCCGGTGATCATCACCAGCGGATATTTCTCGAACAGAGCCGGCGTCGACACCGCGCTTTGGGGCGGTTCGGTATAGAATGGCAACGGATCGAGCTCCCACGACTTGTAGGTCTCACTGTACACCTCGACCTTTCCGCTTGCGGTATTGAAGCCGGGCCTGCCATCCGCGCGGAGCAAGCCGCGCTCGTGCCGGCGGTACGGCTTCGACGACCCTTCCAGCGGCATTTTCCAGCCGCCGATGTCGGTGATCTCCTTGGCCGTCATACCGGAAGGCTCGAGCCGGCTATTGAACAAATCCTCGAGCGTATCCCACTGCTTCATGCCGTCCGGATTGAAGCGCTTGGCAAGCTCGAAGTTGATCTCCCAGTCGGATTTGCACTCGTCGACCTGGACGCGTTTCTTGATAACGGCGAGCGGCGCCCACCACGATCGGATGCTGTCCTTCTCGGCAAATGTCGCAGCCGGCAGAACGATGTCGGCGAGCGCCATGGTGGTCGGATTGTGGAACAGATCGACCACCGCGACGAAGTCGAGCTTCTTGAGCGACTCGTAATGGAACCCGGCGCGCGCCGCCTGGCCACCGACGACATTCGCGCTCTGAATCCATGCCGCCTTGATCGGATAGGGCTTTCCGCTGGCGATCTGATCGATCGCCATGTCGGGGTGCGCCCAACCGCGGAAATTCTTCACCATGGGATAGGTGTCCGCGCCGATGCGCTTTTCAGCCATGCGCTTGACCAAATCGGCGCCGTAGAGCTGCACCATCTCTTCGCTGGAGTAAGGATAGGAGCTCACGCCGTAGGACGGCCGGGCGATGACCTGCCCGCCGGGGATGTCGATATTTCCCGTGATCGACCACAGGCAGATGATCGCATGCGCAACCGCGGTGCCGTCCGGGCACATGTCGATCGGCACGCCCCACTGGATCGCCGCCTGCTTGGCGTTGGCGAATAGCCGCGCCGCGGCGACGATCTCGTCAGCCGGGACTTCGCAAATCGTTGCGACTTTTTCGACCGGATACTGCTGCACGCGCTCCTTGAGTTGATCAAAGCCGTGTACCCACTTGGCGACGAAATCGCCGTCGTAAATTCCTTCGTTGATGATCACGTTCAACATGCCGAGCGCCAGCGCGCCATCGGTGCCGGGCCTGATCTGCAGATGATGCACCGCACGGCTCGTCGTCCAGGTATGTCTGGGATCAACGGCGATGATCTTGGAGCCGCGCCTCATGCAGTCGACGATCCAGTGTCCATAGAAGGCGTCCGGACATCCGTTCGCCGGATGCTGCCCCCAGGCGATGATCACCTCCGGCGGCACCCATTGCGGATCGTCGTAGCGCCGCTCCAAGAATTGCGAACAGTCGACCACGCCGAAATCGCCCATCACTGCCTTCATGGCGCCGAGGCGCGGCGTGTAGCAGGATTGGCCGGACAACCCGAGCTGGCACCAATTGGGGCTGCCGAAGCTGTAGGCGAGGAATGAAATCGGTCCGCCAATATCGCGACCGGTGCCTTGTGCGAAAATCACCGACTCGGCGCCGTGCTTGTCGCGGATTTCCTTGAGCCGCTGCTCGCAGGTGTCGAAAGCTTCGTCCCAGCCGATCGGCTCGAACTTGCCCTCGCCGCGCTCACCGACGCGCTTGAGCGGCCGGGTGAGGCGATCCGGGTGATACATATATTGCTTGAGCGCCAGCACGCGCGGACAAGATCGGCCTTGATTCCACGGGTTACTCTCGTCGCCCTCGACCCGCACGAGCTTGCCGTCCTCCACGAACAGCTTCTGCCCGCAGCCGCCGTGGCACCCCGCCCCGGCGGACCACGTCACCGTGCGAAAACATTCGACCTTGCCCATCTTGTGACTCTTCTTATGTGGAGTTCTACATGATTGATATCGTAGCGAGTTACCGGGGCATTTGATCTTGATCAATGAAACTTACTTCATCAGGCGCCGACGGCCAGAAGCAAGCTCCATCATCAGGTCGGCGACATCCGCTTCAACCAGGACGACGAACGATCGAAATCCACCGTTCGCGCGGTTCGGCATCAGGACATCGGGGGCTGCCCATACCGCGAACTGCACGACTGAGCGCCACAGCGCAGGGCACGGCGTTGGCCGAACGCGTAGCGTGCCCGCCTCTCAGAATGTGAAGACCGTAGAGGCCGATCAGGCGAAGATTTCCAACCCTATCTTTTGACCAACGGGCACTCCGGATTTGGCGGGCCGAACGCGTCCTCGCCTTTGATATGCGCCAGGATCTTGTAGTAGTCCCAAGGGTACTTCGACTCTTCCGGCTTCTTCACCTGAACCATAATAAGGTCGTGAACCATCAACCCGTCCTCCCGCAGCTTGCCGTTGCGTGAGAAAAAATCCTCGATTGGTTTCTCGCGCATCTTGGCGACCACCGTCAGCGGCGCGTCGGTACCGGCTTCTTTAATGGCATTGAGATAATGCATCACGGCCGAATAGATGCCTGCCTGCCACATCGAGGGCATGCGGTTCATCTTTGCGAAAAAGCGCTTCGACCAGGCGCGCGTCTTGTCATCCATGTCCCAGTAAAAGGCAGTCGTGAGAAGAAGCCCTTGCGCGGTCTTTAAACCGAGCGCATCAATGTCATCGATGAGCATCAACAATCCGGCCAGTTGCTGGCCACCCTGAGCAATATTGAACTCGGCAGCCAGCTTTACTTCATTGGTGTTGTTCGGAGGTCCGCCGGCAATCCCTATGACTTTCGCTTTCGAGGCCTGCGCCTGCGTGAGGAAGGACGAAAGATCCAGGGCGTTAAACGGGGGATGCGCCGATCCGAGCACTTTGCCGCCGTTCGCTTCGATCACCGCCGTGGCGTTCGCCTCGAGCGAGCGGCCGAATGCGTAGTCGTCGGCGATGAAGAACCAGGTGTCGCCCCCTCGCTTGACGACTTCCATCGCGGTTCCCGCGGCCAGCCCGCGGGCGTCAAAAGCCCACTGCATCGCGTACGGGGTGCAGGCCTTGCCATGAAAATCGGTCGTGCCGGTTCCTGTCGTGATGAGTAGCCGCTGCTTTTCCTTGGCGATGCTCTGCACAGCGAGTCCGACGGACGAGACCGGAACGTCGACGATCAAGTCGACTTGTTCGGTGTCGTACCAGCGACGGGCAATTTGAGCGCCGATGTCGGGTTTGTTTTGGTGGTCCGCTGAAATTACGACAATCGGCTTACCTAACACCGTCCCGCCGAAATCGTCGGCCGCCATCTGGGCTGCCGTAACAGAGCCTTGACCTGTTGGACTTGCGGCAGGCCCAGACATATCCGTCAGCACGCCAATCTTCACCACATTATCCGATATCTGAGCCGTTGCGTCGGTTGTCAGCAGCGCGATCAGTAACAGGCTTCCCAGACCCAACGATTGTAAGCCGCTTCGCATGTCGCCCTCCCGGTTCGCATTGTTTTAGTATTGATCGTTTTGGGCTTGCGGTAACTGCCGCCACGTGGCGCTTCCATTACAACCTTATCGTCGGATTTGATCAGACATTCGAGCCGCCGTGGCACCATGCTGCCGCGAACCGCTTCACCGCGGTGAAGCGCTCAACCTTGCTCGTCCTCCGACTCTTCCGACGTTGCATTGTACATTATCGATACCGTAGCGAGTTACCGTGGCATTTGATCACGATCAATGAAACTTATTTGATCAGGGTCCCGACCACCAGAAGAAATCAAATGCCGGGACATGATTAAATCTTATGGCGGCGACCCGGAATTCTATTGGACAAGCTCCGCATCCGACGCGAAGCTGACAAATTGATAGTCTTTCGGCCTGAGGCACTGCGCGGCGACCGATGACGATCGGAAGAAACCCTGTCGTCGCCAAAGCGACGTGTGGAATTCGGCGTCAGTGATCCAGATTGTTTCTACGATCGCGCTCGGCAGCAGTGCCGTCACGATCAATCCGTCGCTCTCTAGCCACCTTGATGATGACGCGGACAATAAGCGGCGGCAGCAAAACAAGGAAATCAACGTCATCAATGGTCCAGCGGACGCTACCGGGGAAACGTCGGTCTAGAGCGCGCGTCCACAACAGCGGGAGGGCTCAATGTGCAACGGTCGTATTCACCCCCACCGCGCCACTCGGCTGCTGGCCGCACTGGTCGGTGTCGCGCTCGCGGCCGTGCCCTCGGCGCGGGCGGCCAATCCACTGCGCATCGGGTTCAGCATGCCGCTCTCCGGCTCCCTTGCGGTGACCGGCAAACCGGCGCTTCTGGCGACGCAAATCTGGGCCGAGAAGGTCAACGCCGAGGGCGGGCTGCTCGGTCGCAACGTCCAACTCGTTTATTACGACGACCAGAGCAGTCCCGCCCTGGTGCCAGGCATCTATTCCAAGCTGCTCGATATCGACAAGGTCGACCTTGCCATCCCGGGCTATTCGACCAACATGACGGCTCCCTTTATGCCGACTGCAATCGAGCGCAATCTGCTGGTGGTCAGTTATTTCTGCCTGGCCCTCAATGACCAGTTCCATTATCCGCGCTACTTCTCGATGGTGCCGTTCGGGCCACAGCCGAAGGCCTCGTTGTCGAAGGGCTTCTTCGACGTTGCAGCCGCGCAGGAACCAAAGCCCCAGACCGTTGCGGTGGTGTCGGCGGACGCGGAATTCGCACAGGGCGCCGCCGAGGGCGCGCGCGAGAATCTGAAAGAGCACGGCTTCAAGATCGTCTACGACCGCACCTATCCGGCGAACCAGCTCGAATTCTCGTCCATCGTCCGCGCCGTTCAGGCCGCCAACCCGGACATCGTCTACGTCGCCTCCTATCCGGTCGACGGCGTAGGCGTGGTGCGCGCCGCCAACGAGGTGCGGCTAAAGACCAAGCTGTTCGGCGGCAGCATGGTCGGCATGCAGTCGACCCCGCTGCGCATGCAGCTCGGGCCGCTGCTCAACGGCCTCGTGTATCACGATTTCTGGGTGCCCGATCCGAAGCTGATGTTCCCAGGGATCGAGGCGTTCCTCGCCACCTATCAGGCCCGCGCCGTCGACTCCGGCGTCGATCCGCTCGGCTACTACGCGCCGCCTTACGCCTATGCGCGCATGCAAGTGATTGGGCAAGCGGTCGCCGCCACCGGCACGCTCGACGCCGACAAACTCGCCGCTTATCTGCGTGCCAATGTGCTGCACACCATCGTCGGCGACATCCGCTTCAACCAGGACGGCGAGTGGTCGAAATCGGCCGTCCTCACCGTCCAGTACCAGGGCATCAGCGGCAATGGGCTCGATCAATTCCGCAAGCCCAGCACCTACGTCGTGCTCGCTCCCGACGAATTCAAATCAACCGCCGGCCTCATCTACCCCTACAGCAAGCTGCACGACTGAGGCACCACCGCCTCCGAGCGGCCCTCGGAACGCCGCGCACCGAGTGACCCGACCCCGCTTTCTTCGACCAAGCGTTGTGAGAAAGTGCGGCGAATTGCAGCGATCAAGTGAAACACGATCGAACCGACGCCGATGGCCCTCAAGCTCGCGGACGCGGTCGGCGAGCCTGCAAGCCTCATAAATCCCAGTTATGACTCGATCACGCGAAATAGTTGGACGCGTGCTCGGGAAGCGGGCTAGCGTCGGTCCAACGTCGGTTCGGCTGATTGCGCTACGCGAGTATCGGCCGTCCGACGGCGAACAAGAAAAGTGTGACGGCGGGAACACAAGCCGTGCGGGCCTCGGGCGGTCGGCACCGCGCGAGAGATATCATTGTCCAACTCATTATCAGTGCCCGTCGCGTCCCGTTCCGCCACCGGGCAATCCCTGACGCTCGAACACATTACGCATCGTTACGGGCCGGCACTGGCGGTCAATGACGTTACGCTCGAAATTATGGCGGGCGAGTTGGTCGCGCTGCTCGGTCCGTCCGGTTGCGGCAAGACGACGCTGCTGCGCATCATCGCCGGTTTCACGGCGCAGAGCGAAGGCCGCATCGTGGTCGGGGGGAAAGCGATCGACGATCTTCCCGCCAACCGGCGCGCGGTCGGCATTGTGTTCCAGAACTACGCGCTGTTTCCGCATATGACCGCCGCCCAGAACATCGCCTATGGACTCGCCGCCCGCGGTAAGACGCGCTCGCGCCAGCAGGCGCGCGTCGCGGAGATGCTGGCGCTGGTGAAGATGCAGGAATTCGCCGACCGCTATCCGCGCCAGCTTTCCGGCGGCCAGCAGCAGCGCGTGGCGGTCGCACGCGCGCTGGCCGTGGAACCCAGCCTGCTGCTGCTCGACGAGCCGTTTGCGGCGCTCGACAAGAATCTACGCCTCGATATGCAGATCGAGGTCAAGCGTATCCAGCGTCTGGCCGGCATCACCACAATTCTGGTCACCCATGACCAGGAAGAGGCGTTGTCGATGGCCGACCGCGTCGCAGTGCTCAATCACGGTCGTCTTGAGCAATTTGCCGAACCGTCCACGATCTACGATAGCCCGCGCTCGCTGTTCGTGAACACCTTCGTCGGGACATCGAATGTCCTGAACGCCATCATGTCCGCCCCCGGATCGCAGCCGGTCGTAACGCTGGACAGCGGCGAGCAGTTGCGAACGCGGCCCGCGGCAGAGCTGATTGCCGCCGGCGAACCTGTCGTGGCCTGCGTACGGCCCGACCATCTGCGTTTCGCAACCGATGGCACCGGGATCGCCGGCATAGTGGAGATGAGCCTGCCGCTCGGCTCCGCGATCGTGCACGAAGTGCGCAGTTCGTCCGGCCTTTCACTGAAGGTGTCGGAGGCGCGCACGGCGGGCGCCGTGACGCCCACGCCCGGCGCGGCCGTGATCGTTCAACCTATCTCCCCCGATCTCGTAAACGTCTTCCGCGACACCTGAGCACATGGATAACGAGCCGACGACCTGCCCACTGGACTGGACATGCGATCAAACCAAACGGAGAAGCCCATGCCGATGACCCGCAGAGACCTCATGATATCGACCCTGGCGATCGGGGCGATGCAGGCGTTCCCTTCGATGAGCCAGGCGCAGGCTCGCCGTTTCGTCGCCAATTGCCTGACCGGAGCCTGGGAAGTCGCCTTCCGCGACAATGTCGTGCCGGCGTTCCGCCGCGACAACAACGATGCCGAGGTCGCGCTCGAACCGATGGTCAGCATAGAGCAATTGGCGAAGATCGCGGCCTCCAAAGCCAACCCGCCGCCGCCGCTCGATGTCGCCATCCTCGACAATGGTCCGTCTCTTGCGGCGATCGCACAGGATCTGGTCACGCCCTATCCGGTCGCACAGAGCAAGTATTACGGCGACATACTTCCCGAAGCGAAATCGCCGATGGGAGTGGCAGCGTTCTTCCAGATCATCGGCATCGCCTACAATACCGATCGAATCAAGACCCCGCCGACCTCCTGGGACGACCTCTGGAAGCCGGAATACAAAGGCCGCGTCGGCGTGACCAACCTGAATTCGTCGATGGGCACGGGCTTCATGGTTGCGCTCGCCCGCAAACATGGCGGATCGGAAGCCAATATCGACGAGGCGTTCAAGAGATTGAGCGACCTCAAGCCGAATATCGGCGCCGTGGCGGCCAATCCAAGCCAGGCGGCGGCCCTGTTCCAGCAGGGCCAGATCGACATCGCGCCCGCAATCTTCAACGAGATCATGCTGCTCAAGGCGCGCGACGTGCCGGTCGACTTCGTGGTGCCGAAGGAATGGGCCGTCGGCTACAACAGCACGATGCATATCGTGAAGAACTCGCCCTACGCCGAACTGGCTTTCAAGTTCATCGAAGCCAGCCTGTCGCCCGAGGTGCAGACCAAGATGATGCAGGCGCCGTACCTGGTGGTGCCGACCAACAGCAAGGTCGAAATGACGGGCGAGATCGCCAGGCTTTTCGGCAATGTCGAACAGCTCCGGGATAGGCTCAAGTTCCTCGACTGGACGACCATCAACCAGAATCGAAGCGCCTGGATCGAACGCTTCAATCGCGAGGTAAAACTCTAGGTGTCTTTGTCGTTCTGCCGTCGCCAATCCGGTCCCTGCCCCGATACGGAGCAGGGACTGGTACCGTGGATTATCCGGCGGCCCGCGCATGCGTCGCGGGTGTTGCCATCGAAGTGACCGGCCGCCGGGATGGCCCAGGACGCCGCGCATGAAGAAACGCGCCATTTATTATAACGTCGGCTACGACCTCAAGCTCGCCCTGCCGCTTGCCGGCTTTTTTCTGGTCTTCTTCATCACGCCGCTCTTTCTGCTGGTCTTCGTCAGCCTGCATGCCGACCCCGAGATGAAGCGGTTCGGCTTCGACCAGTTTCGCAGATTCTTGTCCGATCCCTTTTCGTTAAACGTCCTTGGCCGGACGCTGTTGGTCGGCGCCGAGACTACGGCGCTCTGCCTGCTGCTCGGCTTTCCGCTCGCCTGGCTCTACATACGCAGCCCCGGCTGGTTGCGTGGCGTGATGATCCTGATCATCCTCTTGCCGCTTCTCACCAGCGTGGTGGTGCGCACCTTCGCCTGGATCGTGATTCTCGGCCGGCTCGGAATTGTGAATTCCGCGCTGATGTCGCTCGGTCTGATCGATGCGCCGCTTCGGCTCCTCTACAGCGAGGGCGGGCTGGTGGTCGCCCTGGCGCAAGTGCACATGCCGCTGATGGTGCTGCCGCTGATCACGGCGCTGTCGCGCGTCGACCCTAATCTCGCCGACGCCTCCGCCGCGCTCGGCGCCGGCGCATGGCGTACCTTCATGCGCATAACGGTGCCGCTGACGCTCGCTGGCATCATCGCCGGCTGCCTCCTCACCTACTGCATGTCGCTCACCGCGTTCATTACCCAGACGCTGGTTGGCGGTGGACAGATGCTGCTGATGCCGGGCTACATTTACCAGGAGGTGGCCGCCGTGCAGAATTGGCCGTTCGCGGCTGCGATCTCGGTGATATTCCTGGTTGCCGTGCTGGCCGCGGTGACGGTTTTCAACCTGCTCGGCCGCTTGGCGCAGAGCGTCGAGTACGGCTGAGGAGACCGCGATGCGCCGGCGCGCCGACCTCGACACCCTTTCGCTCAATCTGACGCTCGGCGCGCTCGCCGTGGCGTGCGTGGTGCTGCTGATCCTGCCGACCGTGGTGGTGATCATGGTCTCGTTCACCTCCGGCTTCTCGCTGCGGTTTCCGCCGCCGGGCTATTCGCTGCGCTGGTATGTCGGGCTCTTCGATGCCTGGCAGTTGCAGTTCGCCGCACTGAATAGCTTCAAGGTGGCGGCGTGGACGACCTTCCTGTCGGTGGTGCTCGGCGTCGCCGCCGCGCTTGGCATCGCCCGCTCGCGCCTCCTCGTCGCGAACGTGCTCGATTCCTTGTTCATGTCGCCGCTGATCCTGCCCGGCCTCGCTTTCGGCCTCGCCGCCCTGATCTTTTTTTCGATGATTGGCTGGCAGGTTTCGCCGCTGACCCTGGTGCTCGGGCACACCATCGTCTGCGTTCCGCTCGTGGTGCGCACGACCGTCGCTACTCTGGCGCAGCTCGACCCGGCACTGCTCGAGGTTTCCGCCTCGCTCGGAGCCTCGCGCTGGCACACGTTCCGCCGCGTGACCTTGCCGCTGATCGGCTCCGGCATCCTGGCCGGCGCATTCCTCGCCTTCATGTCGTCGTTCGACAACATTCCCGTTTCCCTGTTCCTGCGCAATGCCGGCACCGACATGCTGCCGATCCGGATGTGGCAGGACCTCGAGAGCCTGCTCGATGTGCGCATCGCGGCAGTGTCCGGCGTGCTGGTGCTGGCAACGCTCGTTCTGATGGTCATCATGGAGCGCGTTGCGGGCCTCTCGAAGCGGTTGCGATGAATTCGCTCTCTTGCCCGCTGCGGGGTTCGCAACGCCTCATTTGGCACCGCATACCCTATATGTCATTGTGCATAGTCTGGCTCGATCGGCGCCCATTAGAATGTCTCTTATGGCGATTTGATCGGAGTTATCGCGAAAGCTTTGCGTATATGCCGACCGGCTGTCACCAATGAGAGCATCATGAACAGGAACTTGTTTGCGTCTGGACTAGCGGCGTGGGCGCTGTTGTGGAGCGTGGCAATGGTCAGTGCCCAACAACTCGCCACGGCTGAGGAAGCAAGAGCGATGCTCGACCGCGCCGTTGCCGCGCTCAAGTCCAACGAGGCTACGGCGCTGAGCGGATTCAATGATCCGACCAACAAAGACTTTCACGACCGCGACCTCTACGTTTTCTGCTTCACCATGTCCGACGGGAAAATCACGGCGTATTTGAGCCCCGCGCTGATAGGCATCGATATCCGCACTTTGACGCTCAAGGACGATCCGATCGGGCAAAAAGCCTTCGATGCGGTTCAGAACGCACCGGAAGGAAGCATCGTCACAATGGGCTACAATTTCCCCAAACCCGGAACGACCGAACCGGCCCCAAAGCAATCCGTCGAGATACGCATCGGCAATCAAGGTTGCGCCGTCGCCTATTACAAATAGCCGGCGTGTGCACCGCGCAAGAAGTCAAACGTATCAACCACTTAAGCGCTTGGCTGAGGAGGCAGTCTACCAAGAACCGGTCTCCGCCCCAAATTCCCTGCCAACAGGGAAAAATACAGGGATTTTTGCAGAATCCAGGATTTCAACGCAGTTTTGGCTCCCCCAGTGAACCAGCCCGATCAATAGCTTGCAGAC
>Ga0181533_1001944_pt1 | contig 25315 bp, 21 predicted proteins | sample PEATcosm2014_Bin_45_FD_119772 | JGI IMG/M metagenome (GOLD analysis project Ga0181533, IMG submission 119772) | Peatland microbial communities from MTU Mesocosm Facility, Houghton, MI, USA - PEATcosm2014_Bin11_60_metaG | ecosystem: Environmental > Terrestrial > Soil > Wetlands > Peat | place...
CGACTATTCCATCCTGTTCAGGTCGACCTTCGAGTACGTCAGCCAGATAGCCGAGCGGAGCGGGCGCCGCGTGGTTGTGATGCTGGACGAATTCCAGACCATGGCAGAGTGGAAGAGGTACGCTGGCCTCGAGGCGATCACTGAGCACCTCAAGCACGTGATAGAGGCGAGAGGGAACGTCTGCTACGTAGTGAGCGGGTCGCGGGCGCACTTCATGAGGAACCTGCTTTCGTCTGGCGGGAGCCCGCTCTTCGGGCTCTTCAACATCATGGAGATCTCGTATCTGGACGAAAGATCATCCAGGGAGCTGTTCAAGATGAACGACCCTTCGGCGAGCGACAGGGAAGCGAAGGAGGCGTACGACCTGGTTTCGGGGCACCCGTTCTACCTCATCGCCCTGGCCACGTCGCGGAGGAAGGGGGAGACCGTGAAGGAGGCGTACCTCCGCTCCATCACGTCGGCCGCCGGCTCGCTCAACCTCTACGTGAAGTACGTGCTCACCGAGGACACGGGGACATACGCAAAGGGTCCGATAATGTCGCAGGTGCTCAGGGCGCTGGCCAGCAGGCCGATGGGCGCTGGACAATTGGCTCGCGTTGCAGAGGTAAAATTGACGTCTCTGCCCAAGTTCTTGAATCAGCTGATCGAGATGGACCTCGTGAAAAAGGATGGGAAGGTGTACTCCCTGGTGGATCGGGTGGTCGCGGAATACCTGAAGCTGAATCCATAGCTGTATGACGTCAGGAATATATTCCAGGGAGAATATATCTAGATTGAGGGTACAACATCATCGAACCCCGTTGCGACGTGCCCCTCGAGTCGATTCTTGGGTTCAAGCGCGCAGTTGGCTCACGGGCGCAGGAATTGCCGTCAGGTTTCGAAGAGACTGCAAAGTCTCCTTGTCCTCACAGAACACATACGTCCCTTTGATGCCACGCGTAAGAAAGATCCTGTACCGATTCTTCAGCAGCCGAAGGGCCAGGTCCTTGCTATCAGAGTTCTCCTTTGCTCTTCTCATGATTTGCTTGAGAGAAGGCCTCCCTGTTTTGCCGTCTTCGCAGTAGTTGCCTACTTCCCATTCGCCATTCCTGAGGACGAGGTCGCGACCCCAGATGACGCCGGCATAATCGACCTCGAAACCCTGGCACCCGTAAATCGAAGCGCACTGATCGAGTCGGTTCGAACCACCATTCACCCAGAAAGGAACGTAGTCCTTCTTTGGGTCCATGAGCCAGTAAACGCTTTCGCTGAAACCGGAGTACACATCGAGGTCGGTTGGTAGCTGATTTGAGATTCTCAGGTTCCTAGTAGACCTGGGGTCCTTGGGGTCACCCGGAGTTTCCGTGAAAGCGGCCATCAGACCCACCTTCGGTTTGTCATGCCCATCTCGTTTTGCCTTCAAGATGCCGAAGAGGTCTTGAGGAAGCTGTAGAACACGGAAATCGTAGCCGCCGAAGATTGGAGGAGCCTCGGTTGACCGAGGGTTCGAGAGTAGCGATTCAACCCAGTCATGATAGGCTCGACCGCCAAGTACCCTGTAGATACCCGTCAGATTCCTTATGATTGGCACCTTTCCTTGACTCGAAGCCCTTTCTTGAAAGTTGTAGGTTGTCCCTTCTTCATCAGCGTTTAGAATCTGGCTCTCATCATAGAGGAAGACAGTTACCTTCGCGCGCAGGAGAGCGAGATCGATGTTCTCTATTGTCATGCGCTGAGCTTCGTCGAATATGGCGAGGTCGAATTTCTGACCTCGGTATCCAGCCTCAGCAAGACCGGGGTTTCCTGGCCTTCCTGTTGAGTAGAATTTGATTGGCATGTCGATGTGCGCGTCTCGTGATGGCTCGCTCGTGGCCTTCCTCAGCGACGCGATTAGTCGATTGTTTCTATATGTCAGGACGCTTTGCTTTCCCTCAGACAGGCCCCTCAACAGCAAGTGCAATGCAACCAGGGTCTTACCGGAACCGGGAGCACCTTGAATGAGGTAGGTGCCCTCCCTTCGATCACGAATAGTGTCGATTATTTCGTCAACCAGTGAGAGCTGTTCGATTGACAGACCGTAACCCTTCTCCGCGAGCAGAGTGTTGCTTGCATTCCGAATCTCGTCGAAATGTGTTCGTATTGCATCAAACAGCTTCTGGCTCTGAAGATACTGGCCGTTCACGAACCTCCCGGCGGTGGCTTCGTCAATTGGGCCGGCGAATGTAGCCATCAATTGTTGCCTTGCACGATCCTCTTCACCCTTGTAGAAGTGCTTGCAGTGGAAACTGATTCTTGAATCAGCCCTTCCAAGGTTGTACATGAGTACACACCCGTCGACGTCGAAAAGGTCTGCCGCTGAGTGCGAATGAATTATCTTTCCAATATAATTCCGCAGTTGATATTCGGGATGCACCTGCTTTCCGATGTCTGCCAGGACGAAGTCGGTGCTGTGTGGCTTGGCTGACCTCCAACCCTTGAACTCCGCGATAAATGCTGTCGGTTTGCCAGAATGGCCCGCACCCAACAATACTGCGTCAATCCTTTCACCGCTGAAAGGCAATCGATACTCCAGGACCACAAGGTCGTGCAATTCGGTCAATGGCCTGAACAGACTCGCTAGGTGTTCGATGGAGCTCTTCCAGGCTCCGAGCTGTTCAAATCCCGGTTCTTCGCGATAGACCGAGCGAAAGTTCTGCCTAAGCTCCGCTCGAAGGGAGTCCCAATCGTCTGACTTCGAGATGAGGTCCTTCACCGTAGTGTACAGAATGTATGAGCTCGTGTACCGTGGTTATGCCACCTCTCTTAATATGCTCATGGCACAAGAATACGATTATGTCGGAAAGGAACCCAGCAAAAGCCGCAGCCCGAACTCGGCTTAGATAGAGCACGAGGGTTCATGCTGCTGGCGAAAGTGACACAAGATGAAGAGGTTAATCATGGAATCCGAAACAGGCAGGGTCGTCGCTATGGGTGAGTTCAACCACCTCTTCTTCTATTAGAAACAACTCGTCATGTATTGAACTTCAGAAATCTGAGCCCGGCGGTCGGACGCAAGGTCACCACCACTTCTTGCTGTATTTTAGTTGGGAAGTACTCTCTGTTAGTTCCGGCTTTCTGAATATGAAAAGATGCTCGTGGGCAATCTTGTAAAAGTCATACTTGTGACCACGCCACCGTTCCCGAGACATCTTGGTGTTATGCTGAAGCTTGATGATGTCCTCCTTCAGGACGAAACCAGCTTCGAGAAACTTCGCTAGCACACCCAAGTGGATGGGAACATAGTGTCTGTGACGTCGGGTATCGCCGATGAGTATACCACAATACTTCCCTGGTTTGAGGATCCTGAAGCACTCCTTCGCAACTGTTCCCATTGCGTTGACGAATTCTTCCATCTTCAAGGCTGAGAGATCTCCATTGACTTCGGACTTGCTGTATGATATGATACCGCAATATGGTGGATGAGTAGCGATAAGGTCAACAGTGTCATCCTTGATTTCATTGAGGTTTCTCGCGTCTCCTTGATACACGAGCACTGTGTTGTTTCTACCAGCGTCGAGAGGAGAGTAATGGAAGTCCAGCCTGTTCATGGCTATCATGCATGCCTTCTGATTGATGTCCACCCCGATTCCGTCTCTGCCGGTCAGTCTGCACTCGACGAGTGTGGTCCCACCGCCCATCATCGGGTCGCAGACCAGTTCTCTTGGTTTCGTATAGCGTTCTATCAGGTTTCGGGGGATGTACGGACTCCAATTACCACGGTAATTGCCTAGATGTGTGGCCCAGTCCCCTCGATCAGGGAAGCTCCAGACAGTCCACTCCTCAGGCCTAAAATTGTCGGGTTGGAATTTGTCAACCTTCCACTCTTTGACGAGCTCCAGCGAAGTGTCCCCAATAGACACGTACTTGTGGGACTTTAGGAAGTCGAGGTATTTCTCTCGAGATATGAGTTTCATGTCTGAACCCTGCACAATCGTCGGAACCTGAGACACAACCTAACCCCTCCATAGCATATTTAAGCCCCAATGGACACTCTGGAACCAAGTCTTGCCAGAAACGTTGGAAGGCGATACTCGCAGGGATTCATTCGAGGAATTTCAATCGTTCGTTAGGAAGGCGCTTGCGGACCTAGGAGTGGATACAGCAGAACAGTTCAGTCTCCGAGGGGGTGGAGCCGATGTGGAGAAAGTCGCGAAGTTCCTGTGGACACTGAACGAGTTTCTTTACGTACAGAGCGATTTGGGTGGAAAGGATGTCATTTCTCCTTATCATCAGTTTTGGATGGACCATTACCAAGAGATCCTCGGACTCTCGATAGACGAAAGTCAATGCGGCAAAGTGGCAGCGCGGTTGGAATCCCTCTTCAGGGAGCACGCAAGTTCGGAAGGATTTCATCCTAGTCTTGGAGGATTCGTCGAACTGACTCCGCGGTTGATTGCGAATGCGCGATTCTTTACTGCTGCCCAAGACTTCACCATAAGATTCAGAGAATCCACTTACAGCATAGCTCATGAACAGCCGGAGTTGTTTGATGCCGAACGAATCCTCAGAGATCCACAGTCAATCGATATTCTTCTTAGGCGATTAGGAGCCGAAAGTCAATACGACAAGAGGAGAAAGTACGCCAGGCTCTGCGCCGCGGTGCTGGTGAATGATTACGGCGGAGATGCGTCAACGCTTGCTCGAGTGCATAATGGAGATGCTCTTGAAATCAGGCGGACACTCGTCGAGAACGACAACCCAGAGTATGCTGGTACGCTAGGGTACTCAAACAAGAAGGCAAACATGCTAATCAGAGACATGTATGAACTGGGAGTCTGGGAGGGTCTTACCAACCTCGACAAGCTTGATGTAAGCAGCGATGCCAACACCATGAGGATAGCATTGAGATTGGGTATCTTGCGTTCCCGTATCCCTCTGCTCACCAGCTTTCTGGACATCTATGGTCTACAATATGGCGCAGTCGATATGGCGTCCTCAGCGGCTTGGAGAAGGGTTTGGGAAAAATGGGGAGAGATCTCCCAAAACAACCGGGTGGCCGCTCCAGCATTCTTTGATTTCATCATCTACAGAATAGGTCAGATCTGTTGCAGGCCGAATACTAGAGCTTGTGAGGACACTTGCAGAGGAAAACGCTTTGAGGAACTACGCCAACTCATTCCTGACACTGATGGGTATTGTCCGTTCAGAGGTCTTGAGGGACATGAGACAAGGCTCCTGAACCCGCCTAGGGCTATTTCGATCGAACAATCGACAGGATGGAAGCGGGGAAAGACGAACAAGGGAGGCGGCGGTGGCATTTCGGCGTGAATACAAGGAACCTGACTCAGCTGTGGGTCATGCGATCTTCACTGAACAGGCTCGGTTCTCAGTAATTCTTCACGAGCAGCTCTTCGATAGGGCCTCGCTTCGAACCGACACTGCTGATAGCTCGTGCTGCCTTAACCGTCACAATCTCGTAACCATGCCCTTCGTACAAATTCCGCACCTTGGGTGAGTTGCTTAGCATCAGGCGGCATCCCTTCGCAGCAAGTTCGTTGTAGACGTCGGCAAGTCTCTTCTGATCGTCAAGTGTAAAAGAGTTAGGAGTGTAGGAAGTGAAGTTTGCGGTTTGACTGATAGGCAGATATGGGGGGTCAAAATAGACGAAATCCTTCGCCTTCGCCTCATCCAATACCTCTGCATAATCACGCCGGGATATCTTGACGGAGCTCTGGTTTAGTACCCAACTTACATCACCTAAGTTTCTTTCGTCAAAGATTCTCGGGTTCGTGTGATCGCCCCAAGGAACGTTGAACTCACCGTTGCTGTTCACTCTGTACAGACCATTGAAGCAAGTCCTGTTGAGATACAAGAGAAGGGCGGCTTTCTCTACCTTTCCTTCTTGACCTGTTTCTAATCTAATCTCATTGAAACGCTTGCGAGCGACTTCGTAGTAGTAATTCTTGTCTCTGGCATGCTTCTGCAATCGTTTCGCCTGAACTAGAAGTTGGTCCAAGTTGTCGCGAATGACAACATAGCAGTTGATTAGATCCTTGTTGGCGTCAGAGATTCTTGCTTGTCCTATTCTACCCCGCTTAAACAGGTGGAAGAATACGGCGCCTCCGCCGAGAAAGGGCTCGAAATAAATCCCAAAGTCTCGAGGGAAGAACGTCTCTAAAGTGTGTAGAAGTTGGCCTTTCCCTCCTGCCCATTTCACGAATGGTGCAGCGTCGGAAGCAAACTCTTTCAATGTTTCCAATACAGACGATAGTCGTGTAGGTCATGTGTTAAAAGTTCGCTTCGAACATGGGGACCTTGACCCTTAGGAGAGTTCGTCTCTCTAAGCTTAGAAGGACGCGGTCGACTGGAAGTGGAGTCGCAGTAGGCATCAATTATGATAATGGCAATAAGAACAGGATTCTTCGTGGACTGTCGTAGCTAGCCATTCAAGCAAACACTATCCCAACGCCAACTATCAGACTTTGAAAACGATGCCAAGGATAACCGCAATGATGGTGACGATGACACCCACACCAATTGCGAGTACAATGTCGCTGAATCTGTCCTCAAGTCTAGTCAGTCTCTCGTCCAGGTTTCTCGGTGAGACAGATGTTCCGGTCAATTGCGCAACGAACTCTGGCTGAAGTTCAGTCTGCCTATCATATTCCGTTGACCTCTTTGGGAAGGCTCTGTCAAGTTTTTCGAAAATCATCATGAATGTAGGCTGCTTGTATTGGAGAACGACATCAGAAGGTCCTGCGTTGTACACGGTAAAGACAATTCTACCACGAAAGCTTGGGTCAACGTGGAATCCAGAGACGTTTAACAAACCTTGCTTCTTGTACTTCATTCTAACGGAAATGAATGCCATCAAACTAGGCGGAACGTAAACATATTCGTGAGTTATGAGGGTAGCGAAGTCTCCTGGTTCAATTCTGAGCATGCCACTTTCGCTTGAATCGAGCCTTTCAGGTAGTTTCTTTGAACTAAGGTAGGCCTGGTGACCAACGCGCAGGTCGTATACCATTCCGTTGAGCAAATCAGGGTCGAAATCATCGAACAAAGGGCCATTGCTCAGTTGCCCGCTCGACAAGCGTGTGTTTATCATTTCAATTCGTTTATTCGTCATGGTTTTTACATCAAAACTATGTACCCCATTCTTACCGCTGACAATGGCGCTCTGGAGCTTGAAGTACTCTCTTGCGAGGACCTTAAGCGCCTGAAGATCTTTGGCAGTCGGATCTTCTTTCTTAGATTCAATTTGGTCGAGACAAGCTTGCAACTCATCAGGAGCCCTTTCGTCGTAAAGGGATCTCTCGGCCTTGCAAACTTCCTCCAATATCGAGTATTCTGAAAGAATTGTCACTCCCTCGGTCCCCTCATATTCGAGTTCCTGGTTCGAAGGCCTTTCATGCTCACTCCGCTAGTCACAGAACCTTCGACCTCTCGATTTCCTGCCATCTCATTGGAATGTTCGATTCATAGTCAATACCGGTTACCTTGCCTACAAGTACTACTATTACAAACAAATCCAGAATGGCTGCGGTTACAGTGTCCCTTGACAGTCCTTCCATATGGTCTAGGGAATCGCACGCCTTGTGGAGTATGCCTGCTCTGTCGGTCATTTCAAGCATTCCCAAGGCGAACCTTCGCTGGTCCTGCGATTCTAGCCATGGATACTTCGACGCATAATCATCGCTTATGGACTGCAGTATCTTATTCAGAGAAGTGCCATCTGCTTCGGTACCAAGATCAGGAGCGAGGGCCTTGGCAAGGTCGACTTTGCATATTTCAGCCGCGTTGAGTATCATCAGGATTGAATCTGCTAGCGTTCTCTGACCAGCCGCTTTGTCAATAGTCTTCCCCTGATCTGCCGTCTTGAAGACTCGCGCCAATCGCGCAGTGTATTTTCCGAAGTGGAAAGCAACATGCTTGAAACGTTCTTGATGACTGAGGAAGAAGATGTCACGGTGGAATTGCTCGTCGTGTTTCTTCTGCCCAACTTGAAGCTCGAACAAGGACGTCGTTAGTTATCGTCCTCGAAGCAGACTCTTCACCAAGCCTTATATTCATTAGCCTTCGATTCCTGTAAAGTAAGTGATACGGGTGGCGGAAGCCTATGAAGTCATTGACGAGTTATCGACCAAGGCTAAGGCCGCGAACGAAGTGCTCCTTCGCAATGCAAACTTGACCCAGCTTCGCAACCTTGCGCTAGAGGTGCTGGCTTGTTGCAAATGCGCTGAACTTACCCAAAGTCGAACGCTACCTGTTTGTGGATTCGGTTCCCCTACGCCCGAAATTGTTATGGTGGGTGAAGCGCCCGGGAGGCTAGGAGCTGACCTCTATGGAATTCCGTTTAGCGGTGATAGGAGCGGCGTACTACTCCAGAAGATGCTGAGGGAGGTAGGCCTCTCTCAAAGCGGTCCCACGGCTGTGATTCCTAGATTGAACAGAGTATACCTAACTAACCTTGTTCGCTGCAATCCTCGTACTGTTGATGGCAATAATAGGGCTCCAACAAAAGAAGAGATGGGAAATTGCGCAAATTTCCTGTGGAGAGAGATCCAATTACTCAAGCCGAAGGTAATTGCGACACTAGGGCGTCATACCACAGAAGTGATAGTCGGGCAACATGTCAGCAGTTTCCAATACACAAAACCGATACACGATAAAGGATTCCTTGTTTTTCCTCTCCATCACCCAGGTTACATAATTAGAGGTGGCGGGGTTCAAAGACTTAGCGAGAAGAAATACAAGAAGGAATTCTGGAAGCTCAAGAATCTGATTGACGGACTTCGGACACTTCCAAGAACGACTCCCTACCTCGAGATCTAAGGCCGAAATTGACTGGACGCTCGAGTCTGGTGACTAGGGGAATGAACTCCTCCGGAATCTTGCCAACCTTCTTGCCCGCCAAGACTATCTCTCCGTCAGATTGGACCACAACGGGGCCTTCAATTCCGGGAATTACTTCGACAGGGATACTGAATGACCCAATCTTATCCATCAGGTCTTCTTGAATTGGCCCAATTTGTGGATGAATGTCAGCTGGAATTGAGACCACCCACCCAATTTGGCGAATCCATTCGAGGCTCTCACTAGGAGATATTGGAGCTCTCGCACCAATGGTGATGACAGCGTCTCTGTCATCGATTCCGGAAAGCGAAAGCAATAATGAAGAAGGAGACATTACGCCATACTTCAGATATGAGGGAAGCAGATCCCATTCTGGGTCGAGTTTCCTATTAGGCGCATGCTCTCTTAACAATCTGACAAAGGCGGCGCACGCCCATGAAACCTCCTCCCCAACATAGAGATAGAGGAAATCCGAGAGATGCAATATTGTCCTATTCCGCAATGGCTGCTCGATATCTGCCGCGATATTCATGAGCGTCTTTCCACTGAGCCAACCCTGAATAACCATCAGCTGGTTACCAACCGCATTCCTCACGGTTGATGTGAGCCTTCGGTTCGAAAGAAGGCAAGCGTCAACAGCGTCGTTGACCAATTTCCAGTTGGGTCCGTTTGCTGTCCTGAACCTCAGATCGCCCCTCTTTGCCAAGGCCTCCGCTCGCTTGTCCAGTTGAACACAATAAGACAGACCCAAACCTGTCTCTGCAAACACTTGTAGAATCCTGTCGTTGACAGGTCTCGAGTCTATCACAAACCTAGCATGATGGGCCACCTTGTTCTCCGCTTTTGCGATTTCAACTAAGGTGGCCTGGCGGGTGAAGAGCAAGCCTTTCACGAGAATCCTGACATCTTCAGTCAGGCGGCCAACCCTGAGTTGTCTGTAATACAATCTCGTTAGCAGCTCGGCCTCTACTGCCTCGACATCAGTGTCCAGTCTGGATGACGATAAATCTGTCGCCAAGTACTCGAAGAACCTGGAACGGACTTGGTCATCCCGTCTACGCTGATAATCCTGATAGAATAGTCTGTTCGTCAGGACTACGTGACCTTCGGTGTCGCGCAAAGCTCGACCTGCACGTCCCGCCAGGTTCTCGAAGTCCGCACCTTTCATCCGACTCGCCCCTGCGCGTCCGCTACTGATTATCACGGTACTAACGTTCAGATTGACTCCCTCAAGAAGAGTACTCGTACACGCAACCAAAGATAGCTTCCCGCTCCTAGCGAGTTTTTCGATTACGGTTCGTACGGGAGTGGGGAGGGCTGCATGGTGATAGCCAATGCCGTATGGCAGCATGAGCGAAAGCGGGAAGTTATCGCCGAGAATGTTAGAAACGTACTCGGCATCAGCTCTCAATATGTCATCTGCCTTCTCTCCAGACAACTTGGCAATAGCAAAGAGTTCAAGCGCCACGCGTTCTGCTTCTTGCCTACTTGGGCAGTAAATCAAGACTGGGCCTAGATATTTTTGATATTCCCAAGCCAGCTTCACGGTATCTTGCCGCACTTTACGCACTTGCTTCCAATCAATGTCAGTAGTGTCTTGTCGCACCTCAGACGGGGGAGGTGGAAGAACGCCTGACACAGTGAAGTCAGTCAAGTAATGAACATCACCTCTGAATTTGCTACTTGCGGCTCGGAAAAAGAAGCCCTCAAGTAACCGGGTGGGTTTCCAACTTGAATGCAGTCCCAGGCAGTCAGAGGCATTACCTTCACCAATCCACTGAACAAACTGTGATAGGTTCGATTCGGGTAGAGTTGCGCTCATGATGATAACACGGGAAGATCTTCCGTATTGGGCGACGATTTTGCTGACCAAGAGTTCAAAGCGCAACCCCCTCCCCTCCTCTGTGAGAATCTGAGACTCATCAAAGATGAACACGCGACAGTTCGTTAGTCGAGAATCGCCAATGCGGTGAAGTAGGTCCAGTTTCTCGGGAGTAAGAACGAAAGCTCTTGAGGTATGCTCGAGCAATCCATCCAACACTGGGATATGCTCATACCCTCCAGGAACCTTTGAAACTCCAATGCCGATCGAACTCAAATGGGAAGAGAGCTTCAGTTCCAGTTCGCTGACTAGCGCCCTAGTCGGAGCGACGTAGAATGCCGTTCCCTCCTTACCGTATAGTTCTCTTGCGATTGCCATGCTGGCTAACAGAGTCTTACCAGCGCTCGTTGGCATTACAATTATGGAATGTCGCGCCGATTTTTCCTTGAGCAAACTCCGAGCTGATTCAACTTGGCTCGTCCAGAGTTCGATAACGGGCTCGCCGTTCAGATTAGTAAGTGCCCTGAGATACTCTTCGGGGAGAACGTCACGAAGAGTCCAGACTGACCTTGAAACAAGTCTGTTGGCCACAACAGTCAGTCTCGAGGTCAGCCATTCTGCGTAACTTTCTCCACCTTGGTGAAAGAGTGCTTCGGCTCTCTCCAGATGCTCTTTCCAATCCCTTCCTTGCAGCACTGTGCCATCTTTGAGGTATGATGAAATAACATTGAGAGCCTCAAGGAGATTCACGAAGCCCATTGTTTGCAGGTGTTTCTGTTCGGAAGATTCAGCAGTAACAGGAAATATGTGCTTGATCATGGCTCCTTTGAGGCGGGCGGAGTCCTCGATCACAGTAGGAATTTCACGAAGCATGAATCCTAATACGATGGTCATTACCTCGGCCATGTCGCTCCTGCTCGCCTGATCTCGGACTTCGAATGCTTGTCTAGCGGCGAATCTTGAATTAGCGTCTTCGCGTGCGATGCCGTAACAAAGGCTCGCCCGTAGCCAGTACTCAAAGGAGTTCGTGGGATCCAGTTGCAGACGTGCAATGTAATCAAAAGCGGCCGCGATGACGCCGTAGGACGTATCCAACTCGCTGTCTTCGTGCTTTTCGCCGTATCCTAGGAAGAGTTCACTCTCGAGAACGGTCGAGAGTCGTGTCATTCGTTCAATCATAGTGCCTGATTCCAAGCCGGCTCCAATTCTGAGTGCTCTTGTGACGTGTATCTGTTGCAAAGACCTCACAAGATTTGGTAACTCATCAGCTTCTTCACTTGGGAGAAACCTGCGAGCGGTCGCTACCAAGTCCTTGAATGCGGCAGTGTTGCCTAGATCGACCAAGCTCCAGTATACACCTCTTCCGCTAACTTTTCGATGTTAGCCAATGGAAACAATACGAGTTGTTTACTTTCAGGGGGGCCGTTCACTCGACTGAAACCCTCAATTGCGCCTCCTGAAGGTATGATGCTACTGTCAAACGCAATAGTGCCTACATACTTGTAACGACAAACCTTCAGCAAGTACATGTTCAACGCCTTTGCGGCTCTCTCCCATTTCGGGCGGTCGTATTTTTGTACCCATTCCTTCTTGGCGGCTTCTACAGTCGTGCTTAGCCTGGAATTCATTTGCTCGTTGAACCAATATACGATGCTGTCACGTTGGCTGCTAAAGGATACTTTCGTTCCTTTGGCCTCCCACCAATGAACTTCATCATTATCGCTCGAAGGACCAAACCTAATTGTCAAGAGGTCAACCCCATGCCTTGCAGCATTTGGAGTATCAGGAGTCAACTTGTGATAGATGCAATCATGCTGTTCCAGATCAGTGGCAATGAGGTACGCTAAGAGCTCTCCTAGCCCACCTAGGCGTAGCTCACTGGCATTAGCGCCGTTGGGAAAGATTTGCCTGACACGTTCAGAAAAGTACGTTCTGAATTTCTTCGCCAATTCGAGTGCCGCAACAACATATTGCTCATCGTATCTTCTCGCGACGAGCAAGTTGCGTAACGCTATTTCGAATTCGGCGTTCTTCATTTTCGGAAGAAATGTCTCAATTCCAAGGCTGTTGATTTCATTCCACAGACTGTGGACTAGCCCAAGACTAGCACCTGCATATTCCGCGAAGGTTGCGAACTCTGCCTCTAGCGTACGAGTTTCAACTCGAGACTTGAAGAGTTCTTGACTGAGGTAGCTCTGGAACGAGTTTCTGTTGGTCGTTGTCTTAAGCTGAACGTCCAGTTTCGAGAAGAGCCCGTTGTAAGAGGGGACCCTAGAATATGCGACGTGATCCAAGAGCATCTGTATGAGCTGTTTCACAGGCGCTTAAATAGACATTTTCTACCGTAATGGGCAATTGGTGAAGTGGTCGCACCTACCTACCAGAAATGGGACGGGGAGACTCGTCTATTACTACAGTAACCAAGACGCGAGTCTTCCAATAAGGGATATTCAAAAGAGTTGGGATGAAAAAGCAGACCCGAACATAGAAACAATGACCTATGGCTTGTTCTCCACTTGCACGCCACCTGGTCGAAAGAATGCCTTCGAGCAGGGGGACGAATTCCTGTTCTTTTGCACCAATTGGCAAGGCCAAAGAATGATTACCGGATACTACGAGATCTATGCGTATGTTAGCACTGGTTTCGTCAACCGTGGAAGGCACGTCACGTACCACTTTCCTGACTATGCTTTCTTGGCTCGCAAAGCTCGGTTCATTAGTCCAGGCCTAAATCTCGGAGACCATGGTCAAACATGGTGGGAGAGAGTCAAAGTTCAGGCTACAGGCATCACGGGATATGGCCTTCGCACCGCTCAACAGGTAACTGCGAAGGAGGCAAGCCTACTCTTGAAGATGTTGAATGAACAGAAGGATAGAACCACGGAGTACATTGACGAAATTCGTCGACTTGAATCAGAAAACCTTCGCAAATTCGGCGTCCGCTACCCCACTTTTCAACAGGGAAAAGCTACGAAAAGGCTACTTTCATCTGGTTTTAATAGCAGCATAATGGATAATTTTGTCGTTGGCTCAAGCCGTTAGGGTCGCGCCGGCAGGAGTAAGGCGGTGGAAGTGCGAAGTATGTGGGCACAAGTTCCCAGCCGGTTGCCCCTTGAAGCTGTGCCCAAATTGCGGCACCCTTAATTCCGTGGTCCCAGCCTGATCGGCAGGGTCGTTTGCTTATTCGTTCGTGACGAGACGGTTCTCGTCAGTAGGCGAATCGTCGGGGGCTCGCATGCCTCTCCTAGCCCATTGATCTTGGCATCGAAGACCGTTGCCACCTCTGACGATGTCATTGGAGCGAAGTGCAGACTGTGGTTAAGGAATCTACGCCAAAGCATTATGGAGTGGCTTCCCCTTCCATGGAATCTTCGTCTTCCACACATAGGCACACCTCATGCATTGAGCATCGACTTTCTGCGGCTCGAGACCTGGATCGAATATATGGCTAACCCACCTACACCCGCAATCTGGACAGACCCTGATCTTGCTGGCCATACCTACAGGGTTACATGAAGAACACTAATGAAGCTTGACCTCCAGCGAAGGAAATGCGGTGAAATCTGTCTGAGGCCTTTGCCGCACATAAGGTTCATTGCGCCTCCGCTGGGAACAACTCACTCAGGCGTAATCTAGTGTGGGTCATTTCGTCGTGAACTTGTGGCATTTGGCTTGGTGGCCTAAGGCGACTCGCGGCACTTACACTCTTGCGCGCAAGTCCGCGACGTTAGGATGTGCGAAATCGATTCAGAGAGATGGAGTTCTGCCATGGCTCGCTGTGCCTTGTCGGAAGTGATGAGAGTTACCGCGTATGGATTCTCCAAATCATTCCGACGGCGAAGACTTATCCACCAAGTTACTGGCTTCCGTCCGAGTATGGCGTTTGAGGGATATCCTGCTCAGCATAAGGCTGCAAGCGAATGCGCGATCAGAGTCCAGAAGAGGCACTTCTCTTTTGTCAAGTGTCAGATGGCACTTCTGGTCCTAGTCACCACTGTCTCCGCTTTTGAGTGGAATTACTATCCTGCTGGACGGGTGTTTGCGGCCATTGTTGTAGCGTCTATATTGGTCGTCTTGGCAATCCTGCAGGCAGTTGATTCACTACGGCAGTATGCTCGTACTTGGTTTGTTTGTCGCTCAATTGCAGAGTCAACCAAGTCTGAATCATGGCGATTCATGATGAGAGCTGATCCTTATGATGATGATTCCTCAAGTGAGCATTTACTTCAAAGGGGAATGAAGACCATCGTTGAAATGCAGGAAGGACCAGTGCCCATTGATTTCCTTGTAAGTCCTGTCCTCAACTCGGACCAGATTCCGGATGAAATGCAGAAGATTAGGAGAGGTGATCTTGCTAGCAGGAAAGACTTCTATTCTCAGAATAGAATTGATGACCAACAAGCGTGGTATCTAAGGAAGGCAGTCGATAACCAGAAGCAAGAATCCCGTTGGTTTGTTGCTTATTGGACGCTCATCACAGTTTCGATTCTGACCTCAATCCTAGTGATTAGTTATGGTTCTTCCTTTTTCAATCCAGTCGGCCCCCTCACCACGGCTACAGCAAGCGTACTTTCTTGGACACAGGCAAGGCGCTATGCCGAACTTGCGAAGTCTTACGGTCTTACGTCAAAGCAGTTGGGTTATGTCAAGGAACAAGTCAAGAACGTGAGAAGCGAATCTGATTTGGCCTTGCTTGTCGAGGAAGCAGAGCGGACTATAAGCCGTGAACATACGGTATGGTTGGTAAGAAGATTATGACATCCGGCTATCTTCCGCAAGGAGTTCTGTTGCTGACGCTTGCGGTGGGGGGCCCAAGAGGAGGCCTGCCAGCCACCAGGATTGCACGCTCTATTTCATCTGAGAACGTGTGAGGATTCCAATCGAGGATTTTTGCTCCCGCCTGTATGAGTGCAGGCGGAACAGGGGCGTTCTCCGCCCCCTTGAGTCTGATCCCGATTACGGCGTTGCCACGGGCGATACTTTCCCTAATCTCGAAATCAACCCATTCACTCGTCGCTGTGGTAGGACCTATCAGAACTACCGTCGCAGATGTCCCATTCATCTCGCTTCGGATCCTCGACTTGATATAATCTGGATTCTCACTGTCAGCTGGGTTTATTAGGTGTCTTTCGACGAAGTCGAAATCCACGTTGCGATTCCATGGAAGCAGGTTGAATCCTCTGGCTTGACCCGCGTCTTCGTAGGCAAACGATACGAAGATCCTTCTAGCCATTCGCAGTATCACCCCTGAACTCCAATCTGGTCACGTTATCTCGTCGATCTTGACAGAATCAAGAGGATTCGTAGATATAAATGCATAAGAGCCAGATTAGGTCTCGAAATCGCTGTTGCCAGCCGGCGGCCGAGGTCCCCAACGAATCGCAGTCACAAGCCAGGAGGCTGGTGCTGACATCAGGCCTCCGAACCCTCCTTGGCTTGCGCTTATGCCCAATCGAGAGAGTGGAGGAGCCATTTCTTTTTACTACAGCGATTGGTCTTCCACGGTTCCAGTCCGCGAAGTTCGCCGAAAGGACGATAACAAGGCTGATCCAAACTTGGAGACCAGGACTTATGGCCTCTTCAGCACATGCGAGAGGTACATGCGTGCTGGTGTCGTCAAAAGAGGCATTGAATACGTCTTCTTTTGCACGAGGCGCGAAGATGTAAGAGTCTTAACAGGCTATTACAGAATTGGATGGTTTCACAAGGGACCGAAGATCTCCGGATATGGCGGAGGAGATGATTTCATGCTCGCAGCCAGCGAGTGCCGATTCGTATCCCCTGGGTTCCCTCTTCGAGACTTGAAGGGGTACCTGAATGGTGTGCGCTTGGACAAGAGATTTCGAACTTTCAAATATATCGATGCAGAGACTGCTAAGAAACTGCTTGACCTTCTCAGGGAGGCACCTGATGCAACCGAGGAGTACGTCTCAGAAATCCGTCGACTCGAGAGCCTGAATGTTACCGAATTTGGTTATGCGTACAAGAACTGGAAGAGGGTATCAGGCTTTGATTGGGAGTCGGCGCGCCGTTACTTGGAGGGCACTTAATGACCCGGAGATGGCTATGTGGAGCCTGCGGAGCTGAGATTCCTAGTGGCGCACTGCTGAAAGCCTGCCCAGAATATGGCGCCATAGGGACTCTCACAATTGTGTCCCCAAAGAGGGTGTGACTACTGGAGATTGTTCAACGAGATCTTGTGGCAGCGGTGAAAGAAGCTAAACGATCTCTCCTTGAGTACGGCGTCACGGTTAATCGCATAGTGGGGCAATGGTGCATGCAAAGTGATGGTGTGTTGGGAATGAAGGAACTTCATAATGTCCTTATCACCGTAGAAGATCCGTTTTCCATTTGGCATAACAAAGTCAACCAAGGTCTCTTGGCAGATACTATGGATATCTTGCTGGGCTTGAATCCAGGGTACGTCCATCGCTTTTGGAAATTCTATCGAAAATGGCTGACTTCAAGAGGGGAATACCCATACACGTATGGAGAACGAATCTTCGACGAGAGTATCAATCAATGGAACGAGTGTGCTGACAAACTCAGGCATGACCCAAGTACTAGACAAGCTAATATTGTGATATCCCGCCCAAAGGACCTTCGAAGCGAATACACTCCCTGCTCGGTAGCCATGCAGTTCTACACTGATGACAGGCAACGCCTGAATGCTTCTTATGAAATGAGATCCAACGATATTGCGATTGGTGGCCTTCCCCGAAACATATTCATCGGTTGCCAACTTCTGACACAGATGTCGTTGTGCACTGGCATCCCGCTTGGTAGCTATCACCACTTCGACGTAAACCTTCATTTCTACCCGAACAGGCCCGAAGACTTGGAGATCATCGACTCTATGGAGCGTGCAGATTGCCCGTTCGGGAGCCCTGCGCTCTTGGATGAGAGCCAGAAAGAAAGAGCGAGACGATTCCTGAAAGATTCATTTTCTGATTCCTCAGCTAAGGATATCTCACTCTATGGTCCCTTTGACACTTATTGGATGAGGTGGCTGAGTGCGATTAGTGGAGGGAAACCGGAGTAGTGTTTATTGCGATTGACGGAATTGATGGCTGCGGAAAAGACACTCAGGTTGAGTTGTTGGCAGGTAAGATTCATCCACTTTTGATTGTTCAGTGCCCCAATCGCAAGACCCGTACAGGCAAGATCATTTCCGCATTCTTGAACCGCCGTGTCGAGATCCCCCGGATGGCTGAGATTGCGTTGTTTGAGGCCAATAGGTGGGAGTGGGCGAGTCAGGTGCGCCAGACAATTGCAGAAGGGGAGACGGTCATTGCTAACAGGTGGTACCACTCAGGATTGGCCTATGCCGTGCCTTCGGGAAAGAAGTACGCTTCGGCGGTGGAGGCTTTGGACGCTGGCCTGCCGGATCCCGATATTTCGTTTATTTTGGACATTACCGCAGAAGAGGCAGCAAGACGTAAGCATAGGAAAGACAAGTTCGAAAGTGACACTGGCTATCTTAACGAAGTACGAAGAGCATTCCTCGGACTCGCTGAGCGGCATCATTGGACATTGATTGACGGCATGCAAGATCGTCGAACGGTGCATGATGCAATTCTGCGGCGATTGCATTCTCGATAAGGAGGCAAGAAACTCAACATTCGAGTGTTGAGATGTGCAGATGCCAACACTCGCACAACAGGCTTAACCGCCGTCACTTCGTTGATAGAGGTAACTACCTACGCACTTGCGATTAACACTCACGCAGCCTTCTGAATAGTGGTTCGACCATCACTGTGTAATGGGTAGAGTCTACCCTCCAAATCAGGTTGTATACCTGTTAGGCCAAATTGCTGAAAGTTCTGCACTGGAAGTGGAAGACTCGAAGGTACGAATCGCCTTGCATGCATCCGTTGATTGGTCCGCAGGCGATGATACTTACTGAATTCGCATAGACTGTGCTCTACATTTCGGAGACTCAAGTCGCGGTCGCCGAGGAACCGAAACCTCAGCTTCAGCCTATTGAAGTGAAAGTGTTGGTCCTCCCTGAGAATCCGGATGATGTCGGCATAACTGAACCCCCCCCTTGAATTGAAGATATAGTCAATACCCTTCCTACACCCGGGGCCCGCGTTAACCCACTCGTCTTCTGAGAACTTAATGATTCCAGAGTAGTTTATATCGATGACTGCCTCATATGCCAAGAAGTCGCCGAAATGAGTTATTTCCTTGATGGCTGCATGAGCAGCCTCTAACGTTCTTGAATGAATCAACTTTTGATAATGTGCGTCGAAGTTCTTAACTAGGTCGTCGCGAATAACTCCTTTGACGATGTTTACCTCCTTGTTGCTCGAATGAGCATATCTCGCACCAGACACAATGAAGGCGTTTGTGAAGATGGGTGAGCCTTTTCGCTTGATCGATTCGAGAGTATGGAGGAATTGGGCAGCATCGAACGAATCCACTCTCTGAAAACCAAGAGCCCGATGGGTTTCGATCTTGTTGAAAATCCGATATACCAATATGTTGAAGACGACATCGCGATTGGAACCTTTCCCGATAATCTCGTCCAAGACATACAATGTGCCACGGTCGAGTTCCCGATAGACATTTGTGAACTTGTAGTTCCGGAGGATGGGGTCGGTAGTCCAGGGTCCTGGTCGTTGCTCGATGAACCTCTTGTAGAACACTTCCTGCCTCTCGTAAACGAACCTAAAGAACGAGTCCAGAACGTGGGGGCGAATGAGGATTGAGCTATCTCGGAAGGGCTCGTAAGGGCGAGATTCGGTGCTTCTCTCCCCGTCTTCAGCGAGAACAAAGGAATCAAGATACAAAGTCTGGCCCTCAGTTCTATGCAACGCTACCGAACCTGACTGCTGGATATGAAAGGTTTTTGCTAGTAAACTAGTAAGAGGCATAGGAGAGGGATTGCCATCGCCTTGTATCAGGGCGATGGCGAACTGTGGTGTTCGCTGTTGATTCCCTCGCCTTGAAAGATTCCCGAATATGTCTTTGAAGTGGACCTTGCCATCTCAAAGAATATGAGTTGCACCAGACGAGCATTCTTTCTCACCCTGAAACCAAGCTCGTTTGACACAATTAGGAGGCTTTCGCTCCGGCCTGAGTAGCCTGCATCCCACACTGCGGTCTCGACTGAGACGCCTGACCTCAGAAGACTGGACCTAGGTTTTGCAATTGCAATGAAATTGCTTGGAATGTTGACAATCTCATTGTAGACGATGCTGTAACACCCCTTCCCCAACTTGACCCACCCTCTTGAATCGAACTCAACGGGCTCCACCTCTGCGATTGTTCTATCAGAATTGGCGAACCCGATGGATCCCGGACCCTTGAATTCTCTTACCTGGTGGAGAGTGAGATCGATTCCGTTCGGCTGTAATTGCACCGTTGGATCAACCATTTCTTCCACGAGAGGTGGGTTCGACTTCATCAGCGAGACTAGCCTGTCGTGACTGATCAATAGCAGTGAGGTCCTCGTCTTGCAAGCTTAAAGAATTTCGTTGAAGTTCAAAGGGCCTTTCACCGAAGCAGTATACTTGAAGGGTTCTCCTTTCAAGGCTTTATAGCTACAATGACTTCGTGGTTATGCATGAAGGGCGGCAAAAGAACAAACCCTAACCGAAAACCATCTGCAACGTCGAAATTGACTGCTGCTTCAGATATGGCGCATTTACTTAAGATGTTGAATCAGTCGGAGCAAGTGCTGTTGGACGACCCGAAGGCCATTCGTGACATCTATGCAACGATTTCACACCTGCTCCAGTTCTTGCGACAGGTTTCCGATGAATTCGGATTGGAATTTGAACGAATCAACTCACGGTAGAATAATCCGACTTCTCTGCACAGTGGCATGGTTATTCCTCCCTGACAAACAGCTGCTTGTCAATCACGGTTTGACGTAGGACAATAGGCCAATGACCGTGGCGTTTTTATTTCTGGCCTTGTAATAGAGTGGCGAGCAATGGGACTTTGGGCTTCGAAGGCCGAAGACCCAGCCGATTAATCGGACGAGTACCCCCCGGTCCATAATTCTACAGTCACGCCTTGAATTGCGGGTCCTCCATCAGGTGCTTGTGCGGCGAGCGGTCGAGGCTCAACCTGTTCAGACAATCAAGCAACAGGGTGATGCTCACAAGGGCATTCGCTTAGATATAGGCAACCTATGTGATTGCCTGTTCCGCAGGAATCGCACTTCAGAATGAGCGTTCTTGCACCCAAGTGATGGTTGCACCGAACGTCAGAGTAGATAAGCCCGCTATCTGCCCTGTGAGTGAAGTGATTGGAGCGTCAACTGTCCACGAAATGCGGTTGAAGCGGTTATGGTCTGGCCTGTGGTGGAAGTAGTTGATGTCGAAGTGGTTGAGGTCTTGGGAGCGCTGGCTGGTGAAGCGGTAAGTTGGGCAGCTTGAGCCTGTGTGAGCCTGTGAGTCGAAGCTCAGAAATCCTCTTCCCATTCGGCTTCAAGTTCGTCTAAGCCGTCCTCTATCGCATCGTCGTCGTCAAAGACACCGTCTTTGTCGTTAGGCGTCAGGGCTTCGGTTCCTTCACGTAGCGCCTTATCAGCCTTCAGCAGGTTAGGCAGAAGATGTTCCGTTCGCATTAATCGACCCCCTCTTCAAGCGTTGCAGGTCAGACCCTCGCTTCCTGGCTATCAAGAGCAAGGTCGGCATCTAGGTTCTGTAGTAGCCCCCTTGTCTGCTCTCACCTAGTGTGAAGAGTCGGTTGATAGCTATCATGCCATTGAAGCAGACACTCAACGACTCTTGACCAACCAACCGAAATGTGCCTAATGCGCCGCACGGTATGACAAGAATGGCGACATATACGCGCGGACAAACATGGGGAGCCCTGCGCAAGGCCTGGAAGGGATACAAGATCGCCAAGGTTCAACACGACTCTTCGAGGATGCGGGAGTACTCTGCCAAGATCAACACCCTTCAGGTTCAGCTCGGCGTTCCCAAGACTACGTTCCAAGTGTGACCTCGAAAAAGGTCACACTTTCTTCTCTTTCGTTTAGATTTCTCTGAGTAGGGACAATGGGAACGGTAAGCTGGTCCCAGACCAATCGGACCCGTCTCCAACCCGGGTGACCATCGGTTCCTTCTCGTCATGTGTGCCTCTTCCCTGACCACGTGCTGTGTGCAGGGGGCATCGGCAGCGCGATGATTGCCTGCATCGTAATCTCCGAGCAGGCGCGTTCCCCATCGGAGACTCACACGGCTTTCGTGCCCACAAAGTACCTGTTGAGAAACCTATCCTCTGAGACCCTGTACCTGTATTTCCCTATCACAATCTCGTTCTCTTTCCTCAGCCTGTCCACGAAACCCTTCGAGGACTGAAGCTCGTCCATGAGTCTGCCGCCTCTGTCCCTGAGGAACGTCCACTCCCCCTCCTTCTTCTTGAAACTCTTCCACTGCAACGAATCCAAGGTCTCTTCTAGCGTGGTTGTGGACTTCTCGAATTCGGAGAGTGGAGAATTCCCCGGCTGGGGCTTCTCTGCTCTGACGACATCTCTCGACTCAAGTCCCTTCTTCGGGACGGCCATCTCGGCCCCGATGACTTCCTTCGCCTTGAGAAGTTCCTGCTTCCTCTTCTGCAAATCCTCGATCAAACGGTCGATCTCTTCGACCTTCGCGCTGATCCGCTCCTCATCGGGCAGGACCATTTCAATCACCTGCGTGCTCAATCCACTGTAATATAGCATCTCGTGCCCTGCTGGCCTTCTCATAGAGGGCTGCGCTTAGGGGAGGGTTTGCCAAATCTTGGTTAATAGGAGGTGCAGCAGGCTCAGGATTGTCTGACAGTGATAAAGGCGTGAGCCGGCAGCAAGTCCAGCTTCAAGTTCTCGAGGCATACACTCCCGATGTGGGTCGGGGTGTGGCGAGGCTAGACTATGCCGCGATGGAGGCATTAGGCGCGTCCACGGGAGACGTAATCGAAATCAAGGGAAAGCGACGAACCGTCGCGAAGTGCCTCCCTCTCTACCCCTCAGACGAGGGCAGAGGAATTGTGAGGGTCGACGGTCTGATCAGGAACAACGCAGGGGTCGCTATCGGTGACGTGGTTATCGTAAAGAAGGTCATGGCCCCACCGGCAGAGAAGGTTGTGGTCGCTCCATCCGAAGCGGTGCCGCCTATCGACGAGAGATACTTGGCGGATGCCCTTGAAGGCATCCCAATAACGAAGGGTGACATCGTGGCGGTACCCTACTTCGGTGGAAGGCTCACCTTCCAGGTTACTGGGGTAAGTCCGGTCGCAGAGGCAGTGCTGATAACTCAGAGAACGGTCTTCGTCATTTCCGAGAAGGGCGCGGCTCTAAGGGGAGTACCACAGGTAACCTACGAAGATATCGGTGGCATAAAGGACGAGGTCCAGAAGGTAAGGGAGATGATTGAGCTCCCCCTGAGACATCCGGAGATTTTCGAGAAGTTGGGTGTTGAAGCACCGAAAGGGATTCTCCTGTACGGTCCTCCGGGAACCGGCAAGACGCTCCTGGCGAAGGCTGTGGTTAATGAGACCAACGCTCACTTCATTCCGATAAGCGGTCCGGAGATCATGAGCAAGTACTACGGTGAATCAGAGGCAAAACTCAGAGAGATATTCAAAGAGGCAAAGGAGAAAGCTCCTACCATCGTCTTCATGGACGAGATCGACTCGATAGCTCCAAAGCGCGAGGAGGCAACTGGAGAAGTCGAGAGGAGAGTTGTCAGCCAGTTGCTCTCCTTGATGGATGGTCTCGAAGCAAGGGGTAAGGTCATAGTAATAGCGGCTACTAACCGACACAACGCACTGGACCCCGCTCTCCGAAGACCAGGCAGGTTTGACAGAGAGATCGAAATCAAGGTCCCGGACAAGAAGGGAAGATACGAGATACTGCAGATCCACACGCGTCACATGCCACTACAGCAGGACGTCGACCTTGATCAGCTCGCCTCGGTATCGCACGGGTTCGTCGGGGCTGACCTCGAGTATCTTTGCAAAGAGGCTGCGATGAAGACTCTCAGAAGGATTCTACCGGAACTGAAGCTCGAGGAAGAGAGACTGAGCCAAGAGATACTCGACAAACTGATTGTTACGGGGGACGACTTTCAGAAGGCGCTGAAAGATATCACGCCGTCAGCAATGAGAGAAGTGTATCTTGAAACACCAGATGTGAAGTGGTCCGAGATTGGCGGCCTTGATGGCGTAAAGAAAGAGCTTCGGGAGGCGGTCGAATGGCCGCTGAAGTACCCGGACCTTTACAAGGCTATAGGCTACCTTATGCCGAAGGGCATCCTGCTTTACGGTCCCTCCGGTACGGGTAAGACACTGCTAGCCAAGGCGGTTGCTACGGAGAGTGAAGCGAACTTCATCAGCGTTAGGGGCCCAGAGTTGCTCAGTAAGTGGGTGGGTGAATCGGAGAGGGGAGTGCGGGAGGTCTTTAGACGGGCAAGGCAGGCCGCCCCATGCATAATCTTCTTCGACGAGATCGATTCGATCGCGCCAACGAGAGGGATGGGTGGAGGCAGCGTGGCAACGCAGCGAGTCGTCAGTCAGCTTCTGACAGAGCTCGACGGAATTCAGGCACTCCAGGGGGTCGTCGTACTAGCGGCAACCAATAGGATCGACATGGTCGACACAGCGCTTTTGAGGGCTGGGCGTTTCGATAAGATAATCAGCATGCCTCTCCCCGATAAGAACGCGAGGGAACAGACCCTCCAGATACACATGAAGGGGAAGCCGATCTCAAAGGAGGTAGAGGTCGGACGTCTCGTTGAGATGACCGAGGGATTCAACGGAGCAGACTTGGCCGCACTTGTGAACACGGCAGTTTCCATAGTTCTTCAAGCCTACATCGCCAAGTATCCGAGGCCCGAGGAGGCGAAGAAGCACCTAGATGAAGCGATCGTGACCTACGAGTACTTCCAGGAGGCGGCGAAGAGAGTGAGGTCCTCCAGGGAGAGCAACCCCATGGAGAGGGTCGCAGTACCTTACTACAGGTAAGGCAGTAAGAGGCGTGTGGTAGAGTTGGTTCTTTGTAGTAAATGTAGAAGAAAAGCGGTGGAGACGAGAACTGAAGGGAGCCCTGTTTTGGTTTGTGCTGGTTGTAACAATTACACCAGCGAATGCACTTGTTCATCAAACTGAGTACGGCACTAGTTCAAGCACAATCTTTCCCAGAAGAAGTACGAGGAACTTACTGCCTTCGAAGCACGCCAATCCGATCGCCGGCCGAAGAGAAGAGGTCGAGGGCAGAGACACCCTGGAGACCCTTACCAGAAGAACCTTCTTGTCGAGAATGAGCCCGTTGTGAACGAACGGAAGGTGGAGAAAGTTGATTCGACACGGCGAGTGGCGGAAGAGCTGGCGCAAACCGACGTTCCCCAGGGAACCGTTGCCTTGGCCAAGGAACGGACTCTGGGCAGGGAATGACGCAGTTGAGAGTGGCGTTCACCAGAGGGCGGGCTTTGCATGCCCCTGGTTCCGAGGCCCATTGATGGATATCTCCGGCATAACAGAAGAATCAACAGTTTTCTGTCAAGTGAATCCCTAAGTATCCAGTCAAGAAGCTGTCCACGAAGAATAGTGCCACACTACGCCCGAATCAAGCTCACGAGCGCGAACCTCGAACAGCTCGAGAGGGTGGCGAAGAGCATCAGGGAGATCGCAGACAAGACGGGCGTCAGGGTGAAGGGCCCGCAACCTCTTCCGACCAAG
>Ga0181533_1001946_pt1 | contig 25301 bp, 17 predicted proteins | sample PEATcosm2014_Bin_45_FD_119772 | JGI IMG/M metagenome (GOLD analysis project Ga0181533, IMG submission 119772) | Peatland microbial communities from MTU Mesocosm Facility, Houghton, MI, USA - PEATcosm2014_Bin11_60_metaG | ecosystem: Environmental > Terrestrial > Soil > Wetlands > Peat | place...
CGGCCGACATCAGGGCCGAGCACGTCCACAAGAGCCGGCTGGGCGCCGGTGCACTTGTCGTGGTTCTCGGCGGTCCGGCCATGCGGATCGGGCTGGGCGGTGGTGCGGCTTCAAGCATGCACTCCGGAGCCAGCACCTCCGAGCTCGATTTTGCGTCGGTGCAAAGGGGCAACGCCGAAATGCAGCGCCGCTGCCAGGAAGTCATCGATGCGTGCTGGTCTCTTGGGACGCATAACCCAATCGTCTCGGTTCACGACGTCGGCGCCGGGGGATTGGCAAACGCTTTGCCGGAGCTCGTGCACGACTCGGGCATGGGCGGCACCTTCGAGCTAAGGAGCGTTCCCTGCGCCGAAGGGAGTCTTTCTCCCATGGAGATCTGGTGCAACGAGGCTCAGGAGCGCTTCGTCCTGGCCACCGGCGAGGAAGGCTTGCGAGTCCTGACCGGGCTGTGCGCACGCGAGCGGTGCCCGCTCGCTGTCGTCGGCTACGCCACCGAAGATGCGAGGCTGGTGCTGACAGACAGCCTGTTCGGCACCGTGCCCATCGACTTGCCGATGTCGGTGCTGTTCGACAAGCCGGTCAGAAAGACCGTCGAGTGCTCGAGCCAGGGACACGACCTGACCGCCTTCGATACGACGAACATCACTCTGGGGGACGCAGTTGAGCGGGTGCTGCGGCTGCCGGCCGTGGCGAGCAAGAAGTTCTTGGTCACGATCGGGGACCGCAATGTCGGGGGGCTGGTCACCCAGGAGCAGATGGTGGGCCCGTGGCAGGTACCAGTCAGCGACGTGGCCGTCGCCGCCCTGACTTTCGACGCGAACAGCGGCCAGGCCATGAGCCTCGGAGAACGAGCCCCTGTGGCGCTGATCGACGCCGCTGCTGCTGCACGCCTGGCGGTGGCCGAGGCCATCACGAACATTCTGGCCGGCGACGTACGAGAGCTGTCCGACGTGAAGTTGGCGGCCAACTGGATGGCGGCGGCTGGCTATGGCGACGAAGACGAGCGGCTGTACCGGGCCGTCAGGGCCGTCGGCGAGGAGTTCTGCCCTGCGCTCGGTCTGGCCGTACCGGTGGGCAAAGACTCGCTGAGCATGCGCACCGTGTGGGAATCCGACGGTGAGGAAAAGTGCGTGATATCGCCGTTGTCCCTGGTGATAAGCGCGTTCTCGGCCGTGGCCGACGTCCGCCGGACGTTGACTCCTCGGCTGGAAGTGTCGGAGGAGTCGGTCTTGATACTCGTTGACCTGGGCCTGGGCAGGAATCGCCTGGGTGGGTCGGCGCTCGGCCAGGTGTACAAACAGTTGGGGGACCAGGCGCCGGACATCGAGCCGAGCACGCTGGCACTGCTGTTCGACTCTGTCGTTCGGCTGAAGAGAGCGGATCTGATCCTGGCGTATCACGATCGCTCGGATGGCGGGCTGCTGACCACTGTGTGCGAGATGGCCTTTGCCGGGCGCTGTGGACTGGAGCTGGATCTGAGCGCGTTGCCCGGAAGCGATCTGGAGAAGCTCTTCAACGAGGAGCTGGGCGTGGTCATCCAGGTCCGGAGTGCGGATGCAGATCGGGTCATGGACGTGCTGCGTGAAAACTTCGGCAGTCACGCTGCGATCATCGGCCGTCCGACCAGTGGCCAGACGATCTCAATCGTGGCCGGTCAGGGCACTTATGCCAGGCACCGCTCCGAGCTCGAGGGATGGTGGGCGGAGACCAGCTACAGGATCCAAAGGCTTCGCGACAATCCGCAATGCGCCGACGAGGAGTACCGCGCCATATTCGACGACAGGGACCCGGGACTGAGCCAGAGAGCGACCTTCGGGAACATCGGGCTGGGAACGCCGAGCTCGAGAGCGGAGCGTCCGCGTGTCGCCATCTTCCGTGAGGAGGGGGTCAACGGGCAGATCGAAGCGGCGGCGGCTTTCGACGCTGTCGGCTTCACGAGCGTCGACGTCCATCTGAGCGATGTCATTACGGGTCGGATCGACCTCGAAGACTTCAGCGGGCTGGTCGCCTGCGGCGGCTTCTCTTACGGCGACGTCCTGGGGGCCGGCGAGGGCTGGGCGAAGTCGATCCTGTTGCAGAAAGACGTGCGGGAAGTATTCGCCGGGTTCTTCCGGCGTCCCGACACCTTCAGCCTGGGTGTCTGCAACGGATGCCAGATGCTGGCGGCTCTGAAGGAGATCATCCCGGGTGCAGATCAGTGGCCGGGATTCGTGAGGAACAGCTCAGAGCAGTTCGAGGCGCGACTCGTAAGTGTTCGTGTCAACGACTCGCCTTCCTTGTTCTTTCGGGACATGGCGGGCTCGGTCTTGTCGGTGCCGGTCGCTCACAGTGAAGGTCGAGTCCAGTTCGCGGACGATGAGAACTCGGTCGGGGCAGCGCTGGCCGGGCGGCTGGTGCCGCTCCAGTACGTCGACAATTATCACCGGGTCACAGCGAGATATCCCTACAACCCGAACGGCTCGATAGAAGGCGTCGCGTGTCTCACCAGCAGCGACGGGCGGGTCACTGTTCTGATGCCGCACCCGGAAAGAGCCTTCATGAGCCGGCAACTGTTCTGCGCAAACCGAGCCCCTGGCCCGGACACAGGCTGGCTGCGGTTCTTCGAAAATGCGAAGGCTTGGACAGACGACGCAAGGCGGTCAGGCCAGCGAGCGGAACGCGCCCCTTGAGTGCCAGTCGCCCCAAAACGCGACCGACCTTCCGCCGTCTGCGACGGCGTAGCACTCGGGACCGGGATGAGGGGTTGGTTCATGCTCGACAGACCGCACGACGACCCATCGGTGGCCCCAATTGCCACATGGCGACGTGAGCGGCATCGACCCAGGAAGGGGCCGACGGCGCTGCTACGCCCTATGCCCTCCGCGCAACACAGCCGACGCCGTCCGAATTGCACATAGGAGAGAACTACCTACAGCAATGAAGCGCGTCCTCTAGGTCCAGATGGAGCCCACCACGGGGGATCCCTGACAGACATCCAGCCCCTGCGGATTCAGGTCCCAGGATGTGCCCCCATGGGTCTCGGTTGCATCTGCGATTCCGCATTGATAGGACAAGCCCGCCTGGACCTCTATCCAGTCGGCAGACCACGAAGGCGTATATACATACGCGTGTCCAAGCTGGATCACACTTATCTTGTACGTGGTTGCTTGTGGGCCAAAGTAGCCTCCACTGGCATTGTAAAGAGTACGGCCGCTTGCCCCGATAGTTACGACGCCACTGTGAAGCGATACGCCCTGGTTTCCGCCTGAGAGCGCGGAATATACGACGTCATAGCTCGGCACTTGGATGTATGTGACGCCACCGCTCACGGCGAGATTGTAATTCTGCGTGATGCAGACTTTGTAGCTGTAGGTAAGTACGTCCTGGACACACATGGTATAGGGTACCGTGGCGCTGGCGGGCAGCGCCATTCCGAATCCGACCACGAGCATCGATAGCGCGGATATGATTGCAACGCCGACGATGGAGAGACGCTTCTTCATTGATTGCATTATCTCTTGCTCCTTCACAGGGCTGGGCGCAATTGTGAGGTCGCGCGATACATGGGTGGTTCTTGTGCGAACTGCGTGTCATTACCGGTGGCCACGGTCCCCAGGGGCTTCCTCCCTTGTTCAACACGCGATTTCTGCGACGGTAGCACTCACGTGATCGGTCGCGGAGGTGACTGCGGGACGTCGGCTGCGGACATGTCCGTGACGTCCCACCGCCCCCCGTGCCAAGGGCTGAGGGCGTGCCCTTCGTGCATGTTGCAGCTCGTTCCACGGGCCGGCCTCCACGCGGTCACGCTGCGCCTTACGGCGAAGATGGTCGCGGTCCGGCTGACAGACGACATTGACGGCGGCGAAGGGGACGAGACGGTGTCGTTCTCTCTCGACGCCAAGGCGCATGAAATCGAGTGCAAAAGGAAGAACGCCGCAAGTTTGCGCAAGTTGCTTGCGCCGTACATCGAGAGCGGCAGAACGGCCGGCCGACCGCCCAGCCCTGGCCGGGGACGGAGCTGTGGATCTCAGCGAAGTGTCCCCGGATCCGAGACGCTCTTCTCGCAGCTCAGCGTCGAGGAGCGGGAGCGCTTGCGGGTCTGGGCCAATATGCCGACAGCTCGCCGAGTCGGCGACTCGCGAGTTCAAACCTGGATCGAGGCCGGCCGACCGTAGCTGTCGGATGCGTCTTGCGCCCACGATGGACCAGTCCTGCGCTGTGAGAGGTGCAACCATTCCACAAGATCCTGGCGCTGCTCCTGCCTGCAGCTAGAGTGAGACCTCGAACGTAAAGCGGGTCCAGCGAGACCGTACGTACGAGGAGGAGCCCAAGTGGCCGATAGGGAGAGAGGTTCGACGCGCCCGTCAGGGCGCGTTTTTGTTGCCCGTAGCCAGGTGATGGACGGCGACGAGGTTCGAAGAGCCCTGGTGCGCATCGCGCATGAGATCGTTGAGCGCAATCGCGGGCTCCTGGGCGTCGTCGTCATCGGGCTTCAGACCGGCGGGGTGTGGCTGGCCGAGCGGCTCGTCACCATCCTCCGGGAGATCGAGGGAACGGCCGTGCCGTTCGGCACCATTGACGTCGCCTTCTACCGCGACGACATCGGGCTGCGCCCGGTGCTGCCCGAGGAGGTTACCGACCTGCCCTTCGACATCACCGGGCGGACTGTGGTCCTGGTCGACGACGTCCTGTTCACCGGGAGGACGGTCCGGGCCGCGCTCGAGGCCTTCGCGGCCCGCGGGCGCGCTGGCGCCGTACAGCTTGCGGTGATGGTCGACCGCGGTCACCGGGAACTGCCCATCAGGCCCGACTTCGTGGGGAAGAACCTGCCGACTCGGCGGGACGAGCTCGTCGAGGTGACCGAAAAGGGGGTCACGATAGGTGATCTCCTGACGACCGACAAGGAGAGGGGGGTCCGATGATCGCCCCCGGAATGACGACAAGCACTGGAACCCCGCCGAGGCCGACTGACCAGGTGAGCGACACGACCGGGGCGATCGGGGTCGCCCAGGTGACGAGCCCAAGGGCAACGGCGGCCGAGGAGGACTTCTTCGTGGACCACCGGGTCCCGGCGGTCCGACATCTTCTCTCCATTGCCGACCTCGGCCGTGACGGCATCCTCGAGATCATGCGCCTCTCCGACGCGTTCGCCGAGGTGTCCGAGCGACCGATCCCGAAGGTGCCAGCACTCAGGGGGCGCACGGTGGCGACGGTCTTCATGGAGCCGTCCACCCGAACGCGCCTGTCGTTCGAGACTGCCGCAAAACGCCTCTCCGCCGACGTCATGACCTTCACCGCGGCCACGTCGGCTGCCGTCAAGGGCGAGTCGCTCCGCGACACCGTCGAGACGATCGACGCCATGGGCATCGACGCGATGGTCATCCGCCACCACTCCTCGGGGGCGCCACTCAGGGTCACCAATTGGGTGGGCGCGAGCGTGATCAATGCGGGGGACGGCACCCACGAGCATCCGACTCAGGCACTGCTGGACTGCTTCACCATCCGTGAGGCTCTCACGGCGCGTCACGACGGAGAGGTCCCTGCCGATCTGAAGGGGCTGCGCATCGCGGTCGTGGGCGACATCAAGCACTCGCGGGTCGCCCGCTCGAACGTGCTCGCCTTCAGCGCGCTGGGTGCACAGGTCGTGCTCGTGGCGCCGCCGACGCTCATGCCCGCTTCGTTGCAGGGCTGGCCCGTGACTGCAACCGGTGATCTCGACGGGGTACTCGGGGAGCTCGACGTCATCTACCTGCTTCGCATCCAGTCCGAGCGCCTCGGCGAGGTTCTGCTGCCCTCGCTCGACGAGTACCACTGGCGCTACGGGCTGACCCGGGCGCGGGCCGATGCACTCGACAAGGACGCTCTCGTGATGCATCCCGGACCGATGATCCGCGGTGTCGAGATCTCGCCGGAGGTCGCCGACCTGCCTGCCTCCCTCGTGACGCGCCAGGTGCGCAACGGCGTGATCGTCCGCATGGCCGTCCTGTTCCACCTGCTCGGCTCGGGAGCGATGTGATGCCTCGCCGGAGCGCATTCACACACAAGGGGGAGATCGTCGTCCGTGGCGGGAGGCTCGTGGACGAGACAGGCGAACGGCGAAGCGACGTCCTCGTGCGGGACGGGCGCATCGTCGCCGTCGAGGAGGTCATCGACGCGCCGACGGGCGCGACCGTTCTCGACGCGGGCGGCTGCGTTGTCGCACCGGGCCTCGTCGACCTCCACGCGCACTTGCGCGAGCCGGGAGGGGAGATCGCCGAGACGGTCGAGTCCGGGTCGAGGGCCGCCGCGCTCGGTGGCTACACAGCCGTGGTCGCCATGCCGAACACCGAGCCTGCCATCGACTCGGCAGCGGTCGCGCGCGATGTGCTCTCGCTCGGCAGGACGGCGCTGGCCGAGATCGCGGTCGCTGGGGCGATCACCCTCGGCCGCCGCGGCGAGCGACTCGTCCCGATGGCCGAGCTGGCCGAGCTCGGCGTGCGGCTGTTCACCGACGACGGGCGAGGTGTGCAACACGGTGGGTTGATGCGCCGTGCGCTCGAGTACGCATCGGGCCTCGGCGTCGTCCTCGCCCAGCACTGCGAGGACGAGCAGATCGCAGCCGGCGGTCAGATGAACGAAGGTGCCTGGTCGAGCCGCCTCGGGATCGCAGGCCAGCCCTCGCTCGCGGAGGAAGCGATGCTGGCACGGGATCTCGCGCTCGTGCGGCTCACCGGCGCACCCATGCACTTCCTGCACCTGTCCACGGCGGGCGCAATCGAGATGATCAGGAGAGCCAAGGCGGACGGGCTTGCGGTCACAGCGGAGGTCACGCCGCATCATCTCTCGCTCTGCGACGCCGCCGTCGCGGGCTTCGACCCCGTGTACAAGGTCAACCCTCCGCTGAGAACCGCCGCCGACGTGGCTGCGATCCGGGCGGGTCTCCTGAACGGCGTCGTCGATGCCATCGCGACCGATCACGCGCCGCACGCACCGGAGCGAAAGGAGGATCCCTTCGACGAGGCTCCCGCCGGAATGCTCGGTCTGGAGACCGCGCTCGCGGTTGCCCACACCGCTCTTTGCGTGGGCCCCGGCGAAGGCGGCAGCGATGAGGCCGGGGACGGCTGGGTGCCATCCAGCACCGGAGCTGTCATGTCGCTGCGGGACCTTCTCGGCCTGCTCTCCTGGCAGCCGGCCCGCATCGCCGGGCTCGACCAGGATGGCGGGGGTGGTTGGGCTCATCAGGGCGGCCAAGGCGGCCCGATCCGGTCCGGTGCGGCGGCGAACCTGACGGTGTTCGACCCGACCGCCGAATGGGTTGTCGACCCGAGCCGCCAGGCCAGCCGGAGTCGCAACACGCCCTATGCCGGTCGCCGGCTCACCGGCAAGGTCCGCCACACCGTGTTCGCGGGCGAGGCCATGGTCATCGACGGCGAGGCGCAGAGATGAGCGGGACCCGGCCGATGCGCGCCGGGTCCCGAGACAGGCGCCCTCCGGCTCGGCTGGCGCTCGCCGATGGTGCGGTGTTCGAGGGCGAGGCCATGGGAGCACTCGACGACGGCCGGATCGCCAGTGGGGAGCTCGTCTTCAACACGTGCATGTCGGGCTACCAGGAAGTGATCACCGATCCCTCCTACGCGGGGCAGGTGCTGGCGTTCACCTACCCCCACATCGGCAACTACGGCGCGTCCCCCGAGGACGACGAGAGCCGCCGCCCGTTCTGTAGAGGCGTGATCGTCCGGGACCTCACCGACCGGCCGAGCAGCTGGCGCTCGGCGGAGGCTCTGGAGGCCTTCCTCTGCCGCTTCGCGGTGCCGGGGCTCACCGGCGTCGACACCCGCCGGCTGACCCGGCACGTGCGTGAGGCCGGCGCGATGTCCTGCGCGTTCGGGACCGCCTCCGAGCAGGAGCTGCTCGCCGCCGCGAAGGCGGAGCCCGGCACGCTCGGCATGGACCTCGTCGCCGAGGTCACCACCGGCGCCCCGTACCTTGCCGGAATGCAAGGTGCCGGGCGCCGGTTCTCCGTCGTCGCCTACGACTTCGGGGTCAAGACGGCCGCCCTGCGCAACCTCGTCGGTTTCGCGGACGTCGAGGTCGTCCCCGCGACGACCCCGGCGGCCGAGGTGCTCGCGCGCCGTCCCGACGGCGTGTTCCTGTCCAACGGCCCCGGGGACCCGGCCGCCCTCGGCCACATCGTGCGGGAGATCGCCGCGATGCTCGACGCGATCCCCGTGTTCGGGATCTGCCTGGGCCATCAGCTGCTGGCGAGGGCGCTGGGCGCACAGACCTACAAATTGTGCTTCGGGCACCACGGCGGCAATCACCCGGTCAAGCGGCTCGAGACGGGCGCGGTCGAGATCACCAGCCAGAACCACGGCTACGCCGTGGCCGACGACACGCTCACCGGTGCGGCGGTGAGCCACGTCAACCTGAACGACGGCGTCATCGAGGGCCTCCGCTGCACCGATGCCCGAGCGTTCAGCGTCCAGTACCACCCCGAGGCCGGCCCCGGGCCGCACGACGCCAGGTACCTGTTCGAGGAGTTCCGGGCGCTCATGGCTGCGGGCTGATGGGCCGGCGCTACGACGTCTCGTCGGTCCTCGTCGTCGGCTCCGGCCCGATCGTCATCGGCCAGGCCTGCGAGTTCGACTACTCGGGCACCCAGGCCTGCCGGGTGCTGCGGGAGGAGGGGTACCGCGTCATCCTGGCGAACTCGAACCCCGCCACGATCATGACCGACCCCGACCTCGCCGATCGGACCTACATCGAGCCGCTCGAAGTGGACGTGCTCGCCGCGATCATCGAGCGGGAGCGGCCCGACGCCTTGCTTCCGACGGTGGGCGGCCAGGTGGCGCTCAACCTCGCGGTCCAACTCGCGGAGGCCGGGGTTCTGGACCGGTTCGGAGTGGAGCTCATCGGCGCCAAGATCGAGGCGATCCGCACCGCCGAGAACCGCGACCGGTTCAAGGAGGCGATGACCGAGATCGGGCTCTCGGTGCCCGAGTCCGGTCTTGCCCATGACATGCAAGAGGCGCTCGAGGCGGCGGCGGCCGTCGGCTTCCCGCTCATCGTCCGGCCTTCCTTCATCCTCGGGGGTGCCGGCACTGGCATTGCCGAGGACCGCGAGGCCTTCCGCCGACTCGCGGCCGCTGGCCTCGCCGCCAGCCCGGTACACGAGATCCTGGTGGAGCGATCGATCGCAGGCTGGAAGGAATTCGAGCTCGAGGTCATGCGCGACGGCGCGGACAACTGCGTCGTGGTCTGCTCGATCGAGAACTTCGACCCGATGGGCGTCCACACGGGCGACTCGATCACCGTCGCCCCGGCCCAGACGCTGTCGGATGTCGAATATCAGAAGATGCGCGACGCGGCCTTCGCGTGCATCCGCCGTGTCGGCGTGGAGAGCGGCGGCTCCAACATCCAGTTCGCCGTCGACCCGCGTGCCGGCGGGATGCTCGTCATCGAGATGAACCCGAGGGTCTCGCGCTCGTCCGCGCTCGCGTCCAAGGCGACGGGGTTCCCGATCGCGAAGATCGCCGCCCGTCTCGCCGTCGGCTACCGACTGGACGAGATCGCGAACGACATCACCAAGGCCACCCCGGCATGTTTCGAGCCGACGATCGACTACGTCGTCACGAAGGTGCCCCGCTGGGCCTTCGAGAAGCTTCCCGGTGCTCTCGATGCCCTGGGTACCCGCATGCAGTCGGTGGGTGAAGCCATGGCGATCGGCCGGACTTTCCCCGAGTCGCTGCAGAAGGCGCTGCGCGGCCTCGAGCTCGACCGCGCGGGCCTCAACGCCGATCGGGCCGAACAGCGCTACGAGCAGCTCGACGACGACGAGCTCCTGCGCCAAGCCGCGACTGCGACCCCCGACCGGCCGTTCCAGGTCGAGGCGGCACTCCGGCGCGGCTTCAGCGTCGAACGCGTCGCCGAGGTGACGGCGATCGACCCATGGTTCCTCGACCAGATCGCGTCGGTCGTCGACGAACGGCTCGGGCTGGAGGATCTCGCCGCAGCGGGGGTGATGCCCTCTGACCTCGAGCCGGGCGCGTGGCGGAGGGCGAAACGACTCGGCTTCTCGGACGCCCAGATCGCCTACCTGTTCGGCGTCGGGGAGGACCACGTCCGCAGCGCAAGATTGCTCGCGGGCGTCCGGCCGACCTTCAAGACCGTCGACACCTGCGGGGCGGAGTTCGCGGCCGAGACACCTTATTACTACGCCACTTACGAGGACGAGGACGAAGTCAGACCCGGCAGGTCGCCGCGCGTGGTCATCCTCGGGTCGGGGCCGAACCGGCTCGGACAGGGGATCGAGTTCGACTACTGCTGCGTGCACGCGTCAATGGCTCTGCGGGCGGCCGGCTACGAGACAGTGATGGTCAACTGCAACCCGGAGACGGTCTCGACCGACTACGACACCTCCGACCGGCTGTACTTCGAGCCGGTCACCGAGGAGGCGGTCCTCGACATCGTCGCCGCGGAGCTGGGCGGCGACGCGTATGGCGTCGCCGGCGTCATCGTCGGCCTCGGAGGCCAGACACCTCTCAAGCTCGCGAACCGTCTCCCGCCCCCGCTCGTGCTGGGCACCAGCGCGGGGGCGATCGACATGGCGGAGGACCGCGAGCGGTGGTCGGCACTCTGCGCCAGTCTCGAGATACCCCAACCGGCCGGCGGGACCGCGGCATCAGTGGCCGAGGCGCGCGAGATCGTCCGGCGCATCGGCTACCCAGCGCTCGTCCGGCCGAGCTACGTGCTCGGCGGGCGGGCCATGGAGATCGTCTACGACGCCGACAACCTCGAGCGCGCGGTCACCGCCGCCCTCGGCCACGAAGGTCCACATGCACCGGTGCGACCTGTGCTGATCGACCGGTTCCTCGAGGACGCCGTGGAGGTCGACGTCGACGCGGTCCGCGACCGCGTGGGCGAAGTGCTCATCGGGGCGGTGATGGAGCACGTCGAGGAGGCCGGGGTGCACTCGGGTGACTCTGCGTGCGTGATCCCTCCGCCGACGCTCGACGAGGGCACCGTCGCTTTGATCGAGGACCACACCCGTCGCATTGCGGCCGCCCTCCAGGTCCTTGGCCCTCTGAACGTCCAGTACGCCGTCAAGCAACGCCAGGTGTTCGTCATCGAGGCCAACCCGCGGGCAAGCCGGACGATCCCGTTCGTAGCCAAGGCGACCGGGGTGCCGCTCGCGAAGATAGCGGCGCGCGCCATGCTCGGGGCCACCCTCGAGGACCTGCGCAACGAGGGCATGCTGCCCGTCGCCCGCGCCCGGCACCCCGCGTACGTGAGCGTGAAGGAGGCGGTCCTTCCCTTCGACCGCTTTCCCGACGTCGACTCGCTGCTCGGACCGGAGATGCGCTCCACCGGCGAGGTGATGGGCATCGACCGTACGTTCGGCCTCGCGTTCGCCAAGAGCCAGCTCGCGGCCGGCAACCGCCTTCCAGCCGACGGGGCCGTCTTCCTGTCGCTCGCCGATCGAGACAAGGAGGCGGGGGTCGGGGCGGCGCGTGGGTTCGCGGATCTCGGTTTTGCTCTGGTGGCCACCGAGGGCACAGCGGACTTCCTCGAGCGCCACGGGATCACGGTCCAGACGCGGGTCGCCAAGGTCGGCCAACCTGGTCGGGGCACCTTCGACGCCGTCGAGCTCATCGCGGGCGGCAAGGTTCAGCTCGTCGTCAACACCCCCCGCGGCCGGGGCCCCCGCGCCGACGGCGCCCACATCCGCCGGGCCGCCTCCGCCCACCGTGTGCCCTGCCTCACCACTGTCGCCGCCGCCCGGGCGGCCGCCGCTGGCATCGCCGACTGGGGCTGCCACCGCCTCGAGGTGCGCAGCCTCCAGGAGCGCCATGCGGCGCGCGCCGAAGAGGCGGGGCTCGCCGAGGAGGCCGCGCCGCCGACCACCCGGCAAGAGGCGGGCGGGCAGCTCGACGCGCCGCTCCGTCTTCCCACATGAGCGAGCACCTTGTCGGAGAGGAGAGCTCACGATCACATTCTTTGCGGTCCCACTCCCTCGGCAGACCACCGCTGGGCGCAATTATCGCCGTCCGTCCCGGGGAAGACCCATACAGCTATGAACTGTCGTCGGACAAGCCCCGGCTGTAGCCACATATACACCGAAGGCAATACAAGGACGATCATGGATACCGAAAGCTTACGGGCCAGGTGGGAAACCCTCGAGAGCGAACAGCTGAAGGAAGTGGCCGAACTCGGCCTTCACACCCTGGCCAAGCATCGGCTCGGCCACCACCTCATAGACTTCGCGCTCGGCGGTGAAAGGCTCGAGAGCACGCGGCTGCGCACCCGGGTCGGAGGCATGTCGCTGGAGAACCCCGTCCTGGTCGGCGCCGGCTGGGACAAGAAGGGCTGGGCCGTCGACGGACTGTACGCGCTGGGTTTCGCCGGTACGGAAGTGGGTTCCGTGCTCGTCCACCCCCAGGCAGGCAACCCGCGTCCGCGTCTGTGGTACAGCCGTGGGGCTGCACTCAACCGGATGGGGTTCAACAGCCCGGGCATGGAGGAAGTGGCCAGGCATCTCGATGCGGCACAGAGGCCGGGTATTCTCGGCGTCAGTATCGGCAAGAACAGGCGGACCCCCGATGACCAGGCCCCGTGGGCACATGCAGCCGTGGCCGACAGGCTGTACGACCATGCGGATTACTTTGTGATCAATGTCTCATCGCCCAACACACCGGGACTGAGGAACTTGCTAAACCCCGAGCCCCTCACCGATATTGTCGTGGCGGTGAAGGACGTGCTCGACTCCAAGGGACAAAAGCCCCTATTCATCAAGACAACTGTGGACCTGGCTCTCGAAGACCTCGACGACGTGATCAAGGTGTGTGTAGGTCATGGCGTTACCGGGATCATCGACTCGAACACCACGATCGACGATGGGCTGAAGTCACGCTATGGCTGGGAAGGCCTGGCCGGGGGACTCAGTGGCGATGTCGGCGAATTCCGACACAGGGCCAATGAGCGCATGAAGGACCTGACGAGAATGACTCGCGGCACGGGCCTGCAGAGGATCGGTGTGGGAGCCATCAACAGTGCTGCTGCTGCAATCGAACGGCTGCGGGCGGGCGCCCAGGCGGTTCAGGTCGTCACAGGGATCCGTCAGAGCAAGGGCAGAGTCGCCCGCGAGATCAACCAGGGAATACTGGACTACCTGGATCGGCAGGGGCTCGAGAGCGTCGAGGACCTGACCGGTCTTGCTTGAGCGCTGCGAAGCTCCGCGCACGCCCCCGGACGTGGAGCTGCGGGCGCATGTACGAGGTCGTCATGGGTTCACGTGCGGATCATGAGCGACCGGGCGGCGGGATCGAAACTGGTCTGCTTGTCGCTCGGGCCGTCGTTGCCCGGGTCGTGATGCCGGGCATTGGCGCGACGAGGTGGAGGCCTCGGTGAGGGCAACCCTCGCCGACCATGCGCAGGCATCCCCGCCCTGGGTTTCCCCCCCGCTGATCGGCGAGGCGACAGCTGAGCCCGGCAGCCTGGCTGGAAGCGTCGGTCGACCGGGTCCGCTGGCGGGTAGGCCCATAGCCGACACACCAGGGAGAGGTGCCACTCGAGGAACGCCTGTGGGGAGATGAGCAGACCGTGCCGCCGAGAGCCGGGAAGAGGCGGGCGAGAAGCTCAACGCCGCGCCGAGCGAGGCAATACAAGAAGGATGGAGCCGCAGTCGGCCAGCCCTGCTCGGAACCTTCGACCAGTTCAAGGCAGGTCGGGGAGCTCGACGGACTCTTCAGCCGCTGCCAAGGCATCCCCCGACATGTCCAGGTCGGTGATGGGCCGTAGCGCTCGAGCGATAGCCTTCGCCCTGTCAGGGGCATGATCGCCGTGGCGTACGGCGCGAACGCGACCCACGTACGTGACGCTGCGCCGAAGCTTCATCAGTACACACTGCCCAGCGGGGGAACCGTATGGCCTACCGCAAGGGGTGGATCTGCGTGAAGGAGCTGTGAGTGGAAGAAGCTGCTGGGCTGGTCATGACCGCCCTGTACGAGCGGGGCATGCTTCGTACCTGGTATCGCGACAGGCCGGAAGGGTGGACCCTGGTCTCCGGCCAATGGAGCCCGATATACCTTCAACTGCGGGAACTCTGCAGTTACCCCGATGTTCTGACAGACGTCGGCGTCGCACTCGCAGCGTTGCTCGACAAAGACCAACCCAGGCCTCAGCGACTCGTCGGCGTCGCTCTCGGCGGCATCCCGGTGGCGATCGCAACTTCGCTCGCGTCAGGGGTTCCTGCGTTGATGACGCGGAAACTCGCCGCACGGACTGAGCCCGGTGCCGCCGAGGAGCTGCAGCAATATGGACAACATGCGGCCCTTGAGGGGCAAATTGAGGCCGGCGACCAGCTGCTGCTCGTCGATGACCTCGTGACTCGCTTCGACTCGAAGCTCATCGCGGCTCGACAAGTCCAGCACGAGATCGAGAGGAGGGACCTGGAGGGCGTGTCGTGCAGTGATGTCCTTGTGGTCGTGGACCGCGAACAAGGCGGGGCGGAAGCGGCGTCGGAAGCGGGCTTTACTCTCCGTGCCCTCATTCGCCTCAAGAGCCAAGGAATGGATCTTCTCCGACCACACCTCAGTGCAACCGAGTATGACGTCGTCTGTTCCTACCTGAGTGACCCAGCCGCTTTTCAGTCCGTCGACGTGCAGCGACAGCTTAGAGTTGTGGCCCAAGCGAGATGACGCCGCGAGGGCATTACTGGCCAGGGAGGGCCCATGGCATCTGCGTTTGTTGAGCTCCTCAACGAAAGATGGGCATGTGGCCACGCTGTATCGGTGGGGCTGGACAGTGACGCCCGGGCTTTGCCGACGCCCGCCAGTCAGGCCAGCCCGTCTCAACGTGAGTTCAACGCCAACATGGTCGATGCGACTGCGGACTTGGCCGGCGCCTACAAGATCAACCTGGCGTTCTATCTGAATGGTGGTGTAGATGGCTTCATCGCCCTGCAGGAGACCGTCACGTACGCACGAAGGTTCGCGCCGGGCGTGGCGATCATCCTGGATGCGAAGTTCGGAGACATCGGCAACACCAACGAGGCTTATTCAGGTTTTGCCTATGACCTGCTCGGCGTGGACGCCGTCACCGTGAATCCGTATGTCGGGCGAGAGGCACTCAGGCCGTTTTTGGACCGCGAGGACAAGGGTGCAATCGTGCTCTGTCGCACCTCGAATCCTGGTGCCGCGGAGTTCCAGGGGTTGCAGTGTCAGCACGAAGAAGCCGGCCCGCGACCTTTGCCCCTGTATTGCCGAGTCGCGCACTCGGTGGCCTGTGATTGGAACGTGTTGGGTAATTGCGGTCTGGTGGTTGGCGGCACTGCACCTGAGGAGCTTCGAGAGGTCAGGGGCATAGCGGGGAGCATTCCCATCTTGATTCCGGGTGTCGGAACACAGGGTGGCGACCTCGAGGCCACAGTCGCCGCAGGCCGAGGCTCCAGGGGTCCGGGCATCATTGTCAACGCTTCGCGATCGGTCATCTTCGCCTCGGGGGGAGAGGATTACGCCCGAGCGGCACGGGCCGAGCTCACGCGCCTGGATACGGAAGTGCACAGGCTCCTGGAGCGAGAGCCCGCTGAGCCGCTGGGCGCTGAACCAGCCAGTGAGCAGGTCCAATGACCCGGTGAGTCCGGCTGCGTGGCCGATGACGTGCGAATGCGTGGGGGACGTCGGACAAGAAAGAGGATGCTCGTCGGGTTCTCTTCGGGCAGGTCCATGTCGGGCGCGCGGATTCTTGTTGCGTCGTGAAGGGTGCAAGTCGACGAGACGCCCTCTGAGCAGCGGTGCAGCGCATGTTTCAGGGGCTCTTCTTGTGAAACCGAACCACTCCGATCGGAACGGTGGCGTGGCGCTGTTGAGCATGTGCCAGGAACTTGACACATTTGGTGGTCAAGGCGGCGGGTTAGGGCCCAGCCAGAGGCAGTGCGAGAGGCGACACGCTGGTCGCGATCACGGTGCCCCGTTCCGCGTGTCAGACCGAGAGCGAGCCGCGAGCTCGCCGTCACGAGCAGGATGCTCCACTACGGCAACGACTTTGGCCGCCATGAACCGGGCGGTACGGACGGGTGTCCCGGAACGTGTGACCTCCGTGACCTCGACTATTCCCCGGGCGTTTCCTACCTCGACCCGCCTGCCGTTCCGAGTGGCCTCGATTTCGAAGCGCTCGACACCGGCTCCCACGTCGACGAGGACTTCCACGCGGTCACCCTTCATTGGCACCAGGGTAGCTATCGGCGGCGGCGGCGGCCCGGCTGGCCGTGCGCGTCGGGCAAGATCGCGCTGTGATAGCCAATTCCTGGGGATGGCCGGAGAGCGAAGAGGAGCTCGTCGAGCTCCAGGGCCGCCTCGCCACTGCGGCGGCGAGCACATTGGCTGCCGAACCGTGGTTGCCGTCGAGCGAGCGGCCCGTCCTCGGCGGATGTTTCGTCGCGTACGCCCGCGGTAGCACGGGACCGGGCCGGTCGGGTGACCCGGCGTGGGCAGCTGCTGTCGCGTGGCGGGGGGGTGCGGTCGATCGGAGCACCCGCAGAACCGACCACCATCTCAGGGGCGCTGCGACACCTGGCCGCCCCAGACAGGCGGACGACGTCCTCGCCCAGAGCATCGTGACCTCGCGTGTCGCCTCTTCGTACGTGCCCGGGCTCTTGGCCCGCAGAGAGGGAGCGATCCTGGCTGCAGCTCTGGCGGCACTCGAGGTGCGACCTGAGCTCCTGCTCGTCGACGCGAGCGGGCTCGACCATCCTCGGAGTGCCGGTCTGGCTGTGCACCTGGGTGCGGTCGTCGACCTGCCGACGGTGGGCGTGACCCGCCAGCCACTCGTCGCCATCGGCGACCAGCCCGAGCTGCGTCGCGGATCTCTGGCACCGCTGGTCGTGGATGGTCGTTGTGTCGCCTTCTGGGTGTGCACGAGGACCGGTGCCCGCCCGATCGTCGCTCACGCGGGATGGCGGACGAGCCCGGAGACCGCCTCCCGTGTCGTGCTCGACGCATCCACTCCGGCTGCCCGAACGCCGGTACCGTTGCAGGAGGCGCGACGCGTGGCGCGCGAGGCGCGGAGCCTTGCGTCTTCTTTGGTCTAGTGGCTGCAAATTTGGGCCGGCGGGGTGTACGAAGACGTCGGAATCGGTCTACGGAATGGCTCGGAATCCGCAACCTAACTGGCGAACGGACGAAGGAACTCGATTGTGGCGTCGCAGGTTCCCGACGCGCTACCGAACGAGCGCACCTCATCAGCCACCTCTGTGATCTCTTCCAGAAACGTCTCCTGGGCGCCTTGGGCCGGGTCCTCGATAGTCGATTCGACGTAGAGGACCGCGAAGCGTGCGCGGCGGTGGTCGGGTTTCTTTCGGAGCACTCGACCCATCCGCTGGATCATCTGGCGGCGGGAACGGCTGGCACCGACGATGAAGGCAAGGTCCGCCTCGGGGATGTCGACGCCCTCGTCCAGCACCCGTGGTGCCGAGATCACCTGCAGATCACCTTCGGCGAAAAGCCGGAGCACCTCGCGGCGGTCCGCCGTTGCGAGCCGCGAGTGGACGCACTCAGCCCGCAAGCCCAGAGCAGTTAGGGCAAAGGCGGCGCTCTCGGCTGTTGCGATCGAGCCGGTGAAGACGATCGACCGGTCGGCGGAGGCGATCGCCGGAGCGAGTCCCTCCAGGGTTCGCGTCTTCGCCGGAGTGCCTCCCAGGAGGCGGCGGCGTTCGAGCAAGAGAGCCAGGTAGGCGCGGGCCTCACTCGCGCCGGCCGCGTCGCCGCCGACACCTGAGGCGAGCAGGTTCAGCGCCTGAATGAACTGGCCAAAAGAGGCAGTCGGCAGTTGATAGCGCTGCATCAGCCGAGCGTGCCGGTGCCCGATCTGCAAAGTGAGCTCCTCGTAGATCGCCCGTTCGGCCGCAGGCAGGGCGACACCAACCAAGGCAACCGTGAAACGAGCCGTGACGCCGTCGTCGACCGCTCGCCGGTATCCCATCCGAAAGCACGTCCCACCGAAGAAAGGATCGAGCCAATTGACATGTCCGTCGTCGTCACGGGCGTAGGTGGCGCTCAGGCCCAGCCGGCGCTCGAAGCGTTGGTCGAGCGCGAGCCGGTTCATGGCGCTGGCGTATCGGTGGCACTCGTCGGCCACGATCAGCCCTCCGCGACGAGTCATCCGCAGGTCATTGTCCCGAAGGCTGTTCACCACACCGACGACGATGTCGTGGGTCGCGAAGCTTCCGGTCTCTCCATCGCCGAGGCAACCGATCCAGTAGCCGGGCGGGAGAGCGGGCGTCATATGACGGTGCCATTGGTGCATCAGCTCGACGGTGGGGACGATGACGAGCACCTGACCTCGCCGGGCCAGTTCGTCGGCCGCCGCCGCTACGCCGAGCATCGTCTTGCCGGAGCCGGTCACCGCCTCGACGACGCCGCGATGATGTGCTGTCGCCCAACTGTCGAGGGCATCGCGCTGCCACGCGTACAGCCGGGAACGATCGAACGCAGCTGTTCGGCCATTCGCGAACTGAGTCGCCGGCGCGACGGTGGCTGGGTCGCTCCCCGCGAGCGACCACCTCTGGGGCAGGCTGCAGTCACACCTGAAGCGCTGGTGCCCGCTGAACAGGGCCAGTGTGATCGCCTGGACGTCCTGCCCGCGGTGAGCATCCGGCCGCGCCGTGAACAACACGGTCGCGATCTCGGCGGCCGTCAGCCCGGGGCGCTGTTCGAGCACCTCCGATATGTCGTCGGCCAACACATCGTCACTCCGTGGAGTCGCCAGCTCGGTCGCCGAACCAGCTTCCTTGAGAATGGGCTTGCGAAGAGCCGCTCCCGCCAGCGTCCTCCAAGTCCTTCTCGTCGGCACCGCCAACCCCGTGCCCGGAGTCTCCGTCGCCCAACCGATCCCCGTCATCCTCGGCTCCGCCGCCCTCGAGCTCGGCGTCTTCGCTCAGGTCGACCTCAAGGGTGGCGGCCTCGATCTCGGGCTCGTACGACGGATCGAGACGCCGGAGATCCCACTCATTGATCCAGGCGCGCACGTACTGGCGCATCCGGTTCGAGGGCAGGCGCTCCAGCCCGGTCACCGCGGGCGGAAGCCAACCGAACGCTTCGCCGTGTATCTCCCGCAACCTCCTGTACGTGCGGTCGAGCTCCTCCTGCGCGGGAGGCTGGAGCTTGACCTGCTCGTGACCGATGATGCGCATCCCTGTCTCGGCTAGCGATGCAAGGACGTCATCGGCGGCGGTCCCACCTGCCCGCAAGCGCTGCGGGATCAACACCGCGTCGTTCTTGCCGACAAGCACCTGGGTCTCATAGTCGTCGACAGTGGCAAGCACTGCGCCGATAGGGGCGCTGATGTCGTCACGGTCGCCGCGGACCCAGCGGGCAATCTCAGCGTACGACTTGGCGCGCTGACCGATCGTGTAGCGGCCGATGAGCTCCACTTCGTCGAACAGGACTATCCAGCCTCGGTATCCGGCTGCCCGCACCAGCCTGGAGACGAACCGGAAGCGTTGTCGCGCCAGGTCCGCCTCCCGCACACCGGCAATCCGGTAGGACGAGCTTGCACCGTGTTCGCGAAGCCGGCGGCGGATGTCGGTCACCGAGAGCCTGTCACCTGCCCAGAAGCGGATGATGCGGTCTCGCAGCTCCTCGTCACCTCGCGCGTACTCGTAGAGATACAGTGTGGCCGCGAACCGCTTGTCCACCGGGGCCTCATCCCCATGTACCCAGCGATAGAGGTCCCGGTACTCGGGCGAGTCGAGGTCTATCGCCACGGCAATCTCGTCGATCGCCGACCCGGGCCGGCCCGGAACCCGTGCTTCGTCGATCGCGACGCGGAAAACCTTGGACGGGTCGTGAAGGGGGGTCTCCTTGGAGATCGTGACCTTCGACACGACGAAACTCTGACTCAGTGCGACGTTCGCCAAGTGCTCGAGCACGTGGCTCTTGCCACTGCCAAATCCTCCACCGATCATCATGGCCCGTGAGGTGGAGCGGGGCTGTGAGGTGACGAGCGGCGCGGACACACCAGAAGGCGGGCCCAACGTCGGGTCGGCCAGAACGCCGACGGCATCGAGGATGTCCGCGAATCGGTCCTCCACGCCGATCTGCATCGACCCGAGCTCGACGACCGCGTCGCGGTTGGGCACACCTGCGCGCAAGGCTTCGAGCGCTCGGCGCGCCCGCACGGCACGATCGGTAGTTTCGGTGGTCATACCTTCGCCTCCTCGCGGCCGATCCGGACAAGGGACGAGAACGGGTTGTCTCGACGACGGTCGCGAATCTCGTCGAAGATACGGAGTTTGAGGGCTTGATAAGCGTCGAGACCGCGGGCCTCGTCGGTAAGCAGCTCCGGTGCTGCGATCACAACAACACAGCACCGAGCGAGCTCGTCGGTACTGTCGATTAGCTGCCGCAACACCTCGTAGGCGTCGAGGAGCCCGAGTCTCGTGTAGTACTGGCCGGCTCGTTCGTCCACCGGAGGACGACGGGCGACGCCGAGGCGACGGATGTCAATGACGACCAGCAGGCCGGCGAACCCGTTCGTCGCCAGCCAGTGCGGCAACGAAAACAGCATCTGCCGGGCGTTGTGGCGGGCGATCCGCCGGTAGATGAGCGCGGACTTGAGCGCCGACATCTGCCGCAGATCGCCGCGAAGCCATTCGAGGAGAGCGCCGTGCTCGGCGTCACTCACCTGCCCGGTACGAAACGCAGCCTGGCACAACCGCAACATGCCAATCCGGAACTCCTGGACCATGTCGTAATCCCTGAAGATGCGGTGCTGCAGCTCACGATCCACATCGCGCTTCAGTTCCCGAGCATCGGTCCTGTAGTGGGCAGCGAGCGCGTCGACCGTCGGGATGTCGGTCGTCGGTGCAGGGAAGCCCGCCGCGGCGGCGGCGCTCCTCAGAGCTCTCACTGCGAGCTCATCCCAGTCGATCTGGCGGGCGACCTCGAAGAAGATCTGCTCCATCAAGTGCACGCGGGTGGCGGCCGCGTCCACGGTCGCCACGACGTAGCCGGACCGCCGCCCTTCGTTGACCACCCGATCCTGAAAGTCGGATGCAACAGAGTCGTCCGCCACGGCGAACTTAACAGCGCATCCGCCCGTGTCCACGTAGCCGCGGAGATACTCCCGTGAGAGGAATTCGACGTACTCCTCGGGGCCGATCATTCCCCCACCTCCTCGAAGCAGATACCGGCATAATCCTTCGCCTGGCCGCCGCGCGTCACCGTGCGCAGCACACCGCCTGATCGCGTAAGAGCACTCGCCGGAAGGCTCATCCGACGTCCTCGCTTCGTCGTCACGACCCCACTCTGATCCAAGAGATAGATGTCGCGGGCGAACTCGGGTCTCGTGTACTCGCGGGCGGCCCCGGGCATGATCGTGAGCACGCTGTGCACCTCCACGAGCCTGACGGGCGCGCCCGACCGCATCGACTTCGAGGCGATCACGAGATCATAAGCGGAGGAGAGCGCCTCGATGAACGCCTCCGGCTTGAACTTCGGCTCCCTTTGCTGAAGCTGGCCGAGCCTGGCGACAACGACCGATGGGCGGATCCGGCGGTCCTTCTTCTTGTCGATGATGACCGACGTATCGCTAGGCGACACCTGCACGATGACGGGGTAGCAAAGGATACGGTCATCCAACTCGAAGGCACTCACGCCAGCTTCGGCGGTAGAGGCCAGCAACTCCCTCTTGTACTCACCGGACGCGAACCAGTCCTCGACATCGAAGCGCCACGCCGCCTTCAGACGCTCTGCAGCAACTGCGGCGGCATTGGCCAACTGAGCAGCTCCATCGAGGGCTTGCGGGATGTCTCGGACAGTTCCGGTCTCGGCGGCTGCCTTGGCCCTCTTCGCAACTCGGGCCACGGACGAGACCACCTCCAGCAACGCTACCGCTTCAGCCTCGAGCGCTTCGAGCGCTCGTTCGAGGCCGTCGCCGCCCGCATCCGGCAATTCGTTCATGCCGCTCCTCCTGTCTCATCGGTCGTTTCGTCAACTTCACCGCTGGCCCTGAACGGTCCAGCAGAGCACGGACCACTGGCGACCACCGCAGGTCGTGCGACGAGTGCAGCCGCGCGCACCTCGACAACAACCTCCCCTCCGGGGGCGAATCCGAGCACCAAGACATCGCCGGGTCCAGCCCCTGCAGCCATCGCGATCGGGCGCAGCGGTCCGCGCCGCGGCTCCGGCCCGTCGTTGGCCAGCCTCACCGGCCCGTACCGGCTCGAGAACGTTCGATGCTGCCGCCAGCCGATGCCTAGAAAGCGGGCGACTCCGTCCGGAACAGCGGACTCGCCGCCTCGCATCAGGTCGTCGTCAACCCTCGCCGTCAGCCAGGCGCGGCGGGAGGCTGGGTCATCGCCATCAGGCTCGGTCACGGCCCAGCCGGGCATGGATCCCCACACCTGCGCCTCGTCGTCAAGGCAAGCGGTCTCGGGCTTGGCAATGCCAGGAAGGCCCAGCTGCTCGTTCGGAACTGGGTCGGAAGTCTGACCAGGCGCTCCAAGGAAAGCTCCACTAGACAGCTCGCCAGCTCGTCGCACGTCTGTCTTTCGCTCACGGGCGAAAGCCGCAACCGAGTCATCGGCACCGGACCCCGCTGGGGATTGTTGGCGGGTGCTCAGCCGGTTCGGGGACAGCCCACCCACGCTCCCCCGCGGCCAACTTCTCAGCTCGTAGACGTCGTTAGTGACTTGTCTGAACCGCCGGCCGCGAAGCGCCCGCTGGAGCTCAGCCTCATCGAAGGAGCGCCCTCCGTTGAGGAGAAGGTGCCGGCACTGGGAGAAAGTGAGGCCACGACCGCTGGCATCGATCAGGCGTTCCAAGACGTCGACCAACGATCCTGACAGCCAGACAGCGAGATCGTCGTCAACCACGGCGGCACCGCACGCGTTGAGCCAGGGGCGCACCGATGCCGCCACGACTCCAAGCTCTTCCAGCGATGGCTCGATCGCCGCCAGGGATCGGACGCCACCGTCTTGGGTCAGCATCTCCCTCGTCCGCGAAAGCAGGTCGTCTGGCTGCACGCAGCGCCAGCCAGGGCAGCGAGCTACTGGCTCGAATGGGCCCGCAAGCCAAAGCAACAGCTCCACCGCCCTCTTCGCCTCGTGCCCGGTCGACGAGTCAAAGCCGAAACGGCGTAACCCGGCACGGATCGCCTCTGTCGTCGTCGCTCGTCCAAGTGACCGGCGAACGCGCTCGACCAGCCATTCGAGAGGTGCAGGCGCCGCTGCCAGCTCTTCGCGAACTTGAACCGCCGCACGATCACGTCGCTGAGCGACACGTGAGTGTGAGATCCCGAGCTCTTCGGCGAGCTCGGCAAGGCTCCGGCGGTCAGAGCACAGCTCATTCGATATGAAGATCGACCGATCCTGGTCGTCTGTGATGCCGCTCAGCAGATCAATCAACACGGAGACATGCTCGAGTGCCCAGGGTGCACTGCTGACAAGGAGGCGGCGCGCGGCGTCAGTGCCAACGCTCGGAGCTTCTAGATGCGCTGTGGCGGCGTCGAGTAGCGATTCCAGCACCGGTTGCTTCGGACCGCGTCGCTCCTCGGTCAACAGCAGGGTGAGGTCGTTGTCGTCGGAGGTCTCGACCCCCATGGAAAGACCGATCAAACTCCTCTCAAAGCAGGCAGCCAGTACGGAGACGACTGTCGTCGGACCAAGACCTGACATCTCGAGCAGGTGGGCGACAGTGAGATCGAGAAGCTCCGACCAACGGGAATGCCCCGCACGCTCCAGTGCTGCTCTTGCCCTCTGGTGGAGGTTCCGCGGGCCAAGGCGACCATCAGGAACGAGCCGGGCGAGAGGTGCGAGATCACCCAACTCTCGCGGGCCAAGCACGGCACGATCCCACCCCCGTGCGAACGCGCTCTCGAACCAGGACCGAACCTCCTGGCGTCGCTTCGGGTCACAGACGTCGCCCAGCTCCACCAACGACAGCGAGTCGCAGCCTCCGCCAACGTCGCCATCGGCTCCGAGCTTCTCGAGAAGGAACGAGCGTCCGGAGTCGGTCAGCGCAGCGCCACCGTTGAAAGCGTCTCCGAACCGACGTCGCTGAGTGTGGCCAACAAGGTCTCTGGCTAACGAGTGCATCCCCGCCGACGATACAAGAGAGGTGTGTCAGCTATCGGTGGGGTGCATCGAGTAACCACCTTCAGGCCGGTCCGGAATGGGGCCTCGGCACCCGAAGACAGAGCTACCGCCAGTGGCCGCGTCCAAGCGCCGGGTGGGCCAAACTGCTTTCGAGCATTGGTCCAGAACGTAACACACATCTGGGCCAAATAGCTTCGATAGGTGGGTCCAAAACGCTAACATACTGGTATGTGCCCGTCTCTCTATGTGACACGTCTGGTCGACAGGCCACTCGCGGATCTGTTCGCCCAGTTGCCGGCGCTGCTGATAGTCGGCCCCCGCGCCACGGGCAAGACCACCAGCGCACGGCGGCTCGCCCGCTCGGTGGTCAGGTTGGACGTGCCCGCCGAGGCCGCTGCGTTCCGCTTCGACGCCGATGCGGCACTGGGAGCGATGCCCACGCCGGTGCTCCTCGACGAGTGGCAGGAGGTTCCCGGGCTGATGGGAGCGGTGCGGCGCGCAGTCGACGAGGACTCGAGTCCCGGACGGTTCCTCCTCACCGGAAGCGCCCGGGCACGGCGCGGGAGTGATGTGTGGTCGGGCATTGGCCGAGTGGTCAGTCTGAGGATGTACGGACTAACGGTGCGCGAGACCGTCGGGCACAGTGACGGCCCGGGGTTCCTCGAGCGGCTGGCAACGGCTGATCTAGCGGCGTTCCCCGTTCCTGCCGACCCGCCGAACCTGATTGGATATGTTGACCTAGCGCTCAGGGGCGGCTTTCCCACGCCTTTCCTGCGCCTTGTCGGCGGCGCAAGGCAGGAGTGGCTCGACACCTACGTGGATCAGCTGGTGACCCGCGATGCCGAGACTTTGGGCAGTACCCGGGACCCGGTGTTGCTTCGCCGTTACTTGGAAGCGCTGTGCGTCAACACTGCCGGCGTAGTCGAGGACAAGTCGATTTACGACGCCGCTTCGATCAGCAGAATGACGGCAGCTGCCTATGAGCGTCTGCTGTCGGACCTGTTCGTGTTCGAGGCGCTGCCGGCGTGGAGCAACAACCGACTGTCACGCCTCGTGAAAGGGCCGAAGCGCTACATGGTGGACACCTCCCTGGTGGCGGCTGCCCTTCGACTCGACCAGCGGGCCATTCTGCGTGATGGCGATCTGCTGGGCCGAGTGATCGACACATTCGTGGTCTCGCAGCTCCGGCCCGAGGCCGAGCTCAGCCCATTGCGCCCGCGCCTGTATCACCTGCGGGAGAAGGACGGACGGC
>Ga0181533_1001948_pt1 | contig 25288 bp, 22 predicted proteins | sample PEATcosm2014_Bin_45_FD_119772 | JGI IMG/M metagenome (GOLD analysis project Ga0181533, IMG submission 119772) | Peatland microbial communities from MTU Mesocosm Facility, Houghton, MI, USA - PEATcosm2014_Bin11_60_metaG | ecosystem: Environmental > Terrestrial > Soil > Wetlands > Peat | place...
AAACCGCTGCTGCTGAAGTTCAAGCAGGGAAAGAACGTCGTCCGCCTCACGAACCTGAACGGACGCGGAATCAACCTAGACTATCTGGCCCTGACCAGCCCGGACGTCCAGGTGACTCGCGAGCTGCTGGCCGGGAAGGTGATGAAATAGAGCCGCCCGCTCGTAGTGTGCCCGTAAGGGCATAAGAAGCAGCGCCTGACGGCGCCACTACAAGCGACTCACTCGCACAGGCGAGACGCGTGTGCCATACTTTTTCGATTAATGGGGGAACCGTTGGGAATACCGAAAACCGAAAACCGGAAAACCGGGAAAACCGGGGACAGGGAAAACCGGGGACAGGCACCGGTTATTGTCCCGTAGCAAGCTATTAAGTCTGTCTAGAACAGGTGCCTGTCCCCGGTTTTCCCATTGATATTATATATCCCAGTAATGCACACTTACCTATTTTCCCGCCGTATCCCACTTAGCCAGAAGAGCCGCGAAATCCTTTTCGTTTAACCATACGCCCTTTAGGTTCATAAAAACAACGTTTCCCCCGTCCTTTCTTAAACCTCGCCGCTCCCAAATAAGAGGCGTTGTCTGGTCCTTCAGGCCCACCCTGAGATGCTGTAGAGAGTCAATATAGACATAATCACCGCCGAGGATTCTTTGGTGCTCTTCATCCCAGCCAACATGTCCTTTCTTATTTTCAGGGCAGTGAAACCACTTAGTACTGTCGACATATGCAGGGTAAAGCTTGTAGAGCGCATAATCGGAACCACGCGCGTCGTAAGGTAAGCATCCCCACACGTCCTCATAATTTGTGAGTGCGCCCGCTATACGTAGCATGCATCCCTCTGAGGTTGGCAGGTAACCGCTATGCGATGGACGGGAAGCCAAATATATAGAAATCGCGACAGCAGCGACAAGGCCTAGAAGAACAGCCCATTGCATCACTTTTGCGACCGTTCGTAGGGCGAGAGTCATTGGACGTCCCCCATCAGTTTGGCCAATGAACATTCGAAGTGAAATTCCCCGAAAACCGGGGACAGGCACCGGTTATTGTCCCGCAGCAAGCTATTAAGTCTGTCTAAAACAGGTGCCTGTCCCCGGTTTTCCCAGGTTTTCACGGAATACCCTCGGTTTTTCCGGCGTCCCTCGGTGACCCTCCTTCGCCCCACTTCTCCAGGAATTGCTTGAATTCATTTCGCTTAAGCCAGATGGTTGTATTGCTCATTAGATAGACGTAACCCCCATCCTTACGTAAATCAGGCCTTTCCCAGATCAGCGGCGTCGTCGGGTCATTCGTGTCGTACTTGCGGTGGTCACGGGAATTCAGATAGATATAATCTGCCCCCGAGATCTTCCGATTCTTCTCATCATATGTCGCCTGTCCCATCGTTCCGGGACAGTTGAAGGCTCTGAAATTGTCCAGGTAGGCGGGGTATAACATGTAGAGCGCAGCCTCTGACCCGCGCGGGTCGAGCGGCAGGGATCCCCACGCTCGCTCGTAATCCCGTAATGCTATAGCTATGTTAAACATACACATGTCTGTTGTTCGACCATGATTGACAGGTCGAACCAGGTAACTCAGCACTAATGCGGCTAAGCCGCAGACGGCACAGCCTGCAAGCGCACACAGAAGCACACGATCAAGCGCATACAGAAGCACACGATATAATTTCCGCGACACCGCGCTCATCCCTGCCACCCCAATAGTTTCCTTAAGTCAGGCGACGGCCCTGTGGGGTTAATCTTCGTCTTTACAGCGGGTGCCTGTCCCCGCTTTTCCCTTTTCAAGGTGTTGGTCGCGTCATAGGCGAAGTAACTTTGCCGGCCGAGCCGGTTCTGCCAGCGCCGATTGCCCACGGCATCATAACCCCACGCGAAGGCATACACGTTCTGCATGGCGGCATTATACCAGTTTTCGCCGGTCAAGCGATCTGCGTCGTCGTAGGAATAGTAGATCGTGTTCCCGGCCTCGCGCCGGATCTTCGTGATCCGGTTGGCCGCGTCACGGCGGGATACACCGTAAGCGCAAGTCCGACAATGGCGAGTGCAAAAAAGGACTTGACATGGCGTGGGACGTTGCGTATACTAGCGTTACCAACGGTAGCGTTACCTATGTGGGTGTGGCCAGGCTGGGCAAAGATACGTATATGGACCGACACGCATACCATACCTTGCAGATTCTGGATCACGTTGAGAAGACACCACTTCTGACAAATCGCCGGGTGGCGACGAAGCTCAATGTGAGCGTTAAGCTGGCGCATGCTCTCGTCAAGCAGCTCGTCCAGAAGGGGATGCTGGACATCCGCAAGCACCATTCGCGCCGGTGGGATTATTTCCTGACGCCGAAAGGAATCGCGGAGAAGGCACGGTTGACGTACGAGTTCATAGACTTCACGATGCAGTTCTACCGCGAGGCGCGGCGGCGGTCGTCGGAGGCGCTGGCCCAGGCGCGCAAGTCCGGCGTGACGCGTGTGGCGTTCCTCGGCGCGAGCGAGATGGCGGAGATCGCGTACCTGGGCATTCAGGAACAGAAGCTGCAACTGGTGGACGTGTTTGACGATGCGGCCGCCGGACAGAAGTTTCTCGGCCTGACGGTCAGGCCCGTCTCGGAGCTGGCGTTGAGCGTGGCGGAGAAGGTGCTCGTCACGGCATTCAACCCTACGCTGCCGATGGACCGCCATTATCTTCCGCCCGGGGTTGTTCCGGCCTCCGGAAACGGCGAGGAGCGCTCACACGCCGATCCGCGCCTGATCTGGGTTTTTGGCGCGCCGCAGGAGGCGCCGGTCCAGGCGCCGGCGGCGCAGTCCGTGACACACGACGAGGTGCGCACATGAGCCTGTCTGCCCCTGGAATGGAAAAGAGCGCCGCGCAGGCGGCCGCGGCCGGCGGGGAGGATTCGCAGCCGGTGCTGAGTCTCTTCTTCCCCTGCTACAACGACGCCGGCACGATTGCCAGCCTGGTCGCCCTGGCCGACCTGACGGCCCGGGGTCTCACGGATCGTTACGAGGTCATTGTCATTGACGACGGCAGCAGCGACCACAGCCGCGCGATACTGAAATCCCTCGAACCTCGATATCCGCGCCTGCGCCTGATCTTCCATGAGAAGAACCGGGGCTACGGCGGCGCGCTGCGGAGCGGCTTTGCCGCCGCGCGGGGAGAATGGGTCTTCTACACCGACGGCGATTACCAGTACGACGTGGACGACCTGCGGCTGCTCTGGGCGAAGGCCGGGGCGGAGGTGGACATCGTCAACGGCTATAAAGTGAAGCGGCACGATCCACCCTATCGCGTCTGGATCGGCCTGTTGTATCAGCATTTCATCCAGTTCGCGTTCGGGCTGAAGATCCGCGACGTGGACTGCGATTTCCGGCTGATCCGCGGCAGCGCGCTCCGCAAGTTCCGGCTGGTCGAGGACACCGGCTGCATCTGCATCGAGCTGGTCAAGAAGCTCCAGGAGACCGGCGCGCGGTTCGAGGAAGTCGGCGTGAGGCACATGTTCCGCGCTTACGGCCACAGCCAGTTCTTCAACTTCCGCCGAATCTTCCGGACGCTGTGGCGGCTCTGGAGGCTGTGGATCAAGCTGGCGGTCCGGAAAGAGCTGGACAGGACAACGACGCCATGATCTGCGCGCGTGAACTGTGGGAGTATCGCGAGGCGGCCCTGTATCTCGCCTGGCGCGAGATTCGGGTGCGTTTCAAACAATCGCTCCTCGGGTTCGGCTGGAGCGTCATCCAGCCGTTGAGCCTGATGCTGCTCTTCACGATCGTCTTCACCCGTTTCATGAAAGTGCCCTCGGAGAATTATCCCTATCCGATCTTCATATACTCCGCGCTGCTGCCGTGGGGCCTTTTCAGCAACGGCCTCGTTCGCGCCACCGGCAGCATCGTCAACAACGCCGGGCTGATCCAGAAGATCTATATCCCGCGCGAGATATTCATCGTCATTTCCCTGGCGCCGCCGCTGGCGGATTTCCTGGTCGCCGCGGCGGTGTACGCCGGGCTGATGGCCTGGTTTCACGTAGCGCCCACGTGGCAGGCGCTGTGGGTCTTTCCGCTGCTGATCGCGGAGGTGCTGCTCATCCTGGGAATCGGCATCTGGCTGGCCACGTTCAACGCCTTCTATCGCGATGTCAGCAGCACGATGGGACTGCTCGTGCAATTGTGGTTCTTCGCCACGCCTGTTTTTTATCCGCTGGCGAAGGTGCCCGCGCGGCTCATGCCCTTCTACCGTCTGAACCCGGCCGTCGGCATCATAGACGGGTTCCGCAGCGCGCTGCTTAAAGGCGCGCCGCCGGACGCGACGCTCACGGCCATCTCCCTCGGGTGGATCGTCTTCCTGCTCTTCGGCGGCCTGCTCCTCTTCCGGCGGGCCGAGGGCTATTTTGCGGATGTGCTCTGATGGACAAGCCCGCCGTCGTTGTGGAGCATCTCTGGAAACGCTACCACAAGCGCTTCGGCACCAGCACGCTCTGGAGCCTCTTCGGCCGGCGCGAGCGCACGGACGACGAATTCTGGGCGCTGAAGGACGTTTCGCTTGAGGTGCAGCCGGGCGAATGCCTGGGCATCATCGGTCCGAACGGCAGCGGCAAGAGCACGCTCCTGAAGATTCTCAGCCGGATCACCACCCCCACGCGCGGAAGGATCGAAATCGCCGGTCGCGCCGCCAGCATCCTCGAGGTCGGCACCGGCTTCCACCCGGACCTCACCGGGCGCGAGAATATCTACCTCAGCGGCAGCATCCTGGGCATGAAACGGGCGGAGATCAAGAAACGTTTCGATGAGATCGTCGCCTTCAGCGGCGTGGAGGAGTTCATAGACGTGCCGGTGAAGCGCTACAGCTCCGGCATGTACGTGCGCCTGGCCTTCGCCGTCGCGGCGAATATCCAGACCGACATCCTTGTCGTGGACGAGGTCCTCGCCGTCGGCGACGCAGAGTTCCAGAACAAGTGCCTGGGCAAGATGGAGAACGTCGCGCGCGAGGGCAGGACGGTGCTCTTCGTCAGCCACAACATGGCGGCCATCCGGGCGCTTTGCACCAAGGCGCATTGGCTCGACCAGGGCAGGACTGCGCAAATCGGGGACGCGGCATCCGTGGTAGGCGGCTACATCGAGAGCATGGTCCGCCAGGCAGCCCGTCCTCTGTCCGACCGGGCCGACCGGGACGGAGACGGAAGCGTGCGGTTCACCTCGATTGCCGTGGAGGGCGTGACGCCGGATGGGGCGCGCGCCGTGGTCGCCGCAAACGACCGCATCCGGATTCGCCTGGGCTATCGCGCCTCGAAAGCGCCGGGGCCGCTGCGGTTCCGGGTGAGCATCAACGATTACACAAGGGGCGGCATTTATGTTTTCGACAGCGACGCGGCGGGCGGGGTCGCGGCGCCGTCGGCCCTGGAGGGGATGGTTGAGTGTTGCACGGGGCCGGCTCGCATCAGCCCCGGGCCGTGTTACGTCAACATCGCCGTATTCAGCCGCAGCCAGCTCGCCGACCGCGTGAGTTATGCGCACAGTTTCACGGTTGAGTCAGCGGGCTTCGATGGGCTGCGCAGCCTGCCGTCACGGCAGAATGCGCTTTGCCTCATCGAGCAGCGGTGGCGGATGGAGGCGGGTCTGCAATGAGCAGTTACCTTCGGCGCTGCCTGGAGTTGATTTCCCTTTTCCGCCCGGGCGGTCGGCGCGCCGCTGAGCCGCCGCCGGCTACAAAATGCAATCTACTTGTCATCTCGATAGATTCCTGTCGCGCCGATCACCTGAAATGCTACGGCCATGACCGGGACACTTCGCCCCATCTCGACCAACTGGCCCAGGAAGGGGTGCTTTTTGAGAATGCGACCGCGGTGGCGTCCTGGACGCGGCCGTCGCACATGAGCATGTTCACCTCGCTTTATCCCAGCGTCCACGGGGTGCAGACCTTCACGAGTCAATTGGGCGAAGGCGTTCCGACGCTGGCGCAGTGCCTGGCCGAAAGCGGATATGCGACAGCGGCGTTTGTGACGGGGCCGGTTTTGAATCACTACTTCGGATTCAACCGCGGCTTCCAATTATATGACGACTACACGGTTGACCGGACGTTCAAGAACGCGGGCTCGATGAAGCGCATGATGAAGGACGGCACCGGTATCCTCGACGACGCCGTCACGAGTCCCGTGATCACGGACCTGGCCTCGAAATGGCTCAAGAAGCATTCCCGGAAAAATTTCTTCCTCTTCCTGCACTATTTTGATTGCCATAGCGACTATATTCCGCCCCCGCCCTTCGACAAGAAATTCGACCCCGACTACAAGGGCCAGGAAAACGGCCGCGACATCATCCGGCGCGACCCGGACAAGCTGAAGTCCATCTCGGCCACGGACCTCGCGCATATGATGGCTCTCTACGATGGGGAAATTGCCTTCACGGACGAGCACGTCGGGAAGGTCCTTCAACTTCTTCAGGACTTGCGGCTTTCCGAGAAGACGCTGGTGATCGTATTGTCCGATCACGGCGAGGCATTTCTTGAGCATGGCAAGCTCGGCCACGGCAACAGCCTTTACGAAGAGCTGCTTCGTGTGCCGCTGATCATGCGACTGCCGGGCGTAATCCCGGCCGGCAAGCGCGTTGCCGGAAACGTCAGCCACGTTGACTTGATGCCGACGGCGTTGGGGCTTCTCCATCTGCCAGGCCCCTCGCAGATTCAAGGGATTGACCTGTCGCCGGTGATTTTAGGCGATCAGCCGGTTCCCGAGCGCTTGATATACAGCGACTTGGTTGGGGATAAGTTGAGCGCGGTTCGATGGGGCAATCGCAAGCTTTTGGGCACGCCGGGAACAATTGCCGGAGCCCAACTGGAAGAACTGGCAGGCGGCCACGAGAAGGCGATCGCCGACGCGGACCTGAAGAAAGCCTGTCCGGAGGCCGCACTCCGAGCCTTGACGATGGGGCCGCCCTCAATCCCCGGGGTCAATGCGGCGAAAGCGAATGAACCGGACGCGGAACTGGTCAGACGACTGAAGAGCCTCGGCTATACACAGTGAAGGCCGGAGAGCCGAACAAAGGCCGAGTACGATTAGGATTACGATTACGAAGAGTGGACGCCGCTTCGCATGGGGGGCGAGACATTCATGATGGTCGGCTTCGACATCGGAGCACAGTGGGTGGGCCCGCACACGGGGATTGGGCGCTACATGGCCGAACTGGCGGCGCGGCTGCCGAAGGCCGCGCCGGAGGCGCGCGTCGAGGTGTTCCTGGACCGCCGGCCCGAGATGGTGAGCGACGAGGAGTGGGCGATGCTGCGCGCGATGTTCCCGGCGGGGACGGTGCGGCCTTGTTCGGGTCGGATGCAGGTCTATACGCCGTCGGCCACGCACAAGGCGCGCCGCTGGCGGGCGGGCCCGCTGCTGCGGCCACTGGACCCGATCGTGCGCCGGGTGTGCGAAGCGGTCAATGAGGGCGCTTCGCCCTGGGGGCGCGCTCTGAAGCGCCGGCGCTGCCCGCCGGGACCCGAGCGCGCGCAGGTCATGCATATCATGTTCCGTCCGAGCTACCCCTGGCGCCGGCGCGGGAACGTGATGACGATCCACGATATCATTCCGTTGACGAACCCGGAGTGGGTGCCGGCCTCGTACGGGCAGCGGATGCGCGCGCAGTTGGACTTCGCCCGCCGGCGCTGCCAGGCGGTGATCACGGATTCCGAATTTGTCCGAGGGCAGTTGATCGCCCGGGGTTTGGCCCCGGAACGCGTGACGGTGGTGCCGCTGGCCTGCGCGCCGGCTTTCCGCCCGCGCGATCCGGCCCAGAAGACGCTCTGCCGCGCGGCCGTGGGCCTGGGCCCGGAGGAGCCGTTCGTCCTGTTCGTGGGGACGCTCGACCCGCGCAAGAACCTGCGCACGCTCCTGGAGGCGAGCGCGGCGGTGCGTCCCGAGACCCCGCACCGGCTCTTGGTGGTCGGGAAAAATCCCTATGGCCCCGACCCGGAACTGGCCAGGCAGGGGGTGTTGCATCAAACGGGAATAGACGATGAGACGCTGGCCGGCCTGATGAGCGCGGCGACGCTGTTTGTCCTGCCAACGCTGGCCGAGGGGTTTGGCCTGCCGGTGCTGGAGGCGATGGCGTGCGGCTGCCCGGTGATCGCGAGCAACACGACCTCGCTGCCGGAAGTCGCCGGCGATGCGGCGATATTGGTTGACCCGCGGGATGCGAACGCGCTGGCGGAGCGGCTGCGGGCGGTGCTGAGGGATGAGTCGCTGCGGCAGGACCTTCGGGCGAAGGGCCTGGCGCGCGCGGCGCAGTTTTCCTGGGAGCGCACTGCGCGAGAGACCGTCGCGGTCTATCGGCGCGTGGCGCAGGAGGATCGTCCGTGAGCGAACCGATGTGGGACAAGGCGCAAATGATCCAGGCCCACCGCGAGGTGGATGATCGGCTGAGGCAGGCGCGGGAGGAGATCGCGCGCCGCCCGTTCCGGCTCCCGCCGTTGGCGGACGCCGAGAAGGCCGGGCCGTTGATGACCCTGTGCGACGCGCTGGAGATGCGGTTGCGCGAGGCCGAGCGGCTGGCGAATCCGTTGTCCATACCGCATGCAGGGCGATTTCTTTTTCTGCAGCGCGTTGTCCGCCGCATCATGCGCCCGACGCTGGAACACCAGGTCCGGATGAACGCGGCGACGCTGGCGGCGTTGCGGGCGGAAGTGCATCTGCTTCAGGCGATCCTGGCGGCGCAATACCCGGTGCGGGAGTCGGGAGAATGAGGATTCTGTTGAGCACCGTTCGGCACCCGCCGTTCGGCTATGGCGGGGTCGGAGTCTATACGGACTATCTGGCTCGCGTCTTGAGCCGGATGGGCCACGTCGCGCACGTCGTGACGGCGGGCGAGGCCCTGTCGCGGCGAATCGCGCCGGGCCATTTCGTTCATTATCTGCCGTTTCCCGATCGCGCCCCCTTCGGCACAGGCATTTTGGGCGACGCCCTGGCTTGGAGCATGTCCCTCTGGCAGGCGACGGAGGAGATTGACCGGCGATGGGGAATTGACCTCATCGAGACGCCGAACAGCGTTCCCGAGGCCATGCACGGCCTGATGGCGGCGCGTTCCGGCAAGCATCCGGTCGTGGTGCGGATGAGCACGCCGACGGCGCTGTGGCAGGTGAATGACGGGTGGAAATTGGAGGGTGAGCGGCTCACCGTTTGCGCGGTCGAAGAGGAACTCTTGAAGTGCGCCCAGGGGCTGATCGCCAATACGCATGCCGTTTTTGAGGATGCCAGGCGCTGCTTCGCTCTGCCCAATGGCCTCCGGCGTCAAGTCATTTATCCCGGCCTGCCCACCGATTATGGAGTCCTGAGCGCGCCGTCCGACATGAACGACGAGGTGCGGGTGCTGGTGCTTTCGCGCCTGCAACCTTCGAAGGGGGCGCGCGCGCTGCTGGCGGCGATTCCGCTGGTTCTTGCGCGCGACCCGCGCGTGCGATTCGACATCGTCGCGCGCGACGTGGCCCCCTGGACCTTCGGCGCCGATTTCCGAAAGAGGCGGCCCGATCTGCTGGACCGCCTGAAGTTCCATTCCGGAATCACGGAGGACCGGAAGAAGGAACTGCTGCGCCGCTGCCATGTGATGGTTGCGCCCTCGCATTATGAGTCCTTCGGGATGATGTACGTGGAGGCGATGGCCTTCGGACGGGCGACGATCGGCTGTCCTGTCGGCGGAGTGCCGGAGATCGTCCTGGACGGCCAGACAGGTCTCCTGGTGAAACCGGATGACGAACAAGCGCTGGCGGAGGCGATTCTCTCCCTGGCGGCGGACCCGCAACGTTGCGCCGCGATGGGGCGGACCGGATATGAGCGTTTCCGCGAGCGCTTTACGGTCGAGCGCATGGCTAGGGAGACGTTGGCGTTCTACGAGTCGGTTCCGGGAAGGAGCTGACGACAGGGACCCGCGGAAAAGGGCGGACCGGCCAATCGGCCGCCCCGGAATGTGATGCCTCCGCGCAGGCTAGTGTTTAGTTGCGTAAATTGGCGTACCAATTTACGCAACTAAACACGGTTCAACGGGACGCATAACTCAGCAAATTGACGCGGCTTATCGCGGCCATGCTTCCTTGCGGAAATAGGACGCCTATTTCCGCAAGGAAACGCGAGGTGGAGAATCGGCGATGATCATCGTCCGCCTCCGTGGCGGGCTGGGCAACCAACTCTTTGAATACGCCTGCGGGCGCGCGCTGGCGTTGCGCAACGGCGCGCCGCTCAAGCTCGACCTGACCAATTACCGGGACCGCTCCTACGCCGAGCGGCGGTCGTATCTGCTCGACCGATTCCAGATCACCGCTTCGGAGGCCGGCGTGCTGGAGCGGAAGCTGGCCCACGGCGGGCGCATCACGCGGGCGGCGACGGCCCTGGCGCCTTCGCGCCGTTTCCGAACGTTCTCCGAAGGGACGCTGCGTTTTCAACCGGAAGTGGCCGCCGCCCGCGGGAACGTTTACCTGCTCGGCTACTGGCAATGCGAACGCTACTTTGCCGACTGCGCCAACACGGTGCGCAGCGAGTTCGCTCTCCGGGGCGAGCCGCAGGGCGAGAGCCTTCGCCTCCTGCGCGAGATCGAGGACTGCGAGTCCGTCAGCGTCCATGTGCGACGCGGCGATTTCCTGACCGAACCGGGGTTCCACGCCTGCGGCCTTGAATATTACCAGAGCGCGGCGGAAAGCATCGCGACGGCCGTCCGCGCGCCGCATTACTACGTTTTCTCCGACGATCCGGCCTGGACGAAAGAGCACTTCACCCTTCAACCGGCCGTTTTCGTCAGCCACAACGGCGCGGGCCGCCCCGAGGAGGACCTGCGGCTGATGCGCCGGTGCAAGCATCACATCATTGCCAACAGCACATTCAGTTGGTGGGGGGCGTGGCTTTGCGAACACCCGGGGAAGATCGTGATAGCGCCGCGCCGATGGTTCGCGGATCCGGAGCGGGACTCGTCTGATATTGTTCCGGCGAGCTGGACATGCCTATAGAACCTTCGAAACAGCGGCCCAGCCTTTCGGTGGTTGTCGCTACGCGAGACCGCGCGCCGGCGCTCAGGCGCTGCCTGGATACGCTGGCCGCGCAGGACTTTCGCGCCTTGAACGCGGAACTGGTCCTGGTGGACAACGCTTCGACCGACGCGACGCCGCGGGCGCTGGCGGAGGAACTGGCTCGCCGGAGGCTCCCACTGAAGGTCGTCGAGGAACCGCAGCCCGGCTTGTCGCGCGCGCGCAATACCGGCATTCAACACGCCTCGGGGCGGTTCATCATCTTCCTGGACGACGATGCGCTGGCGTCCCCCCGTTGGCTGGCGGCATATGAAAGGCTCTTCCGCCAGGGGCACCCGGTCGTCCAGGGGCGCATCCGCGTACAGATGGAAGGCGCGCGGCCGGGGTATCTGGCGGACGACCTGTTGGCGTACCTGACGCACCTGGACCAGGACGGGCCGGAAGGCCGGTACGAGGGCAACCTTCTGGGCGCGAATTTCGGCGCGATGCGCGGCGTCTACGAACAGTTGGGGCCGTTCCGCCGCGACCTCGGGGCCGGGGCCAGCGGCTTCGGGGAGGACACGGAGTTCAGTCAGCGCGTGACGGCGGCGGGCATTCCGGTGACCTACTGTCCGGATGCGCTGGTGCTGCACCGGATTCCGCCGGAGCGGGCGACGCGCAGGGCCCTGCTGCGACGGTGTTATCTCAGCGGGCAGAGCCAGCCGCTTTTCAGGAAGTATCCCGATGAATCGCTGCCGCGCACGCTATCCTACTTTGCGCGCCGGTCCGTTGCGCATCTGGGCCGCGCCCTGTTCGCCCGGCGCAGCGCCCAGCGTATCCGGGAGCTGTGCCAATGGGCCGAGCACGCCGGCCGCGCGCGGCAGATCCTGAAAATGCAGCGCCAGGCAAAGAAGGCAGGCCGATCATGAGTCCGGGAGAGACGATGCGGCGTATTTCGCTTGTGGGGCGCGCGGCGAGCTACGTTTACCGGCTGGCGATGCTGCCGGGACTTTTTGAAGCGATCTGTGCCAGGGCGGCGGACTTGAACCCGTGACCTCCAGACCCCCAGTCTACGATACCACCGTCGTTAGTAGTTACGTAATATAGAGTTACGAAACTGCCAAGTCTCATACTGACCACTGTACTGTCATGCCGTCGAACACCGCTCCAAAACGGCTTTATTATAGCGTAGCAGGCTCTTTTGATCCGTTGTTCTCCGTTGTGTATTTTTTCCTTGACAGAGCATGAATTGTATGATATGCTAAGTATGAACAACTGAGAACAACGGCTATTTTTTTGGAGGGAAGCGTCATGGGTGCAACCGATTTTAGGGCAAGTCTGAGTCAGAGCCAGAGCCGTAAGGGTTGGTGCGTGATCTTCAAGCATCCGCTGCGGTTGAGCAAGGACGGCAAACCGGGGATGCGAACTCGGAAGGGACTTGGAACCTCGGACAAGACCGTTGCGGAGCGGCTGGTTGAGCAGGTCAACACGCTCCTGTCAGATGAGTCTTACTGGAAGCCGTCCGCCCGTGCAAGGGCTGCCAGGGAGATGGATGATAAGGTTGTGCGAATTTTCTACGACGACATCCAAGGTCGGTCGGAAGACCCTTGGAGTAGGCGGGAGGCTATTCTGCCATTGCCGAAGCATGAGCACGGCTACAGCGTAGTGCTACTGGTCGGTCCGACCGGGGCAGGGAAGACGACTGTGTTGCGGCAGTTCATCGGGTCGCATCCGGTTCGTGATAGGTTTCCGTCAATCTCCACGGCGAAGACCACCATTTTCGATATGGAGATCATTATGCGACCGGGTTCCTTCGAGGGAGTCGTATCCTTCCTGTCGCGAGACATCGTGCGCAACTACGTCGAAGAGTGCGTCACCGCGGCGATTGTTGCAGCTGCTGAGCAAGCTTCGGAGGAAGAAATCTGGCGAAAGCTTATGGAGCATGCTGAACAGAGGTTCAGGATGAGCTATCTCCTTGGCAGGCCACGTTCCACCGGCGGTCTTGGCGCGGATGAGGAGGAAGATGATTTCGGGGACGCCGGCGAGAGCAAACGAATTGATGAAGCGGAGGCTGCGGAAATCGGCCCTGAGGAACAGAAGGCCATGTGGGCGCGCTTGGAGGAGTTCCATCGGCGCGTCATGACCCTGGCGGCCGACCTAGCGCAGCGGGTAACCAGCGAAGTCGGCTCGGCCTCGACCACCATGGGTCAAGATGAACACGATACGATAGTCGAACTTGTCGAAGAGGAGGTCCAGAGAAATGAGCAGGCCCAGGACTTGATTGATGAGATTTTTGAGGAGATCGAAACCCGCTTCGGCTTGCTCAATAGCGGGTCTTATGAGCACGATGCAAGCGGCTGGCCTCTCACTTGGCACTTCAAGACGAATGATCGGCAGGAGTTCATAAGGACCATAAACCGCTTCTCGAGCAACTATGCCGCGCACTTCGGACACTTGCTCGCGCCATTGGTTGAAGGGATGAGAATTGCTGGCCCCTTTAACCCGGCGTGGAGGGATGGCGAAGAACGCTGTCCACCGCTCGTATTCATTGACGGGGAAGGACTAGGCCACACGCCATCTTCGGCAACGACCCTACCTACTACGGTGACGAAACGGTACGAAATCGCAGACGTCATCTTGCTCGTGGACAATGCCACGGTCCCCATGCAAGCCGCTGCGCAGGCGGTTCTGGAAAGTGCAGCCGCTGGCGGACACGATGGAAAGCTCGCGATTGCCTTCACACATTTTGATCAGGTTGGGGGGGCCAATCTGCCGGATTCTCAGTCGCGCCGGGACCATGTGAATGCGTCGCTCGATGGCGCGGTGGCCGCTGTCGCAGAGGCCGTCGGAGAAGATGCAGGTCGAAGGCTTCGACGACATCTTGGCAACCGTGTCTTCTTTTTTGAGCGGGTTCAAGAAGAGTTGCCGGCAGGAGCCAAACGTACCAGACGACAGCTCGAAGAGCTTATTGACTTGTTCAAGCAGGCTGCCTTGCCGCCCGGGGCTGTAGCTGTGACACCCGTATATGACTTGGCCAACCTAGTCCTGAGTGTTCAGGTAGCCACAGAGCAGTTCCATGAGCGCTGGAATGCCGTACTCGGCCTAGAATTCAAGCCTGGAATACAGAAGGAACACTGGACGCGGGTGAAGGCGCTGTCCAAGCGCTTCGCGGAGCAATCGGCCGACCGGTACGACAGCCTCATGCCCGTTGCGGATCTCATCAAGATGCTATCTGACAGGTTAGCAGCCTTCATTTCAAGACCCCGTGACTGGCGACCAGCGGTAGCGACGGTGGATGCGAAGGACGCTGCTGCTGCCAAGGTTGCGCGGGAGACCTATTCCCAACTACACGTGTTGCTGAAAGAGCGGCTCTTCCGTGAGCTTCTAGCTGCATGGGGCGGTGCTTACGGCCACAGAGGCACCGGCTCGACCGTCACAAGAGCCAGAGACATTCGTGGCATTTATGAAACTGCGGCGCCCGTACCGGGAGGCACTCCCGATCCAGAGGCCAGCAGGTTCCTTGACGTGATCCGAAACATGTTTCGGGAGGCGGCCTTGAGCGCTGGTGCAGAAGTCCTCTGAGGCGACGGTACGGCGAACTGCCGGCGAGCAGAGGCTATCTTTCGCCGCGTACCTTTCCCTTGACATGCGGGCTTCTGATAGTCAGAATACGACACTTAGTGACTGACCGTCATGTGGACGGCGGTGATCTGGGAAACCTCGGCTGTCCCAGAATACTCACTTCAGGTTCGCGTTGCATAGAGGAGGTAAGGTCATGGTGAAGGAGAGAATCGTCAGGAAGACTATCTACACCCGGAAACCCAAAGGCGGCGAGCGCAAAACCCGAATCGTCGTTCGGAAATCGCGAAACAAGTAAGTAGGTCACGCTCGGACGCTTAAAGAGTTCCGACGTGTGGGGTTCAATCGACGGCGTAGCCATCATCGAAAGAGATCGAGTCGGTCTCACTGGCGCGCGGCCAGCAGGACCGGCCCGAAGCTCAAAACCGGCGTAATCACGTAGCGCATCCTGCCTTCAGTACTGCTAGATCGCCTTCTTCGCAGCGGTGACTAGGTTCTCGACGGTCGCCTCGGCCTTCGCCAGGTCCGCTTTCGCGTCCGCAAGCGCCGTGGACCCATTCGACTCGCTTCGCTCGCTCCGGGCAAGGAAGGCTGCCGTGGGCCTTCACGACCTCGTAAACGATGCAGCCGAGCGCCGCGACGACCGCGAAGCCGTTCGACGTTGCTCACCGCCCTGAGCCTGTCGAAGGGCCGAGCGCCGCGACGACCACGAAGCCATTCGACGTTGCTCATGGCCCTGAGCCTGTCGCAGGGCAGACGATCCCCAGCCCGACTCTTCTCCGCCCGCCGTAGCAGCGGACTCGTGCTACGTAGCGAAGAGCCGCTACTTCGCAGAGTAGAAGCTGCGAAGAGCGGGTGCCCGCGACAGCGACGCGCGACGTTTAGGAGCGCATCTTGTCGCGCCCTGTTGGGCCTTCTCGTAGCGCATGAGGGCCAGAAGAACGGCCAGCATGACCCGCCTTCGCCTCTTCGACTGCGCTCAGAGCTACGGCGGGCAAGCCGTAAAGGTCGCGGTCAGCGCCCGCCGGTGAATCAGCGGGGCGGTTGCGCGGAGGGGGCGAGGGGACGCAGGAGTTCCTCCGGGACGGTCCCGCCGAGTTTCCGGACCATTTGGAAGTCGGCGAGCGCATCGCTGTCCTGCTTCATGCGGTGGCGGACGATGGCGCGGTTGTAATAGGCGTCCGGATCCTGCGGGCGCAGTTCGATCGCCCGGCTGTAGTCCCGGATCGCTTCGGCCGGGCGGCCGGAAGCAGCGTAAGCGTTGGCGCGATTGTACCAGGCATCGGCGTAATCGGGCTTGAGCGCGATAGCCTGATCGTAATCATAGATGGCCTTCGCCTGGCGGTTGGCGTCCAGGTGGATGTTGCCCCGATTGTAGTACTGCTCGGCGTCATCGGTCTTGAGCGCGATGGCCCGGTCCAGGTCGCGCAGGGCCTCTTCGGGACGGCCGGTCTTGGCGTAGGCGGTGCCTCGGCTAAACCACGCTTCGGCGTCATCGGGCCTGAACGCGATGGCCTGATCGTAGTCGCGGAGAGCCTCGGCGTAGTGTTCGGCGGCTGCGCGGATGTTGCCGCGATTGACGTACGCCTCGGCGTAATCGGGCTTGAGCGCGATGGCCCGGTCCAGGTCGCGCAGGGCCTTTTCGGGGCGGCCGGTCTTGGCGTAGGCGGTGCCTCGGCCGAACCATGCGTCGGCGTCATCGGGGCTGAGCGCAAGGGCCTGATCGTAGTCGCGGATGGCTTCGGGGTACCGCCGGGCAACCGACCAGGCGTCGCCTCGGTTGCGCCACGCCTGAAAATACAGGGGGTCCAGTTCCAGGGAGTTATCCAGGCAGCGGATCGCCTCGTCCAGGGCTTCCGCGCGGAGGTACGCCACGCCCAGGTTGCTGTACGCGCGGGGATTTCGCGGAGCGCAGCGCACGGTCTGTCTCCAAAGCCCCACTGCGTTCCGATACTCGGCATTACGCCGCACCGTGAGGAAGCCCAGCCCAGCCGCCGCCAGGATGGCCACGCCGGCGAGCGCGCGGCCGCACCGGCGATCGGTTGCCAGGGGCCATGCGCGATTCCAGAACTGAAACGCGGCGATGACGGCGGCGGTCATCACCGCCGCCAGCGGCAGGTACATGCGGTGCTCGAAGGCCATGTCCATGATCGGGACGACGCTGGACGTCGGCGCGAGGATGCAGAAAAACGCCAGGCCCAGAAATCCCCACCGCCGGCCGCACGCGACGCCTCCCACGGAAAGGACCAGCAAAACGCCGACGACCAGGAGCGCCGGCAGCGCGTCGCCCACGGAGCGGACGAAGGGCCGTCCATAGTCCAGACAGAGCGGCCACGGGCAGAAGCTCAGGCGCAGGTAGTGCAGGATCACGCCCGGCTGCGTCAGCGCGTACTGCAGCGGCGTCACGACCTTGATCCCAAATCCGACCGTCGTTGATACGTCAGCCGTGTGGAAAACAAAGCGGCAAACCACCAGCCCGCAGCACAAGGTCAGCCCCAGATAAAGGCCCCAGCGCCGGCGAAGGCTTTCCCGCCATGAGCGCGTCAAGAACAGCGCGTCGTACGCCAGGGCCACCACGGGGAGCGTGACGATGACCTCTTTGCAGCCTGCGCCCAGCAGGCAGCTCGCCACGGCGCCAGCGTACCATCGGTGCGGGTGCGGCGAGCCGTGCCCCCGGATGAGGCAGTATAAAGCCGACAGATAAAAGAGCCCCATGAGCGATTCCGCACGCTGGATTACGTAAGTGACCGACTCTGTCTGGAGCGGATGGAGCATCCAGAGCAAGGCGATCGTCAAGGCTAGGGGCGCGGCCCACGGGCCGTAGCGCCCGGCCAGCGGCGGCAACTCCAGCGTCCTCCGGACGATGCCGAAGAGCGCCAGCGCGGCGAGCAGATGCACCGCCACGTTGACCAGGTGATAGCTCCAGGGATCGGACGCGCTCCAGGCATAGTTGAGCGCGAGAGTCGCGAAGACTACCGGCCTGGGGTCTTCCAGAGTCCGTGCGAGCGTCGGGAAGCGCCGCAGCGCCGGATTGGAGAGGATATTCTGGATGTCGTCAAAAACAAAGACGCCCCGCAGACTATTGGCGTAGATCGCTCCGCCGACGAGGATGATCAAGAGGGCCGGCCAAAGCGTTCGATGACGGACGAGGAGGGAGCGCGCCGGCATGGAGTTGCTGGAAGCCGTCATGCTTTCGGGAGATTCGCTCTCGCGGCGGTGTGGAGCAGGCCGCGGCAGTTCCGGCGCAGGAGGCGGCGCACTTCATGGTTCGTGCGCATGCGCAACAGGATGGAGTGCGTCAGCAAGTTCTTGCAGCGCTCCGACGCGGCGTCCTGCCGGCGCGGCTCGATCACCAGCCGATGCGCGCGCCATTCGGCGACAAATTTCCCGTCCACGTACAGCCGCACGCCATCGGACCGGAGCGGAGGACTTTCCGCTTCCGTTCCGGCCAGGAAAGCGTTGATGACGTCTTGTTCAATCATGGCAGGGGTCTTTCAGGTGAAATGCCTGACGGCTCTGCTCCATACGGCGATCCGCCTTCCCCAAAGCCCCGGCGGACAAGCCGGCCTTCGGCAACACCGTTACGGGCAGTCAATGCCCACCGCCTGATCGAACTGGTTCCAGGCGAGTTGGCTGGAGGCGGAGCTGATGGTGAAGTTATCGCTGCCGGGGTTGGCCGGATCAGCCCAGTTCTGCCAAGTGCCCAGTTTTCTGCCGGTATCGTCGAACCAGCCGACGTGGCCGTCGCCGTATAGGACGTTGTAGCCAAGCTTGTGGCTCGACAAACCGTGGCCGGGGATGAAGGCGCCTCCGCCGGGGGGCGCGTAGTCGAACGTGTCGGCGGCGATCGCCCGGTTGCCGAGCGCGCGGATCGTCTTGAACGGCGGGCACATGAATTGCGCCTGCACGACCGGGTGCGTGGGGCTCAGCGGCCACTCCGCCAGCCAGCCGGTGTCCGGACAGGACAGGTCCGGGTAATCATTGGTATAGGTCCAGCCGGGCGGCGCGTTGGCCGGGGTCAGACGGGAATAGAACGGCGTGTCGCGATAGCTGTAGCTGCACAGGACGGCGGTGACGCTGTTGCCAATGCCGGTGGTGCTGTAGCCCGTGCCGCTGCCGCTGCCGGTGTTGCTGCTGCCGGTGTTGCCGTTCAGAGCGGTGTGGTAGAAGCCGCGGCCGTCGCCGGTTACAAGCGGGCGGGTGGCGCCGCTTGTGCCCAGCAGTGTCGGCATGGCTGCGTTGTACTGGTACGTGGCCGAGTCGTAATAGGTATTCGCCGGGCCGACCATGGAAAGGCAGACCAGGTTGCTGCTGCTGATGGTCTCGCGCATGACCAGAACGCCGAGGCCGGTCGGCGCGAAGTTGAGATTTCCCGGGGCCAGGTCCACTATCGCGTCGGTGTCCACGGCGCCGTAGCCGATGACCATGTGGCGCGACAGGCCCTGCTGGCTGAAGTACGGCGTGACGCTGCCGCCATCCAACGAGAATGTATAGGCGCTCACGCCCCAGTCGGCGTGACTGGGCATGTATTCCTGGAACTCGTTGTTATAGATCGCCAGCGCCTTGCCGATCTGCGTGAGGTTGGCCAGGCAGTGCGTCCTGCGGCCCTGTTCGCGCGCTCCGCCGAGCACCGGAAGCAGAATCGCCGCCAGGACGCCCATGATCCCGATGACCACCAGTAACTCCACCAGCGTGAACCCGGCGGCAGATCCAGGGCGCAGTGGCAGCTTGTGTTGCGGCATGATGTATCGCTCCTTTTGACAGGGTTTATTATGCCGCGCTTTCGTAAGGACAAGGCTAGGAACACGCTAGTTTCTTCTGAAGGAAGATTCCCACGTTGGTCCGGGTCTTCCAATGGGTAACTAATAAGCGGGGACCGCAAAAAAGGCGAGGCCCGGTCCTTACGGGACCGGGCCTCGTGCCCCCAATTGAAGTCGCTGATGCAGAAGAGGCTACTGGTACGTGACAGCAGAAGTGACGGGTGGGTTGTCGGCCGGGCTGTTCAGGATCTGCGGCTTGCCCACGACAGACCACATGTTGGTGCCCCACAGGAAGTTGTTCGGATCCAGCGTTGCCGAGAGAGTGTACTGGGCAGCGTGGCCGTCCACAAAGAGGTAGTTGCTGCCGGTCAGGTGGGCATTGGGGTTGATGTACGTGATGTGGTCGAGGGTCGCGGCTGACTGCGTGCCATCCGTCACGGCGTTGATGTCGTTCATGGCATCGGTCACGCTCAGCTTGTAGAACTGCCAGCCCATGTTCGTGTCGTATTCCTCGCCGTCGTAAAGCCTGAAGTCAGCGGATGCCGGCTGACCATCAGCCCCCGTCATATGATAAATGCTCGCGATCTTGACGGCGTTGGTCGGGCGGTGGGACTTGTAAGCCATGCCGCCGCCTTCGGATTTGCCGTAGATGCAGTTCGCGTTTTGGCTGAACTCGGCAACCAGGATCGTGGTTGCCGGCGAGGTGATCTCGTCCTCCTGGACCTGGACGAGATTGGACGTGTTGTTCCAACCATTGTCATACGCCGTAGTATCATAATTTGCGAATGTGCAGACGGCGCTTCCCCCCTCAGTGCCGGCATACGTGGCGAGCATGTTGTTATCATGCTCAGCGCAGTATTTCTTCCGGGGCATGACCGCCTCGTTGGCGACGTAGCTCAACCGGGGACACTGCCGGTCATCGTCAGCCGCATAGACACCAGCCTTGGCGGGGGTCTCGCTGTATTGACCCGGCGGAGGCGCGGGGATGCGAGTGGTGGTGAAGTTCGTCGGCGCAAATCCGTGCGGGATGTGTGAAGGACAGACGTACTGAGGTTCCTGCATTGGATACGGACCGAAGTTGGTCGGGGTCCCGGCCGCGGCGCTCGCGGCGTTCTGGGCGGCGTAAAAGACGCTTGCGGTATATTGGTCGGGTTCCAGGCCCGCCGTCCAGTGGAAGTAGCCAGCCGTCGTGCCGTCGCCGGCCGTTGGCGACTCGCCCTCGCCGTTATTGTACTGATAGTCGATCGGGTAGTAATTTCCGTAAGCCGCCACGTACGTGTGCAAGGCCAGCCCGATGTTGTGCAAGTTGCTCATGCAGGCGACCGACTTGGCCGTTTCGCGGGCGCGGCCGAGCGCGGGCAACAGGATCGCCGCCAGCAGGGCGATGATCCCGACGACCACCAGCAGTTCGATGAGCGTAAACGCGTTCCTGCCTCTACGCATAACTCTCTCCTTCTTTCTTGACGAGGATGCCCAATGCGGCGCGAGGCGCGCACCCGCGCGCCCGATTCCGGCCATTGTTCTCTTGCCCATGACCTCCTTTCGCGTTCCAGGTTTCCGGGCGAGCGATGGCCCCGTTCCATCCCGCCCCTGCAGGTTCGCCGGGAAACGATTCCTCCAGACGGTTTTCACCTTCCTCGCAACTCAAGGGAAGGATAGAACCGCAAGGTTAGGGGAGTTTGAGGAGCAAGCGAATAGGGTGATAATTCCTCCTCATCCTTTCCTCGCGTTCTTCTGACGGGGGTGAAACCGGCCTGCGGAACGCTTGAGTGCAGATTGCAGAGCGCAGAATTAGGGTGGGAAAGGGGACACGAATTCGGAGGAGTCCGTCACAATCGGCGGGCGCAAGGCGTCGGCCTGGCGGGCGTTCAACGCATCGCAAACGAAGGATGCGCCTCGTCCACGACGACGATGATCCCGCGCCAGTTCGCGCAGAATTCGCCCACGGGGACCTGCATCTTGCCCAGGAGCGGGTCCGCGAGGACCGCCGTCCGATCGTTCATGGCCAACAGCACAACCCAGTGGTCGCGCAGCAGGTCCGACTTGATCCGCGCGAGCACGGGTCTCAACTGGCGGGCCAGATGATCCAGGCCGGGGCGCTCGAGCGTCACGCGGAGACCGGTTCCAGACAGCCTCATCCGCAGCGCGCGGCACACGGCGATTTCATCCGTGCCCGTGAGTGGCGTGGCGCCGCAGAGCTGTTCCATCTCGCGTTCGCTCGTCCGAAATCCGATCTGCGTCAGCAGCGTCGCGGCGGCGGCCGCGCCACAGGTGAAGTCCTGCGTCTGCATGCACACGCCGTCGCCGTTGGGCGCGCCGGCATAGTCGCCCGGATTGAAGGTCGCCCGAGCCCAGGGCTGCTGCAGCGCGAACGCAAACAGCGCCAGCGCCGCGATCTCTATGGCTGCGCGCAGCGGCCGGCGGCGCATCTGCCGCGCGCCGATCCCGAGACTGATAAAGGCGAAGGGGAATACCCACAACGGACGGATGGCGCAATAGAGGTTCGACGAGAGCAGCGGATACTCAATTTCCGGCCGAAACCGGAAGAGCGCGCGCAGCGCGATCATGCCGAAGGTCAGCGCGGCGGCCGCCAGCGCCACCGGCTTCGACCGGCCGCCGACCCACAGCCCGGCCGCCCAGCACGCGGCGAACAGCAAGCCGCACAAGCCCAAGATGACCCAAGCCCAAGCCATCAGCCCATCCTCCGCGCCCAGCCTGAGCGAACTGAGGAACGCTCCAGCCGGCAGGCTGCTCTGTTAGCTTTGCGTTAATTATACCTCAAAATCACGTTAGCGTCCAAATCGCAGCTTTTCCCGGCCACTCCTATTATCGGCGGGACTGCCGTAGATATTGAGCCTCCGGGCGCCGGCAAAGCAGAGTTTTTGACGAGCGCATCGCCCGCCCGAACCGGCGGTTGCTTGACGGGAATGAGATCAGTCATCACAATATAATGTTTGATGCGTGACCCTCGCGCGCAGGGCGGCTGTATGGCAAGCCCCGAGTGAAAAGGATGAGAACTCATGGCCACCGAGATGTGCCCAGGGTGCAGGGAGATTCGCAATATGCGAATGTCGGTCTCCGAGAGAACTGAGAAGGGAAGAGAGGAAAAGGCGAGGAGAATCCGAACACTCCTCTTCCACTGTGAGACCTGCAACCGGTTTGTGCGGAGTGAGGACCATGAGTTGCAGGCAACGAGTAAAGGCGGCTGATTCAGGGATTCGAGGAGATCGCCGAACTGCATGACGACGGACTGCTGGTCTGGGGCGCGCAGGCGGGGGAGCGTTGTGGTCTGGACTAGTGCGACCTGATGGTAATGAGGAAGACCCGGCCGCACGCCAGGACGCCCGTTTTTTCACATGATCGGTTTAATGACGCAGGGAGACGCTATGAGCTATCGCGCGACTCCGGAACCGGCGATCGCGGGCCCGACTCTGTCGAGCAGATGGGCCGCGCGAGGGGCCGACCTGGAGCGGCTGACGCCGGTCGGCGAAGGGAAGGGCATTCATCCCGGACGCGTGGTGTGGGCGCATGACCCGAAGGCCGCGGACTGGCAAGGGCCGGGCGACGGGCATTGGTGGGAACCGGCGCACACGAATCAGAAGGAAGTGGACCGGATGGTCTCGCGGGCGCTCCGCGAGCTGACCGGCGAAGCTGCGGATGCCGCCGCCTGGGACAAGCTGTTCCGTCATTTCAACAAGACGCACGGCCGGGGCGACGCGGGCTACAGCCCGGGCGAGAAGGTCGCTGTCAAGGTGAACCTCGTCGGATTGATCCGCAGCGGGTACACCGTCTCTCCGGACACGCTTGCCCTGGTGCGCGACCGGAATTACATGAACACCTCGCCCCAGATGATGCTGGCCCTGCTCCGGCAGCTCGTCAAAGTCGCAGGCGTGCAGGAAGCGGATATTTTTCTGGGCGACACGCTGGCTGTCTTTGCGAATGAGTATTACGATCCGCTCCACTCCGAGTTCCCGAACGTGCGCTATGTGGACGCCCTCGGCAAGCGGGGACGGATCCAGGCCAAACCGTCGGCGATCCCGTTCTACTGGAGCTGTCGCCCGGAGGGGATGAAACAGGACTACCTGCCGGACTTCATTGCGGAGGCGACGTACCTGATCAATCTGGCCAACCTGAAGGCCCACGGGGGCGCCGGCATAACCCTTTGCGCCAAGAACCATTATGGCTCGCTCGTGCGCTACCCGGCGGAGCGGGGATACTATGACCTGCATCGCAGTTCGTTCCGCAAAGAACCGAACTTGTACCGGCCGCTGGTGGACCTGATGGGACATGCACACTTTGGCGGCAAGACAGTGCTGTACATGATTGACGGCCTCTATCCCGGCACGCACGAGAGAGATGCCGCCCCACGCAAGTGGAAGTCGGCGCCCTTCAACGGTCACTGGGCCTCGAGCCTTCTGGCCTCGCAGGACCCTGTGGCGATTGATTCGGTCGGTTTCGATTTTCTCTGGACGGAATGGAGCGACTATCCGCGCGCCGGCGGCGCGGACGACTACCTGAACGAGGCGGCGCAGGCGGAGAAGCCGCCCTCGGGAACGTTCTACGACCCGAACCACGCGACGAGCGTGACGCGGTTGTCGAGCCTCGGCGTCCACGAGCACTGGAACAACGCTGAGGAGAAGAAATACTCGCGTAACCTGGGGCTTGGCAAAGGGATCGAGCTGGCGCCGGCGACGTTGACCGCCCCCGCCACGCAACCGTGAAACTGGGACGTGCATCTTTATCGGATAAGGTAGGCTGCCTATGACCACATCTGTTCCTCGCCGCGGGCGACTGGCAGAAGCGCTGCAGCCGTTCATTGACAAACGCTGGGTGGCCGGCGCCGTGATGCTCCTGGCGGACCGAAACAAAGTGCTCCGCGTCGAGCCGGTCGGCTTCGCCGACATCGCCGCCGGCACACCGATGCGCCCGGACAGGCTCTTCTGGATTGCCTCGCAGACCAAGCCGATCACCGCCTCCGCGATCATGATGCTCGTGGATGAAGGCAAGGTGCGCCTGGACGACGCGGTGGAGGCGTATCTGCCGGAATTCAAGGGGCAATGGCTTCGCGTCGAGGAGGATGCCGATCACATGGTCCTCAGGAAGCCCCGGCATCCGATCACGGTGCGCAACGTCCTCAGCCACACCAGCGGGCTGCCGTTCAGCTCGCCGGTGGAAGCGCCCACGCTGGACATGCTGCCGCTGCACGCGGCGGCTGCAAGCTACGCCATGATGCCGCTTCAATTCGAGCCGGATACCCAGTACCAGTACTCCAACGCCGGCATCAACGCCGTCGGCCGCATCATTGAAGTCGTCAGCGGCATGCCCTACGAGGAATTCCTGGACCGGCGGCTCTTCGGACCGCTCGGGATGAGGGACACCACCTTCCGGCCCAGCAAGAGGCAGATGGCCCGCCTGGCGAAATCGTACAAGCCGAACGCGGACGACACCGACCTCGAAGAGCCTCCCATCGGGCAACTCCGCTACCCGTTTTATGACCGCGCGCGGCAGCCGATGCCGGCCGGCGGGCTGTTCTCCACGGCCGGCGACATCGCGCGCTTCTGCCAGATGGCGCTCAACGGCGGGAGCTTCGAGGGGACACGGTACCTGTCCGAAACCGCCGTCCGGCAGATGACGAGCCGCCAGACCGCCCAGGCCATCGCCGAGAGTTACGGTCTCGGCTGGGCGGTGGGCGACGGCTGGTTCGGCCACGGCGGCGCCTATGCAACCAGCATGACGGTTGATGTGAAGCGCGGCCTGGTGCGGGTGTACCTGGTGCAGCACGCCGGGTTCCGCGGCGACGGGGGCAAGGGTCTCGCGGCCTTCGAGAAGGCTGCAGAGGCATGATTGGAACGGATTTTGCTCTGTTGAAAACATGGCAGCATGACTCTTTGAGGCTGCCTCATCGTCATTCCCGCGAAAGCGGGAATCCACGTTCTGCGCAGGATTCTGGATTCCCGCTTTCGCGGGAATGACATTGGAATCGGCTGAAAACATGA
>Ga0181533_1001950_pt1 | contig 25264 bp, 27 predicted proteins | sample PEATcosm2014_Bin_45_FD_119772 | JGI IMG/M metagenome (GOLD analysis project Ga0181533, IMG submission 119772) | Peatland microbial communities from MTU Mesocosm Facility, Houghton, MI, USA - PEATcosm2014_Bin11_60_metaG | ecosystem: Environmental > Terrestrial > Soil > Wetlands > Peat | place...
CTGGAAACCGGTTCTATCCGCCAAACTCAGTTGAAATCGGGGACAGGCTAAAATTGCCAGAACATGTCAAGGTCACAATAGGTTGCACGCGGCCAGATCGGCTTTAACCGGACAGCAGTGGATTGACATAGAGAACGGGAACCAACAGCAGCAGCGTCCACAGCAACGCCGTGCCGTAGTTCTGCCCGGCCTGAGTATATGTGCCAAAGGCGCCGGCGTCGTTGTCTCCCACCATGACGATGAGGCCCGGTCCGAGGATCGCGAGCAGCGTCTGGAATCGGTGTTTCCATCCGATGCGGGGCCCGTGATCGCCGTGGAGGATCGTGCCCAAGGCGCCATGGATATGCCCGACATGGGCTTCGTCGAGAGCCGCGTTGTGCGGAGCGTCTTTCGGAATGACATGCAAGGTCATGGCTCGTCTCTTTCGCTTGCGGGAGACGAGCCTCGAGAGGCCAGTTTCGGCCCCTATGTCGCTCGATCTCGCTTGGTTGCTGTTGTCGCTTGAAGGGTCTTGGGGTTTGCGCCTGCTGGCGGGGCGAAGGCGTCGCCGGTGGGCCCACTGGAGCCGTCGTCCCTGGGTTTCTCCATCTGGCCGCGATCCGGAGCTTGGGGGGAGGTTCGCCGGCGTCGCGCGCGAGACATTGATCGCCGTCCATCGGCGTCGTCCAAGAGCAGGCGAGGCGACCCGTCACGGGGTCGGTCGTCCAGACACAGACCAGCGTCCGGCGCGCGCGGCGGCGAAACGGGATAATGTCCGCGAAAACGCGGCAAAGCATGGCGTCCCGAACGATCGGGCGCGCGAACTGGATTTTCGTGAGCTTGTTCATCGCTCATCTCCTGCGCCGTTGATCCACGGCCCGGAGCATGAGCGGCAGGCAGGAGCTTTAGGCTCTCGCGACGCCTCTCACACGGTCTCCGCGACCGTGGACGGTTTCGATTTCGAGCGGCGTCACTCGCGCAAGGAAACCTGCGGTCGTGGCGCCAAAGCTGCTACTGCCCATGTCTCTTTCTGTTGTTGAATCGCCGACGGACATAGGCCCGTCGGCATTTCGTCATGTGCGCCCCAATCACAGGGGGCCTGGCCTCCCGCAAGCCGTCATGGTTCAGATGATCAGCATGGCGGTGAGCATGATTGCGCGAAGCGGAACGCGTCCGACCTTCACGCCCTCCATCAATTCGACCGCGAGACCGACAACCGGATGCGCGCCGAACACGACGTGGTCAACCAATTCGATCCAAGACGCATCCGTCTTTCCGCCGCAAACGCAAGGCGCGCGAACGCGCCCAGTCGCGGAGGACGGAAGGCGGGCGGCGCCGTGGGAAACCGGACGCGCCGCGTTGACTATCGTGAGCTTGTTCATCGCTCATCTCCTGCGCCGTCGATCCACGGCCCGGAGCATGAGCGGCAGGCAGGAGCTTTAGGCTCTCGCGGCGCCTCTCACACGGTCAGGGCGACCGTGGACGGTTTCGATGTCGAGCGGCGTCGCTTGCGCGGACAAAGCCGCGGTCGGGGCGCCAAAGCTGCTACTGCCCATGGTTCCTTCTTTGCTTGGTGAGCGTCGGAACAGGCAAAAGCCCGCCCGACGAAGCCGTATGTGTTCCTCGACCTATGATTTGTCAATCACAAAATGAGCGTAGTTTGAAGTTTCTTAAAATTCGATGGCCGACGAACCGCATCGCCTCTCGGAGCGCCCCGTTCGTATGCAAAAATGAATAGAGTTGCGTCGCGTTTGGAGCCCGACGCACGACTTGCCGTATCCCCTCGGGGAGGATAGGTTCAGCCATGAGAAAACCGCACCCGCGCCGAACCCACCCCGATATCGTCAAGCGACTGAAGCGCGCCGCCGGTCATCTGGAGAGCGTGATCGAGATGATCGAAGCCGAGCGCCCTTGTCTCGAGATCGCGCAACAGCTTCAGGCCGTGGAATCCGCGATAGCCAAAGCCAAGCAGACGCTTATTCACGACCATCTCGAGCACTGCCTGGAAAGCGCCGTCGGCTCCGTGTCGCGCCCGCGGCGCGCCGTCGTCGATGAATTCAAGCAGATCACCAAATATCTCTGAGGTCCGGCATGGCTCAACCTTCGGGCCTACTTCACCAGAGCGGCGCGAACGCTTGGCTGTTCATCCCGTCGGCAATTTTGCTCGGAGCCATGCACGGACTGGAGCCCGGTCACAGCAAGACGATGATGGCGGCTTTATCATCGCCGTCTGGATGATCTGGCGCACATGGCGGGAACAGCGGCGCGCCACTGTTGAATCCCATGAAGACCATCGGAGCCATGCTCATGGCGAGGCGGCGCGTCGCATCGACACGGGTCATGGCGTGCTTGTCTTAGAGGTGTTCGAGCAAGGAGTTCCGCCGCACTGGCGTATTCATGCACAAAGCGGTCATGCTTGGCCCGCACAGGCCGTCGAAACGGAACGCCCGGACGGAAGCCTGCAAGGGTTTATATTTGCCGACCGGGGCGGCTATCTGGAATCCCTCGAAGAAATCCCCGAACCGCACGAGCTCCTCGCGCGGGCGCGGCTCTCTCACGGCGATCACACCCACGATTATGACGCGGCCTTCTTCGAACATGACCACGGACGCGACCATTTGCATGAGGAACTCCGAGGTCTCGATGTCGTCGCCGGGGGCTATCAAGACGCGCATGAGCTGGCGCACGCCAATGACATCCGCCGGCGCATCGCCGATCGCAACGTGACCACCGGACGGATTGTCATGTTCGGATTGACCGGCGGCCTGATTTCTGTCCGGCCGCCATAGCCGTGTTGCTGCTCTGTTTGCAGCTCAAACAGTTCGCCTTGGGCGTGGGGCTTGTCTTGTGCTTCAGCATCGGCCTTGCCATCACCATGGCGGCGGGGGTGATCGCCGCCCTCAGCGTCCGGTGCGTGTCGCGCAATTGGTCGGGCTTTGGCGTGTTGGCGCAACGCGCGCCTTACTTCTCCAGCGGCGTCATCATTTGCGTTGGGCTGTATGTCGGTTGGCGGGGGATCGCGGCCTTGGTCGCCGTGGCGAGTTGATGTGACATTGGCGGCAAGGCGGATTCTCAAAAGCCCGGCCCCAAACCGAGATCAAGAGGCGCCGAAAGAGAAAATGGCGGGTGTCGGAGGCGAAGCGATCGGGACCGGATCGGTTTACATGAATTTTATGTCGGCAGTCCTTCTTCCGTATCGATCCCTTACGTCGTACGGCCGTAAATCCATGCTGCGGTCCACACACCGGATCGCGTCACCATAGGCGTTGACATGTCCATTCCCCCAAGTATCGGCGAAACGCGCAGCCGCGATACGGGTTTGCAATTCATTGTTGGTCAGGATGAAACAGGTCGCTGGGTCGCGGTGGAGACCAACGGTCGTGGAGGAGGAATCTTCGTCGACCGACAGGCGGCATTGAACTACGCGGCTTTCGAGGTTGACCAGCGCTCGGACGCCGTGCGGTGTGCGACTGAACCGCTGGCGTTATGGAAACGGTTCGACGCGAACGCCTCCGACGGATACGGAGCACAAAGATGATCGAACTCATTCGCCAAATCATCGACGCAAAGGGCCATTTGCCAGTGGCCGCGCGAACGCTCGACCCGAACGCCAACCTCTATGAGGCCGGGCTTTCACCCTTCACCGCGATACAAGTGATGCTGGCGCTGGAGGGGGCCTGCGGCGTCGAATTTCCCAAGCGAATGCTGCGTCGACGGAGCTTTTCGTCGCTCAATTCGATCGCCGCCTGCCTGGAGAGCGTGGAACGCAAAGCGGCGTGAGGGAGGCGCAAGACGCCGCCGCCAGGTGTGTTCAACGCGGGTCTCGTCGATCGGAATGTTCGCCATCATGGAGAGCGCCTTGTTCCGCGTAAATCCCGTGATCGTCGGCGTCCTCGCGATGTTCGCGATCGCATTCTCCTATGTCGAAATCCAACCCGAGTATCTGCCGGTCGCGACCGACACGGATTCCTTGGACCGCTAATGCGGGTCGGCTCGCGGTCTCGCTCGCGCCCGGAGCCCTTGAACGATAGGAATCCGCCGATCAGCAGAAGAATGATAGCGACGGCGGGGAATATGCCGGGAGAAGCGGTGAGCATTCCCGTTCCAAATTCGGCGACCCGCGAAGGGAACACGATGCGCGAGAACCCGCTGATCAGGATGACCCACCCCATCACGGTCACCAACACCGGCCAGCCGCCCGTCCATCGGTTGTGGAAGCAGACGATTGCCAGTCCGGGCACGAAGGCGACATAGCCCGCGATCAGAACGAGCGCCGGATTGCGCGCCGCCTCGCCGACCAGAGCTGGCCACACGTCCAGATTGGCGGGGACCGAAACGGCGCTCACGACGAGCGTCGGTCCGAGCAGGGCCGCGATGGTTTTCGATGTCGTCATGGCTTTTCCTCCGCGACGCGTCACGTGCGTTCCCTCGCCGGCGGGCGGATGCACGGAAGGTGGGGAACGCGACAGGCGATGCCAAGGGCGCTCCCGCCCCGAGCAGGCCGGCTGGAAAATGGTGGCGGCGAGGAGCAGGGAAAAAAGCCGCATGTGCGGAGAGACGGCAATGAGAGGCTTGCGATCGTGGGCGATGAGAGAAATGCCGACCTGATCAATTCAGGCCGCGCCGCGCCCGACTTCGTTCGCGGTTCGCGCGCGATTCGCCTAGCGGACCACGATTCGGTCGAGCAGGTCGGAGTAGATGTCGTTCATGATCCTCATGGCGATGCACCCTTGCGATGTCGTGTCGTCGAAGGCGGTCACGGGCACAAGCTCGCCGTTTCCTTCGTAAAGGACGGCGATGGGCTCCGGCGGAATCCGCTTCGAGAGGCCTTCGGACTGTGCGAGCGCCGCGATCTGATTACTGTCGACGAGCCGGATCATGTAGCGATTGGGCTCGTCCGTGTCGGAAAACTGAAAGGCTAGCTTGCTGGTCACGCTATCTCCTCCCGCGGCGCCTTCACTTTAACACGCCGCCAAACGGTTTTGTGAGGTTGTCATTGCCCGCCTGACCTCCCGCAATGGGACTGAAGCTGGATATTCCCGAACGACATAAAGTCTTCATTCGGAAAGCCGCCGCGCATGTAAGGAGCCCATTAAATTTGTTGCCGGTGGGATTTATCGGCGGGCAGGTTTTACGCCCGATTTTTTTTGCGGCGCCGGACAAGGCCTATGGGGCCTGATGGCGCGAATCCTTCAGCGGGATAAGGTCTGGGGAAGAAACGAAGACGCGTATGTTCCGCGCGGGCCCGCCCCATCAAAACAAGATCGGCAGCTTAGCGGCAAGGCGTGAGGACGCCAAGTGAGACGCGAACATTCATGACGATGGCGCCGCAGGATAGTTTTGTAACAGGGGCGGATGCGAACTGCGAAATCGGCGGTCCATTTTCTCAGCCGTCGCGACGCAATTAGCCGAGACGAAAAAACATCAGGCATAAATGTCCCGTCCACGGCGGCTTGGGGTCAACCTGCGTCACGAGCGCTTCGTTCCGACGGGTCCGCTGAACCCCAACTTGTCGCCGCTACAGACACGTCCTCAGGCGGCAGCGGTGCGCCATAAGCGGAAGTGGACCAGCTCTCGGCTCCAGTCGCCAGCTGCATAAAGCTAAAAATGCCAGATTATGTCCCCGGAAACGACGGCGATCGCGTGTTTAGTTCCGTTGTCGAAAGCTGATTTGTCGAGCGCATGATAAAAGGCGATTTCAGGGCGTATCTCGACCTGTGGCGAGAACCAATGCTGCCAGCCCAGTCCCCAATTGTTGTAGCGCGTGACGTAGCCGGTGCGCTGGCCGTTGATGTCATCGAAAAACTCGCCGCGTAAGGTCAGATTGTCCAGCGGCGAAAATTTGTAATTAAGAAAGGCGACAGCGCCCCATTCACGCGCCGTGCACTGCGCCAGCCCAATTGGGCAGAAGGCTTCGTAAGGCGTATTGCCCGGCAAAAAGTGGGAGAAGGCCGTATTGCCATAGCCCTGCGATACGTCGGGAACGTTTCGCTCGAAGCTGTAATAGGACTCTATCGAGAGGTGCCAGTCCTCGTTGAACTTATGGTAGTAAGTTCCGCCAAACCATTGCAGATTGTTGTAGCCCCATGCGCCATTGTTGATGCTGTTCGCGCAGAGATAGACGGCGTCGTAGGCCGTATCGCTTTGCCATTGCACGCAACCGGTCAGGCTTGGCTGTGCGCCGGGGTCCCTCCTACCCTGGTAACCGGGAAGGCCAGTCGTCGGATTGGTGAGAGAAACGTATTTGGCGTTCCACGGCACGGTTTCGGTGCCGGAGTTGACGCCGAACTGCAGCATCCAATTCTTCGTGAACTTGAGCGAACCAAGAATGCCGGTGTTGGTATAGTTGTCGAGCGCATAGGTCATCGAATGCGAATACATATAACTGTTGACCGCGAGCTGGGCCTCGATGTCCGGCACCGAGATGTAGCGGCCAAAGCGCAGCGTCACGCCTTCGGCCAGCCCCGGGATATATAGATCGCCATAGACCATCGGCATGTCGAAGCCAGCGAAATGATTATGATAGACCAGCTGATCGCTGAAGGGACCATAGCCCACGCTGTAGCGATAATTCTCGCCATAAATGCCGCTGACGCGGAAGCCCCAGTCGATATGATCTTGTTGCACCTCGTCAGGCACGCGCTCGATATACATCACGGCTTGGTCAAGCTGCGGGATATTCGGGGTGTACATATAGGCTGCGGGGGCGTTGCCTCCGTAGCCGGTTTTCGCCGTGCTGAGGTTGCCGCCCCCGTTCACCCAGCCATAGGCCTGGACATGCCAGTCCTCCAGCGTCTGGCCCAATGGTTCGCCACCGAGCGCCTTCATCAGGGGGCTATCCACGGCGTTGGGCAGCGATGCGCCAATCGGACTTAGACCGCCGACCGGCCATTCCGTAAAAGGATAGGGCGGTTGGTTCTCTGGCTGTGGCGGAAATGGCGCCGGGCGGCGGCTCGCCGGCGCGTTTGGGTCCGCCGGAGCCGAGGCCATGCCCCACTCGTCGGCATAGGCGTGGTCGAGACGTGCGAATAAACTCAAATCGTCGGACGCGGGCGTCGTCTCCGCGCCAAGGGCGGAAGCCCCAAGAAGGTTAAGGGCCGCCGCCAGGTTCACGGCGCGCATAGCTGTTGATCGAGTTAGCACAGCGACATTCCTTTCCTTGGGCGAACGAGACCATTGATAAAATGTCGGCTAAATCCTGTCGCTAAGCTGGTATGATGAATCGTCGTCGAGGGCGATACAAAAAGTCAATTCGGAAAGTGGCCTCGCATCTAAGGTTGCATAAACCGGCTGTGATAATGTCCATTGAGGGTGACGGGCGGCGAACGACAGCGGCCCGCCCACAATTGGGTCTTCCTTCAACAGGGGCCTACCGTTCCGAGAGCAGCATCTTCGCCGCGCGCCAATAGGAGACATTCTCCGGTCATTGCATGACTTCAATAGGGTGGGGGGCTATGTTATATGGCCGCATGACACACACTGTCCGTGAAAAGCACAAACTGCTGGCGCGCGTGCGCCGTATCCGAGGGCAAGTCGAAGCCATCGAGCGGGCGCTTGACGGCGAGGCCGGCTGCGAACAAGTCATGCATCTGATCGCCGGAGTGCGAGGGGCCACGGCCGGTCTGATGGCCGAGGTCGTCGAGGATCATGTGCGCACCCATCTGGTCGACGCCGAGAAATACCCAAACGCCCTAAACGCCGAAGCGGCGGAACAACTCCTCGACGTTGTCCGCGCCTACCTGAAGTGAGGACCGCGATGAACGAGAGCGACGCCTTTTCGACTTTCCATGGACATGTATTTCTTGGCGAGGGACACGAAAAAAGCGAGCGCAAGACCTGGGCGGTAATCTGGCTCTGCGGGGCCATGATGGTCGCGGAAATCGTCGGCGGCCTGCTGTTCGGCTCCATCGCGCTCGTCGCCGACGGGCTGCATATGAGCACGCACGCGGGCGCGCTTTTGCTCGCGGCGTTGGCCTATACTTACGCCCGCAAGCACGCCGATGATCCCAATTTCACCTTCGGCACGGGCAAGCTCGGCGACCTCGCCGGCTTCACCAGCGCGATCATCCTCGCGATGATCGCATTGCTGATCGGCTACGAATCCGTGAGCCGTATCTTCGCGCCGGTCGCGATCCATTTCCGCGAGGCGATCCCGATCGCCTGCCTTGGCTTGGCCGTGAACATCGCGAGCGCATGGCTCTTGAGTGGCGGCGACCATCATCACGGGCACGGCCACGGCCACGGGCATGGGCGCGAAGGACATGACCATGACGAGGCGCGCCACATCACGACCGGAGCCGGAGGCGTCACGCTGGAAATATTCGAGGACGGCGTTCCTCCGCGCTTCCGGTTACGGTGGAATGCCGGCGGGATTTTGGAGGCGCGCTCCGTCAAAATTGAAACCGTGCGGCCGGATGGTTCCTGGGAGCGATTCACAATGGTGGATCACGACGGCTATATGGAGTCCATCGAGGAAATTCCAGAACCGCACGCTTTCACGGCGCATCTGAGCATTGGCGGCGAAAGTTACGCCGTCGATTTTGTCGAGCACGAACAACCGCGCGTCGCGACCGCGCGCGACAACAATATGCGCGCCGCCGTTGTCCACGTCGTCGCTGACGCCGCCGTATCGGTTCTCGTCATCATAGGCCTGCTGCTCGCCCGCGCTTTTGGCTGGCTCTGGATGGACCCGCTCGCCGGCATCGTCGGTTCTCTTGTCATCGCAAGCTGGTCCTACAGCCTGATCCGGGACACCGGCGCGATCTTGCTCGACATGAATCCCGACCGGCATATGGCGGCCAATCTGCGCCAAGCCATCGAAAGCGAGAACGACGAACTCGCCGATCTCCATCTCTGGCGCTTGGGGCCGGGACATTTGGGGGCGATTGTTTCGGTCGTCACGACACAGCCGAGGGAGGCCGACTATTATCGCGCGTGGCTCGCTCGCTTCAAGTCGCTGTCGCATCTGACCATAGAGGTTTTGCGTAAGCCTTGAAATACACACGCGCGGAGACGTTTGCGTGGCCTGTTGTAACGATTCTTCTTGTTCGGACGCGTTGAACAGCCCGAAGTGGCGGCGCGCTCTATGGATCGCGCTGTCCATCAATGCTTGATTCTTCGTGGCCGAGATCTTCGCCGGCGTTGCCGCTGGTTCCGCTTCGCTGCAAGCCAACGCGCTCGATTTCCTTGGCGACGCCGCGAACTACGCCATCAGCCTCGGCGTGGCCGGAATGACGCTCGCATGGCGCACCCGCGCGGCGCTCGCCAAGGGCGGCGCCATGATTGCTTTCGCCTTGTGGGTGCTGGGCGACACGGCATGGCACGCCTTCTCCGGAACATTGCCGCGGGCCGAAGTTATGGGCGTCGTGGGTGTCGCTGCCCTGATCGCCAATGGCGGCGTGGCGCTGATGCTCTACCGTTTCCGCGCCGGCGACGCAAACATGCGCTCGGTCTGGATTTGCTCGCGCAATGACGCGATCGGCAACTTCGCCGTGATGTTGGCGGCCGTAGGGGTTTTCGGCGCCGGCACAGGCTGGCCGGATGTGATCGTAGCTGCGATCATGGGCGGGCTGGGTCTGCGGGAGGATGGCAGATTGTCAGTCAGGCGCGTGACGAACTGCGCGGAGAACACGCGACCCCTGTAGCGGCGGAGTAAGCGCCACACCATGCCCTGCTATCAAGCTTCGGCTATGGCGAATCAAAGAAAAGCAGATTTGCCAGACCGACCCAACGCGCGGGGAAACCACATGTCCTGATTCCTTGCTCTTCCCGCTCGCCGCGCGCCTCTCTTTCTGATGGCGCTGATGTCGGCAAGCATTACATGCGCTCAAGAGAAGGAAATTGGCGCGGGCCTCCCTCCCCAGCAATCTCATCAACCGCTGATCTGGTCCGATGGGTGAAGCGCTTCACGGCGCCCCGGCGCCATTCCATCGGGAGCCCCGTTCGGTTGAACCCATAGGTCGCCATGTCTTTCCGCCAAGCCTTCTCGGCGGAGTGTCGCGAGCGTCGATCGCACGCTATTCACCTTAAATCCTGTGTGCTTGATTATTTCAGACGCGCTGATTCCATGATTGTGTCTCGCGATCAACCGCTGAATGGTCGGCCTGACGGTGCCAAGCGGAGCGCGGTCGCCGAATTTATCCTGCCCGACCTTCGAGTCGGTCAATCCCCGCAGCGCAACGTCGAACGCAACATCATCCCGCTTCAAAGCGGTGAGCAGGTCTCGCCTCATCTTCGCGCCGCCCGCCTCGAAGGCTTCTTCCAGGCGCATACGAAAATCTTGCGTCGCCAGCGCCAAGATTTTCTCAATGATATCATTGCTCATGTTCTCTTCCTTTTCTAAATTGCGTGTGATCCCTTGTGCTTAGAAGCCAAAGGCACACGATTTGTCGCGGTGCGTTCCTCCGGATTAGCGACGTCCTCTGCGAACCAAACTCTTTCATTTAATCTTGAGCGGTAAATGCGTCTCAGACGGCTTCACGATCCAACTCGCCGGTGCGAATACGCGCCACTTTCTTGATGTCTTGAATGAAAACCTTGCCGTCCCCAAGCTGCCCCGTTCGAGCCTCCTTCAAGATCGTCTCGAACACCTTCTCCGCCTGATCGGCGGCGACGAGCAGTTCGACCTTAAGCTTGGGAATGAACTTCACTTCATATTCCGGGCCGCGATAGACCGCGCCTTGTCCTCGCTGCCGTCCATAGCCCTGCACTTGCGTCACGGTGAGGCCGGAGACGCCGATCGCGTTCAGGGCGTCCCTCACTGCGTTAAGTCTGAACGGCTTGATGATCGCGGTGACCTGTTTCATTTGATTCTCGCTTGCTCGTTTCCTCGGCTTCGCATCCCGCCATCAGCAACCCAGGAGCTTCTTCCCGACTGATTTTGTCGAAGCGGACTTGACGAAGCTTCGGCCCCGCCAAGCTGCAAATCAATTGGACCGGCGCCGCCGCCCTCGGCGCCTTGCTATGGGTCGATAAGCCCCTGAATCGTGGCCCTGACGGCCGCCTCGATGCGGGTCTTAACGCCCAGCTTGATTTGGGCGTTGTCGAGATGAAACTCCACGGTTCTTTTGGTGATGTTCATGATGTGGCCGATTTCCTCGCGCGTCTTGCCGCGCGCGGCCCAAGTCAGGGCCTCCCTCTCCCGATCGCTCAGCGTATTGCTCGTCGATCCGAGGACCAATTGCCCCGCGCCTCTTAGGCGCGCGGCGATGATCGCTTCCAGAATTTCGAAGTCAATGGGTTTCCTGATGTAATCGTCGGCGCCCAGCATTCTTCCAGCGATCTCGTCTTCTCGCTCGCCCAGGCCTGTGAGGAAGATGAACGGAATAGCCGAGTCGGGGGCTAGCGCCCTGAATTTTTCCAATACTTCAAACCCCGACATTCTCGGCATGTTAATGTCGGAGAGCACCAAATCCACGTCCGAATTCAGTAGTAAGTTTAGCCCTTCCTCGCCGTCGCGGGCGACAACGACAGAAAAGCCACGCTCCTTCAACTCTTCTCCGATGAGCGAAGAACAATCTGGATCGTCTTCGATGCAGAGAATCCTCCAAAGGCGCGCGGGGACACTTGTCGGATTCGCTTTTTCGGGCGCGGAGTAATCCTCGACCGGCCGAGACTCGGTCCCCGAGGGTGGCGGCACGGGCTTTCGAGCCGCGTCGCTCACCGGGCGCCACTGTGTGAAGTCGGAGGGCGATATCATGTCGCCGAGACTCCTTCGGGCGCGGGAGATTTGGGCGTCGAATGTTCTTCATGGTGATCGTCGCCGCCCAGGAACATCATTCGAAGCGCCGGGACGACCAGTAACAGCATGACCGGCCCGATCAACATGCCGCCGACGACGACAGTCGCGAGAGGCCGCTGCACCTGGCTGCCGATCCCGGTCGAAATCGCGGCGGGGAACAAGCCGATGCAAGCGGAAAGCGCGGTCATCAACATCGGCCGCATTCTTTGTTCAGCAGCGTGATACATGGCCTCGAGAACGCCCATGCCGCCCCTTCGCACCTGATTGTAGTAAGTGATCATCAGGATGCCATCCATGACCGACACGCCGAACAGAGAGATGAATCCGATGGCGGCGGATATGCTGAAGTCCAGACCGGTAAAATACAAGGCGAGAATGCCGCCGGCGACCGCGAAGGGAATGCCGGTCAAGGCCAAAAGGCTGTCGCGAAGCGAGTTGAACAGGCTATAGAGCAGGACCATGATCAAGGCCAAACTGATCGGCACGATGACTTCGAGTCGCTCCTTGGCGCGTTGCAGGTCCTCGAATTCCCCGGCCCATGTAACGCGGTATCCGGTGGGGAACTTCACGTTGCGTTTGATGCGCTCCCGCGCCTCCGCGACCGCGCCGCCAAGGTCACGGCCACGCACGCTGAACTTGATCGGAATGAGCCTCTGCATCGCGTCGCGATAAATATAGGAGGCGCCGGTTTCCAGCTTAATATCGGCGACCTCGCGCAGCGGAATATAGGCGTTGCCATTGTTGCCGCCCGCGACCTTCACATCGCCGACGGTATCGATCGACTGGCGATATTCGGGCGGAAGGCGAACGACGACGCCGAACTGGCGATCGCCTTCCAGCAGCGTCGTCGCGGTCGTTCCAGCCAGGGCCGCCTGAACGACGGTGTTGACGTCGCCGGTGTTGAGGCCGAATCGTCCAGCCTTTTCGCGATCTACGTTGATGTTCAGGTTCGGCTGTCCCTGCACGTGGAAGATGCCGAGATCCTCGATGCCTTGAACTTGGCTCATCTCCTGCCGGATCTGCTCGGCGAGTTGCTCCAGAATCTCGAGATTTGGTCCGAAAACCTTCACCGAGTTCTGACCTTTCACGCCCGAAAGCGCCTCCTCGACATTGTCCTGAATATATTGCGAGAAGTTGAGGTTCACGCCGGGCAATTCATCCTCGTATTCCTTCTGAATTTGCGCGGTGAGCGTTTCCTTGGTCAAACCCCACGGCCATTGATCATAGGGCTTTAGCGGCACGAACAGTTCGACGTTGGAGAAGGGCGAGGCGTCGCTGCCATTGTCGGGTCGGCCATGTTGCGAAACGACCGTGATGACTTCCGGGTGGCGCAAAAGAATTTCGCGCAGTTTTCGCGTGACCTCCGTGCCGGCGTTCAGCCCCATGGTCGGCGGCATGTTGGCTCTGATCCAGAAATTGCCTTCCTCGAGATGCGGCAGGAACTCGCTCCCAAGGCGCGTCGCCAGCAATCCGATGACGATCAGAAACCCCATGCCCAAGGCGACGGTGACGCGGATATTGTTCAACGCGCGGCGCAGCATCGGCGAATAGGCGTTGCGCAGAAAGCGCACCAGGAAGGTTTCGACCTCTTCGATGTGCTCGGGAAGCAGGACCGAGGACAACACCGGCGTCACGGTGAAGGTCGCCAGCAATGCGCCGGCCAAGGCGTAACCATAGGTTTTCGCCATTGGGTTGAAGATCTGGCCTTCGACGCCTTGCATCGTGAAGAGCGGGATAAAGGCCGCGACGGTGATCGCCGTCGAGAACAGGATCGCCTTGTCCACCTGTATCGCGCTGATGAATATTAAGCGTAGGCGATCGGTCCAATTTCCCGAGCTCTCGATGTTCTGCCCGCTTGTCGGATCGGCGCCGAATTGTCCCTCGGCGAGATGGTTCAACACCGTCCGCCGATCTTTTTCCGGCGCTTGGAAATTTCGAAATATGTTTTCGACGAGTATTACCGCCGAATCGACGATAATGCCGAAATCGACGGCGCCCACCGACAAAAGATTCGCATCCTCGTCCCGGATCACCAGCATGATGATCGCGAAAAACAAGGCGATCGGAATATTGGCGGCGACGACGATCGCGCTGCGCACATCGCCGAGAAAAATCCACTGAATGAAGAACACCAGCAGACAGCCGAAAATGAGGTTGTGCAGGACCGTATGCGTGGTCACTTCGACCAGCGAGCTGCGATCGTAATAGGGGACGATCTTGACTCCCGGAGGCAGCGTGCCGTCCGAGTTCATTTTTTCGACCTCGGCCTCGATTCTCGGCACCACGTTGTTGGTGTGCTGCAGTCGATGCATGACGACGATCGACAGCGCCACGTCGTCGTCGCGATCACGGCCAGCTATGCCGAGCCGGGGCACGAAGCCCACGGATACGGTCGCGACATCCTTGATTCTGACTGGAATGGCGTTGACCTGGGTCACGACGACATCTTCAATGTCCTTGATCCTGTCGCCTTTCAGAATATCGTCGTTGCCTCCGTCATTGAACAGACCGACGCCTCGAATGTTCACGGACTGCTGGCCAATCTGGATCTCGCGCCCACCCACGTTGATGTTGGCGTTTCCGAGCACGGTTAGAATTTGAGGAACTGTAACCGAGTAGGCTTCGAGCTTCGCGGGATCCACGTCGACGTTGAACTGCTTGGTCGTGCCGCCCCAGGAGTTGACTTGAACGACGCCTTCCACCGTGAAAAGCCGGCGCAGAATGATCCAGTCCTGAATGCTGCGCAATTGCGTCAGCCCGGTGTGTTCGGGGCCGACCACCTGATAGCGATAGACTTCTCCGACGAGGCTCGATTGCTGGATCTGCGGAACCTGATTGCCGGGAAGACTGACGTTCTGAGTTAGGTTCAGGTTCGCCTGCTGAACGGCGGTGTAATAATCGACGCCATATTTGAACGTCACTCGGACGAAGGACAGCCCGTAGAACGAAGTCGACCGAATATTGTCGATCCCCGGCGTCGGATAGAGCCCGACCTCCATCGGAACCGTGTAATATTTCTCCATTTCCTCGGCGGAAAGACCGGCGGCTTGCGCGGTGATTTCCAGTATGACGGGGGCGGGATTCGGATAGGCCTCGATGTTCAGTTTAGTGAAGGCGATGTAGCCCGAAACCATGAACACCGCCACGCCGAGAAGAACGATCGCGCGACGCGTCAATCCGAATGTGATGAGGGACTTCAGCAAGGTCTCTACCCCTGTCTATGATGGGATGCTTTTCTTTCGACCGACGACGAACGTTAATCCGGCGAGTTTCCAGCAAGGGCGAAGGCGTTGCTCAAGAAAACGGCGTTGGCCGTGACGACAAGTTCACCCGGCTTGAGCCCGTCCTGGATCTCGCGGAAACCGTTCTGGTCCATGCCGACCTTGACCGTTCTGCGCGTGAAATGGCGCTTGTCCGTCGTGGTCCAGACCGTCATGGCGCCATCCCCTTCGCGCACGATGGCGAGGTCTGGCACGGCTGTCGCGCTGAAGGGGTCGCCGACGACGATCGTGAAATTCGCGAGCATTCCCGCGCGCAAAAGGTGTTCGGGATCGCTCACCTCGGAGCGCACGAACACGCGCCGGCTGTTGGGGTCGACGTTCTGACCGAGGACGACGACCTGGCCTTCAAATTCACGATCCGGATAGGCCACGACACGCGCCTTGACCTCTTGGCCGACGCGGAGCAGCGGCGCGTCGTTCTCGACGACATTGGCGAACATCCACATCGTCGAAAGATCGCCGATGGTGAAAATCGCCAGCGGCGCCGCCGCGCCGGTGCTCGAAGAAGAAGGAGGAGCCGTGCCGGGCTGAACGAAAAGACCGGGAGCGGCGTTGCGCGCCGTGACATAGCCGGCGACGGGGCACCTGATAATAAGTCTCGGATCGGCCTTGCGCTTTGCGATGATGTCGTCGATTTCCGCATCCGTCTTGCCGAAAATGCGCACGGCGTCGCGCGCCGATTTCAACGCGCCCTCCGCCGTCATCTGGTCGGAGGTGGATTGATCCACGGCTTGTTGCGAGGCGCCGCCGAAGGCTTTCATTTTTTGCGCGCGCACGAGGGTGACGTTTTGCAGTTTCAACACGCCCGCCGCGGCGATCAACGCCGACTCCGCGTTCAGAAGATCTGGACTGTCGATCGTGAAGAGAACCTCGTCCTTCTCCACCTTGTCGCCGATATTTGGATAGGCTTCGATGATGCGGCCCTGATAGGGAGTGAAGACCTGCACCAAGCGATTTTGATTGAAATCGATGTTGCCGACGGCCTTCCTTTGCGGAACGAACGTCGCCGAACCGACCGTCTCGATCTTTACCGCGGCGACCTGCTTTTCGTTCAGATCGAGCGTCGCTTCGGAGGAGCCGCCGGCCTCCGCCGTTTTCGAAGCCTCCGCTGGTTTCTGGGCGCGCCACGCTGAATAAATTTTCACGCCGCCGAGCACTCCGACCAGCAGCAGCGCGATCACCGCCGTGTATTTTATGATGCGACTCATTGGCAGTCCCTGTGAGAAAACAACGGCTCTAGCGCTAAGCTAAAGGGGCGTCATCAAGCCGGTTGCTCACAATATTCCTGCACCTCAAAGATAATGTCTACCTGTGACATTTGACAGTACAGCTGTTACACAATCTTTATACCTGTGATAACTCACAGGGTCAGTCAACATACCTGTGAGTTCTCACAGGCGCCACGGGAATTACCTGTGACATTTGACAGTAGACGCTGAGAGTAACTGGGGAGCACTATCCCTTCGTCACGTTAGGCTGCGTGATTGGAACCGAGGGAGTCTCGCCCTCGTAGCCGACGAGCCGCCTCAAACCCGTGAGCATCGAGCGCATTTTGAGCTGCATTCGAAATGCATGACGTCAAGAGTCGATGGGAACAGAAACCACTGATGGCGAAGCATCTTTCCAAACTGAAGACCATTCCCCGCCATCGCCGTCGGCGCGCCGCCGCGTCCTTTGCGTCCATGTTGTTCGCGGGGTTGAGCGGCTGCGCGGTGGGGCCGGATTTCGTGTCGCCGCCGCCGCCAGCAGTCGATCGCTATACGCCGGAGAAGCTGACCTCGGTCGGCGGCCAGCGTCTCGTCGTCGCCGGCGACGTTCCGCGGCGCTGGTGGGAAGTTTTCCACAACAAGAATTTGAACAAGCTTGTCGAAGCGGCGATCGAACACAATCCGTCGTTGGAAGCCGCCGAATCCGCCATTCGGATCGCCTATTACGGCGCGGAGGCGCAGAAGGGCGCGTTCCTGCCGCAGTTGGGGGCGAACTCCAACGACACCTACCAGTTTCAATCCGGCCAGCAAAAGTATCAGGGCGCCGGCCCGACCAATCCCTTCGCGATCTACACCAAACAACTGTCGGTCTCCTATACGCCCGATGTCTGGGGCGCGAACCAGCGCGCCGTCCAATCGCTCGAGGCGCAGACCGATCTGCAAAGATATCAGCTCGAGGCGACCTATCTGTCGCTGACCAGCAATGTCGCGGGGGCGGCGATTCAAGAGGCGACGCTACGCGGTCAGATCGCCGCGACGCGCGAGGTGATCAACGAAGGGCAGCAAATGCTCGCCATATTGCGCAAGCAGTATGGAGTGGGCGCGGTGGCCGTGACCGATGTGCTCACGCAGCAAACGGCGTTGGGGCAAATGATGGAGCTGCTGCCGCCGCTCGAAAGGGCGCTGGCGCAGCAACGCGATCTGCTCACCGCATTGGCCGGGCAATATTCGACGGCCGAGGTTCCCGAAACCTTCAATCTCAAGTCCGTGTCCCTGCCGCGCGATTTGCCGATCACCCTGCCCTCGACATTCGTGCGCCGGCGGCCGGACGTGCGCGCGGCCGAGGCGAACATGCGTTCGCTGAGCGCGCAGATCGGCGTCGCCACCGCGGCGCGCCTGCCCAACGTCACGCTGTCCGCGAGCGCCGGCTATAGCGCGTTCAGCTTCGCCCAACTGTTCACCCCCCTCATCTCATCGCCGCTCTCGCAGGGCTCGTCGTTTTGGCTGGGGGGCAACAATATCACGGCGCCGGTTTTCGATGGCTTCACGCTGATCAACAAGCAAAAGGCCGCGGAAGTCGCGCTTACCCAAGCCGAAGCGCAATACCGACAGGCGGTCATTACGGCGTTCCAGAACGTCGCTGACGCGCTGCGCGCCCTGCAAGCCGATGACAAGGCGGTGAAAGCCGCCTTGTACGTCGAGCAGAGCGCTAAAAAGAACTTCGAGATCGTGAAGAAGCAATTTTTCATGAAGGAAGGCAGCGCGGTCAATATGCTGGCGGTTCTCAACGCACAGCAAGCCTGGCTTTTGGCGGCGGTGGCCCGGGTGCAGGCCGAGGGCGCTCGCCTCAGCGACGTCGTCGGCCTGTTCATGGCGCTGGGCGGCGACTGGAAGGATCAGAACCTCAAGAATCTGCCGTCGAATGGACCGCATGGACCGACCAGCGAACAAATCTCGAGAATCAACGGGCCGGTCAACACCAGCTGGTTCCCAAGCTTCCTCGACAGGGAGAGCGCCGACGACAGAGAGCAAGCGCCCAAGGCGCCGACGCCGGCGTCGGTCGTTTCGCCGAAACCCGCCGAGGAGCAAATCGAGTATTTCAAACCGCCGGCTAATTCCGGCTGGCTCCCCAACTTTCTGGATTGAGCGCGAGAGCGCGAGCGCCCATCGAGGCGCTCGTAGAATGAGGAGAAACGAGATGAAACGCCGACTGATGCGAGCCTTGCTGGCTCTTGGCGCGACCACGGGTTGCGCCGTGGCGGGCGAGCTTCCTCCGACCGTCGCGCCGCCGCGCGCGGTTCCCTATTGGGAGCAGACATCGACCGCGCCGAAATATTTCACCTGGACCGGCGGCTACGCCGGCTTCCAAGTGGGAGGCGCCTGGCAGCAGCTCAACGAGACGGCGAACGCGCCCTTGCTTCCGCCCATCGCTGGATTCCCTGGCCTGCCGGGGTATGTCGAAACGAGCAACACCTCCAACGGCGCTATCTTCGGCGGCCATCTGGGCTTTAACTATGAGTTCAGCCCGTCCATCGTCGCCGGCTTGGAAGGCGACGTCGAAGGCTCCAGCGGGCATAATTACGCCTTCTCCTATGGCTCGGGATTTGGCCCATACAGCCGTGAGACATTCGACAACATGCGCGCCTCGATCCGCGGACGCCTAGGTTACGCCAACGGCCATTTGTTGTTGTACACCACCGCCGGCGCGGCTTTCGCGAATTTCTCGACGACGCACAACTTCGTGTTTGGCGGCAACACCGATATATCCAACTATACGCCCGTGGGTTGGACCCTCGGTGCCGGCGTCGAATATGCGTTCATGGGCAATCTCTCGGCGCGGCTCGAATATCGCTATGCCGACTACGGAACCTCGACGATCTATTCCGCGACGCCCGGCCTCACCTATGCCGCGAAAGCGACCGAACAAACGCTGCGCGCCGGAATAAGCTACCGCTTCTGGGCCCCCGCGCCGACAACGACGGGAATATCCGCGAAATACTAGAACATTTTCCGATCGGTCGCGCGGTTTTGGCGCGCAATCGCGGGCGCGTTTCGATTGATTTAGGCGCTGGAGGAAGGGGCGCGCGGATTGTCATGCTTACGGCCTCTAGCTAAAATAACAAAGCGGTAAACCTCCGCGCTTCGAGCTGAGAAAAAATGAAAACCCGAGTAGCTCCAACCGCGGCTTTTCTTGCCTTATTGTGCGGACCAGCACTGGCCCAACAGGCCAACGGCATCGCGAAAACGAAGCCGGCAACAACCGTGCGCGGTCCAAGCATGACCACGCCGGCAACGGGTTCGATCGGCGGAAGGATGATGCTGAAGCCGGGACAGGCCTCCATCGGCGGAAAGACGACAGGGCAATAGTAATCATAAGCTCGCCAACATTGGCGGCGCGCATTTTCCACGCCCCCGCGGAGCAATAAACCGAGACGAAAAAAGCGTCGGTTAGAAATCCCATGCCCACGGCGGCTTGGGGTCACGAAGAGAAATACGCCGCGCGAGCATATTCCGTCTGCGCTACGTCGCGAGTAGTTACGAAGGCCGCCGTAACCCGGCGGTTTGCGCCTCGACATGACGCGTGAGTCTGTCGTGCGCGCCGGCGGCGCGGGGCGCAAAACGCGCCGGCGCGTGGATTCGCCGCTCGGGACCGCGCGAACCGCTGGCTTGCTCTCGCGCTCTCGAAAGTGCGTGCGACAATTTGAGTCTAGCTCGGGCGCGCGAGGACGTTTGAACGCGCGATCCGAGGCCGGCTCTATGGGCGAGAGATCGACGCGGCGGACTGACGAGAGTTCGTGGAGCGGATCGACGCCGACCGTTGGCGCATCCCCGAAAACTTCGAGAGACGCGCCGCCGATCACGACGCGCGTCGCCGAGGGCGGGTGACCCTCCGGATTCTCTCCAATCTCGATCTGGAGGCGCAGATCGACGCCAACGGCGCGGCTTGGCTCGACAGGGAGCTGGCGTCGCCTAATCGCGCACCGCTTGTTCGGTCGGGGGTCGGCTTCGAGGCGAACCAGGCGATGGAGCAGAGCAAGGAAGCGGTCGTCGAAAAGGGCCACGCTTGGCGCGCGCCGGACGGCGCCATCCGCGCGCCCAAAGATCTTGTCTCACGTCTGGAGCGACGGGAGATCGAGCGCGTCGGAAAATCCTTGGAGGGACAGACGGGCTCGCCATTCCGCTTGGCGAGCAAAGGTCAACGCATCGCCGGCGTCTTTTCGCGAACGACAAACCTCGTCTCCGGCAAGTATGCCATCATCGAAAATTCCCACGAGTTCACCCTCGTCCCCTGGCGGCCGCTCATGGACGAGCGGCTCGGTGGTGAGATCGGCGGCGTGATCCGGGATTTCGGCGTCTCATGGGATTTCGGGCGAAAGCTCGGGCTCGGAATCGAGATGTGAGCGCTCAACTAACGTGGCGACAAAGTTATCCCGCTCCCGACAGCGGCCGCGCCGCGACCTTGAGAACGTCCTGGATCGCCTGAACGACGATTGCCGGTTCAGAGATTTGCGGAGCATGGCCACTGCGAGCGGCGATACCCTGCCAAGAGTTCGGCGACAGGGAGAGAAATAGCTTCTGATTTGCTTGGCGAATGGCGATGGCCTTGGCCGGAATTAGCCAGGACGGCGGCGCTTTGCCTCCCGCCACCACGTCTGGATGAAGGCGGGCAAAAGATTGGCATAAAGGCCGCTCAGCAAATGCCCGACAAGAATGAACGGCGGATTCACCCCCGCAATCGCCATGAGTTCGCGTAGAGCCGCGACGTTGACCGTCCCACTTCGCGGCCCCAAAGCCTTGGCGCCGCTCCCTATGCCGAAGCGATTATAAGCGAAGACGGCGCCCAGCCGCTCCAAGTCACCGTTTATGCGAAACCAACCCTCTATCGGTGCGCCCGCCCCATTGAGGAGAATGATAGTGGGGCTCCCTTGGCAGGAACAAACATATTCCAGCACGCCGCCCGAAACCGAAGCTTTCTGCTTTTTCAGAAATGACCGCATCATTGTTGGCCTCCATATACACCGCCGTTTGCCTGTCTTTGCCGTCGAGAATGCGACGCGGTTCCCGACAATGATATTCGCCGTTTCGAACGGCGTGGATTCAGCCGATGCTTCCGAAATGTCCTCTGATTCGCCTTGGCGGCGTGATCCCGCGCGTTTCAATTCGCGTATGGATGAACGTGCCGATCACCGCGACGCGGAAGTCGCGCCAGCTGATTGCAACCGTTCCTCTGTGCGCGAAAAATTCGTTTGGCTCGACCAGGCGCGCGTCGATCCAGAGCTAACTCCGCTCGCCTTCATGCTGGCCTATGCACTCGCCAACCTCGTCAATGAAGTAGAGGGTTTCGCCTGGCCCAGCGTGGCGCGCCTCGCCGCCGAATGTCGTGTGGCCGAGCGAGGCGTCCAAAAGGTCATTGCGCGCCTTGTGGAACGCGGCCATCTGTCCGTCGAATTTGGAAACGGCCGCGGTGAGACCAACCGTTATCGCTGGATTGTCAGAAACGAGGATAGCGTTCAAGGAATCGAGGAAAGACAGAACGAGCGTCGGCGGGCCCCCTGCGATGGAAAGGCGCAGCCGGAGCCCCGTCGTTCGGATTGAAAAGGGCGAATGTCAGTTCACCCAATCGAAGCGGAAAGGGTGAACGGTGGTTCCGAAAAGGGTGAACAGCCGTTCCAGAAAGGGCGAACGCCCGTTCACCCAACCTTATTTAAAGAATCTATCCATGATCCAATTTATCGACTCTCATCGCAACGAAATGCGCAAAGCCCGCCGATCGGCTTCGACAACTTCTGGCGCGCATATCCGAAAAAAATCGCCCGATCGGAAACAATTGGCGCCTACGTGCGGGCCGTCCAACAAGCGACGCCAGACCTTCTCCTTGCGCCGCTCGTCAGCGGGATCATGGCCATGCCGCGCGCTGGCAAGCGCCTCCCGAGCAAGACCGCGCGCCTGTTCGGGCGTCAGCTGACCGAAACGGCCGATTGTCACCGAAGGTTTCCGACCCGTCGCCCGGCGCCGGACGATGAATGCGTTGGTTCCCGAGTTTCGACGCGCAATCCGAAGCCTTTGAGCGCGTTGCCCACAGGATGTAGCGCTCCGACTCGGGCTCGGCGGCGTCCACCGTTCGCTTCGTCAGCTTCGCAATTCGCTCGCGCATATCCAATTCCTGGCGACCATATGGTGACCACCAGAAAGAAAATCACAGAACCGGCGGAAACATTAGCGAAGATTATAGCTCAAAGAATCAATATATTATCGCACAATGGCGTGGAACCGGATAGTCTAGAGAACAATTAGAATGAGATTTGTAATCGGCGGGTCGCCGGTTCGACTCCTGCAGCCGGCGCCTATAAAATCAATAACGTAGATAACGGCGCGAGGAGCCGTCGTCCGCGGCGGACCCGCCGGAAAACAAGAAGGGTTCGGTGTGTGACCCCTTCACGCCGGCAAGCGGAAATCGGAAATTCGCCGAAACCCCGGCAATCGATTGAAGGCGGCTTGTGTCTCGTTTGCCCCATGGCCGCGGCCTCGCTCGTAATCGCCGCCCCAAACCGAGGCGTCACCGATGCATGGAGGAAGTGACCCGCCGCGGTAAGCAAGACGAAGTGAAGTTCGAGGAGATTTTCGTCCGCCGACGCTGTCGTCAATGCCAACGCTTCGCTTTTTCATGGCGAAAACATGGGCGCGAATCCCCTTGGCAGTTCCAGTAAAATCAATGAGTTGCTGCAGCTTTTTGCGTTCGCGCGTGCTCTATGCGGAAATTATTCGGAACACGCGTCACTGAACGATAGTGAATTTTCGCGGGCGCGATCCCTGCCCCCTTAAGCCCCTCGTTCTGGCGAGTACGTAATTATACGAGCTTGATCGGACAGGAGTTTCCGATGCTCTATCTTCAGCGGACGTGACGCCATTTCGCGGGCGGGCCGCGCCGGCGAATTCGTGTTTTTCTCGGTTTCGCCATGACGCGGGCGATCAACACGAAACGGGGAGCGCCCAGGGCCATTGGGGCTTGGGAAGGAGGATTGCGGTGACGAGATCCGTTGGGTGTTCCGGGTTCAATTTCGATGAAATATTTTCAACGGCGGTCCCGTCCGCCAAACAATGTCGTCTTCTCGCCAGCTATCTGCTCAATTTGAAAAGGGGCGCGACAATGGCGCGGGACATGATCGTTGTCGACATGTGCGACCTGCTGAACCTTGGAGCCGTGCGACAAGCGGCGGATTTGCGCGTCGTTCTCGGATGTTTCCTTTCCGATTATCCGGAAGCTGGCCTTGCGAACAGTCCTTGTGGGGCGATGCGGATCGGATCCGCCGGCCAAGGCGCGCCCGGTATCACCGAAGAGTCAGGATCGATCGCGCTGCGCGCCAACGACGCGCGGCCGCGCATTCGGGTTCCGCCGCCAGGGTCGCGGACGAGGATTGGACAACGGCTTTCGAACAATGACGCAAGCAACAATGTTTAATCTTTGTCCAAGCGTCATTCAAATGAACAACAGAGGGAGAAACATCCTATGAACATCGAATTACCAATCTCAACCGACCGACCCGACGAGACTCCCCACAGCGTGACGCGCGCCGCTCTCGCCGACGCGGTTCAACGGCGCCTCGGAGTGTCAGGCGTCCGATCCGTCGACTTGGTGGATTTGGTGTTGACTGAAATCCTGGAAGTGATCGCTTCGGGAGAAGAGTTGAAACTGAGATCGTTCGGCTCGTTCCACATACACTCGAAGAAGGAACGCCCCGGCCGCAATCCGAAGACTGGAGTCACGGCCCCGGTCTCCGCGCGCCGCGTCGTGACGTTCAAGGCCTCCAGCGTCTTGCGCGATCAGGTTAACAATAGGCGTCGAATCCCTGAGGGGCGATAGCGGATGGAGAGCGGCGCGATCAACTTTCCGGATCCCGCCGCGCGCTAGCTCATTCGCCAGTTGGCGCTCGAGATAGGAGGGAACGAGAGAATATTACTCGGACAGGCGGTCGTCGCTCCCGGACAATCGCCAAACCGAAATCAGGCGATGGGCGACCCGTTCGCTTCTGAAGCCGTCGCGGGTTCGTTGGACCGATCCGCCGTTATGGACTTGTCTGGCGCGTGCTGTCGCATTTCCATTGGCTGGCGCCGCCGCTTACACGATGTCTTTGGTAGGGGGCGACTTCCGGTCTGATGGGATGTCCGCGTTCAAACGAAATTTGAGAAATTGGCGCGACGAATATGCGGCGGCTTTCAATCATATCCTCGACGATGAATTGACACATCAGGCCGCTCGCGCTCTCCGGGTCGAAAATATTGATCACATTTAATCGGGGAGAGCGTCGTTCGAGCGCCTTGTGTGGGCGCAAGAAGGTGAACTACGCTGGTCGGCCATGAGCTGGGAGCGGCAGCGAGCGTTGAAGACGCCATATCAATCCGCCGTCCGACGATGTTGGAGGAATCATTCTATTGTTGCAGTGCATCCCTATATGTCTTGATGCGGTTGGTCGAAAATATTTCGGGAGCGTCGGCGCGGTCGCGTGTCAAGGGCGGCGGGGCGCCCATGCACTTTGGTTCTTGCGTCCGAGCTCGGCGCCAATCGACGACGTTGTGATCTTGGCATTTCCTGGCTTCGGGGTGGTCGGAAAGGAAGAGCCGCAACACAACCAGCAAGTCCCCCGCGCGATTTAGCGCTCCAAGGTCCAGCGCGGCGCGGACGTCGGCGACGATCATCTCGCGAACCGTCGCGTGGCCCCATTTCAGATTGAGGAGGTAGCCAGCCAGCCGCGCGCGATGCCTAGGGGACGGGACCGGGCCCATCACCATCTCGTTCGACAAGAGCCCCGAGAAAATTCTACATTGCTCCATGGTGATCACTGTACTCACTCCGAAAGCCGCACCGAAGCCGTTGTTGTGTTTCAATTATTGATACAGTCCGGCCGCCGCGCTTGAAATTGTGTCTTTTACGTACTCGATCACTGCTGTCCGGTTAAAGCCGATCTGGCCGCGTGCAACCTATTGTGACCTTGACATGTTCTGGCAATTTTAGCCTGTCCCCGATTTCAACTGAGTTTGGCGGATAGAACCGGTTTCCA
>Ga0181533_1001951_pt1 | contig 25248 bp, 19 predicted proteins | sample PEATcosm2014_Bin_45_FD_119772 | JGI IMG/M metagenome (GOLD analysis project Ga0181533, IMG submission 119772) | Peatland microbial communities from MTU Mesocosm Facility, Houghton, MI, USA - PEATcosm2014_Bin11_60_metaG | ecosystem: Environmental > Terrestrial > Soil > Wetlands > Peat | place...
GCCGGTCATCGATCCAACCGCCTTCGTCCACCCCGATGCCGTCATCATCGGCGATGTCGTAGTTGGCGCGGGTTGTTATGTGGGTCCGGGCGCATCGCTCCGCGGCGACTTCGGTCGCATCATGCTCGAGCAAGGCTGCAACGTTCAGGATAATTGCACGCTGCACAGCTTGCCCGGACTCGACCTCGTTATCGGACCTGACGGGCACATCGGCCATGGCGCCATCATCCATGGCGCCCGCATCGAAACGAACGCGATGGTGGGCATGAATTCGGTGATCATGGATCGTGCCGTTGTCGGCGAATCCGCGATCGTCGCGGCGATGAGTTTCGTCAAGTCCGGCGCCGCGATTCCGCCGCGGCAGATGGCGGCCGGCATTCCCGCGCGAGTCATCCGCGAACTGACAAACGAAGAACTCGCGATCAAAATCGAATCGACGCGGCAATATCAGCTGTTGACGCGCCGCTGCCTTGCAAGCCTCGCAGCGGTCGAGGCATTGACCTTTTTTGACCCGGAGCGAAGGCGCGTGGACGACGATATTTCCTTGCCATTGCGCGACGCTGCCGGGCAAAAGCGCCGTGAGTGATTTTGACGCGTCGAATTCGGCCGAGCGCGGCGTTCGCAGGACGCTGGAGCGTGCGCTGTCTCTCATGTCGCCGCCGCTTCGCTGATTCGCTCCTCAGCGTTCAATTTCGCGGCAATGATTTCCCGCAATTCCTTTTTTGACACTTTTCCCATGCCGGTCAGCGGCAGCGAATCGACGACTTCGAGGCGCTCGGGGAGCTTGAATTTCGCGATCTGCTTTTCCTGCAGGAATTTGCACAGCCGATCGAGCGTCAGCGAGGCGCCGGGTTTGAGAATGACGAAGGCGCAGCTGCGTTCGCCCATGACGACATCGGGCATAGCCACAACTGCGGCCATGTGAATGTCGGCATGGCCGAGCATAAGATTTTCGATCTCCTCGGCGCTGATCTTCTCGCCGCCGCGATTGATCAGATCCTTCCTGCGTCCTTCGACGACCAGATTGCCGCTGGAATGCAACCGGACCATGTCTCCGGTGCGGTAGAAGCCGTCGGCGGTAAACGCCGAGCGATTATATTCCGCCGACTTGTAGTAGCCGCGAATAGTGTAGGGACCGCGGGCAATCAGCTCGCCGACCGCGCCGGGCGCGACCTCGTCGCCGTTGTCGTCGACAATGCGGACTTCGTCAGCCGCCGACACCGGCCTGCCCTGGGTGTCGCGGAGAACCTCCCAGGGATCGTCAGGGCGGGTGAGATTGGTCAAGCCTTCCGCCATGCCGAAGGCATGGCCGGGGACGACGGAATTCCATGTTGCCCGGGTCCGCTCGACGAGTTCGGGCAACATTTTTTGGCCGCCGGCATATACATAGCGTAACGAAGTCAGATCGTATTTATGTCGTGCGCTGGAGTTCAAAAGCGCGATCAGGAGGGCGGGACTGACGCCGAGGAAAACGCCTTTTTGTTTTTCGATCGCCTGAAAGACTGTATCGGCGTCGGTCGATGCGCACAGGGCAACGCTGCCGCCGGCAACCAGGGCCGCCAGCATGCCCGGTGCTCCCAGCGGAAAGTTGTGCGCAGCCGGTAGCGCGATGACGAATACAGTGTCGGCTCCCCAGCCCAATACGCGCGCGCACTCCTTGGCGTTGCAAAGGTAATCGACATGCGTTCGCGGGATCAGCTTCGGGATGCCGGTTGTTCCTCCCGACAACAGCATGAACGCGACCTCGAACGGATCGGGTCGATGCGGCGCCAGAACGCGAGGCATTGCGCTCTCTAAAGACGCGTCCTCGATCCACGGATCGAGATAGGCGATGCCGCTTTCGGTGCCGTCCCCCGTCGAGAGCATGTAGCGCAATGTCGGAGCCGCCGCCTGTACTTCCCTGGCCAATGCGCCGTATTCGAAATTACGGAACCGTTGCGGAAAGAAATGGGCCTTGGCGCCGGTGAGTTGAGCGAAATAGCTCAGTTCCCTGCTGCGATGTTGCGGCAGGCACATGACGGGGATGACGCCGATTTTCTGCAGGGCAAAGAAGACGATGATGAATTCGCGGATGTTCGGCAATTGCAAGAGAACGATATCGCGCGGACAAAGTCCGAGATCGAGCAGCCGCAGCGCTAGGCGGGCGGCGGAACGGTCCACGTCGCCATAACTCAGCCGCCCCGCCGCATCTGAAGCGAAGGTGCGGTCCGCAAGGTCGCGGGCGCGCGTTTCGAGGATGTCTGCAATGCTCTCCGCTTTCCAATAGCCCCGTCGAAGGTAATCTTGAACGAAGTGGTCCGGCCAGGGCGTGCAATATTCGAGCATGACTCCTCCCGTTAAAGGCCGCCGCTCGGTAGTTCGGCTATCGCGGGGTCGATCGGCGGAAGACGGGGCGCATCCGTCCGATCAATTTGTCCAGCACGGCCAGTCAGATGGTCGTCCGCAGCAAATCCCACGAAGCTTCATCTACTCCGCCGGCGCCGCGATTTTCGTTCCGGCGCGCCGTTCTTGTTTCATCTGCTCGAGGGCGGAGCGAATCCGCTCCGGCGTCATGGGCAAGCTGGTCATGCGGACGCCCGTGGCGTCGTAAATAGCGTTGGCCAGCGCGGCGATGACTCCGGTACCCGCCCCTTGGCCCGCCTCCTTGGCGCCGAACGGGCCTTCGGGCTCCCAGGTGATGACATTGCTGTGCTGAAATTCGGCAAGCTTCGGAACATCGGTCGTCAGCGGCATCTTGTAGTCGCGAAACGACGGATTCATCACCCGTCCGTCGATACGGACCAGCGTCTCGTACAGCGCATGGCCGAATGACATGACCGTCGCGCCGATCACCTGACCTTTCACCGCAAGCGGGTTCAACGGAAAACCGCTGTCGTCCGCGCCCCAGAAGCCGACCACTTTCACCTGCCATGTCTCCGGATCGACCTCGACTTCGACCGCGCAGGCCGAGGGATTGTAGGCCGGGGATAGATTTCCATGACCGGTGCGAAAATCGATTTTCTCGTCGCCGGCCGCATAGGTCCCGTGACTGATCACCATTTGGCCGGTCTGGAACGCGCCCCAACGCACGGCCTCTTTGAGCGACATGCGCTGACGATCGTCGTGGCGGTTGATGATCTCGCGGTTTCGAAACACCAGATCGTCCGGGTCCACCTTCATCCGCGCCGCGGCGATTTCGGCGATTTGTCGCCGTGCATCCTCGGCGGCGCGCTTGACCGCGTTGCCGGTAAAGAAGGTAACCCGCGATCCGAATGTGCCCGGATCCACCGGTGTGGAATCCGAATCGACCAGCGCGAAACGCACATCGTCCACGCCGACGCCGAGCACTTCCGCCGCAATCATGGACAAGACCGTGTCGGCTCCCTGTCCGACATCGGTCGATCCGGTGGTCAGCTGAACCGAGCCGTCCTCCTGCACTCTGATCTGCGCGACCGAGGCTGAATGACCCATCAGCCTGGCGCCGGAAATGTGCGAGCCGCAGCCGAAGCCGATGCCGCGGTATTTCGGCAATTTCCCGGCCTTGTTACGAAAGCCGGAGAGCTGCACGACCCGGTCGATGCACTCGTCGAAGGCGAACGTTCCGATTCGAAAGCCGTTCGCGGTCACGTCGCCCGGCTGCAGGGCGTTGCGGTGGCGGATGTCGATCGGGTCCAAACCGAGATCAGCGGCGATCAATTCGAGCTGCGAGTCTCGTGCGAAGCAGATTTGGGTATTGGTGTGCCCGCGTAACGCGCCGCAGAAGCCGTTGTTGGTGTAGATGCGTTTGGCCTCGTATCGGATGTTCGGTATCCGATACGGAATGTTGAGCATCGCCCCGGCGAGATACATGCTGAAGCCGCCGATGCTTGAATAGGCGCCGCCATTCGCGATCAGCTTGCAATGTTGGGCGAGTATCCGGCCGTCTTTGTCGGTTGCGGTGCGCAGCCAGACGGTCATCGGGTGGCGCATATGTCCGATGGTGAGGACCTCGTCCATGGTGTGAACGATTTTCACCGGCCGGCCGGTTTTCTTCGACAGCATGACGGCGCAGAAATCCATCGGCATCGCTTCCTGCTTACCGCCGGAAAAGCCGCCGCCGACCACGGTCTGCACGACACGCACACGGCCCACGTCCACGCCGAGACCCATGGCCAGTTGTCGCCACACCACATAGGGGCTCATCTTGCAGGACCACAGCGAGATCTTGCCGGTCGTGTCCCACAGCCCGATGCAGGCATGCGGCTCGAGCATTCCCTGCTTGACCGGCTGCGTCTCGTAGCGATCTTCGCGGACGTAATGGGCGCTGGAAAACGCCTTATCCACCTCGCCGAACTCGAACGCGAGTTCGGCGGAGACGTTTCCCGCGGCTTTCTCGTGCACGAGCGGCGCCCCTGGCCGCATCGCTTCTTCGGGGTCGAACACTGCTGGCAATGGCTCGTACTCGACCTCGATGAGATCGAGTGCGTCTTCGGCGGTGTCTTCGTCGACCGCCGCGACGGCCGCCACCTCTTCCCCGATGTAGCGCACGGTGTCGACGGCGAGGGGAAGATAATCGCGCGTCTGTGGAAGATTGCCGTATTTGACGCCGGGAAAGTCTTTGCCGGTGATTACGGCCCGAACGCCGGGCAGAGCTGCGGCGCGGCTGACATCGATCCGCACGATCCGCGCGTGCGGATGCGGATTGCGCAGCAATTTGCCGTACAGCATGCCCGGCATGCTGAGATCGTCGGCATACTGGGCGCTGCCCAAAGCCTTCAGCGTGCCATCCTTCTTAGGCGTCGGACGCCCGACAACGTCGAATTCGTTGCGGAGATTGTGCACGTCAGTTGGCTCCCTCGCGCGTCATTTGGATCGCCGCGTCCTGGATCGCCTCGACGATCTGGACGTAGCCCGTGCAGCGGCACAGATGGCCGACCATTGCTTCCCGGATTTCGTCTTCGCTGGGGTGCGGATTGGCGTTCAACAACGACTTCGTCGCGAGGACGAAGCCCGGCGTGCAAAAGCCGCATTGGATGCCGCCTTTTTGCACGAACGATTTTTGGATCTGGTCCAGAACGCCGTCTTGGGCGATGCCTTCGATGGTCTGGATCTCCTTGCCCTGCGCCTCGACGGCGAGATAAAGGCAAGAATTGATCGCATTGCCGTCGACGAGAACCGTACAGGTGCCGCATTGACCTTCCTGGCAGGAACGTTTGGCGCCGGTAAGACCGAGATGTTCGCGCAGCACTTCGAGCAAAGTGCGCCAGGGCGGCGCGAGGATCTCGTGAACCACGCCATTGATGCGCAAGGTGATAGGGATCAATTGTTTCACGATGACTCTCCGATCGTAGGTGAAGCCTGTTCGCGCGCTCGTCTGATGGCTCGCTTGGTCAGGCCTCTTAACAGATCGAACCGAAATTCGCGGGTGGCCCGCCAAGAAGTCCGCGGGTCGGCTTCCTCGCAGACAACGAGCGCCGCCTCTTCGAGCGCTTCCTCGGCGTAAGACCGGCCCCGCAGTACCGCTTCGGCCTTTCTCATGCGGATCGGAACGGGCGCGCTGCTCGCGAGCGCGATCTTTATGTCGCGGAAAACGCGGCTTGCCTCGTCCCACGTCACGAACGCACTGACGCCGACGGTCGTCATGTCCATCGATTGCCGATCATGGAATTTCAGATAGGCGCCGCCACTGAAAAAAGGCACGCTCGGCAGGGTGATCGTCGTCAACACCTCGTCGGGGCGAGCTACAGTGCTTCCGAATTGCGGGAACAGCTCGTCAACCGGTACGGTGCGTTCACCGCTGCTGCTTTGCAGCGTGACGGTCGCTCCGAGAGTCATCAAAGCGGGGGGAAGGTCCGCGCAGGGCAGGGCGCCCGCGAGATTGCCGCCGACGGTCGCCACATTCCGCAGTTCCGGACCACCGATCCCAGACGCAGCCTCCGCCAATACCGCATACTTCTCGCGCACGACCGGCGAGGACAACAGCGAATGCATCGTCGTCGTGGAGCCGATAGCCAAGCCGCCGTCGGGCCGTGGACGAATGCCCGATAACTCCGCGACGCCTTTGAGGCCGACGACGTAACGGGGAGAGGTTTCCCGCCGACGCATCTGAAGGAGAAGGTCGGTGCCGCCCGCCAGCAACTCTGCCTCGTTGCCGCGCTCGGCAAGAGCCGCACACACTTCGGCCGTGCTGTGCGGGGCGAGATACTCGAACCTTGGCAGTCGTCGTAGATAGCCCATTCGTGCCCCAATTCATTCTGCGTGGCGTGCGCAATCCCGGGCGACCAGTTTGCCGCGAAGGTGGTGAGCCTCTTGGCGCGAGAAGGAAAAACGCACAGCGCATCCGTCGTCGCCGCCGCAGCGCCGACCGATCAATTTGTCAGCTTGTGACTTGGGTCCTTGACCGCCTCGAACGTATTCGTCTCGACATTGTAAAGTTCTCCGCCTTTCTTCACGACTTTGCGGATGTAGATGTTCTGCACGATGTCGCGCGTTTCCGGATCTATCGAGATCGGACCGCGCGGGCTTTCCCAGGCCATCCCTTTCATCGCCGAAATCAAGCTGTCGCCGTCGGTCTTGCCGCCGGTCTTCTTCAGCGCCTGATAAATGAGATGCATGCCGTCATAACCGCTGACGCTCATGAAATTCGGCCGCATATTCGGATTGGCTTTCTTGAAGGCGGCGACGTAGTCCTTGTTCATCGCGGACGGATGGTCGGCGGAATAGAATCCGGCCGTGACAGTGCCGAGCATCGCGTCGCTCATGCCCGGTAGATCGTTGTCGTCGGTGATGTCGCCGGGGCCGATGAGAGCGACCCCCGATTTGTCGAGACCTCGTTCAGCGAATTGCCGGGCGAAAACCGCGGCTTGCCCGGCCGGCACGAAGACATACAGCGTGTCCGGATGAGTATCGCGGGCGCGCTGAAGAAAGGGGGCAAAGTCGGGATTGGCGAGCGGAGCCTTGATGGTTTCGATGATGCTGCCGCCGGCTTCGGTGAAGAATTTGGTGAACACGCCGGCGGCCTCGGCACCCGGCGCCCAGTCGGAGCACACGATCGTGACCCGTTTGGCGCCGTGCTGGGCCACCCACTTCGCGAGAACGATCGATTGCTGTCCGTGGGTCCAGCTCGTGCGCACGAAATAGGGCGACCGCTCCGTGACGATCGACGTGCCGGAAACCATCACGACGGTGGCGATCTTGGCTTCGGTCACGAGCGCGTCGATCGCCAGCACGTTCGGCGTCAGTCCGCCACCGAGCAGCGCAACCTTGTCGTTGACGATCATGTCCTGGGCAATGCGCTTGGAAACGTCCGGCGCGCTGGCGTCGTCGCGTACGATCAACTGAATCTTGTGGCCGGCGACGGCATCGCCATGGAGCGCAACATAGAGCTGGGCGCCCGCGACGGCTTGCTTGCCGACGGCAGCGAGCACCCCGGTCAGCGGCATCGGCAGGCCGATCTTGATGATATCTTCGGCGAACGCCGACGGTGGCGCTAACGCGCCAAAAGCGACGGCAAGGCTGACGACTAGCTTGCGAAGCTGTTCCATGGGAGCCCTCCAACCAGTGCTCGGCCCGACCGTTCCCGGTGTGGGTCGCATCCTCCAAGACTTCAGCGACGGGGTCGTAACGCCCCTTAACCGCAGTCTAGGCGCCGCTTGGCATATCTGTGAAATGGAAATACAATATTCGTGATATTTGATTCATGGATGACAGATCATGCACCCGCAAGGTCACCCGCTGACTCGTCAGATCGATCTCAATCTGCTGGAGCTGTTTGACATCACGTTTCGAACCCGCAACCTGACCGCGACCAGCGTGCGTCTCGGGCTTTCGCAGCCGGCGGTCAGCTACGGCTTGGCGAAGCTGCGCAAGATGTATGGCGATGCGCTGTTCGTGCGCATGCAGCGAGGGGTGCAGCCGACGCCGATTGCGGTGCAGCTTGCCGGGCCGATCGCCTTGGCGTTGCAAACCGTGCGGAGCACGATCAAAAAGGTCGAGTTCGTGCCGAGCGAGGCGCGCCGCACCTTTCGCGTGGCGATGTCCGATATCGGCGAGCGCTATTTCCTGCCGCGCCTGGCACGACGGCTCGGGGTCGAGGCGCCCCATGTCACGGTCGAGACCCTGTCACCGGGGCTTGCGGAGCTCACCGAAGGGCTCGTCGCGGGGGACATCGATCTGGCAATCGGATTTATTCCCGGCATGGGCAAGCAGATGCATGGGGAGGGTCTGTTCAGCGAACAGTTCGTCTACCTGATGCGCAACGGTCATCCCGCGGCGGAAAACGATCTGACGGCCGCGCGCATACGCAACCTGCGTCACGTGGTGGCCGGACCGCCGGGCACGCGGCATCTGCATGCCGTCGAAAAAGTACTGACCAGTCCGCAGGTGCGCGCCGAGATCGCATTGCACGTGAGAAGTTTTCTTTGCGTTGGACCGATCCTCGCCGACAGCGATCTGGTCGGCCTGGTGCCGAGCAACCTGGCTGCGCTCGTCGCCAATAACCTGAACCTCTGCGTCCGCAGGCCGAAGCTGAAGTTCCCGGCCTTCGACATCCGCATGTATTGGCATCGGCGCTTTCACCAAGACCCGGCTTCGGGCTGGCTGCGTAAGACGGTCTCGGACCTGTTCGGCAGCAAATCGGTGCGCTAGCCTGAAGCCGGCATTGACGTTGCAGGGATATTGCGCACCGACAGCGTCAGCCGTCTCTATTCATCGAATTTCAGATTCGCGGCCTTGACGATACCGACGTATTTTTCGATGTCGGCATCGATCATCCGTCGGAACCCATCGCCTGAACTGCCTCCCGGTTCGACCCCCATGGCCTTCAGCTTGCGTTGCACCTCCGAATCCTTCAGCGCGCCCTGCAACGCATCCTCGAGCTTTTTGACGATTGCGCGCGGGGTCCTGGCCGGGGCGAACACACCACTCCAAATTTGGACGTCCACGTCCGGATAGCCGACCTCCGACATGGCCGGCACGTTGGGAAGCACGTCCGAACGCTCCGATCCGGTCACAGCTAGCGCACGGACCTTGCCGCTTTGGAGCAGTGGGATTGCCGGCGGGCCGTCCACGAAGCCATAGAGAATTTGTCCACTCATGACGCTGACCAGGATTTCATTGCTGCTTTTGTAAGGAACTGCCACGCCCGGGATGCCGGCTTTGAGCTTCATCAGTTCCGAAGTAATTGTGAACGTCGGCGAGGTGGTTGCGTAATTTGCCTCGCCGGGGTGAGCCTTTGCCCAGGCGACAAGATCTTTCACCGACTTGAGCGGATGGCTTTCAGAAACGACCAAAAACAAAGGGAAGTGCGCGATCATAGCCAGCGACACGAAGCTTTTGGTTGGACTATAACTCAGGTTCGGGTAGATCGCCGCGGCGATCGACATGGCCCCGGTGGCGCCGACGAGCAGGGTGTAACCGTCAGGAGATTGGTCGGCGACGTATTCGCTGGCAAGGCGCCCACCCGCACCTGGCTTGTTCTCGATGATCACTGCCTGACCGAGGATATCCTGGAGCTTTTGTGCGACCAGGCGCGCGAAAATATCGTTGCCGCCGCCGGCGGCGAAGCCGACGACCATGCGGATGACCCTGTTGGGATAGTTGTTCTCCGCATCGTTCTGTGCCCGCGCGGGCTGCGCCACCGCAGCGATTAGGGCGAGGGCCAGCAATCCCCCGCCACTCAACGAGCGTAAGATCCTTGTTAGATTCATCGACGTCCTCCCTGTTGTATCTTTCTTAGGTGCTTTTTGATCATTCAGGAGCACCGGCGCTTTCTGTTTCACGGTGACCGGAGATCGGCGCCGGAAAATCATCGCGCGGCGCCGGACGACGCCGCTCTTCAGCAAAGTCGGCAGCGCGACACTCATCGCGGCGGCTCCGGACCGATGCCACGACGAAATCGAGATGCCGCAAAATTGCGAATTGGTGTTCACCCCCCGTTGACGGCCTGGTCGACGCGCCTCACATCTTGACTATGCGTATTCTCTTGCCTATTCAAATCGACAGACGTATGATGAATAAGCCGACATCTGACGAAGTCAGCTTAGTGGAGCGACTTCGGCGGAAATTGACATAGATCAAATCGGCCCGAACCGCCTACGTCGCAATTGGCCGTTGAGCGATCGATGATGCCGAAGCATTCGTCCGAAGCCGCACCAGGCAACGTCCGTTGGGACGATGTGGTCGATGCGACCCTCGTTCAGTCCTCGGTGATGCCGGTCGTCCAGCGCTGGCGTGATCGGGGGAGGCCGGCCAGCGACGTCCGCGTGCATGTGCGCTTATTCGGCGCGCTGGCATCCGTCGCAGCCGAACAAGCGCTTGATCTCGTTGTTGCGAAGCCGGCGACGGTCGCTGCTGTTGTCGCGGCATTGGGCGAGCGCCTCGGTGAAGCCTTCCTCGCCCGCGTCATCGATGAAAGCGGCGCCAAGCAGCGCTGTTGCCGGCTTTTCGTTGCGGGCGCTCCGATCGAGGATTTGCGCACGCCGATCGATACCGATTCCATCGAGATCGAAATGATTTTGCTCGTCGCAATCGAGGGCGGCTGACCGATTTCTGCCAGGAGAGTCACATGAACATGATCAATGTCGTGAACACGGCGGCCCGGGCCATCGATGACGTTTGGCTGCCCTCGAGCTGCTCGCTTTGCTACGGCACATGTTCGATCCTGGCCCACCGCGTCGATGGGGTGGTGGTCAAAATCGAGGGCAATCCAGAAAGCGCCGTCGGCAAAGGGCGTCTTTGCGGCAAGGGCGTAAGCGGGATCATGACTCACTACGATCCCAACCGGCTGACGCATCCGTTGCGCCGTACCAATCCAAAAAAGGGCTTGAACGAGGATCCGCAATGGAAAGAGATCAGTTGGGACGAGGCGCTCGACGAGATTAGCGCGGTGCTGAAGCAAGTGCGGGCCGAAGATCCGCGCAAGCTGGTCGTGCAGCGTACCACCACGGTGACCGCGAGCCGAGTTCCGTTCCAGACATTCGCCGCCGCTTTTGGCACGCCGAATTTCTCGGTCTCGGGTGGCGGGCAGCACTGCGGCAACGGCGCTCATCTGATCAGCGGTATCATGCATGCTTCGTGGTCGATCGTCCCGGACTTCGAGTACTGCAATTACGCGATCTATTTCGGCGCTTCGAAGGGACATGCGGCCGGCCACGCGTCATGTTCGAACATGGGCAAAGCGGCGGACGCGCGCGCGCGCGGAATGAAGATGGTGGTGGTCGACCCGATCTGTAATTTCGCCGCGGCGAAGGCGACCGAGTGGGTGCCGTTGCGTGTCGGTACCGACGCCGCGCTGGCGCTGGCCATGTGCAACGTAATGGTGAATGAACTTGGAATTTACGATGGTGCTTATCTGCAGGCCAAGACCAACGCGCCCTATCTGATAGGCCCGGATAAGCTGTACGTCCGCGATCCCGGAAACAAGGAGCCTCTGGTCTGGGATACCCGCAGTCATTGCGCGCGGCCTTTCAACGAGGTTGCGGCCGCCGATATGGCGCTTGAAGGCGAGTTCAACGTCGACGGCACGCTTTGTCGCCCATCGTTTCATTGTCTGCGCGATCATCTTCGTAAGTTCACGCCGGAATGGGCGGAGGAGATATCGACGATCGGATCTGCAACGATACGCCGGCTCGCCAAGGAATTCGGTACCGAGGCGCGGGTCGGCAGTACCATCGTGGTCGACGGCGTCACGTTGCCCTATCGACCGGTCGCGGCGATCGCCTTTCGCGGCTCCCAAGGCCACATGAACTCAGTCTACAATTTCTACGCTGTCGATTTGCTCAATCACCTTGTCGGCGCGGCGGACGTGGTGGGGTCGTGCCTCGGTTTCAATCCGGCCTGCCACGGCCATCCCGACACCGGGAAAATGCGATACATCCCGAGCGCGGGACCGGATGGTCTGATGGTGACCGGCATGTGGATGGGCTACCACTACCCGTATCCGCCGTCGGAGCCGCGGTTGCCGACCAATCTCGGACTGCAGGATCTATTTGTCCTCGGGATGACTTCGCCTTTTCTCGATTCCACGGACCGCGAGGACATGTGGCAGAGATTCGATGTCCCCTATCGCCCCGAAGTGATGGTCAATTTCGGCGCGAACCTGATCATGAGCATCGCCAACAAAGAAACTGTGGCGGCGTCGCTTGCCAAATACAAGTTCATGGTCTCGTTCGACCTGTTCCTTACCGAGACCTCGAGCTTTGCCGATATCGTGCTGCCGGATTGCAGCTATCTGCAGTCGCTCGATTCGCGCTCGAATTTCCCTTTCATCTTCAGCCTGCCGGCCGGCACGGGTGAATGGTGTTGGCCGATTCGTCAGCCGGTGCTGCCGCCCGACGGCGAGCAGCGCAATTGCGCCGACGTGCTCCTCGAAATCGCCGATCGGGTCGGCTTTCGCGCCGACCTTAACGCCGCCTACAACGCCTCGCTCAACATCCAGGCGCCGCATCGGCTGGAAGGCGAGACGCGTTATTCCTACGCACAGATCTGCGATGCCGAGTTGAAAAACAATTTCGGCGACGAGCGCGGACTGGATTGGTTCAAGGAGAACGGCCTCGTCAAGTGGAAGAAGACGCCGGCGGAAGTCTATTGGCGCCCGTTCGTCGACGTACGCGTGCCGATCTATTGGGAATTCATGCTGCCGATCGGCAACAAGATCGCCGCGATCGCCGAGCCTCGCGGCCTCAAGATTCCGATGGAATATTACCAGCCGATGCCGGATTTCCTGCCGTGCACGTCGCATTGCTGCAAGAAATCGGACTTCGATTTCTACGCGTTCTACTACCGCGATATCGTCCACACCAACAGTTTCACGATGGAGAACCCGTGGCTCGACGAAGCGGCGCGGCTCGATCCGTTCTCGTACACGATTGCGATCAACGCGGCGCAAGCGCGCAAAAGAGAGCTGCACGACGGACAACTCGTCTGGATCGAGAGCGAGGCGGGACGCAAGGTCAAAGGGCGTTTGAAGCTCACCGAAGCCATTCATCCCGAAGGCATCGGCATCGCCGCAATGTGCGGCCACTGGAGCGACGGGATGCCGGTGGCCAAAGGAAAAGGCGTATTCTTCAACGAGCTGCTCGAGCTTGATTGGGACCATGTAAGCCCGGTCAACAATAACCTCGATCTGTGCGCAAAGGTGCGAATTGTTCCGGTGGAGGCGGCGCCATGAAATGGGGAATGGTCATCGATCTCAAGCGTTGCATCGGCTGCTACGGCTGCCAGCTCTCCTGCAAGGCCGAGAACGGCACGCCGCCCGGCGTATACTACGCGCGCGTGCTCAAGGCCGAGGAGGGCCAATACCCGACCGTGCGTAATCTTTTTCTGCCGGTATTGTGCAATCACTGTGAGGATCCACCCTGCGTCAGCGCCTGTCCGACCGGCGCCAGCTTCAAATGGGAAGAGGACGGCATCGTCGACATCAATCACGATCTGTGCGTCGGCTGCCGTTCCTGTATGATGGCCTGCCCTTATACCAACCGCTACTTCAACGACCAGGCGTCGCACTATCACCCGCAGAGCGCTACGCCGTACGAGGCGGCACGGACGGCGTCCCACCAAACGAACGTCGTCATGAAATGCAATTTTTGCCGCGATCGCGTGCGTGGCGGCAAGCCGCCGGCATGTGTCGCCAATTGTCCGACCGTGGCCCGGGTATTCGGTGACCTCGACGATCCGACAAGCGACGTGTCGCGGCTGATCAAGGAACGCGGCGGATTCACGCTTCATCCCGAGGTCGGCACGGGCCCATCGGTATATTACCTGCCGGCATGAGGAGGCCGCTATGACCGAAATCAGCGCCAAGTACGAGCAGCTCATTCAGGATTTGCGTCGTGACTTCCGCCCGCAGCGGGAATGGGGCGAAGGCCGCGGTGTGTTTCTGGTCATCGGACATTTCCTCGTCGGCATCGCCGCGGGTGCCTGGCTGTTCGGCCTGATCTTCAATTACGTTCCCGGCCTCGTTGCCGGATTCTTATTGGCCGGTGGCGGCGGTATCGCGCATCTTGCCTTCCTTGGTCGGCCCGAAAGATTCTGGAAGATGGTGCGTCACGTCCGCACCGCGTGGATTTCGCGCGGCTTCGTCGGGCTCACTTTATTTCTCGTCGGAGCGATGCTCTACCTTCCGCCGCTCGTGCTGACCAGCTTGCCGTGGACTGCCGACTCCGCGGTCGGCTACCTCGGCTGGGGAATGGCGGCCGTAGGGATGGTCGTGCTCATCGTGTATATGGGCTTCGTCTACACGGCGTCCAAGGGCATCCCGTTTTGGAGCTCGCCGCTGCATCCGGTCCTCTACATGGCCTACGCTTTGCGCGGCGGCATCGCCGCACTGCTGGTAACCATGGCGCTGTTCGGCTCGCCGAGCGCGGGTGCCTCGAGCCTGATCACCATCTGGATCGTCGTCACCGCCGCCGTGATTGTTCTCTTCGCACTCGAGATCCAGGGCGCGCTGACGAGCGGCAACCCGGCGGCGCGCCGTTCAGTACGCGAAATGCTGACCGGCCGGATCGCCGTGTACTTCTATGGCGGCACATTGCTGATCGGCCTGGTGGTGCCGCTCGCGCTGCTCAGCGGGCATATCGCGCCGCTCGGCGTCGGCGTCCTGGCAGCGATCGGTTTGTTCTCGGCGCTGGGCGACTTCTTCATGAAATATACGACGATCCGAGCAGGCATCTATCTGCCATTGAGGCCATCGCAGATCCGGTACCGCTGAATAATCGACGATCCAAGGGCGCCGGCGTTATGATTTTAAAGGCCCGCACGCCGCCGTTTACCGCGCGGCCGCGGAGTCTCTTCATTTTCCGGAGCGTTTACGCTGGCCGCGAGGACTTCATCGACGTTGATCAGTGCATTGTGTCCTGCGAGGAAGGCCTGCAAAAGTCCAAGGAACGTGGCCCTTGCCTCACGTGGTATTCCGCGAAGGACGCGATCCTTTGCCCGCGCGGCCGCCGGACCCATGGCACGCAGCAGGTGTTCACCGTCGGCCGATAATTTCAGCCGCATCCTGCGCTTGTCATATCGGTTGACGACACGGTCGATCAATTTGCGTTGGCTGAGCGCATTGATCACGAGTCCCGCCGTCGATCGGTCGAGACCAACTAACCGGCCGAGGGCGATCTGGTCGATCCCGGGAAATTCGTGCAGGGCGCGCAGGCAACCGTGTTGCGATGGCGTCACGTTGAACTCACCGCATTCATCGAGAAATATGGCGGCGGCCACTTGATGGCAGCGCTTCAACAGAAATCCGGGACGCCCATACAAATCTTCAAGAGCGGGATTTGGTGCCATGCCTCGACCGATTTTCTCGTCGCTGGTGATTCTCGGAAAATAGATTTAAAAATAGCTGACGTATCCGCCACTTGCAAACAAAGTGGGGTGACTGGCGGAGCGTCATCCGATTGCTTGAATCGGCCACTTTCTCATGGCGCAAATGCTATGCGAAGCATCGCCGATCCTTGGTCGCCCGTAGACGCGAACGTCGTTGATCCACATCAAAGCCGCTTACGCCTGGGCGCTTAGGGTCGTGCCCGGCACGGCATAGGCGCAAAAAGTCGTAGCGAGCCAAGCCGCGTCGACTCCGCCGCATTAGAAAACGACGATGAACAACGTACGAGATGTACTGGAGCGGCGCGTTCCCGGGCTTCACGCCCGCATCGAGAAGATGCTTGTCGAGGCTGAGGCGCGATACAACCGAGAGACTAACCAGGCGCCGTCGGAGTTCTTGCTGGAGCATAGCGGACGCACGGCGGCCATAGCCGATAGAATATCCAGAATGGAAGGGGTTGATTCATTCCTTCCGGTCGTCGTGGCTCTCTATCACGATGCGGGCAAGTTTCATGACGGCGGCTACCACAAAGACGACGTGCCGGAAGAGGAGCATGCAGCGGTTCTGGCCGGAAAAATGCTCGGCGAGTTCGGCGTGGAAGGCGCTGATATCGAGGCCGTGCTGCACGCCCTCCGCGCGCTCTACAACGACCGACTCCCGTGCGTCGGTCCCTGCCGCATCGTGCAGGACGCGGACCGGCTCGACAAGCTGGGTGCGTTGGGCGTGGGCGCTTTCTTCACCAAAGCGGCGCTGCGCGGACGGGGCCTTATCGATGCGCTTGTGCACACGCTGAGCCGGGAATTGACTTACGCTGCGGCGGCGCCGCGGTCCATGTTCACCGAAACAGGCAAGAAGCTCGCCACGGAGCAGGCGGCAAAATCAATCGCCTTTTTCGAGGATCTTCTCGGCGCTCTCGAAAGCTGGGGTATCGCCTCGTTCGAGCGCCGCACCATCGTTCTGGAAGAGGATTTTCGCACCCGCGACGGCGCTTCCGTGCCCAGGATGGAAGTGGCTCTCGTCGTGCCTCGCGCCTGCCCGGATTGCGCGGCGCCGCTCGGGCTGACGCATAGCCGCGGACGGGGCGTGAAGTGCGAGAAGCTCACAGGACGCTTCGCCTGCGAAGACTGTGGCTATGCCCGCGAAGTCTCCTTCTGTCTGCCGGTTTTCGCCTGACGGGACATGGACGGGACATGGGCCCACGCGGCTCAATTCGGCTGGCCCGGCCGCCGCCGGCACGGCGCCACTTGGTCGCAATTGATCGAGGAGACGAAAGTTTCCCCTGCTCAAGGGCCGCTACGACGGCCGATTCGTTGGCTGCCTTGATTTTTATCAAAGTAATTCCAACCGGGCCCGCAGATATTCCATATTGGGGGGATTTGATTAGTGGCCGCCATCAGCGTCAGAGCGTCCTTCGAAAAGCTCGATACTGCTTTTGTGCCGAACTTTTCCGTCGAAAATGTGCTCGGTCGAGGATTCTCGACGCGCATTGACGTTGAGCCGTGGGCAGGCCGTCTCCAGCGATCCGGTCACGTTGTGGCGAATCTTCGATATTTCGACCGGCATCGTCAATGATCTCGAGCGGAACGCGTACAACGATATTGAATTGAACAAAAAGGCCAGAGCAGGTCGTGGAAACCTTAGCCCCGATTAAAGAGATTTCCGATCTTATAAAGGACAACGGCGGAGCGTCGTTCCAGTTCTGCTATCAGTGTGGGATTTGCGACGTTGTTTGTCCCTGGAACAGGGTCAGGCAATTCAGCATGCGCAAGATCGTCCGCCAAGCCAGTTTCGGTTTGACCGAAATAGAGCAGGACGACATCTGGCGTTGCACCACCTGCGGAACCTGCCCTCAGCGCTGTCCCCGAGGCGTCAATCAGATCGATCTCGGCGTATCGCTGCGCCGGATTGCCACGGAATACGGGGTGTTCCCCGATTCCGTCACTCCCATCGTTACCGTGAGCGACAGCCTCAGGGCGGAAGGCAACCCGTTCGATATGAAGCGGGAAAAGCGGGCGGATTGGGCGGAAGGTCTGCCGGTCAAGACTTTCACGGAAGGGATGGAGATCCTCTATTTTCCCGGCTGCTATCTCAGCTATGACCCGCGCCTGAAGAAAGTGGCCGCCGCCACGGCCAGGATCCTCGACAAAGCAGGGGTTACGTTCGGGATATTGGGATCGAAGGAGAATTGCTGCGGGGAAAGCATCCGCAAGACCGGGAATGAGCAATTATTCAAGCATCTGGCCAAGGAAAACATCAAAACATTCATCGATCACGGCGTGAAGAAAATCCTGGTTTCATCGCCGCATTGTTACCATACCTTCAAGAACGAATATCCGGAATTCAACGTTCACTTCGAAATCATCCATATTTCCGAGTTCTTGCGCGAGCTGATAGCCGCAGGGCGGCTTGCGCCCACCAGGAGGTACGAGAAGAAAATCACTTATCACGATCCCTGCTATTTGGGCCGGCACAATGGAATATTCGACGCGCCTCGCGACGTCTTGAAGCAAATGACCTCCGCGGAACCGACCGAGATGCAGGACTCTCGAACCAACAGTCTATGTTGCGGCGGAGGCGGCGGCAGAATCTGGATGGATACGCCCAAGAACGAGAGATTTTCCGGTCTGCGATTGCAGCAAGCCCTCGACATCGGGGCCGATGTGCTGGTGACGGCCTGTCCGTATTGCCTCACCAATTTCACCGACAGCAGCCTCGGCCTGGAGGATGGCCGAGCGATAGAGATCAAGGATATCACCGAGATCGTCCAGGAAGTGATTTGATATGCCAGTCGAACGATCAGCATCCAGCGGGCCGAACAACGACAATGTCGGAGATGTTCTGGTCGTCGGCGGCGGCATCAGCGGCATTCAAGCGGCGCTCGATCTCGGCGAAGCCGGCTTTCGGGTCTACCTGGTCGATAAATCGCCCGCCATTGGCGGCAAGATGTCTCAGCTCGACAAGACATTTCCGACCAACGACTGCTCGATGTGCATTGAATCGCCTAAGTTCATCGAATGCAGCAGACATCCAAACGTCGATATTTTGACCAACACCGAAGTGGTCCGCGTGGAAGGGAAGGCGGGAGAGTTCAGGGTCTCCTTGAACAAGAAACCCAGATACGTTCTCGAGGACAGGTGTACGGGTTGCACCACCTGTTTCGAGTATTGCCCGGTCCAGGTTCCCGATCCTTACAATGAAAACCTTTCATTGAGCAAAGCCGTCCACATCCACTTTTCTCAGGCCGTGCCGCTCATCACCTACATCGATCCGGAGACCTGCCTCTATCTTCAAGACGAAAAATGCAACATTTGCGTCGGCGTCTGTAAGACGAACGCCATCGATCTTCATCAAAAGCCGGAAAAGCTGGAAATAGAGGTCGGCGCGGTCGTGCTGTCGCCGGGCTATGAGACTTTCGACCCCGCGGTGAGGGGCGACTATGGCTACGGCAAAATGAAGAACGTCGTAACCAGCCTCGAATTCGAACGCATCCTATCCGCCACCGGGCCATATGCCGGCGAGATCAGGCGTCCATCGGACGGCAGGCATCCGGAGCGGATCGCCTGGATTCAGTGCGTCGGTTCGAGGCAGGTCATTCCCGGCGGCAACACTTATTGTTCGTCCGTTTGCTGCGCCTACACTCAGAAGCAGGTTATCCTGACCAAGGACCATTACGCGCAAATGCGCGCAACGGTCTTCCACAATGACATTCGTGCCTTCGGCAAGGATTTCGAGCGCTACTATCAGCGAGCGGAAAATCTGCCCGGCGTTCGTTTCATCAGAAGCTACGTGTCGATCGGTCGGGAAAGCCCCGAGAACAAGAACGTCACGATCAGATACGCAACAGACGGCGCCGGGGTGATGGAAGAGGAATTCGATCTGGTCGTTTTATCGGTCGGATTGAGCCCGCCCAAGGATGCGGTGGATCTGGCCGGCAAGTTCGGCATCGAATTGAATTCCCATGGCTTTTGCAAGACAAATCCGCTCAATCCCATCGCGACGTCCCGTCCGGGAATCTTCGTGAGCGGAGCTTTCCAGGGGCCCCTCGACATTCCGGAATCGGTCGTGTCCGCGAGCGCGGCCGACGCGCTGTGCGGTCAGTTGCTTGCGTATCAGCGCGGCAAGCTGGGCCGCGAGCGCGAATATCCGCCAGAACGGGATGTTTCGAATGAAGAACCAAAAGTGGGGGTCTTTGTCTGCCATTGCGGCGCGAACATCGGCAGAGTGGTCAATGTTCCCTCCGTGGTCGAATACGCCTCGACGCTGGACAACGTCGTTCACGCCCAGGAAAGCCTGTTTGCATGCTCGACCGATAATGCCCGTCAGATAGCGGACACCATCCGTGACAAGGGGCTCAATCGCGTCGTCATCGCGGCCTGCACGCCGAGGACGCATGAACCGCTGTTCCGGGACACGGTCCGGGAAGGCGGAATAAATCAGTATTTTTTCGACCTGGCGAATATCAGGGAACATTGCTCGTGGGTGCACTCCCGGGAAAAGGAAGCCGCCACCGCGAAGGCAAAGGACATCGTGCGGATGTCGGTGGCGCGAACCGCGCTGTTGCAGCCATTGCAGGAAATCGAGCTCCCGATCAACAAGGCGGTTTTGATTATTGGTGGCGGTGTGGCCGGGATGACCAGCGCCCTCAACATGGCCGAGCAGGGATTCCAGGTTTATCTCGTGGAGAAGGATCACGACCTGGGGGGGATGGCTCGCAGAATTCATTACACGCTCGAGGGCGTCGACGTCCAAGCCTATCTGAGTGACATCATCCGCAAGGTCTACCGGCATCCCTCGATCCATGTCGCTACCGACGCGGCCATCGAAGAGGTGTCCGGCTATGTGGGGAATTTCACAACCAGGGTGCGCGCGGAGCGACGGGTCAAAGAGATACGCCACGGCGCAGTCATCGTCGCGACCGGTGCCGAAGAACACAAGCCGGCGGAATATCTCTACGGCGAAGACGATCGCGTACTGACCCTGCTCGAGCTGGAAGGGCAAATCACCAAAAATGATGACGTGGTGATGAAGGCCAAGACCCTGGTGATGATCCAGTGTGTCGGCTGCAGAACAGCAGAAAGAAATTATTGCAGCCGCGTCTGCTGCAGCCAGGCCATCAAAAACGCCCTGAAATTGCGACAGGCCAGCCCCGATGTCGAGATCTATATCGTCTTCAGGGATATGAGAACCTACGGGTTCAAGGAGGACTATTACCGCGAGGCGGCAAGCAAAGGGATCAGGTTCATTCGCTACGCGCCGGACGACAAGCCCGTCGTCGAAGTGGCGGAGGAGGGCGGCCGAAATCTTTTGCGGGTTACCGTCACCGATCCTATTTTGGGTCGGAAGCTTGCCTTGGATACCGATCTCGTCGCGCTCGCCGCCGCGGTTGTTCCCTCGGCGACCAATCATAAAGTGGCGAAGCTATTCAAGGTGCCGCTGAATCCGGACGGCTTCTTCCAGGAGGCTCATGTCAAACTGAGGCCCGTGGACTTTGCCGCGGAAGGGATCTTTCTGTGCGGCACGGCCCATTATCCGAAGCATATTTCGGAAACGATCAGCCAGGCCTACGGCGCCGCGGCGCGCGCCATCAACGTGCTGTCGAAAAATTCAGTCACCGCGACCGGCGCCATCTGCGATGTCGACGAGAATGCCTGCATCGCCTGCGGGGCCTGCATTTCAGCTTGTGCATATGACGCCATCGACTTTTTCGACTCGGCGCGGGGCAAAAAGGCGAAGGTCAATCCGGTGCTGTGCAAAGGCGATGGTCTCTGTAACGCCAAATGCCCGACCGGGGCCATTTATCTGAATCATTACACCGACGAGGAAATCTTCCGCCAGATCGACGCGGCGTGAATGGGCAATCGCCGGATTGGACGAAACGGGACACTGCAGACCCTTGTAGGAACCAACCGGGCTGCACCGTCAGGATGGCTACCATGGGAGTGAATTGAGAATGGCCGTAATGCATGAATTCAAACCGCGAATTCTCGGCTTCCTGTGCAACTGGTGCAGCTATGCCGGAGCGGATCTGTGCGGCGTGTCTCGCTATCAATACCCCCCCACGATCAAAATTATCAGGGTGATGTGCTCCGGAAGAGTCGACCTTGAATTCGTGCTCCGCGCGTTTGCCAATGGCAACGATGGTGTATTCATCGGCGGTTGCTGGCTCGGGGAATGCCATTACGTCACCGAAGGAAATTACGATGCATTGAGCATGATGCATCTCGGCAAGAAGCTCTTGGAATATGCCGGATTGAGTCCGGACCGGCTGCGGCTCGAATGGGTGTCGGCCTCCGAAGGCGTCCGTTATGCCGAAGTCGTCACGGACTTCAGCACCAGGTTGAAAGAGCTGGGCCCGATCGGCGCGGGTGAGGGCATGGATCAGAGCGCGTTGAAGCGCAAGCTCGATGCGATCAAGAAAATACTCCCCTACATCAAGCTCGTGGAACGCGAGAAACTGAGGGTTCGTTTCGAGAACAAGGCGGAATATGAAAAGTTCTTCGCCGGCGCCGAATTGAATTCAATGTTCAAAAAGCTGATTGCGGACAAGCTGGCCGTCAGCGAAATCATGGTGCTGCTCGAGGAGAAAGCCCGTTCCACCGGTGAAATTGCCGACAGTCTGGGTATGAGCGCCTCCGAAGTGGCAAAGCATCTGGGCAGCTCGGCAAGGCACAGATTGGTTCGATTCGACGAGGACCAGAAGCGCTACGCTCTCGCCTGAGGTTCGAAGCTTGTTCGCCCTGGCGGCGCTTCGGCGCCATGGATAGAGACGGAGATTATGGATACCGAGACAGTTGGACGAATTATCGAAAACCATCGAAGCGAACCGGGTTCGCTGATCCAGATATTGCTCGATATCCAGGCCGAACTGCACTGGCTGCCGAAGCAGGCCTTGGAACTGGTCGGCGAGAAATTGCATGTGCCGATGAGCCGGATCCAGCACACGGTCACTTTCTACAAGGCGTTCAGTCTGGTTCCCAAGGGCCGTCACGAGATCAACATTTGCATGGGCACGGCGTGCCACGTGCGCGGCGCGCCACGCGTGCTCGAAGTGGTGCAAAACCTCATCGGAATTCAACCCGGGGAAACCGATGTGGAGATGAAATTCAGCTTGGGCACCGTCAATTGCCTCGGCTGTTGCGCATTGGGACCGGTGATGGAGATCGATGCGGAGCGCCTCGGCAAACTGGCGCCGGCCACCACGGCAAACTTGCTCAAGGATTATGATTAGGGGCGTTCATGGCAATGATAAATTCGCCAGCCGAATTGGAAAGACACCGGCAGGACATCCTGTCGAAGAGAAATCCAGGCGCCACCCGGATTTCCATATGCGCCGGCGCCGGCTGTCTTGCCACCGGCGCTGGCAAGATCATCGCCGCTTTCGGCCAGGAAGTCGAAAAGCAGGGCTTGCAGTGCGACACGCATATCAAAGGCACCGGGTGCCCCGGATTTTGTGAGCGAGGACCGGTTGTCGTTATCGAGCCCGACGACATCTGTTATCTCCAGGTAACGCCGAACGACGTGCCAGAAATCGTCTCTCGGACCATAAAGGAGAAAAAGCTCGTCGACCGCCTGCTCTATGTCGATCCGGACAGCGGCGAAAAGGCGGTTCGCGAGGCCGATATTCCGTTCTACAAGAATCAGGCACGGAACATTATCGGCAACAACATCAAGATCGATCCAAAGTGCATCGAGGACTATCTGGCGCTGGGCGGATATTCAGCCTTGGCCAAGGTTCTTTTCCAGATGACCCCGGAACAGGTCGTCGAGGAAATCAAGAAGTCAAAGCTGAGAGGCCGGGGAGGCGGCGGCTTCCCGACAGGAATCAAGTGGGAAGCTGCGCGCAATGCCCCGGCCGACGTGAAGTATGTGATCGTCAATGCCGACGAGGGCGACCCCGGGGCATTCATGGACCGGGCCGTGCTCGAGGGAAATCCTCACTCGATCTTGGAAGGCTTGATCATCGGAGCCTATGCCATCGGCTCCCACGAGGGCTACATCTACGTGCGCCAGGAATATCCCCTGGCATTGGAGAATGTCGGCATTGCCATCAAGCAGGCCGTGGAACACGGCCTTCTCGGTGCGAATATCCTCGGCTCAGGCTTCGATTTCAACGTCAAGGTACATCGCGGCGCCGGCGCCTTCGTTTGCGGCGAGGAAACGGCGCTGCTGCTGTCGCTGGAGGGCAAACCCGGTGAGCCCAGAGCGAGGCCGCCTTATCCCGCCACCAAAGGTCTCTGGGGCCGGCCGACCAACATCAACAATGTCGAAACCTGGGCCAATGTGCCGCTGATCGTCAACAACGGCGCCGATTGGTTCAGTCAATTCGGCACGGAAAAAAGCAAGGGCACCAAGATCTTCTCTCTGGTCGGCAAGATCAAGAATACCGGGCTTGTCGAAATACCGATGGGCGTCACGCTCAGGGACATCATCTACAAGATCGGCGACGGCATTCCGGGCGGTAAAAAATTCAAGGCCGTGCAGACCGGCGGCCCGGCGGGAGGATGCATCCCCGCGGCGCATCTGGACATTGCCGTCGACTTCGATGAGCTCACCAAGGCCGGCGCGATCATGGGTTCCGGCGGCATGATCGTGATGGACGAAGATACCTGCATGGTCGATGTCGCCCGCTACTTTCTCAATTTCCTTTCCGAGGAATCTTGCGGCAAATGCTCGCCATGCCGCGAGGGCGTCAAGCGGATGCATCAGATCCTGACCAACATCACCGAAGGGCAGGGAAAAGAGGGTGACATCGAGCTTCTGGAGGAGCTCGCTTTGTCCACCCGGAGCGCCTCGCTTTGCGCGCTGGGGCGAAGCGCGCCTAATCCGGTGCTGAGCACGTTACGCTATTTCAGAGACGAGTACGAGACCCATATCCGAGACAAAAGGTGCCCATCGCATTCCTGCAAGGAGCTGGTGTCCTACTACATCGATCCCGATCGATGTGGGGCCTGCCGGATTTGCCCCAGGGAATGCACCTCAGGCGCGATCATCGGGGACAAGAACCTGATTCATGTCATCGATCAGGCGTTGTGCAACAAATGTGGGACCTGCTTTGAGATCTGTCCCTCGCGCTTCGGTGCCGTGATCCGGATCTCCGGCGAGCCCGTTCCGGCACCGATCCCGGAAGAAATGAGAATCATCGTCAGAAAGAAGAACCCAAAAAGAGAAAAGCAAGATGTCGGAAATCTCGTTACGAATTGATGGTAGGGCTATCACAGCGACGGAAGATATGACGATTTTGGGCGCGGCCCAAAATGCCGGTGTCGTCATTCCCACCGTCTGCCATCACGAGAAGTTGCAGCCGTTCGGTGGCTGCCGCCTTTGCACGGTGGAGGCCGACGCCGGGGGCAGAACGACGCTTGTCGCCGCCTGCGTGTATCCGGTGCAGAACGACTTGGTGGTGAGAACCCGGTCCGAGCAGATCGACAAAATTCGCAAGGTGCTGACGGAACAGTTGCTCGCGTACGCTCCGGAGTCCGAAGTCTTGAAGAATCTGGCCCTAGAATATCATGCCGACAAGGATCGCTTTCCGAAAGAGCCCTCGTTCTGCATTCTCTGCGGCTTGTGCGTAAGGTACTGCGCCGAGATCAAGCAGAAAAACGCCGTCGGTTTCGTGGATCGCGGGCCCAATCGGGAGATCAGCTTTATCCCCGAGGTCGCGGCGGTCGAGTGTTGGGACTGCAAGGAATGTTTCCGGCTTTGCCCCACCTCGGCATTGCAGGCCGCCTTCGTCTTGATGCGATCGCTAACGTCTTCCGTATCGCCCGCCAAATCCGCCGCGAAGAACGGGAACCAAACGATCGCGGCTGTGGAACGACATCGGCATCGCGGTTCGCCCGTTGCCAGCGATGGCAACGGGACTTTGCTGCAGACCACGGCGAAGGGGTAGGACATGAGGTACGCAGAGACAGGGTTCGATCTGGAAATCGATCTTTCCCGCGGCAGCATCGAGAAGGTGGAGACCGACCCCA
>Ga0181533_1001956_pt1 | contig 25197 bp, 23 predicted proteins | sample PEATcosm2014_Bin_45_FD_119772 | JGI IMG/M metagenome (GOLD analysis project Ga0181533, IMG submission 119772) | Peatland microbial communities from MTU Mesocosm Facility, Houghton, MI, USA - PEATcosm2014_Bin11_60_metaG | ecosystem: Environmental > Terrestrial > Soil > Wetlands > Peat | place...
GTTACATTTATTTTGAGTCAACTCGATTTTTCTTAATTTCCTAGAAATTGAGAAGGATTCTGCTATAATTTTAACTCCATAATATATAAATCAGGAGGAAAACATGGCTAGTGAAACAAAAACTTCGCAGAATTTGAAAGCCGCTTTTGCGGGTGAATCACAGGCAAATCGAAAGTATCTTGCCTTCGCCAAACAGGCAGAAAAAGATGGTTTTAACCAAGTGGCAAAGCTATTCCGGGCCGCTGCCGAAGCTGAGACCATTCATGCCCACAACCACTTACGGGCCTTAAATGGAATCGGCTCCACACGCGAAAACCTCATAGAGGCCATTGCGGGCGAAACACATGAATTTAAAGAGATGTATCCCGCCATGATCGCCGACGCAAAGGAAGAGAAGGAGACTATTGCCCTGCGCTCCTTTATGTATGCTAATTCGGTTGAGAAGGTGCATGCCGGTCTCTACTCGGCGGCCCTGGACAACCTGGAGAAGGGGCAAGAAACGGTGGAATACTATATCTGCCCGGATTGCGGCCACACCGTTGCGGGGAGCCCACCCGTCATATGTCCATTCTGCGGGGCGTCGGCGAGCGAGTTTTACAGCATAGGCTAGCAGACCGTCACTACGTTCTCCTGCATAATCGGTTCATGCTAAAATTAGTCAGTCAAGGATGTATTAAAATTGATGGAGCATTGACATGTTTTCCATTCCTCGAAATACAATCCTGAACCGATTATTGGCCGCTTTTATATCTTTGTATGGCCCGGTCTGTTCCTTGCTTATCGCCGGATGCGCTGGCAATCCCGGCCTGGACGCTTACAGGCAGGGAGACTATACCGAAGCGCTCCGGGAATTCCACTATGAGTCGGACCCGACTGGTGACTTCGCGGTTGGTGTAATGCACTACAAAGGTGAAGGTGTGCCACGTAATCCTGATAAGGCGGCTGACTGGTTTCGAAAGGCAGCCGATAACGGACACGCCGGCGCTCAGTACAATCTTGGGCTCCTTTATATGCGTGGTGAGGGAGTAAGAAGGGACCACCGGGAAGCGGCACGCTGGTTTCGACGGGCTGCAGAACAGGGGTATTCAAAGGCCCAGGTCAACCTGGGGCTCATGTACGCACTCGGTGATGGTTTAGTGAAGGACCGCCGGGAAGCCGCGCGCTGGTTCCATATGGCTGCCGGGCAGGGGTACGCCAAGGCACAAATTTACCTGGGAATTATGTATGCCCGTGGAGATGGTGTAGAAAGGGACCGCCGGGAAGCCGCGCGCTGGTTCCGTATGGCTGCCGGGCAGGGCAGCATCGAAGCGCAGGTTTACCTGGGACTTATGTACGCTCGTGGAGATGGTGTGGAAAAAGATCGAAACGAGGCTGCCTCCTGGTTTCGCAAAGCCGCCGAGCAAGGCTCCACCCGTGCGAAGGAATACCTGAATAGATTGAGTGAAAACAGTTTAGAGCCGCTGTAATGGATAGAAGAAAAAGAAACGAATTCCAGGGGGAGGTCGGGGCAGTTTAGTGTACATCTAATCGGGGGAAATTAAATGGCAGATGTCAACTGTTGATAGGATGGAATGCTTCTTGTTCCATTAACGCAACATTTCACTTTATGTTTCTTCCCTCAAAGCTGTTCGCGATATTGCAGGGAGTTGTTTTCTACTTCAACTGCCGCGATAATCTGCTCAGCTTCTTTTGTTGTAAGACCTACACATAACTTCCTGTTTCCCATCCAATGAGTGATCTCTTCCTTGGGACACTCCAAGGGGAGTGGCAGAGGCGGACCGGGGATATGACTACCATTGACTTGGAGCGCGGCCTGATACTCTTCCGGGCCACGAACAAGTATGAATTCAACCAGTTCGCCGCGTGACAGTATTTTTTTCAGTAATGTTTTTTTGAAGGTCATGCATATCCCTCCTTTCTTATCTTGTAAATAATAATCGACAATTTTTGTAAAATATTTAGCAAATTATTTTGTTAAGTCACTATTATTGGATAAAAGAAATTTATCGAAATGGACAACAGACTTCAGGAATGATTTTATTTGAAGAGAAACCGGCAAGATGTGGTCATTGTAAAACTGGAGAATTAAGGCTTGATCGCAACAAACTACCCAGTGAGCAATACCGAGACTATGACGGTTCTATGGTCGAACCGTTCGTAATTCAGGGTTGTTCTGGCTGCGGGAAAAAACAGTATCGGTTCTTCCCGGACTGTTTTGCCTGCTGCAGTGCCTGTTCCGCATTTGAAATAGATTCGAAAGTAGTCTGTCCCAGACTGTATTCACTTACTCCGAGGCTAAGAGTGACCCGGATTCCCGGCTTGTTTACCCTGAATTCCGTCATGGCCACTGTTTGACATATTTTTTGCGCTACCGACTGGGCCCCCTCTTCCCCGGTTTCCGGCAGGAGAAAAAGAAACTCCTCACCACCCCATCGGGCACAGACATCCTCACTGCGGATGCAACCTCTGATGACATTCGCTATCTCCACCAGGACTTCATCACCGGTGTTGAAACCATAAATATCGTTGACACGTTTGAAATCATCCATGTCGGCGAGAATTACGGAAAAGGTTCGCTGGTGGCGATGGGCCCGGCTGAATTCCTGTTCGATTTTTCCAAGAATATCGCGACGGTTCATTAGCCCCGTCATAACATCGATTCTCGTGGTCAGTTCCAGGGAGCGGCTCATTTCCACAAGTTTGGTTTTGATCCTCTGGTTCTCATTGGTCAAGGTATCCGCCATCTGCACGAGCTTTTTGTACAGTTCGTACAGCCTGATGAACTCCGGAAGGAGGGAATTACCTGCGAATTGATTGCTGGCTATGGTTTTCTCGAAACGGGACAGATCTTCATTAATGTCTATCGCTTTTGCCTCGATGGTTCTGGTCATTTTTCTCCCCGCCGATAATAAAATATTCGCCTGATAACAAACAAAATAATTTGTATTAAAATTTTTATATTACAGATGAAGTAAATGATTTTCAACTAATATATTGTGTTCTTTTTTTCTTCCGAGCCGCATCGTTGCCTCGTTGGTCAGTCCTCGGCAATTCACGGTTAAAAAATATAAATCAAATAATAGCAATGACTCTAAAATAATTATGCTAAGATAAAAATCAAATTTCCCAAGATCGGAGTTTAGGCAGGTTATTTCTCCTCAAATGAAGAAGACTCTGGAAATAAGAATTATCCTTTTTGCCTTTATTATTCTGTTTCTTACCATTCTGGCTAATTCGGGCATGGATATTGTCGGGTTCCGGCGCGACTATGTGGATGCTCTTGTTCTGCGCTCATACAGTCTTGGAACTTCGATGAAAATAAATGTGGAAAAAGTGCTCGCGCTTGGCCTTGATTTGGCAGACATTGCCGGTCTTTCCGAAAGATGCCGTGAACTGGTTCAAGGAAATCCGGATATTGCCTATTGCGTAATAGCCGATATGGACGGGGCGCCTCTTTATCTGAACGATCCTTCTTTTCATTCCCTGAAATTCGGCCCGATCAACCGCACCATTACCACGAAACCTGGACCACAAATCAATCTTATAGGTCAAAATACACAGTTCTATGACTCAGTGACCACTATTGTTTCCCCGGACGGAAAACCGGTAGCCAATGTTCATGTTGGGTTCAATGAAAAAATGGTTACGGAGAAAGTCGAGGCAATGATCGTACGATCGGTTTTTGTTCTCATTATCTCGTTCATTATAGCCTTTTCCCTGGTGTTGTTATTTGTGAGGAAAAGTATCATGCAGCCGATCTCATTACTTCTGAAAGGTCTGATTAAAATATCCAAGGGGGCTTTTGATACCCGCATTCGAGAAATACCGGTGTATGAATTCAATGAATTGGCTAAGAATATCAACTTCATGTCTGAATCCCTGAGTAACAGGGACGAAGAAATACGAAATAACTATCTTGAGCTGGAAAAGACACATATGGCATTGCACTCTTCATATCTCAGGCTTGAGAACTTGAGTCATGAACTGGAAAGGTCTGAAGGTCTCTATAAATCACTTATGGAGGATGCCAGTGATGCAATTGTCGTAATTGGTGGCGACGAAACAGTTAAAATGGTGAACAAGATGGCCGAGAATTTTTTCGGTTATTCAAGTGATGAGATAGGCGGTCTCCCTTTGATCAAGCTCTTGTCACTGCTCAATATCGATGATATACCAGGCATTCATAAACTATTCAAAGAAGCTGCCCGCGGAATGCATATAAATAAAGAGATACTATTTGTGAAAAAAGAGGGGACCCAGGTGGTCGGCAGACTTCATGCCAGCAGTATAAAAAGCGATGGCGAGCAACTGGTGCAGGCTATTTTTCGGGACGTGACCAAAGAAAGAGAAATATTGAATAACCTTGAAAAAAGCGCCGAAGATCTCGCAAGGGTTAACAAAATGAAAGATTCCTTTCTGGGACTGGCTTCCCATGAATTAAAAACCCCGTTGACCGTTATTATGGGCTATTCGGATCTGATTCTTTCGGAAATGGTTGGTAAGGTTGACAAGACTTTTTTCGAGATGGTCCAAAATATTTCAAATGCAGCCAATCGTCTCGACAACATCATCAAGGATATGATAGACGTCTCCATGATTGATGAAAAGCGGCTCCAGCTGAAGATAGAGGACGTTAACATGAACCGCCTTGTGGAGCTTTCAGTCAATGAGTTGCGCTTCTTTTTCTCCCTGCGTAAACAGGAAATCGTATTAAGGCTCGATGAAACAATACCAACGATAAGGGGGGACAGATACAGACTTCTGCAGATGTTGAGCAGTATATTGAATAATGCCATCAAATTTACTCCGGATGGCGGGGTTATTACCGTGTCCACCAACGTCAAATATCTTTTGCGCAACAAACGGCCGGAGCAGCCCGACCATGCGATGCCAATCGGCAAGGAGCATCATTTATACATAGAGGTTATTGTGGAAGATACAGGTATAGGAATTGACCGTGAAGAACATTTTCGCATATTCGAAAAGTTCTACGAAGTGGGGAACATCGAAGAGCACAGTTCCGGTAAAGTTGCCTTCAAAGCCAAGGGAACCGGACTGGGACTCGCCATTGCCAAAGGTATCGTCGAAATACACGGCGGTGATATATGGGTCGAATCGCAAGGATATAACCCTGAAAAGTGCGCTGGTTCAGCTTTCCACATACTCCTCCCACAAGACCCGCCCACTGGCGATGGGACCATAGATTATTTGAATTTGCTGTAACGAGTTAAAATAAGTTTAGCCTTGAATCTCCACCCGGTTTCTTGTATAAAAATAAGATTGTATTTTCTCAAAAATTACGGAGGGTATGTGCGCGTCTGCCTGCTTGCCAGCGGCAGTAAGGGTAATTCGGTTTTTGTGGAATCCGGGACAACTAAATTGCTTATAGATGCCGGACTTTCCGCAAGGGAACTGTTGCACAGATTGGCGGCCATAGGCACTGAAGGCCGGGAACTGGATGCCATTTTGATAAGCCACGAGCATTCAGACCATATACGCGGCGCAGGCGCTCTTGCGAGAAAACTTAAAATACCCCTTTTGGTAAGTCATCAAACTTTTCAGGCGGGTAGCGCTTCCATCGGAAAAACGGAAATTATCGAATTCGAGTCCGGTTGCCCGTTTACCTTCAATGATATTCGGGTTGATCCTTTTTCCATAACGCACGACGCATGTGACCCGGTCGGATTTATGATCGAATGCGAAGAGGGTAAAATCGGCATAGCCACAGACCTGGGGATTGCCACAGGACTTGTAAAACAAAAACTGAAAGGATGCAGGGCACTCGTAGTTGAATCAAATCACGATGAGGAGATGCTGGTAAACGGGCCTTATCCATGGCATTTGAAACAGCGGATCAGATCGCGCCACGGTCACCTTTCTAACTCCGAGTCCGCATCCCTGCTTGATGAAATAATTCACACCGGCCTGGAAGCGGTATTCCTGGCTCATCTTTCGGAAGTGAACAATGATCCCGGTATTGCCCTGGACACCGCCAGGACATTAATGGAATCCAGAAACATCTGCTCGCCGAAGCTCATACTTGGTAACCAGTACCGGGTAAGCGAGGTATTGACGGTATAAAACCAAGGTATCTTTTCACAAGATCATCAAAGCTTTAAGTGCGCCTCATTATGAAAGGAAACTGCAAAAGTGATAGAACGTTACAGCCGTCCAGAAATGGCCCGTATATGGGAACCGGAGAACCGCTACCGGAAATGGCTGGAAATCGAGATTTACGCATGTGAGGCCCATGCCGAAATGGGAGTCATTCCCCGTGAGGCATTGGAGCGAATCAAGGCGAGGGCATGCTTTGACGTGGCGCGCATCGACGACATCGAGAAAGTGGTCAAGCATGATGTCATAGCATTTCTCACCTCGGTCGCGGACCATATCGGCGATGATTCCCGCTTTGTTCATCTTGGCCTCACCTCGTCGGATGTGCTAGATACATCTTTCGCCATGCTTCTCAAAGAGGCAAGCGATCTGATTATATCAGACATAAAACGACTTATGGAGGCAATAAAAAGACGGGCGTTCGAACATAAGGATACCCCGATGATGGGGCGCTCTCACGGCATCCATGCCGAACCAGTCACTTTCGGCATAAAGATGGCCCTCTGGTACGACGAAATGCGGAGAAATCTGAGACGCATGGAATCCGCCCGCGAAACCATCGCCTACGGCAAAATCTCCGGTGCGGTCGGCACCTTCGCAAACATCGATCCGCAAGTCGAAGAATACGTCTGCAATAAAGCGGGACTCAAGCCGGCCCCATGTTCAACCCAGGTAATCCAGCGCGACCGCCATGCTGAATTTTTTACGACCCTGGCGATTATCGCCTCGTCAATTGACAAGTTCGCCGTGGAAATAAGGCACCTGCAGCGGACCGAAGTGCTGGAGGCGGAAGAGTTTTTCAGCAAAGGGCAGAAAGGTTCTTCCGCAATGCCGCATAAGAGGAACCCCATCCTTTCCGAAAACCTGTCGGGTCTGGCACGCCTTCTGCGTGGCTACGCCGTTTCCGCCCTGGAAAATGTCGCCCTTTGGCATGAACGCGATATCTCCCACTCCTCGGTGGAAAGGGTGATCGGTCCTGATGCCACCATCCTGATAGATTTCATGTTAAGCCGCTGCTGCGGTCTCATTGAGAATCTGCTGGTCTATCCGGAAAACATGCTGAAAAATCTGAACCTCATGCGCGGTTTGATCTTTTCACAAAGGGTCCTTCTGGAGCTGGCCAACAGGGGAGCTTCCCGGGAAGATGCCTATGCGATGGTGCAGCGCAACGCCATGAAGGTCTGGGAAGAGGGGAAGGATTTTCAGGAAGAGCTCCTGGCCGACGCCGATGTGCGCCGCTACCTTTCCGCGGAAGAGATCACAGCGGCTTTTGATCTGAACTACCATCTGAAGCATGTGGATACAATCTTCTCGAGGGTGTTCGGTGGATAATATAGTGGACTTTTACCGCCTTCAGGAAAATGACAGCCTTTACCTCTACTGGATGAAGGAACTGCTCATCTCTGTTCTCATCTTTGCCCTTTTCTGGGTGTTGGCAAAAATCTTTCGATATTTTCTCATTGCATGGATCCCAAGAATAACTTCGTTCACAAACACCGGCTTCATAGATCGCATCTTAAATCGGGTAACTCCTCCTGTAACGCTCCTGATAGTTTTTGCAGGTCTCTATATAGCCGTAAGGCAACTCCCTTTGCCGGAAAATGCCCACATAATTGCTTCTGGGGCAGTATTTATCGTTAATGTCATAATCCTCACCAATATTGCCTACCGGATAACGAATGAAATGCTCAACTGGTACGCAGCCCGTGTAGCGGAGAGAAACGGCGTCGGCCTGAACCGGCAGATCATGCCGCTTCTGGAAAAACTGGTTTCCATTTTTCTCATCTGCACAGCCCTTATGATTGTTCTCAAGCATTTCAATTATGATATCCTATCACTGGTGACCGCGCTCGGTATCGGCTCGCTTGCTATCGGCCTGGCGGCCAAAGACACGCTCGCCAATATGATCTCCGGTTTCACCCTAATGATCGACAGGCCATTCCGGATCGGCGATCGGATCCAGTTGGCCTCCGGCCAGTGGGGGGATGTGGTTGATATAGGCCTGCGCAGCACAAAGATCAAGACAGGAGATAATACGCTTCTGATAATCCCCAATTCGGAACTGTGCAACACAACGCTCATCAACCTTGCTTTCCCCGACAACAGCTCCAAGGGGAGGATTAATGTGGGGATCACTCACGAAAGCGATGTCGAGAAGGCCAAGAAGCTCCTAGTAGAAATTGCCGGCGAGGTCAGTGAAATCCTTGCGGAGCCGCCACCGGAAGCCTTTTTTACCTCCTATGGCGACAGCGCCCTCAATATGGCGCTTTTTTTCTGGGTTAAGGATTATACGGAGGTATTTACGGCGAGCGACCGTATCAACACATTGATTCATAGACGTTTCAGAGAGAACGGAATCATCATACCATATCCGACCAGGACGGTTAAGCTGGAAAAGGAAACATAATGGTGCGCAGAATCGAGATTGCCCTGCGGGAAGATGCCCGCGACGCCCGAGGTGAACGGATCAAAAGGGAAATCCTGCATTTTTTCAAACTCCCGGTGGAAAATGTCCGGACCATAGATGTATATACCGTGGATGCCGAGCTTTCCGATCAGGAATTGGAAAAAGCCGCATCCGGCCCTTTTTGCGATCAGGTTATTCAGACATATTCCATAGGACAGCCGGCCGCGAAGAATTTCGATTTTCTCGTGGAGGTCGGGTTCCGCCCGGGTGTCACCGATAATGTGGGACGTACGGCCAGGGAAGCCGTCGAATACATAACCGGCCGCCCATTTCAGCCGGACGAGGGAGTCTATACCTCGGTGCAGTACCTTTTCACCGGCTCTCTTTCCCTTGCCGATGTGGAAGGGCTCGCCACCGGACTCCTCTGCAACACCCTTATACAGCGTTTCCAGGTTACGGATTTCAGTGCATTTACAGCCAAGGGGGGTGTTGACCCCCAAGTGCCGAAAGTGACCGGTGAAAGCAGGGCGACGGTTCGCGAGATCGACCTGGAAGTGACGGATGACGAACTGATGCGCATCAGTAGGGAAGGGGTTCTCGCCCTCACCCTGGAGGAGATGCGGATCGTCCAGGCCCATTACCGTGACCCTCAAGTGCTGTCGACGCGCCGTTCAGTTGGGCTTGGCTGTAAACCCACCGACGTGGAGTTGGAAGCGCTTGCACAGACCTGGTCGGAACACTGCAAGCACAAGATATTTGCCGGAACTGTCCAATATGAAGATGAGCATGGGAACAGGACGGAGATAAACTCCCTGTTTAAGAGCTTCATCCAGCGCACCACCATGGAGGTACGGGAAAAGCTTGCGGACAGGGATTTCTGCCTGTCGGTTTTCAAGGACAACGCCGGGGTGATCAGGTTCGACGATGACTGGTCGCTTGTCTTCAAAGTTGAAACTCATAACTCACCGTCCGCTCTCGATCCCTATGGCGGGGCGCTCACCGGCATCGTCGGCGTGAACCGCGATCCCTTCGGCACCGGCAAGGGTGCGAAGCTCATTTTCAATACCGATGTCTTCTGCTTTGCCGACCCGTCTTACGACAAGCCACTCCCCGCGCGCCTTCTCCACCCCCGCCGTGTTTACGAGGGGGTCGTGGAAGGGGTGGAGCACGGCGGCAACAAAAGCGGCATCCCCACGGTAAACGGCTCCATCGTCTTCGATCCCAGGTTTGCCGGAAAACCGCTGGTTTTCTGCGGCACCGCGGGCATAATGCCGGCTTTGATCAATGGCGAGCCGTCCCATCTGAAAAAGATCAATCCGGGCGATTTGATAGTAATGGCGGGCGGCCGGATCGGCAAGGACGGCATACACGGCGCAACCTTCTCTTCCGAGGAGCTTTCCGAATCATCACCTGTCAGCGCGGTCCAGATCGGCGACCCGATCACCCAGAAACGGATGTTTGACTTCCTCATCCGCGCCAGGGACCTGGGGCTCTACAATTTTATCACCGACAACGGAGCGGGTGGGCTTTCCTCCTCAGTCGGCGAGATGTCGGCTGAATGCGGCGGCTGCCGGATGGACCTCTCCCTGGCGCCCCTCAAATATCCGGGTCTCGATCCCTGGGAAATTCTGATCTCAGAGGCACAGGAGCGGATGAGTATGGCTGTTCCTCCGGAAAAGATCGACGAGTTCGCCACCATGGCGAAAAGTTACGGTGTCGAGGTGACGGTCCTTGGTGAATTTAACGACTCGGGTTACTTTCATATTCTCCATGGCAGCCGCACAGTCGCATATCTTCCGGTCGCTTTCATGCACGAAGGTCTTCCTCCCATGCAGCTTAAGGCAAAGTGGGAGCCACCTCACCACCTGGAGCCGAAGGTCGAGGTCAAGTCTGACTATACCGAAGACCTCCTTAAGCTCCTCTCATCCCTCAATATCTGTTCCAAGGAGTCCGTGGTGCGCCGTTACGACCACGAGGTGCAGGGTGGTTCGATAGTCAAGCCTTTTACAGGCGTGGACAACGACGGCCCGTCCGACGGGGCGGTTGTCCGCCCAATCCTCGACTCATTCGCGGGGGTGGTGACGGCCCATGGTATATGCCCCCGCTACAGCGACATAGACACCTACCACATGACCGCCAACGCCATTGACGAGGGGTTGCGCAACTATGTTGCGGTGGGCGGCTCACTTGATCTCGTGGCCGGGCTTGACAACTTCTGCTGGTGTGACCCGGTCCTCTCTGAAAAAACCCCTGACGGTCCTTATAAGATGGCTCAACTTGTGCGGGCAAACCAGGCCCTCTACGATATCTGCCTCGACTATTCGCTGCCTCTCATTTCTGGTAAGGACTCCATGAAGAATGATTTCCATGACGGAGCGACGAAAATATCCATCCCTCCCACCATTCTCTTTTCGGTAATCGGTAGGATCGAAGATGTGAGGAAAGCGGTGACCATGGACGTGAAGCGCCCCGGAGACCTGGTCTACATTCTCGGCAAGACCAGCGCCGAACTTGGTGGGTCCGAATATTTTTCAATGAAGGGCTTTATAGGAAACAGGGTCCCGATCGTCGATACGAAAAAGTCCTATCGACGTTATCGCGCATTCCACGAGGCGGTTATAGCAGGTGTTGTCGCTTCCTGCCATGATCTCTCCGACGGTGGACTTGCCGTGGCTGCCGCCGAAACAGCCTTCGCCGGTGGATACGGTCTGACCCTCGACCTTTCGCGGCTCCTCTGGAAGGGCGATCAGGAAGAGAAAAATGATGCGATACTACTTTTCTCCGAGTCCGCTTCCAGGCATCTGGTAACCATTCATCCCGATAACAGGGAACGGTTCGAAGAGATCATGGCCGGAAATTGTTTTGCTACCATCGGTGTTGTGACCGAAGAACCGCAACTGACTATAAAGGGGTTAGCGGACGGTATTGTTGTAAAGGCGGAAATTGCGGAAATGAAAAAAGCCTGGCAGGAAACGTTGAGGGATCTGTAAATGAAAAAGACAAAAGCAATCGTCATAACCGGCAACGGCACCAACTGTGAAATGGAAGCTGCCAATGCCTGCCGTCTGGCCGGATTCGATGAAGCCGACATCGTCCATATTTCCGAGCTTCTCGCGGGCAAAGTGCGGCTGGACGACTTTCATTTCCTCAACCTTACGGGCGGCTTTCTCGACGGAGACGACCTGGGAAGCGCCAAGGCACAGGCAAACCGCTTCAAATACGCTCTGGTGGACAATGTAAACGAACATCTCATCGATCAGTTGTTGCGTTTCATAAACGACGGCAAGCCGATCCTGGGTGTCTGCAACGGCTTTCAGCTGATGGTCAAAATGGGGCTCCTGCCGGCTCTCGGCGGCAATTACCTGGAACAAACGGCGACCCTTACTTTTAATGAATGCGGCAGATTCCAGGATCGATGGGTCTATCTGAAAAACAACTCCTCCTCTCCGTCAATATTTACCAGGGGGATAGAGAAGGGGATCTACCTGCCTATACGTCACGGAGAGGGGAAGTTTGTGGCGGCTTCCATGGAAGTGCTGGCCAAGATAGAGCAAAGCAACCTGGCGGTCCTCAAATATTCCGATTCGGCTTACAATGCCCCGACCATGGAGTTCCCCTTGAACCCCAACGGTTCGGTAAACGCCATTGCCGGTGTCTGTGACGAAACCGGGCGCCTGATGGGGATGATGCCTCATCCCGAGGCATTCCATCATCGCACCAATCATCCCCGCTGGACCAGGGAATATCTCCCGGAGGATGGGGACGGCCTTATCATCTTCAGGAATGCCGTTGACTATGTGCGACACAACCTGTTGTAAATGCGTTTCCTGTTTAAGGGAAAAGCGAGGAGCAATAAAATCCAATGGAATTAAAACGACCTGAAGAAGAATGTGGAATATTCGGAATTTTCAATCATCCCGAAGCCTCCAACCTGACCTATCTCGGCCTCTATGCACTGCAGCATCGAGGCCAGGAGAGTTGCGGCATTGTTTCCAGCGACGGTGTGGGGCTCCATGCCCATAAGAATATGGGGCTGGTGGCAGATGTATTCGGCAATCAGGATGTCTTCAAGAATCTGCCTGGAAGGTCTGCGATCGGCCATGTACGTTACTCCACAACCGGATCGTCGGTCTTGAAGAATGTTCAGCCGGTAATGGTCGACTACTCACGTGGGTCGATCGCCGTTGCCCATAACGGCAATATCGTCAATGCCCAGTATATCAAGGACGAATTGGAGGCATGGGGATCGATCTTCCAAACCACCATGGATACTGAGATCATTGTTCACCTCCTTGCCACCTCCAAAGCCGGTTCTCTTTTGGAAAGGATCACCGATGCCCTGTTCCGGATAAAGGGGGCCTATTGCCTGCTGTTTCTCACGGAGACCCGCTTGGTTGCGGCTCGCGACCCTCACGGCTTCAGGCCGCTTTGTCTGGGCAAGCTGGGTGACGCCCATGTGATAGCCTCGGAGACATGCGCCCTGGACCTGATCGAGGCCAAGTTCATCAGGGAGATCGAGCCTGGTGAAATTGTCATTATCGACAAAAACGGCATGACTTCCCATTTCCCCATGAAAAAGGTCGAACCGTCCCCCTGTATTTTTGAATTTGTCTATTTTGCCCGTCCCGATTCCTATATCTTCGGCAAGAACGTCTATATGGTGAGAAAAGAACTGGGTCGGCAGTTGGCCCGTGAGCACCGTGTAGAGGCCGATGTGGTGATCCCGGTCCCGGATTCCGGTTTCCCGGCTGCCATGGGATATGCGGAGGAATCAGGAATAAGACTTGAGTTGGGACTAATCCGCAACCATTACGTCGGGCGCACTTTCATCGAACCGCAACAGTCGATCCGGCATTTCGGCGTCAAGATAAAACTGAACCCGGTTCGCGAAGTCCTAGAAGGGAAACGCGTTATCATAATCGATGACTCCATTGTGCGCGGCACAACCTCGCGTAAAATCGTAAAGATGGTGAGAAACGCCGGTGCAAAAGAGGTCCATGTCCTCATATCGTCACCACCTACCAGCTATCCCTGCTATTACGGTATCGACACTCCGAACCGCAAGGAACTGATCTCTTCCTCCCATACCCTTGAAGAGATTACCAAATATATAACGGCCGACTCTCTCGGATATCTGTCACGGGAAGGTCTTCTTCAATCGGTAGGTATGGAAAATAGCAATTATTGCCGTGCTTGTTTTAGCGGAACTTATCCGGTTAAATTCCCTAAGCCGGCGCCTGAGCCACAAATGGGATTATTTGAGGAAGGAATGGAATTTAAATGAATGAACGTGAACGACTGAAAAAAATAATAATCGATCTCTCCTATGAGAAAAGAAAAGTGACCCTAGCTTCCGGACGGGAGAGCGATTTCTATTTCGACGGTAAACAGACCACACTTCATCCGGAAGGTGGTTATTTGACCGGCAAGCTTTTTTTTGAGGCGATCAGAGACTTGGAGGGTGTCGAAGGGGTTGGTGGCCTGACCCTGGGCGCAGATCCGATTGCTACAGCCACTTCGGTTGTCAGCTACCTGGAAGGTCGTCCGATACCCGCCTTTATCATCCGTAAGGAACCGAAAGGGCATGGCACGGGGGCGTGGCTGGAAGGAAGAAAGAACTTCCAGCCGGGGGCGAACGTAATCATCGTCGAGGATGTGGTGACCACCGGCGGCTCCTCCATGAAGGCAGTAAGACGGGCCGAGGAAGAGGGGCTGAAGGTGCTTGGCGTTGTTACCCTGGTGGATCGTGAGGAGGGGGGGAGGGAGCATCTTGAAAATGAAGGGTACTGGCTCAGAGCCATATTCACAAAGACCGAGATACTTGCCTGACATAGAAACGATCCGCGTTTTTCAACAGAGTCTGTTTGAGAGGGTTGATACATCTTGCACATGATTTGACATGTAAAGTCCCCGCTGTATAATTTCACTACATGACGATATTTTCACTTGTTCAGGGCCGGCGGTCATGCTGTCGGCCCCGTTTTATTATCATCCGCTGGAATGGATCATGGCAAAAAAAGAGATTAAGGATTATATCTGCCAACCGTTCTGTACCTTCTACCGTGAGGGTGAGAAGGAAGAACTTATCTGTCGCGGCGCCCTGAAAATAGAGAAGCTGCTTGAGAACGGTGTGCTTGATATTGAAGAATTGGCCTGCAACAGAAACCTCTTTTCCATTCCCGCTGTAAGGGATACCGTTCTGGAAACTGCCGTTTGCCTGAAATGCGATTTCCGCAAGGAAGATTGTGATTTTCAATCTGAACAAGGCCCCATTGATGCCGAACCGTGTGGTGGCTACATCCTCCTATGCCTGCTTATTACGAACAGGGTCATTTCCATTAACGTACTGATGGAGATCGATGATGCATAACTGCGGCTGGCGTGAAGCATTCCTGAAACTGAGCCGGCATGCGGCGCTGAAGAACCTGGAAAGCCCGTATCTGTATCACATCGGCAAAGATGAATTGTATGAACTGGATGAAAATGGGAGAGACTTTCTGGCCCACTGCGATGGAACCGCCAGAGGCCATGAACTCAATCCGGACGAAAGTTTTGTGAAATTCTGTATTGAAGAAGGCTTGCTGGAGATATTGGCGCAGCCTGATCCGGCTGCAAACTCCATAGGCAATTCTCCGCTGCCGTCGCTTCGCTACCTTGAATTGCAGCTACTGCAACGCTGCAACCTTGCATGCCGTCATTGTTATCTCGGATCTACGCTACCGGATATTTTACCTCCGGCGAAGGCGCTCTCTATCGCGCGTGAATTTGCGGAGATGGGGGGACTGAGACTGATGATTTCCGGTGGAGAGCCGCTTCTTTACCCACATTTGCGTGAGTTTCTGGCCGGGACCGAAGAGCTGAAGCTCCGCCGCGTTTTGCTGACAAACGGGACCCTTATAACCGGGGAAAATGCTCCGTGGCTTTCCGTTGAAGAGATCCAGTTCAGCCTGGATGGATGGCGCTGCGGTCACGAAGAGCTGCGTGGCGCGGGGACCTTCGATAGCGTCCTGCGAGGGATAACTGCTGCGCAGGATGCCGGGATACCGGTTTCCATAGCAACGATGATCCACAGAGGCAATCTGAATGAATTCGGAAGACTCCGCCGCTTTACCGAGGAAATCGGCGCGCTGGAATGGGGAATCGACATACTTTGCATGGCCGGATCCCTGGAAAAGAACCGGGAGCTGACCGTTCCTTACGAGGATGCCGCTCCGCTCATGGATTATGCCTATGGTGGCGGGTATCATGGCTCTTCCGACGGCTATGCCTGCGGCAGGCACCTGATGACGGTGCTTCCCACCGGGCAAGCCGTTAAATGCGGCTTTTACGCGGAAGCTCCCCTGGGAGACGCAATGCAGGGGCTGCGCCGCTGCTGGCTGAACCTGGAGCATACACCGGTAGCGAAGCTGGAATGCAAGGGGTGTCCCGTGCTTGAGGAGTGCGCGGGAGGATGCCGCTTCCGCGCCGCTCATCCGCTGGCGCCCGACAGGGCCATGTGCGCCTACTATGGAATACAGGCAATGGAGAAAAAATGAAAGTAGTTATCCAAAATAAGGAGCACCATCATGAATGAAACAATGGAAAAGTATTTGGACGCATTAGCGGCAGCGATCAAGGCAAAAGACAAAAAAGCCATCGAGTTGCTGGATGCCTTCTCATCCTATGTATATCATGATATCTATGCCAGGGCAAATAACACCTCCGGAGAAGAGCAGGTTGTCTGGAATGACATGCTGCAACGCGTGAAAGTCCTGATTGCCCAGATGGCAAATTTGAAACCTCAGATCTGGTAGGAAGGTTCCATCTTTAAAATCACTAGTCTGTTGTGGGGAGCTTGCTTATGACGGCGCCTATTAGGATCTGGTTGCTTCTTTTGGGAGTCTCCTTCAGCCTTCTGGCAGGCTGCAAGCAGAGCGCAAAACTGCCGCCACTTGGCAGCGACGGGGTTCTGCTGGCGTTTGGCGACAGCTTGACCTTCGGCACCGGTGCAGGTGAGAACGAAAGTTATCCGGCCGTTCTGGAACAGCTTACAGGCCATAAGGTTCTGAACTACGGGGTTCCGGGCGAGATATCCGCTGACGGGCTGGCGCGGTTGCCGGGTGTGCTGGAGCATGAAAAACCGGCCCTGCTGATACTCTGCCACGGAGCCAATGACCTGCTGCGGCACATGGATCGGCGCGATGCTGCAGAAAACCTGCGGGGGATGATCCGGCTGGCGCGGGATCGCGGCATTGGCGTTCTGTTTATCGCCGTGCCCGATTTCAACCTTTCCCTGTCGCCTCCTAAATTCTATTCCGAGGTTGCCTCCGCATTCAATATCCCGATTGAGGCCGAGGCGCTTCCGCGCATTCTGGGCAATGGATCACTCAAGTCTGACTATGTTCACCCCAATGCGGCCGGTTATCGCCAGTTGGCCGAGGCGCTGGTGTCGCTTATGAAAAAGAGCGGGGCAATTCCGTGACAAGTTTTTCACATCAAGTTGTTTATTATTACCTGAATCCGTTAGCATGAAGGCCAAAACGAGCGAAAATGCCGGGGTCCATCGCGGTTTACGCTGTTTCATGCCGGCATTGTCGGATGAACTTTGCCGAGATAGTGATTCCAACCGAAATGCCCAGACAGAGGCATTCCGAGCGAGTGAAGGCTTGAATGTCTCACGGATTCAGGTATTAAACATCTATCAGGTCACTGAATGGAAAACATCTTAACAAAATACGCCGTTCTCCTGGCTTCGGTCGATCAATGGTTCACCTCATGCGTTTCCCATGCCCGTTCGGAAATAGCCTGTGCAAGGGGCTGTTGGGAGTGCTGCCGCGGCCTGTTCGATATTACACTACTGGATGCCTGGTTTCTGAAGAGCGGCTTCAACAGGCTCGATACGGAAGTTAGGAATATTGTTCAGGGCAAGGCAAAAGCACGCCTGTCAGATCTTCAGAGACTCTGGCCAGATTTAGAGGCGCCATATATTCTTAATTACCGGCCGGAAGAGGAGTGGGAGATCCTCATGCCTGACGATGACGAAACCCCCTGTCCCCTGCTCGGTGATGACGGAACCTGCCTGGTCTTTGATTATCGTCCCATGACATGCCGCCTGCATGGATTGCCTCTGGTCGATATCTCCGGGGAAGTGATGCATGACGAGTGGTGCACACTCAACTTTACCCGGGGAAACCCGCTAGATCTGCAAGAGCTGAGGTGGGAATTTAACGCGTTGTTCCGTGAGGAACTGGTGATATTCAGAGAGCTTACCTTCATACTGTTCGAGCAGCGCGTGAATGAGCTTGATACCTTTATTCCTACCGCTCTCCTCATCGATTTCGATCAATTCCCATGGCGGAAGTGGAAGGAAGGGAATCCCCTTATTTTTCCAGTTGCTTAATCCATTATACTCCGGTAAAGTGTATTACAACGTATAACACTTTCAGGAGACAAGCCATGCTTGCAGTACGGCTAGACCAAAAAACAGAAACACGACTTGAGAGACTCGCAAAAGAGACCCATCGCACCAAGTCATACTTCGTCAAACGAGCAATTACTAATTTTCTTGATGAGATGGAAGATAAACTCATTGCCGTTGCCCGTCTTGAGCAGGAAAATCCCACCTTTCTGACAAGTGACGAACTCTGGCGCGAACTGGGAGGGGAGAAACCGGTGGAGAAACCCAAACATCAGACTAAATGATGCCGGCCTAAGAATGACGGGTGCTTGATCCTCAAATTTCCTCTTGACGAGTTCATAATCACTTTCTACTGCTGGCCACTCAAGGAGCTAAAACCCATGAACATCACAGCATACATCGAGAGAGACGTAGAAACCGGTATTTACGTCGGTATAGTGCCGGGCATCCCAGGCGCTCACACGCAGGCCGAAAACCTTGACGAATTGCAACTCAACCTCAAGGAAGTCGTGGAACTTTGTCTGGAAGAGATGGACGAGGAGAGCCGAGCTCTCATACCTGAGTTTGTCGGCATTCAGCAGGTACAGGCCGCGGCATGACCAGGCTTTCTCTTGTGGACGCCAAGGACCTTGAGCGGCTCTTGCTCTCCATCGGTTTCGAGAAGACCCGTCAAAAGGGAAACCATGCCTTCTACTGTCACCCCGATGGCAGAACGCGACCACGATCCCTCATCACCACGGCAGGGTCATTTCTCGTCCCTTACTGAAGGGAAATCCTTCGAGAGGTCGAAATTACAATCGAAGAGTATGCAGAACTGTTTAATAAATAACGACGGTTAAACGCCGACCCCACAAGCCTCACCTCATTGCATTTACTTCGTCATTCAACCTTCGTAATTCATACTTGTCTAGATTGTTCTTCACTTGGCGCTATTTCCTTTTCCACTAGGGGTTTTCCCGGTTGACTTAACGGGCGGAAAGGTGTATTGAAATTGCTTAATTTTACGATGTCTTATGGAGAGGGGAATGGGCTCTGAGCCCTTGGGAAATATCGGTTGAATGAGAGCCGCCTTTGTCTGCACAATGCAGGCGGGCGGTTTTTCTGTGAGCGGGACTTTCTGATGAATAGCAAAGAGAAAAAAGAGCTAAGTGAAACGGATATCTGCGATCTGTTCATTACCCCAGCGATAAACAACGCAGGTTGGGACCCTTTGAAGCAGATTCGGCGAGAAGTGACTCTCACTCCGGGCCCAGTCATCGTTCGTGGCAATGTCTCCTCGCGCAACAAGAAAAAGAAGAAGTTCGCCGACTACGTCCTGTCGTGGGAGCCGGGCGTGCCCCTCGCCGTAGTTGAAGCCAAAGACAACAATCACACCGTAAGCCACGGTATACAACAAGCTTTGGGCTATGCGGAAATCCTTGAGGTGCCTAGCGCCTTTAGCTCCAATGGCGATGCCTTTGCGTCGCACAACAAGGTTCCTACCGCAGGCGAAGATATCGAGAGGGAGTTTCCCCTCGAATCATTTCCCCAGCCACAAGAATTGTGGAGACGCTATAAAACGTTCCGCGGCATCGAAGATAATGAGGAAAAACTGGTCGTTCAGCCCTACCACGAAGACCTCTCCGGCAAAGAGCCCCGCTACTATCAGGTCGACGCCATCAATCGGACGGTTGAGGCTGTTGCCAGCGGCAAAACGCGCGTGCTGCTCGTCATGGCAACGGGCACCGGAAAAACCTACACAACCTTCCAGATCATCTGGCGGCTTTGGAAGGCAGGTGTTGTCAAAAGGGTCTTGTTCCTGGTAGACAGAAACATTCTCGTTGACCAAACCCTAGTCAATGACTTCAAGCCTTTCGGCTCGGTCATGACGAAAATCAAAAACCGGAAGATCGACCCGGCCTACGAAGTCTATCTGGGCCTTTACCAGGCCATCACCGGCCCCGATGATGAGGACAAGATCTTCAAGAGCGTCTCGCGCGAATTTTTTGACATGGTCGTCATCGACGAATGCCACCGTGGCAGCGCGGCAGACGATTCTGCCTGGCGCGAAATCCTCGACTATTTCTCCGGCGCCGTGCAAGTCGGACTCACCGCCACACCCAAGGAAACCAAATACGTCTCCAGCATCACCTACTTTGGGGAGCCGGTTTATACCTATAGCCTCAAGCAGGGGATCGAAGATGGATTCCTTGCGCCGTACAAAGTTGTGCGTATTGATATAGACAAGGACATCCACGGTTGGACACCCCCGCCGGGCATGAAAGATGATCTTGGGCAGGACATCGAGCAGCGCGAATACAACCAGAAAGACATGGACCGTATTCTGGTACTGAATCAGCGCACGAAGCTGGTTGCCAACCGGGTCATGCAATATCTACGCGCTACCGATCCCTTCTCCAAGACCATCATCTTCTGCGAGGACATCGACCACGCCGAGCGCATGCGCGCAGCCATTGTCAACGCCGCGGGCCAGCTCGCGCTGGAAAATCCCAAATACGTCATGCGCATCACGGGTGACAGCGTTGAAGGCAAAGCGGAATTGGATAACTTCATCGAACCGGAAAGCAAATTCCCGGTCATTGCCACTACCTCGGAGTTGCTGACTACCGGTGTCGACGCCAAGACCTGCAAGCTCATCGTGCTGGATAAAACCATCTCCTCCATGACAACTTTCAAGCAGATCATCGGTCGCGGCACCCGCATCGACGAAGAGAACAACAAGTGGTTCTTCACCATCATGGATTTCAAAAAGGCCACCGAGCTGTTCCGTGACCCTGATTTCGATGGTGAACCGGTGGTGATTTACGAACCTGACGACGGCGACGACCCTGTCCCGCCTGATCCGCCACCCGATGAGGGCGAAGACGGCGAGGGCGCTGACGAAGGCGGCGAGGGTGTCATAAAAATCCGTGTCAGCGGCGTGCCCGCCACAATCATCGCCGAGCGCATTGAATTCATCGGCCCGGACGGCAACCTGACTACCGAGTCCTACAAAGACTTCTCCCGCAAACAGATTCAATCCGAATATGCCACGCTGGATCAGTTCCTGTATCGCTGGAACGGCGCCAAGAAGAAACAGGCCATCATCGACGAACTGGAAGAACACGGCATCATGCTGGATAACCTCGCCGAGGAAGTCGGCAAGGACTATGGCGACTTCGACCTCATTTGCCATATCGCCTATGGCCAGCCCCCGCTCACCCGTAAAGAGCGGGCCAACAAAGTCAAAAAGCGCGACTACTTCACCAAATACGGCGATCAGGCCAGGGCCGTGCTCACCGCGCTGCTCGACAAATATGCCGATGAAGGAATAGGCACGCTGGAAAGCGCCAAGGTCCTGCGCCTGGACCCTTTTAAAAACATGGGCACCCCCGTGGAAATCATCAACAACATTTTTGGCGGTAAAGACGGTTTCGATAACGCCATTCAGGAACTGGAGCAAGAGTTGTTCAGAGAGGATCAAACTGTATGAGTAATGTTTCCGGCATCATCAAATCCATACAAGACATCATGCGCAAAGATGTCGGTGTAGACGGCGACGCTCAGCGCATCAGTCAACTGGTGTGGATGTTCTTCCTTAAGATCTTCGATGACCGCGAAGCCGAGCTGGAACTCCTGGAAGACGGCTACAAGTCGCCGCTGCCGGAGCACCTGCGCTGGAGGAATTGGGCGAAAAATCCGGAAGGGATAACGGGTGAGCCTCTGGCTGCGTTTGTAAACGAACAGTTATTTCCGACACTAAAAGAAAAGCTGGTCACCCATGGCCCGGCCGGCGAGCGCGCCCGCGTGGTGCGCAGCGTGTTCGAAGACGCCTATAACTACATGAAGTCCGGCACGCTTATGCGCCAGGTGATCAATAAGATCTGCGAAATCGACTTCAACAACACGGGCGACCGCCACACCTTCGGCAGTATCTACGAACAAATCCTCCGTGACCTGCAAAGCGCCGGTAATGCGGGCGAGTTCTATACGCCGCGTGCTGTCACCCGTTTTATCGTCAATCGCGTCGACCCCAAGCTGGACGAGACCGTGCTCGACCCCGCCTGCGGCACCGGCGGCTTCCTGACCTGCACCATCGATCACAAGCGCGAGCACTACGTCAAAACCAAGGAAGACGAAGAGACCCTGATTGCGTCCATCCGTGGCGTTGATAAAAAGGCCATGCCGCACATGCTGGCCGTTACCAACATGATCCTGCACGGCATCGATACGCCTACGAATATCCAACATAACAACACCCTCAGTCGCCCCTATAAAGATTATGGCAATGCCGACCGGGTCAACGTCATCGTCACCAACCCGCCCTTTGGCGGCATGGAAGAAGACGGCATCGAAAACAACTTCCCCGCCAATTTCCGCACCCGCGGGACGGCGGACCTGTTCCTGGCCCTCATTATCAAGCTGCTCAAGAACCAGGGCCGGGCCGCCGTGGTCCTGCCCGATGGCTTTCTGTTCGGCGAGGGAATGAAGACCCGTCTCAAGCAATCCCTGCTGGAAGAGTGCAACCTGCACACCATCGTACGGCTGCCCAACGGCGTGTTTAACCCTTACACCGGCATCAAGACCAACCTGCTGTTCTTCACCAAGGGCCAGCCAACAGAGCAGATCTGGTACTACGAACACCCCTATCCCGAAGGCGTTAAGAACTACAACAAGACCAAGCCCATGCGCTTCGAGGAATTCGAAACCGAGATCAACTGGTGGGGCAGCGAGGCCGACGGCTTTGCCGCCCGCGTGCAGTCCGAGCAGGCCTGGAAGGTGCCGGTCGCCGACATCATTAACCGCAACTACAACCTCGACATAAAGAACCCCCACGTCGGCGAGCAGATCAGCCACGACCCGGACGAACTGCTGGCCAACTACCGGGAAATCATGGCAGAAGCGGCCGGGATTCGGGAACGCCTGAAAAAAGAGCTGATGGCGGCACTGGGGAGGCGGCAATGAGCACCTCTGGCAATATAGTCATTTACGAAGGGGAAAACGGCGATACTCGGCTGGAAGTACACCTTGACCATGAGACCGTCTGGCTTACCCAGAAACAGATGGCGGAACTGTTCGGAAAGGATGTGCGCACAGTCAACGAACATCTAAAGAATGTCTTCAAGGAAGGGGAACTTGACGAGCCTTCAGTTATCCGGAAATTCCGGATAACTGCCACCGACGGCGTTAACCTTATCAACCGGAGCAACGATTGATGGCCACGGACCAGCAGACGATTTGCGACAACCTCGACCTCTGGACCTCGGCGCTGCTCACCAAATCCACCGCCGGCCGGGGCAGCAACGGCAAGCTGGAAGCATATGGCATCAAGAAACTGCGTGAACTGATCCTGGAACTGGCCGTGCGTGGGAAGCTGGTGCCTCAAGACCCCAACGATCGACCATCTAGCGATCTTCTCAAAAAAATCGCCACTGAAAAAAGGAAGCTTGTTAAAGAAGGGAATATAAAAAAAGAGAATTTTCCTGAAATTAGCGATGAAGAGATTCCATATCAATTGCCAGATGGTTGGGAATGGGTTCGACTAGGTGAGTATGTTCATCTTGAGATGGGACAAAGTCCTTCCTCAAATTCTTACAATCAGGAAATGAATGGACTTCCTTTCTTTCAAGGCAAAGCAGATTTCGGAGATATTTATCCAACAGCCAGATATTGGTGCACACACCCGCAAAAGTTTTCATTTCCGGGTGATGTGCTCTTGTCGGTGCGTGCACCAGTAGGGCCTACCAATATTTCAAATATCGAATGCTGCATCGGTCGTGGGCTCGCCGCTTTGCGTCCATTAGCAAGTACCAGCACGCAATTCCTTTTGATTTTAATGCGCGCCTTCCAGGAAAGATTGGCGTCATTAGCGACTGGCACCACTTTCGTGGCGGTTTCAAAAAAAGATATTGAGTCACTAGTTGTTTGTGTTCCACCCCTGGCCGAACAACACCGCATCGTCGCCAAAGTCGATGAACTCATGGCCCTGTGCAACCGACTGGAACAACAACAAACCGACAGCATAGCAGCCCACCAAACCCTGGTCGAAATCCTGCTCGGCACACTGACCGGCGTCGCGTCGCCACAAGAACTGAGCGTAGCCTGGACCCGCATCGCCAACCACTTCGACACCCTGTTCACAACTGAACACAGCATTGACCAGCTCAAACAAACCATCCTTCAACTCGCCGTCATGGGCAAACTCGCCCCCCAAGACCCCAACGACGAACCAGCCAGTGTGCTGCTGGAAAAGATTGCAGAAGAAAAAGAGCGTTTGGCTGATGAAGGTAACATTAAGAAACAAAAAGAACGGTCTGCAATTAGCGATGAAGATAAGCTGTTCAATTTACCAATGGAATGGCAGTGGGTGCGTCTAGGAGATATTTCTATTTTAAAAGGTGGGTTCGCATATAAAAGTTCTGATTTCTTAGATACTGGTGAATGCCAAGTGGTTAGAATGGGAAACATCAGACCAGATTATTTAAGGCTAGATGAAAATCCAGTGTTCATTCCAAAAAAATTGGGCGAAGAAACGGCAGATTATCAAATTGAGTGTAGTGATATTTTACTAACAATGACAGGAACCAAAGGTAAAAGAGATTATTTGTATTCACTTCTTGTTCTTCCCGAGCATTTAAAAGATCGCAAGCTATATTTGAACCAGCGGCTTTGTATAGTAAGAGGGCTATTGGTTGTTCCTGAATTTATGAATATGACAATTAAAGATGAAAGGTTACTTGATGCAGTTTATGGGAAGTCGACCGGCACTGCAAATCAGGCCAATATCGGTATGGTGGCATTGAATGATTGGATTCTGCCTCTGCCGCCGTTAGACGAGCAACATCGCATCGTCGCCAAAGTCAACGAACTTATGGCCCTGTGCGACACCCTCAAGGCGCGCCTCGCCGACGCCCAAACAACCCAAATCCACCTCGCCGACGCCATTGTCGAGCAGGCCGTGGCATAGCAGGATTGAGTGCGAGAGAACTCATGAACGTAGGATTTGGGGTCTGGCTTCCAAGTTGCTAAGATGTAACATATCTCGGGAAGCAGGATTGTGTGAAATCTCCCTTTTTTCCTCATTTGCTGTCCTGAACCCCAACGCCTTCTTTTAGGAGTTCAGCGCTATCAGATGGATGCTGTGTTTGTCTATTGACTCAAATACCGTATCCTGTTATTTTTTGATTAAGAGTGCCAACAAAGTCATTACTTCGCTAAAAACAGGAGATACACGATGCGGACCAAACATGCCGAATTCATAACCAGCCAAAGTGGCAAAAAAAAGGCCGTTATTCTGCCA